>Ga0302324_100020724_pt1 | contig 12845 bp, 6 predicted proteins | sample Palsa_T0_1_FD_201949 | JGI IMG/M metagenome (GOLD analysis project Ga0302324, IMG submission 201949) | Peat permafrost microbial communities from Stordalen Mire near Abisko, Sweden - Palsa_T0_1 | ecosystem: Environmental > Terrestrial > Soil > Palsa > Peat permafrost | place: Sweden: Abisko...
CTGTGACTTCCGCTCCACCCAGAGTTACTCCTGTCTTCGCATCGACGGAAGGAGCAGCCAGGCGGATGACGGAGGCCTTTTTGCCGTCCATTCCGGCTTTGATATTAAGCGTCAAGACGGATGACTCAGATCCTTTGTTGAGTAAGGTGAGAGCGAGTGCTCCGTGGTCGGGCTGCGTGGCATAAATCTTCACCTCAGGCGCGCTCGCATCCATTTCGGTCTCCAGTAACTGGCCTTTGCCGGCGAGCGAAAAGGCGAGCATCCCATAATACTCTGGTTTGGCTGAGTAATGACCCTTTTCGTCGTCGCCAATGGGGGAGTAAGAACTGATGAAGTCGCGATGATTCACGCCGGTTTCCATGTTCACGCCGGCGCAGCCGTTGGCCGCGAGCGTGAACATATAGTCGAGCACCCACAGCGCGCCCGCCATGGTATCGCTGACGCCGGGCCGGCCGCCGCCCGAAAAGGAGTTTACCTCGCAAATTCGGTACGGAAGACCGGAGCTCTTGGACACGGCGCTCAACTGATCGAGGCGCGGCTGCAGCTTCGGATCGGGCCCCAGCAATTTCTCGATGGTGCTGGTAGGGTTCTGTCCTTCGCGGTAATAGTGTTGCGTGAGCAGCACGGCGTCTTTGCCTTCGTCGGCGGCGAATCGGGTTACCCAATCGGTCTTTCCTGCGGCGTCCGGCCCGGCGAACGGAATTCCGGAAAAGTGCCCGCGCAACGCCGTCTTATAACGGCGGTATTCGGCAAGCCAGTCGTCATAACTGTATCCCGGCGGCCGGTGTTTGGCGCCCGAGAATAAATCGGGCTCATTGCCGATCTCGAAGGCGAGCAGGTTCTTGCCGGCGATGGATAGCACGGCCTGGGCCTCCGCGATCGCGTCGGCCTCGGAGCCCTTGCCCAGATCCAGCCCCCAGATAAGTTTCCATCCGGTGGCTTCCAAAAAGCCGCCCAGGTCTTTCAATACGGCGTCGTTGACGACGGTTCCGAAGGCGCTGGAAACCGGGGTCCCGGTTGGCGAATAGTTGGCGAAGTCGGAGGTATTGCCGCCAATGCGAATCACGCCGCGTGTACTTAGCGTGCGCACCAGTTGCACATAAACGCGATTGCCGGCGCTCATCAGCCCCGGCCTGGAGACGGACGAAATCTCGTAACCCAAGCCCATGAAATCGGGCGCGATGGGACGGCCAGGCCGGTCTGGCCGCACGGTGGCCGAAAGGGCGCGCGCGGCGAAAGCGGGACGCGCGACCAGCGCGCCCGTTGCGACAGCGCCCTTAACGAAGAATTCTCTGCGATTCATTTTGCGGAACTGCATTTATGATATCCCTCTGTATTCTGTCAGAATTTGATTCGGCCTTGAATCTCCAGGAATCGCATGGTGCTGGTAGTGTTGTTGGTAATTTTGCCGAAGGTCGAATCGGTGGGCACAAGATCCGGCGGATTGAACTGCGAATGGTTCTCGACATTCAATGCGTCCATGCGGAGCTGGAATGAGAGATGTTCCCTGAGTCTGAAGGTCCGCTGCAAATTGACATCCAGGCGCCCCAGGCCGTCAGCCCGGCAATTACCGATTCGCTCGGGGAAGACTTGCGCCTGGAAAGCCGCCGGCTGCAGGGCCGAGGCCGTCACAAAGCCCGAGGTGTTGAACCACGCGTTGAGCGTCCGCGGACCGGTGCAAATCTGGTTCGGGTTTCCGTTGTAGAATACATTGCCCCACTGCAGCAGAGGACCGGGCTGCCGTTCGTATGCTGCAGCAGTCTGCCAGCCGCCGGCCACCGCGGCAGGTATCCCCGAGTTCAGCAGTCGCTTTCCCTTCCCGAACGGGAACTCGTAAATTCCGGTAGCGGCGAAGCGATACGGGACGCTGCTGTTGCTCAGCTCCCAGCTAGGACTAGGATCGTATACGTTGTAATAGTAGTCGCGATCGCGCTGATATACCCCGGTGAAGTTGCCAGTGATGGTAAAACCTTCCGCTAACCGCCGGCGGAATACAACCTCCACCGATTGAGCTTTGGATGAGCCATAGGGACCGGTTTCTTTCAAAGTACCAATCTGCGAGAACGGCTGTAACAGTTTGCCCTTGGTGATGGTTGTGCTGGTGAAGAATGCCCGCGATGCCAGGGCCTGATAAATCAACGGACTGGATGTTTGCAAAGACGCGAAGTTCCCGATATAGAAAGGATTGGTCACACTCGTATTCAGATTGCTGGCAATGGCGGCGTTGCGCGTAGTTCCGGTGTTCCAGAACTGCTCGGGCAGGGCGCTCAGAGTTCGAGTGATGTCTAAGTTACCGGCGTAAAACCCCGTGTATGCGACTGAGATAACCATGTTAGCGCCGAACTGACGCTGTATCTCGGCGCGCCAACGCTGCACGCGGGAGCGCTTATAGTTTGGATCGAGATAAGTAAAGCCGTTGCCGGCTTGCGCCATTAATCCAAGGGCGTTGCCGACGGGCGTATCGAAGCGCGTTCCATCGCTGCGAACCGGGAATGGATCGGTCATGGGTGAAACGCCGTTGGCGGGATTGCCGGAAAGCCAGGTCTGACCAAAGTTTGTCGAGGAAGGGTCGCTGGTGGTTCGACTGAACCCGGATTGATTGGGCGTCACCGTTTGCGCGTTGAGAGTGTCGTAATACACGCCATAGCCGGCGCGGAGCACAGTAGACGGAGTAATTTGATATGCGATAGCGCCGCGCGGCAGAAACATCACCTGGCTCGCCGGGTATCGTGGATTGCTCGCGGATGGATACAGGGAACCGCCGATCACGGCGAACGCGGATGCGGCTAATTCGGGGATTGGATTCTGAGCGTACGCGGCCTCCGCCAATGCCGTGATCGGCAGACTGGCAGTGGGATTAAACCCATCGATTACCCGGTTGTAGCGCTCTTTGATCCCCATCTCATACTCGATCCGGAAGCCGAAATTCACACTGAGCTTAGGGCTTAAGCGCCAACTATCCTGTGCGTACCATCCAATGTACGGATTCGAGATTGCATACGTCGCATTGGTATCGACGGTGGAGGTGGTCGGGATTCCCAACATGAACGCGGCCCAACTATAGCCTAGGCCGCCCGTTGTAGTGAGGCAATCGTCCTCCCTGCAGGTGTATGCATTGGTGAAGTTGAACGCGCCGGATGCATTGCCCGGATTGCCGCCGTCCTGCCGGTGATCGCGCGCGTCGATGCCGGCGCGGAAAGTGTGTGCCCCGCTGACATGAAAGGCATTCCCTTTGATGGACAAGACTTCGTAGTGCGTCCAATTCGGGACCGCTTGCCCGATAGATTGATACCCGGAAAAGTTCATCACCGGCAATGCATGATTTACTCCGGCCTGCGCATCCATATACTCCGGAAGGCCCACGGCGCTTGGCGTGAATGCCAGCGCTACCGGCTTCAAGATGCTGGCTTCCCGGAAATTGTTCGCTCCCGCCTCGACATCGAAAATCGTGCGGGCGGTGGGTGTGTAAACCCAGTCCCCGATGATTCCCAGGTTGTTCCGGTTGATCCCATTGGTCATTAGTCCGCGGTCGGTCTGCCATGTCCAATCGTTCCTATCCTCGCGGTACTTCAGCCAGTTCCAGCGGGCGAAAAAGCGGTTCTTCTCGGAAACAACATAGTCGATGCGGTTGGCGAATGCCTCGTAGGACCAGTTGTAGGGCTCTGCCGGATCGAGAAAGTTATTGAGCGGCTGCAGATTCGCACTTGCGGGAGGATTATTCGGCGTGGGTAGGAACTTCACATAAGTACTGTAAACGGGATCGATGATTCGATTCTGCGGGATGATATTGCCCGGGAACGGATTTCGTACATAATGTCCGGGCCGGCTGGGGTCGGGTTGAACTGTCAATGGGTCATACAATTGGAACTGCGAGCCGGCCGCCAACAGATCGGAGAAATTTCCCTGGCGCTCCGGCATTGTTGGAAGCGTATAGGGATTGGCTGTTCCCGTGGTCTTGCGGTCATCGAAACCATCGAAGCTAAAAAAGAAGAAGAGCTTGTTCCTGCCGTTGAAGAGCTTGGGAATGCGCACCGGCCCGCCAACGGATGCGCCATAGTCCTGATCGTGACCGGCGGGGTTGGAGGGTTGACTGCTCAATTGGTGTGCGAGCGTGGTATTGCCGGCGGCGTAAGCCGTGTCGATCGCCGTATAATAGGCCTGCTTTACGAAAAAAGGCGTCCCGTTCCAGCGCTGATTCCAATATTGGTCCGTGAAGTCTCCATGAAAGGAATTGGTTCCCGCCCTGGTCATAGTGGCGATCGACATGCCAGCCGTGTGCCCAACGCTGGCATCGAAGTTTTCGGTTTCCACCTTGTACTCCTGTATCGTCGTTGAGTATGGCATGTAGGCGACGCCCTCAGAGCCGTTGCCCATGTCGGGCACGCCATCGATCGACCAGTCATTCGGAAAACCGCCCAGGGAATGCGCATCCGCAGTGCCGCCCAAGGCGTTGACGCCGTTGTAGCGGCGATTATTGCTCGATTGGACGCCCGGAGCGACCTTGATCATCATCAACGGGCTGTTATTGAATATTGGCAGATCCACGACGTCGCGAGTGTCCATAACCAGACCGGCGCTGACACTGGCGGATGGATCGACCAGCGGGGCTTCGGCGGTAACCTGTACGGTATCGGTGGCCGCTCCAAGCTGGAGACTCAAGTTAATCTCAACGCGTGTGCTGAGCGGCAGCACGACGCCCGACTGGAGTGATTTCTTGAAACCCGGCGACTCGGCGGAAATACTGTAGTTTCCGGGCAACAGCAACTCGGCTTCGTAATAGCCCGACTCGTTGGTCTTCCGGGTGGTAGTAACGTTCGTGTCGGTGTTGGTGACCACGACGGTGGCGCCAACTACCGCCGAACCCTGCGGATCGGTGACCCGTCCGAAGATGGTACTGCGGGTTTCCTGGGCGTTAGCAGGCGAAAGGCAGGCGATGCCAGCCAGGATGGTAACGAGTGCTCGTACGGTGAGCTTCTGCATCTTCTTCCCCTAAATGGAACGGTGTGTTTCCTGGCTGTGAACGGGCGAAAGAAACCCCAAGTAGCCACCGAGCTTCGTCCGATCACTAGCCGAACGATTTTGAACCGTCACTTACTGTGAACCGATTCTCCGGCGCCAGCAACCCGGGAACGGATTCGTAACATCCCCGTACGTAATTGAAAATAGGCAATTTAAGCATCCGGCCAAGACATAGCGGATACATAACGGATACGATACTCCCCGGCGCGTAAGGGCGGCTTGGCCTTGCCAGGGAAGGCTCACTCAACTTTCGGCATGACGAATGCGGTGATAGACTGATTCGCAGCAAACGTGCGCTTCCAGTCAAGCGCTCATGATGAAAACCGGGGATTTGAAGTTCCAAGTCGATAGCGATGCGTTGCAGGAGTTGGCTTCCGTGTTGGACAGCCCCGAATTCCACAGTAGCCACCGCGCCCAGACCCTACTGCGCTACCTTGTCGAGAATGCGCTTTCTCATCGTTCCGACCAGTTGAAAGAGCGGACCATCGGCATTGAACTGTTCCATCGCGATGCCGCATACGATACCGGGCACGACGGTATTGTTCGCGTGGCGGCGAGCGATGTTCGCAAGCGCTTGATGAGCTTTTATTCGCGTACGGCTTCCACCCGCACGGGTCCGGGCATCCGGATCGTGCTGCCCTCTGGTTCTTACGTCCCAGTGTTCGAAAAGTATGAGACTGCCGGGCCGGCGCCGAAAGAATCCCGCGAAAAGCAGCCAGGCGTCGCGAGCGGTGAAGCCCGGCGACGCCTTTGGGTAGCTGGCGGTCTGGTACTGCTCGGGGCGGCGCTCGGGGCGGCAATCGCGCTGGTCTCGGCTAGCCAAATTGCCGCCAAGCCCGCGGTCGCCCCGGTTCTTGCGGAGGCATGGCGCCCCTTCGCGCGACTGGATGCCAACGTGCTTCTCTCGACGGCTACGCCACTAAGCCTGGTGATGGTACCCGATGGGTACGGCAGATCCACGCATCCGGCGCCACCGGAGGCGTATCCTTTGTTCCGCCAGCACCGGCCGCTGGTCCCCGGCGCCAAGCTCAACATGTCCTTCACTGATAATATGCTCGGGGTCGGGACGATGAGCGCGGTAGTAACGGCGGTCAACACGCTCAAGTCGATGGGGTCCTCTTACCAGATATTGCCGGAGCGAGTGACCACGCTTTCCGAGTTGCGCGGTCGAAATGCGATTCTGTTCGGAGCGCCGGTGGACAGCGAAGCCATCAGCCGCACCATGGAGCACACTCCCTTGGTGGTGGACTACGAACCCTCCGTTAAGGGGTTCGTGATCCGCGACCGCACGTCCGGCCAAATGATCGTACCCGAGAAAGATGGCTATGGCGATTTCATCAATGTGTACGGTTTGATCACGGTTCTGAATGCACGCGATTCCGACCACGGACGCCTTGGCATGGTGGTATTCTCCGGGATCACTTCCGCAGGCACGCACGGCGCGGCCGAGTTCTTCGCTTCGCCGCGCGCGTTGCGTAATCTGCGCGCCGTCTTCGCGCGCGAGGGCGTGAATGGCTTCCCGGCGGCGTACCAGGTGGTAGTGAAGTGCACGTTCAGCAATCTGCTTTTGCTGGCCTACGAATACCATTCGCACCGGATTCTGCAAAAGGAGTAGTGCGGGGGGAGGGCTGCGTCGTTCATGGGCGGGTGCTTAACCGTTTTGGAGATTTCACGGCTTGTCGTCGAGATTCGCCTGTGAGAGGCTGTGAAAGATGTCGCGTTCATACGAGTGTGAACGCCGAACGCAAGAGTGCGCGCGCCACGTGTTGGCGGCAGCCTTGAAGCGCCCTCTTCGGGCAGCTTGTAGAGAAAGGAAAAGACGAGAATGATCCTGCGCAAAGTGACGGCCACCCTGCCTGCGATGGTATTGACCCTGACCAGCCTGATCATGGCTGCCGATACCGATATCAATATCCTGAAGAGCAGTGGTTCTCTTGACCGGCTATTCAAACAAACGGGCGTGTACAACGCATCGAGCACCGGCAAGACGCCGAGCTTCGTGATCGACCCCGCATGGCCGCAGCGGCTGCCGAACAATTGGATCGTTGGCCAAATAGGCGGCCTCTATGTGGACCGGCATGACCATATTTGGGTCTACAACCGTGCGCGCACCATGACAAACGAAGAGGCCGGACTTGAAGGGCCCCTTCCGGGCGTCGCGGATGAGAAGGCTCAGCCGATCAACGGGCTTGGCCAAGTGCGCGCGTATGGCGCCATCGCAGATTGCTGCAAGGCCGCTCCTTCAGTTCTAGAATTCGATTCCGACGGCAAGCTGCTGCGTGCATGGGGCGGCCCGACCGATCCCGGTTTCATCGGCGGTAAATGCAAGGCGGAGGCGGGCTGCATTTGGCCGAGCAGTGAGCACGGCATCTATGTCGACCAGAACGACAACGTCTGGATCTCGGGTAATTCCGCGGCGGCAGACCGGGGAGGGACGGCTTGGACGACTAACAAAGAAGGCGGCGACGGCTTCGTACTGAAGTTTGACATGAACGGCAATTTCAAGATGAGGATCGGCGGAACTCCAAAAGGACCAAGCAGCAACGATACGCATGGTGGTCTTAGTGACACGCCACAGCTCTATCAGGCGGCGGACATGGTAGTCGACTCCGCAACCAACCGCCTGTACGTCGCGGACGGCTACGGAAACCGCCGCGTCCTGATCGTCGACGCCAACACCGGTAAATATATCGGCCATTTCGGCGCGTATGGGAACAATCCCGTCGATGACGCAGCTGCCAGGGCCGCCGGGCCATGGATCGCCGACTATTCCCAAGGCAACAAAAAGCCCGCATTCTTCCGCAACCCCGTGCACTGCGTGAAGATTGCCAATGACGGCAAGATCTATGTCTGCGACCGGGGAAACGATCGCATTCAAGTGTTTGACAAGAACGATCCCGCGCTGGGCAAGCCGTGCAGCAATCCGAATGGCGCGGCCGGCAAATGCGGTTTCATTGCTGAGCAATTTATCAGCGACCACACCAATGTAATTGGAACAGCCGTCTCAATGACTTTCTCCACGGACAAGGCGCAGAGCTGCCTCTATGTCGCAGACAACGCCAATATGACAATCTATATCCTGAACCGTAGCAACCTGCAGGAGCTGGGCCGGCTCGGACGCAGCGGCCGGATGCCTGGAGAATTCCACTGGCTACATCAGGTAAGCGTAGACAGCAAGGGCAACATCTATACAGGCGAAGTCGACACCGGAAAGCGGATCCAGAAGTTTCTCCGCTATGGCGGGAACGGATGCAGCGGAACTGGATCGTCTACTGTGGGCGGAGTGGCGGCCGCGAAGTAGTACACACGACTTGGTTGCCAATCCAGGGGTCAGATGCGCATCGGGCCAGTGGCCTCCAGGCATGGCCGCCCGCGGGCTTGAACGCTAGGGGCGTCAGTTTAGGATCGAACGCGCCTATCTGGATCCCTTAGCCTTAGCCAATAAGGACTATTGCCCAAGCATCCCTCACAGAGAGATGATCGAGACTGTGGAGGTTCGGTACGCGCCTTCTTTGCGTTCGCGGCGTCGCTGCCGGATCAGGCGGCGCCACGCCGTAGAGTTGGCCGGCAATAACCGACCGTACCGAACCTGCCACGCCAAGTAACAACCCAGCGCCCAGTAGTCGCAGCGCCTCGCTGACCACAAACTTCTCCAGACCGCGCATGCCAAATCGCCCGCACGGCGCCTCTTGCGAAGTGCGGACGAAATCAGACTCGCACGTATTTGTTGAACCAGTCAATCGTGCGCTGCCATGCCAGATCGGCCGCAGCTTTGTTGTAGCGTTCAGGCGTCGCATCACAATTGAAGCCGTGAACAGCGCCAGGGTAGATATAGCCTTCGTGCGGAACGTTGGCCGCCTTCAAGGCCATGTCGTACGCCGGCCACGTCGCTGCCAGACGCGTGTCGAGTTCCCCGTGATGGACCAGAATCGCCCCCTTGATCTTCGGAATGTCCTCCTTGGCGGGGACGGCGCCGTAGAACGGCGCCGCGGCTGCCAAATCGGCTCCAAACCGGACCGCCAAGTTATTGGAGACGCCGCCCCCGTAACAGAAACCGGTGACTCCGATCTTGCCCGTGCAGTCGGCGCGCGATTTCAGCCACATCGCCGAGGCCGCGAAATCTTCGCCCATTTTTTTGTTATCGACTTTGCTGAATAACTGGCCGCCTTTGTAGTCGTCTCCGGGAAAGCCGCCAAGAGAGGTGAGTCCATCCGGCGCAAACGCCATGAAGTTGGCGAGGGCGAGCCGCCGCGCGATGTCCTCAATATGCGGATTCAGACCTCGGTTTTCGTGGACGACGAGAATGCCGGGCAATTTCACCGCCGTCGCGGCTCGCGTGTCGGCACTGACAGGCCGGACGAGATATCCTTTGATGCTTCCGTTCCCCTGCGGCGACGGGACGGTCTCGTATGTGGCCTTGATCCGGTCATCGGTCTTGGACACCTGCTGCCCCAGAGCGTAGTTCGGCATCAACGCCTCGATAATCGTTGTAGCCGCCAGACCGCCTATCGCAAATCGCTGCACGCCCTCCATAAAGGCGCGGCGGCCGATCACTCCGTGAATAAAGAGGTTGTAGAGTTCTATGGCCTCGCTCGGCAGTTTGGGTCTCGTTGGCTCCATTGGCTGACTCCTCTCCAGAGATATCACGTCTCCCGGTCTTCATCAAATCGATATGACTTCGCGGCCCATGCGCAAACCCTGACCGCGAAACAAGAAAACGGCATACGCCTGATGCAGCTAAGTTTATCCGATCAGGAAGCGGATTGGGAATTTTGGAGCCTCGCAAACCGTCAACGTTACGACATCAAGCGATCACTTTGGACGCGAACGCTCATCGCCGTGGAAACACCGTCTGCAAGCGCGGTGGAACGCCGGGTGATTTGAGCTTCGGCGCCGTAGTTCCGGCGTCCCGGCTGCTGACTCTTGGCGCCCAGGCTGCCTACCTGGTGCGCGGGGGATTTCGTCGGCAAGCCGACTGCGATCATGTGCCGCGCGACCTCGCCGTGCTGGTTCACTGGGTACGCCATCCCCGCTTCGGAGACTTCCTGATCGATACGGGCTTCGATGATTCCTTCGCGAAACATCCGCCGTACGGCAATTACACCGAGGCGATGAGGTTGTTCAATTGGGTCAATGGCTTGACCAATCGGCAGGAGCCGGGTGTTGATCTCTCGGCGCAGCTCGCACGCCTGAACCCTCACCCGAAGGCGGTGTTTATCACGCATCTCCACCCCGCTGTCGCGAACCACTTTCGGGCAAGTTGAAGTTTTCGGGCATCAATTTTTCGGCCGCGCCGACGATGGCGCCTCTCGGGCCGGGTCTGGATCTTTGGCGAAGGATCCTTTTGGGCGATTCCAGAGCGCTCGTCGAGTTGCCGGGCAACGTGGCTGGCGCGGCAATGCCAAGGAGCTTCACCTGCTTAATAAATGTGAAGTTATATGATGCAATCCAGGGCCGGCGCCAGCCGTGAGCGCATTGAGACGTCTCTCCCGACAATCACGTCACCAGACTGCACGAAGCGTCGATCACCGCCGATCCAAACCGAGCCGGCACACGTGCTCGTCACAGATCCGAGCGGGTTCGCGCGACCGGTCGACTCGCCCATCGACGAGGCTCGGCAGGCATCGCGGGCCGAAGTCCGGGAGACGTTGAAGCAAGCTGGTGCGACCTTAAGATGAGTTAGACCGCCCGGCACTAAAGGTCACGCCGCCCAGGGTCGATCGCGCTCCCTCTGGGCCGCCTGCGAGACAGCGGCCGCATGCCCATAAGATTCTTCGCACAAGCTGGCAATTGGAGTTATACTAAGTGTAACGAAGGCTTACTAACCTAGGGAATTACCTCCAGTACTCCGATTAGCAACCGATTAGCCAAAGATAGGGTTGCTCAGCTTTTCATAAGTTGTTTTACTCGAATCTGTGGGGCAACGCCTCACTCTGGAATAGACACCGAAATGAACACTCTCGAATTTCCCACCACCACTAAAACTCTAAGACAGCGGCTCAGCGAAGGGCGCATTCCGGTCCAGGATGGGCTGCGTTACGCAGCGCTTCTCGCCGAGGCATTGCGCAAACTGCACGACGATGGACGCGTGCACGGTTCGGTAACGCCCGATGCGGTTGCCTTGACGGCTGAGGGCCTCGACCTGCTTCCAGCCGTTCCCGGAATTGTCCGGGTCACGGCTTACACCGCGCCGGAAGTGGCCGCCGAACACAAGCCTGCCGACGCGCGCAGCGACATTTTCTCGTTCGGCGCCGTTGTGTTTGAAATGCTTACCGGCCGCCGCGCCTTTGAAGGCGAGACGGATTCGGCGATTGCGGAGTCGCTTTGCGGCGCGCCCGCTCCGCCTTCGGGCAGTCCGGCGGTTGACCGCCTGCTTGCCGGATGCTTGGGTAAAGACCCGGGAACGCGCTGGCAGCGCATTCAGAAGGTTCAGTTGGAGTTGAAGCTCTTGACCGCCGCCGCCCGCCGGGCCAGCGCCGCTCCCGCCGCTCCGAAGAGCACTGGGGTCACCGACGCGGCTTTCCGCGACGAGCTGGCGCAGTTCGAAGCGCGCGTCAACGCCAGGCTGCAAGCGCATGAGCAAGCCGGCGCAGAGGTCCAACGGTCCGCCGGCGAAGCCGTCGACGGTCTGCGCGGGCAACTCTCCGCGTTGGGCGCACAGCTTGCTGCGGCGCAGGAACAGGTTGGCCGTGAAGCCGACGTCGGTCCCGCTATCGAAGCTGCCGGCGAACGCATCGCGGCGCGCGCACAGCGTGGCATCGATGGCTTGAGTGAGCGCATAACTCTCCTGGAACAGAATCCGGGGACGCCATCCGAACCGCTCGCCGCGCAGGTCGAGACCGGCTTGGAAAGCCTCCGCGAACAGCTCAGCGAACTCCACAATCACATTGCCGCCGATATGCATGAGTTTGAGGTGAACCTTAAGGCGCAGTCTACCGCTATCGATTCCGCCCGGACGGCGATGGCCCAAACCGACGACTTAGTGGAGCGCGTAGTCGAAGCGCTCGAATCGCTGCAATCAACCGTGCTCGAACAATCCGAAGACCGTGTCATGGCCCTGAACTAGGCCCCCAGTTCCAACACTCCAATCGGAGAGATTGAATCAGTCTCAGTCTCTCCGATTTGTAAGTGGCGATACGCGTATTGGATCTGTGAGTGATAAGACAGGTATAATACGGGTATAATTGGGACACTTTGGAAGACTCACCCACTAACGCTGGATTGGTAATCCAACCAGAGACTTTGGCCCGGCGCCTGTCCCATGGGGCATTACCGTTAGGGTACGCTTTGCGGTGCGCCACCGACGTCGCCAGCAGCCTTCGGGATTTGCATGAAGAGGGCCGTCTGCACGGCTCGGTGAATGCCGATTCGGTCGTCGTTACCGAAACCGGCGCCCGGTTGCTTCCTCCCAACGGCCAAGCTCGCTATGCCGTGGCTGGAGCCGATATTTCCGGCTTCGGCGGCCTGCTCTATGAGATGGTGACCGGCGCAAAACCCTCGCCTCGCGCCACGCCGCCCTTACCTGCGCTCACATCGCGCAATACTCCGAAGGGCCTGCAGATCGCGGCCACGCGTCTGGCATCGAAATGCCTGCGCTCTACGTCCAATTCTTTCACCGAAATGCAGAAGGTGCTCACTGAGGTGCGCCTCCTCGGCTTGCAGTCCGGAATTCGGCAGAAGGCCCCAGCCTTTCGACCGTGGAGGGCGCCCGCAGTGTGGGAACGCCGCGCTCTGCCCCCCACCGTACCCCGGCAGCCGGCTTCCGGCCCCCAAAGGCGAGGCGTAACGTCCCGACTTTTCACGCCGGTTCCCCCCGCGGGCTTCAT
>Ga0302324_100020730_pt1 | contig 12844 bp, 14 predicted proteins | sample Palsa_T0_1_FD_201949 | JGI IMG/M metagenome (GOLD analysis project Ga0302324, IMG submission 201949) | Peat permafrost microbial communities from Stordalen Mire near Abisko, Sweden - Palsa_T0_1 | ecosystem: Environmental > Terrestrial > Soil > Palsa > Peat permafrost | place: Sweden: Abisko...
CTCGCGGAGGAGCAAGAGACTTGGGAACGGCTGACGCGCGGAGTCACGCGAGTGCTCCGCTATTCATGATCGCGAGGTGAGCTATGCCCTGGTATCAGCGTTGGCGTAACGTGTTTCGAGCGGACCGGCTCCACAACGAGTTGGAAGACGAATTCCAATATCACCTGGCTGAGACCGTCGATCGCCTGGTAGCGGATGGTATGCCGGAGAGCGAAGCGTGGCGTGAGGCTCGGCTACGGATGGGCAACTATTCACTACAAAAGGAGAAGACACGAGATATGAACGTTGCCGCATGGTTGGACGCCACTCGCGCTGATTTGGTTTACGGCCTCCGGCAGTTGCGATCCAACCCGGGATTTGCGGGCATCGCGGTTTTGTCGCTGGCCCTTGGGATCGGTGCGAACACGACCATCTTCCAGTTAGTCGACGCGATCCGCCTCAAAATGCTACCGGTGGAAAAGCCACAGGAACTGGCGTCCATCGATTTCGAACCAGGTTCCACGCGGTTGGGAGCATGGTATGGCCGAAGCGCGGTTCTCACCTATGCGCAGTGGGAACAGATCCGCACCCAGCAGCAAGCGCTCAGCGGCGTCATGGCCTGGAGCGCGGACGGCTTCAGTCTGGCGAATGGCGGCGAGCCGCGCTATGCGGAAGGGCTTTACGTCAGCGGGGACTTTTTTTCGCGTTCTCGGAGTTCAGGCGGTACTGGGACGCACATTCAGCGCGCAAGATGATAGTGCGGCGTGCAACGCCGGCGCGGTGCTCAGTTACGCTTTCTGGCAGCGGGAGTTCGGAGGCGACCCTGGCATATTAGGTCACGCTGTGAGTCTGAATGGCTATTCGTTTCCGGTGCTAGGAGTAACGCAAGCGGCGTTTTTTGGAGTGGAGGTGGGGAACCGATATGACTTGGCTATCCCGCTTTGCGCCGACCGGCTCCTAGCCGAAGATAAGAAGGGCCGGATGGCGGATTCCGCCGGTTGGTGGCTTTCGATGATGGGACGCCTGAAGCCAAGGTGGACGGCCAGGAGCGCCACTGCGCATCTGCATGCTCTCTCGCCGGGTATTATGCGAGCCACGCTTCCGACCGGCTACCGGCCGGATATGGCAAAGAGCTTTCTCGCCAACAAGCTTGCGGCGACTGAAGCGGGCACGGGAGTGTCTTCGCTGCGACAACAATTCGAGCGGCCGCTTTGGTTGCTCATGGCGATCACCGCTCTGGTGTTGTTGATTGCCTGCGCAAATTTGGCCAATCTGCTGCTCGCGCGTGCGGCTGTGCGAGAGCCGGAGATTGCCATGAGGCTGGCCATTGGGGCCTCACGCGGGAGACTGGTGCGGCAACTTTTGGCGGAAAGCCTGCTGCTGGCTACCGCCGGCGCGGCGCTGGGAGCCGGGTTGGCGGAAATCTTGAGCAAAGTGCTGGTGGTGTTTATCAGCACCTCGCGCGATCCGTTATTTGTCGATCTTTCTTTGGACTGGCGGATGCTGGGTTTCACGGCGGGGCTCGCGGTATTGACGTGCGTCCTGTTCGGGCTGTCGCCCGCCATCCGCGCCACCTACTTGTCGCCTGTTTCGGCGATGCGCACGGGAGTGCGGAGCGTGACTGCGGGAAGAGAGCGATTCAGCTTCCGGCGCGCGCTGGTTTCCACCCAAGTCGCGCTTTCGCTGGTACTGCTGTTCGGCGCCTCGCTGTTCATACGCAGCCTCGACAATTTGCTGACGATCGATCCAGGATTCCAGGCGGAAGGAATCATGACGGTCGGGATCGATTTCAGTAAGGCGCAATACCCGAAGGAACGGAGATTGGCTGTCCACCGTGAGTTGTCCGATACCTTATCCGCCTGCCGGGCGTGGTCTCGCTGGCCCAGACCTCGTTCACACCGGTGAGCGGGGGCACCTGGAACAATTTGGTAGCTCCAGACGCTGCGGTTGCGTCGGCAAGCGGAAAATTAGCCTATTTCAATCAAGCCGGACCAGGCTACTTCAAGACGATGGGCACGCGGCTGATAGCGGGGCGCGAGTTCAATGAACACGATACCCCTTCCTCGCCCAAGGCAGCCATTGTCAACGAGAAGTTTGCACGCACTCTCTTCGGCGCGGCCAATCCGGTTGGCCACACCTTTCACATGTCTGCCGATGCCGGTAAGCCCGAACCGGTGTTCCAGATTGTCGGACTGGTGGGGAACACAAAATACGCCGAATTGCGCGAGGACTTCCTGCCGATTGCGTTTTTCCCCATCGCGCAGGCCGACAATCTCGATGCAAGCGCGTACTTCGTGGTGCGGATAGCCGGCGCGCCTGGGCCATTCACGAGCGCTGCGAAGAGCGCGGTGAGCGCGCTGAACCCGGCGATGGGAATCGAGTTCCGCTCGTTATCGGGCCAGATCGAAGACCCGATATTGCGCGAACGGTTAATGGCGACTTTGTCTGGAGGCTTTGGATTCTTGGCGGGGTTACTCGCCACGCTTGGTCTCTACGGTGTCATCGCGTACATGGTGGCGCAACGCCGCAACGAGATTGGCGTGCGGATCGCGCTGGGAGCGGACGGGCCGAAGGTGATTCGCTTGGTGCTGCGGGAAGCCGTACTGTTGTTGGGTCTGGGACTCACGGCGGGGATTGTGCTCGCGTTGTGGGCAGGAAAAGCCGCAGCCACGCTGTTGTTTGGAATGCAGCCTAACGATGCCATATCGCTGATCGCAGCCAGCACGCTGCTGGCACTGATCGCGCTTGTGGCGAGTTATATACCGGCGCGGCGCGCAGCACGCCTCGATCCGATGGCGGCCCTACGCAATGAATGAAATCCCCGCTATGGCTTCGGAATCCGCTCTTCCGACGTGAACGGCGAAGCGGGCAATCCCTGGCCGTTATAGAGATTCACCACCGGCGCATTCGCCCAACCGTAGCGGACGAACTTTGGATGAGGAACCCCGTCGCAGGAAACCAGCACACTGTTTCCTTCGATGCGTGCCTCCGCGTGCATGAAATGGCGGTCGTCGCCGGCGATTTCAAACCCCTTCAGCACGTCGCCTTTCGCCAGCAGTCCACCTGCCGTGTGATCGAACCAGAGTCGCAGGTCGTTCCCTTCCACCGCATTTTCGCGATAAGCCGGACCCGAATCTTCCACATCCTCGCCATAGGCCAGCTTTCTCGCAGCCAGCGCCAACCGGGCTCCTACATCTTGCTTGTTGGCAGGATGGACGTTATCCGGATCGCCGATATCAGTCGTCACAGCCATTGCGGTATTCGCCACCGACAAAGTTCGGCGTTGCGCCTCGCGCACAATCGGCCAGGTATCCAGCGACCCTGCCTTGAAGTTGGCAATCTGAACGAACAGAAATGGAAAATCTCCTTGATGCCAGTGCGTGCGCCAATCGGCAATCAATGCTGGAAAAACTTTTTCATACAAATTGCCGCGTTCGGCACTGGCGTTTGATTCGCCCTGGTACCAAATCACGCCCTTGATATGAAAATCCAGCGCGGGCGCGACCATCGCATTGAACAGAGCAGCGGGTTGCCAGGAGGCGGCGTCCGGATGCCAATTGTGCTTCGGTAATGGCTGATTGGCTTTGCGCGCCGCTTCATCCTCGCGCTTTTCGCTTTCGATCAAGCGCGCGGTTTCGCCTTGTTGGCTCGAAAAGGACGACCATTCGGCGAAGACGGGCATCAGCGAAGAATCGGCCGCAAGCCCAGCCATGCTGGTCCAGGCTTCCGCCGGCGTACCACCCCACGTAGAATCGATCAAGCCAATGGGAACATGCTCGCGCTCCGCTATTTGCTTGCCGAAGAAATAAGCCACGGCGGAAAATTTCGCGGCGGTCTCCGCCGTGCATGCGGTCCAGGAAGTCGGCTCGTAATCGACCAATGGAAAGTCGGAGGCTTTTTTGTGAATCAGCAGCAACCGTATATTTGGTTGATTCGCATTGCGAATTTCTTCGGCCGCATTGGTCACCACCGCCGAGTTTGGAAAACCCGCCAATGGCATCTCCATGTTTGACTGGCCGGAGGCAAACCAAACGTCGCCCACTAGCACGTCTTCGAGCTGAATGGCATTTTCTCCTTTGATCGTGAGCGCATAAGGACCACCGGCGGACTGAGGAGGCAGAAAAAGGTCCCAACGGCCGAGCTTGCCGGCTGCCGTACTCCGCTGCGCGCCGTTGAATTCCGCGGACACCTTCTCGTCCGGATTGGCCCAGCCCCAAAGATGAATCGGTTGGTCGCGTTGAACAACCATGTGGCTACTGAGAATAGCGGGCAGCGTTACATTCGCCAGGAGCAACGCAGGTGCCCCAGCAAGTAACAACGCGGTTAGACCGGCCAGGCACACTCGTCGTGTCGAGTTCAAAAATTTCCGTTTGTCTCTTTGCATTTGTAAAAGGGGACGCGGATAGCCGCTGTCCCCATGGCTCCAGCGCTAATCAATCGCCCGCCGCCGCGGCCTTTGTCAGTTCGGCCACGTCAGTCGCTCCCCAAATGGCCGGATAGACGACGCCGGCTAACGCTCCGCCGACGATGGGTGCAAGCCAGAACAACCACAACTGCTGCAACGCCCAACCACCCACAAACAGCGCCTGGCCGGTGCTGCGTGCCGGATTCACCGACGTATTCGTCACCGGAATACTGATCAAGTGAATCAAAGTCAGTCCTAGCCCGATGGCGATCGGCGCAAAGCCGGGAGCCGCGCGCTTATCGGTTGAGCCGAAGATGATCAACAGGAACATAAAGGTCAGCACCACTTCCGTGACCAGACAGGCCAGCAATGAGTAGCCACCCGGCGAGTGAATGTCATAGCCATTGGCGGCAAAGCTACCGAGTTCGAATCCCGGCTTGCCGCTGGCGATCACATATAGCAGTCCAGCCGCAAGAATCGCGCCTGCCAGTTGTGCGCCAATGTAGGCGGGCAATTCGCTATATGGAAACCGCTTGCCCACCGCCAAGCCAACCGAAATGGCAGGATTCAAGTGACAACCCGAAATATGGCCAATGGCAAACGCCATGGTCAGCACTGTCAGCCCAAAAGCCAGAGCGACCCCCACAAAGCCGATGCCGAGATTCGGAAAGGCCGCATCCAGTACCGCAGCACCGCATCCCCCAAAAACCAACCAAAATGTGCCGATCAATTCAGCGCCGGCTTTTTTACCTAGAGACATAGTTTCTCCTTTTCTTTTTCTTCAAAATCAGGATTAGACAGCGTGTACCCGCTTGGTTCCCTATCCTATCAACGCCCCAACGCCTTGGGCAAGTCTTGCGGGGCGTCCTGCTAAACTAACAAGTACCTTTCGCGTGAGTACTACCCCTGTATCCCCAGCCTTTGACGAAGCCGCACTTGTAGCACGGGCCAAGGCAGGCGACCAAGACGCCTTCAACGAGCTGATCCTGCATTATGACCGCCGGGTCTTCCGGATGGCCAAGCAGATCACCGAGAACGACGATGACGCCGAAGACGTCCTGCAGGAGACGTTCCTCAAGGCTTACACCCACTTGAACGATTTTCAGGGAAATTCAAAGTTTTACACGTGGCTAGTCCGCATCGCCGTGAATGAAGCCCTGATGAAGCTTCGCAAGCGGCGCTCGGACAAGACTGTGCCGTTGGACGAGCCAATCGATACGGGCGAGGACGAGGTGGTTCGCGAAATTGCCGTTTGGGACCAAAATCCAGAGGATGTCTACTCCCGCGAGGAACTGGCCACCATTCTGGATCAGGCCGTGCAAAGTTTAAAAGCAGCTTATCGAACCGTTTTTGTTTTGAGAGACATCGAAGAGCTGTCGATCGAAGAGACGGCAGAAATGTTGGGATTGTCAATCTCAGCGGTTAAGAGTCGCCTTCTTCGCGCCCGGCTGCAGCTTCGTGAGAAGTTGACCCGGCAATTCAAGAAAAAGGGAGAAGACGCATTTGCTTACCTGTAAGCAATTTCTGCTGGAGCTAAACAGCTATATCGAGAAGACTCTCGATCCGCAAGAATTGGCCGAACTTCACAGGCATGTCAGCGAGTGTCCCAACTGTTTCGTGGTCTGCGATACCACCGAGAAAACGCTCCGCGTCTTTAAGGGGATGGAATGCCAGCCGGTGCCGAAGGGAATTCAGGCCCGCTTGATGGCCGCCATCGAAAAGCGCTTCAAAGACAAGGGCGGATGCGGTTGCTCGGGCGAAACCACCCACCACTAAACCAAGACATTTCCGTTTTCAGATACAGCAAGGTATCCATTCTGATCGTCACGGTTGACTGGCTCTTTCCGGCTCGCCAAACAAATCATTAAATTTCCTTTTCTGTTCCTCTGTGAGGCGATTCAGGATTCGCTGTCTGCCATGCTCGGCCACATCGCGTCGTTCGTCTTCGATGTTCTGATAGTACTTGCTGTAATCGTCCAGTTCTTGGGTGACGAAGTGCTCCTGCTCCGGCGTGAGTTGCAATTTGCTCTTGAGCAGTTCGAGATTCATGTGACTGGCCGATTCGATGGACAGGTAATGCGGGTCGCGTTGCAGGCGGTGGAGATAGCTTCGCATGAGGGCTCCGCCGCAAGCGGCCCCGCAGAAAAAGATCAAAGCAAAGATCGTTAGAACCTTAGGGTTTGACCACCTTGCCTCACTAGTTCTTAGCATGTTGCGGTAGGCGCAGAATTATTTGTGGACGGCGAAGTTCTGCAGAACAGCGTCTCTTTGCTGCGCTTGATCGCCTTCCACCGGCACGTCGTAGTGGACTTGCCGAACCGCCGATTCAGCCGTCAGATGTCCGTCCAGCTTTTCCTCAGCGACCACGTAGGAGCACAGCAGCACTGCCAGTGAGAGCGAAGCGAAAGCCAGGCGTTTGCCATACGGCGAGTAAACGAATACCGCCCAGATGGAATCTTTTGCCCGCTCTTCAATGCGCTGCAGAACGCGGGCATAGAACCCGCCCGATGGTTCCATTTCTTCGCCGGCGCGCAAAGAACGAAACAGATGAACTTGATCGCGCATAGCGTCCACTTCCGCGGCGCATGCCCCGCAAGCCTGCAGGTGCTGCTTCACCTCGCTTGCGTTAGCTCTGCCTTCCAGCAGATTTTCTAACTCATTGCGAATAGATCCGTGCATATTTCCCTCTGAAATATCCCCAAACACCCAACCAGCCGCAGATCTTTGTCTGCTGTTAAAATCTATACCCAACCAAAAGACAAGCCCGCTGACGAGCTTTAAAGCGCCGTTGTATTCAACGGCCCTTTGTCCAATCTCTGCGCCGCCTTCACTAGCTTCTGGCGAGCGCGAAACAACTTTACCTTAATCGTATTCTCATTCATGCCGGTCATCCCGGCCAGTTCTTCCACCGAATGCCCTTCTACTTCCTTCAGCAGGATTAAAGAACGGTCCTCTTCCGAAATTTTCGATAACAACTTGATAATCAGATCGTGCTGCGCAAGCCGCTTGTCCACAGGCGCCGCCTGATCCGTCGCCGGATCGGAAGTCTCCATGCGCTGCGAATCCTCGGCCGAAAAATCGCTTTCGTACACCAGTTTGCGGACCCGTTTCTTGCGCAGATAGTCGTAGCACTCGTTCACCGTAATCTTGTAAATCCAGGTGAGCAGCGAACTCCGGAAATCGAAATTCTTGATCGAGAAGTAGATTTTTGCGAAAACCTGCTGGGCGATATCTTCGGCATCGTTGCGGTTCCGCAGAATGCCGTAAATAATGGAAAACACCTTCGCCTGGTAGCGCTCCACCACCTCGCGAAACGCCATTTCGTCCTGCGCCTGAACGCGACGGACTAGGGCCGCCTCTTCAGTAGACCGGTGATCCAATTTGCTCTTTGTCCGAGTCGCGTCGCCCGCTACTGCCGGAAAGGGGATGGCCGCGCCATAGCCGTTCATATCCCGTCGGACGCGTAAGATTCCAGGGGGGTTACAAAAACCCCACGCGCTGCAGCCATTATGTCAGAAACCGGGGATATAGGACTAGTTAGATCTGCATTTCCGCGAGAGTCGCTGACTCGCTATGAAAATTGTCGGTCGTACGCCTATCGGCGGGCTTCCGGTATCAGGATTCGCGGAATATTGCCCGGAAGCCTTCCTGCTCGAAATGGCGGTCGTTAGTGAGAAGGTCGGTCAGGCCTTCGCGGCGCATGGTCTGCGTCGAAATGCAATCGGTCAGGCTGTAGCTCTTGTCGGGACGCGCGTGATAGAGTTCGAGGCCGGAGAGAAGGGTTTGCCGGCTTTCCGAAATGACGTGGATTGCGGAGTCTTTCATGAGCGCTTCTACGGTACGGCCCGCCCGATCGCGCAGGCGTGCATCCGCTGCGAAGAACGTCGGAAATTCAGACAGCACGGCGTTAGTTGTGAAGACAGACGCGTCCGCAATCTCATCCTTGCGGGCTATGGCTCTCCTAGCCCCGTCCGCCGGCAGCAGCGCTCTGGCGTCGTCGGGGAGATCGCTCCAGATTTCCTGGATCACTTCGGAAATATAGCGGTGCGGCCGCTCGGTCGGAAAGGAGGCGGCTCGTCAAGATCGCGACAGAGCACTTTTTCCGCATACTCCTCAGCCGACACCCCTTGGGCCTGCGCTTTCGCTTTAAGAACCGCCTCCTTGTGATCCGGCAGGTCAAGGACGACTGTCATGGTTTACCTCAATGGTTATTCTTCATCCAGGGTACGGTATTCGTGTCCCGACTGTCACGCATTCGGAGGCAGCAAGGCTAATCCACAGCAACTCGACAATCCGCATTCCTCCTTATCTCTTCGTTCAACAGCTACTTAACAGCCATTGTTCATTGGTGGCCACGAGTGCTTCCGAAAAACACCCTGTATTTCCCCCCCAACCACTTTAAACGGGACGCCTGACCCCCGCCGAACTCAAAACGGGTTTGATATGCTCACCACGTCAGCCGGAGAGACAACCGCCTGAACGAACGCAGCCGAAGTCGGCTGCGTGGTCATCCGTTGGAGGTTCAAACATGAAGGTTTTCGATTCGTCCGACATACGGAACGTCGCTTTGATCGGACACGGGCATAGCGGGAAGACGTCGCTTGCCGCCGCTATGCTGTTTACGGCAGGCGCCACAGACCGGCACCTGAAGGTGGACGAAGGCAACGCCGTCACGGATTTCGACGAAGAAGAAGTGGCGCGAAAAATCACCATTTCGTCAGCCATCGCGGCCTTTCCGTGGCAAAAGAACAAATTCAACGTCATCGATACACCGGGTTACAACATCTTTCTGCCGGAAGCGCAATCGGCTCTCATTGCCGCCGATGCCGCCGTCGTGATACTGGATGGCGTGGCCGGTGTAGAAGTCTCGACCGAAAAAGTCTGGCAGTTCGCCGAAGACATGAACTTGCCGTGCATCCTAATTGTCAATAAGCTGGACCGCGAACGCTCCTCTTTTGAACGCGCGCTGGAAAGCATTCACGACCGCTTCGGGCGCGCCGCCGTGCCCATTCATCTGCCGCTCGGCCAGGAGAAAAGTTTTACCGGCATCATCGATCTTATCCGCATGAAATCGTTCTGCTACAAGTCCGATGGCGACGGCAAAGGCAAAGAAGGCGACATCCCCACCCCGCAAGAGGCGGAAGCCGATATAGCGCACGAAGCTCTTATTGAAATGATTGCCGAAGGCAACGACGAACTGATGGAAGAGTTTTTCGCCACCGGCACTCTTCCTGTCGAGCACATCCTAAGCGGATTGAAAGAAGCCGTCAGGAGCCGCCGCATTTTCCCGGTCCTCTGCGCTTCGGCCTCGCACAACATCGGTACCGATCTTGCGCTTTCGCTCATCGCTGAGATTCTGCCATCGCCGCTCGAAGGCCGCGTACTGCATGGCACCGAAAACGGCAAGGAGATCCAAAAGGCTATCGCACCGGGCGAAGCGGCCTCCGCCTTTGTCTTCAAAACCTCGGCCGACCCCTTCGCCGGGCGCGTCACTTTCTTCAAAGTAACCTCCGGCTCGATTAAAGACGACGCGCATTTAAATAACATGCGTTCGAGCGTCAATGAGCGACTGGCGCACATCGCCACGCCCTTCGGCAAAACCATGCAGCCCATTACGGAGTTGCGCGCCGGCGATATCGGTGTCGTCGCCAAGCTTAAGGACACGCTCACCGGCGATACACTGTGTGAGAAAAATAGCTGCGTGGTCTTCAGGGGCGTTGAGATTCCCGAGCCTTCCATTGCCTATGCCATCTCCGCCAAAACACGCAATGACGAAGACCGTTTGAGCACCGCGATTCATAAAATTCTTGAGGAAGACCGGTCGCTGCGCTTCTATCGCGATCCGCAAACAAAAGAATTTCTATTGGCAGGCAATGGGCAGCAACACGTGGAAGTGGTTGTCAGCCGTTTGAAACGGCGCTATGGCGTGGAGGTGCAACTGAACGCTCCCAAAATTCCTTATCGTGAAACGGTGCGCGGATCGGCCAGCGTGCAAGGACGCCATAAAAAACAGACCGGCGGCCACGGCCAGTTTGGCGATTGCTGGATCAGGCTGGAACCCTTACCGCGTGGCGAGAAATTCCAGTTCGCCAATGAGATCTTCGGCGGCGCCATCCCGCGTAATTTTGTGCCAGCCGTCGAAAAAGGCATTGTCGAAGCCGCTCAGCAAGGCTTCCTCGCGGGCTATCCCGTCACCGATTTCAAAGTCACCGTGTACGACGGTTCCTACCACGATGTCGATTCATCGGAAATGGCGTTCAAACTCGCCGGACGCAAAGCCTTTCGCGCCGCCATGCAGCAGGCCAAAGCGGCTTTACTGGAACCCGTCATGAAGGTGGAGGTGGAAACGCCGGTCGATTTCGCGGGTGATCTGATGAGCGATTTCAATAGCCGGCGCGGCCGCATTTCCGGCATGGACATCAAGGGCAACCTGCAAACCATTAACGCGCAGGTTCCCATGTCGGAGATGCTGAATTATCAGAACGATCTCATCTCCATGACGCAAGGCCGCGCTTCCTTTCACATGGAATTCGATCATTACGATTACGTGCCCGTGCCACAAGCCGAGAAAATCATTGCGGCGGCTAAGGCCCACATGACGGTGGAAGAGGAGGAATAAAAGCGTGCCAGTGAGATTGCTCCTGCTGTTTTTATTCGTTCAGAGTGCCGTCTTCGCGACAGAGGCCGATCAGATTGCCGCCGCGGTTTTGGCTGCGCCGAAAGACATGCGCAGTGGAGCGGCGGTACTGGGCTACAACGACAAGGGCGAGTTGGTCACGCTGCGCAAAGGCGAGAATGACTTGATTTGCCTCGCCTCCGATCCGAAAGCCAAATCGTTTAGCGTGGCTTGTTATCACAAAGATCTCGATCCTTACATGGCGCGCGGACGCGAACTCACGGCGCAGGGATTGAAAGGCAAAGAGCGGCAGGAGAGACGCTGGAAGGAAGTGGAAGAAGGTAAGTTGGTCATGCCCAAAGGCCCGCACATGTTATACGTGCTGAGCGGGCAAGGGTACGACACGACTAAGGGCGAAGTTACCGCCGCCGAATTGCGTTGGGTGGTTTATATCCCATACGCAACTCCCGAATCGACGGGCTTACCGACTACCGGCGGCGCGGGGCCTTGGCTGATGTATCCAGGTACTCCGGGCGCGCATATTATGTTGAGCCGCTAATAAGAGCGGTCGCAGCAAGGCCCAACATATGCGCTACTTCTTGCCCAGATACTCTTGAAACCAATCCAGCGTCCGGCGCAACACATCCAGCCGGTTCTTTGGATCGCGGAAGGAATGCCCTTCGCCCGGATACACAACCAGCTCCGTGGGTACGCCGGTCGTCTTCAATGCATGCCAAAACTCGAACGATTGCGGCGCCGGGCATTCGCCATCGCGTTCGCCGACGACAACCAGTGTCGGCGTTTTGACTTGTTTGATAAAGGTGATGGGCGAACTCTTCGCATAGACCGCCGGGTCGTCGTAAACCGAAGCGCCGAAATACGGAATCATCCATTCGTCAATCGAATTCTCACCGTAGTAACTTTGCCAATCGGCAATTCCGGCTCCTGCGACAGCTGCGCTGAAACGCTGGGTTTGCGTGACGGTCCACATGGTCATGTAGCCGCCGTAGCTCCAGCCCGTCACGCCGATGCGGCTTTGGTCGATAGGCGCTGTCTTCGCCACCTGGTCCACACCCGCCAGGATGTCGCGCAAATCGCCGCCACCGAAGTCCTTCACGTTCGCTCTCGTAAACTCTTCGCCTTCGCCGTAGCTGCCGCGCGGATTCGGAAAGAACACAAAATATCCCAGGCCTGCCATCACAGACATATCGAAATGCGAACTCGGCCAACTCGCCGACCGCATTCCGGCCGGGCCGCCGTGGATCTCAACCACCATTGGATATTTCTTCGCAGCATCAAAGCCCTCCGGATAAACCAGCCAGCCCTGCACCTTGCTGCCATCGCTCTGCCATGTCACGCTTTCCGCTATGCCCCAATGCGGCCGCTGCTCGGCATTCGCGTGCGTGATTTTTTTCCAATCGCCAATTTCGCCCGCCCAAATTTCCGGCGCCATTTCCCAGGTGCTGCGGATGGCCGCGCTCGTCAAACCGTCTTTCGCCAGCGCGAAGTTCGGAAAGTTGCCGTCCTGGTGCAGGGTCTCGGCGCCTTTCCAAAGCATCTCCGATTTGCCGTTCGCCACATTCAGCGTGGAAATTCCGCCACCGCCGTCCACATCTTCGGTGAACAAAATCTCGTTATTGCCGCGCCAAACGAATCCGCTGGCCGACGCATTCATTCCCGGCGTGAGATCTTTGGCTTCACTGCCGGCAAGCGAGAAGATATCTCCGCCGATGAATCCCGCGTCGCTCATCAATCCGCCGATGAACGCGATGGTCTTTCCGTCGGGCGACCAGCGCGGCACGGTAATCTGCCGGTCGACCGGCGGTTTATACACGGCGGTCATT
>Ga0302324_100020732_pt1 | contig 12844 bp, 12 predicted proteins | sample Palsa_T0_1_FD_201949 | JGI IMG/M metagenome (GOLD analysis project Ga0302324, IMG submission 201949) | Peat permafrost microbial communities from Stordalen Mire near Abisko, Sweden - Palsa_T0_1 | ecosystem: Environmental > Terrestrial > Soil > Palsa > Peat permafrost | place: Sweden: Abisko...
GGGCCTGGGCATGGGCCTCACGATGTCGCCGATGAGCACCGCCGCGATGAACGCGGTGGATCGCACCAAGGCCGGCGTCGCCTCCGGCGTGCTGGCGATGAGCCGGATGGTCGGCGGCACCTTCGGGGTGGCGGTCATCGGCGCGCTGGTCACCGCGATCGGCAAATCCAAGCTCGATCAGGGACTCCCCCACGTTTCGGCCGCGACCCGCTCGGCCATCGCCAACGCCCTCGGCTCCGGCGCGGTGCCGGCTCACGCCGGCGCGCACGTCGCCGCTGTCACGCGGGAGGCGTTCGTCTCGGCCCTGGGCACCGGGCTGACGATCGGGTCCAGCGTGACGCTGGCCGGCGCATTCGTCGCGCTAGCGCTGATCCAGCGCACCGCCAGCCGACCGGCGGCCGCTCCCGCCGAACGCGAGACCACGCCCGACGGCATCCCGGCCGAGCGCCCGGCCACGCCAGCCGGCGCCCACCTCGCAGGCGAGGGCGGCGGCGCCGAGTCTGCGGGTGAGCTGACGCTGATCTGAGTCTGGATCAGCCGACCCGGCGGTCGTGCGCCATCGGACTCGCCCGGCCTGGTTCCGGGTACGATCCGGGGACCGTCGACCCCGATCAGGAAGGTGCAACCCGAGTGGCCGTCGATCTGAGCCAAGTCGCACATGTGGAGACCGAACCGGGCGAACTGCCGCCCACGATGGCCGCCTGGGTGATCCGTGAGGAGCGCCAGGGCGAGCCGGTCGACGCATTTGCGCTGGAGGAGATTGAGGTGCCGGAGCCGGGTGCGTTCGAGGTCATCGTCCGCGTGATGGCTGCCGGGGTGAACTTCAACAACGTCTGGGCGGCGCTGGGCGAACCGGTCTCGGTGTTCCGTTATCACCCCAACGAGGACCATCACATCGGCGGCTCCGACGCCTCCGGCATCGTCTGGAAGGTCGGCGAGGGCGTGACCCGGTGGAAGCCCGGCGACGAGGTCGTCATGCACTGTAACCAGGCGTCCTACGAGGACCCCGAGGTCCACGGCCTGGATCCGCTCGCCGCCCCCAGCCAGCAGATCTGGGGCTATGAGACCAGCTGGGGCTCATTCGCGCAGTTCTGCAAGGTCCAGGCGCAGCAGCTGCTGCCCAAGCCCAAGCACCTCGCCTGGGAGGAGGCCGCCTCCTACGGCCTGACCTACTTCACCGCCTACCGGATGCTGATCGACCGCTGCCAGCTCCAGGCCGGCCACCGGGTGCTGATCTGGGGCGCCGCCGGCGGACTGGGCGTGTTCGCCACGCAGCTATGCGCGCTGACCGGCGCCGACGCCGTCGGCGTGGTCTCCAGCGACGACAAGGGCCACCTGATCGAGCAGCTCGGCGCGGTCGGCTACATCAACCGTGGGGAGTACAACGGCATGATGCGCCTCGGCGGCGAGACCGCCGAGGAGGAGAAGGCCCGGTTCAAGGAGTCACGGCGCTTCTGCAAGGCCGTCGAGAAGCAGCTCGGCGGCCCGCCGGACATCGTCTTCGAGCACGTCGGCAAAGCCACGTTCCCGACCTCCGTGCTGGCCGTCAAGCCGTTCGGAAAGGTGGTGATCTGCGGCGCCACGTCCGGCTACCAGCTGGATTTCGACGTCCGCTACCTGTGGATGCGTCAGAAGGAGATCATCGGGTCGCACTTCGCCAACGCCTGGCAGGCGATGAAGGCCAACGAGCTGATTGAGGAGTCCAAGATCCGGCCGGTGCTGTGGAAGACGATGGGCTTTGAAGGGGTGGCGGAGGCGCATCAGCTGCTGCGGGACAACCGCCACCTGGGGAAGATCGCGATTCTCGTCGGCGCGACCGACGAGGGACAGGGCCGGACCGCCGAGGGACCCGGCGCCATCCGGGCCGAAGTGGGAGCGTGACATATGGCTGATCTCATATGGGTTTCGTGGTACGCGACGGTGCTGCGACAGGATTCGTTCGCCGCCGAGGTGGCCCGGGCGGCGCCGATCGCCCTGCGCTACGGCGCCACCCAGTACCAGGTGCACGTCAGCAACGATGACCGCTACCGGATCACGCAGATGACCTGGATGACGTCCAAGAGCGACTGGTACCGGTACTGGGACGGCCCTGAGATGATCGAGTTCCGCGCGCGCAACTCGGGGCGGTATCAGATCCCGATCACGTACGGCTGGGCCGATCAGATCGCCTCCGGCGCGCTCGGCCCCCAGGTGCCCAACGGAGCCAACGGCGAGCCGTCAGCACCGGAGCCCGTTCCTCCGTCGACGCCTCAGGTCGCGTAGCCCAGCCGGACCCGATCTAGTCGGTCTCGGGGACGGGTGGGGTCTCGGCGTCGGCGACACGCAGCGCCACCTCCAGCCAGAAGCGTGAGTCCGGTTCGTCCAGGGCGTGGCCGAGGAGGTCCCGAAGCCGGCCGACCCGGTAGCGCGCCGTCTGTGGGTGGATGCCCAGCCGCTGCGCGACCGCGCCCAGCCGCCCTTGCTCGGCCAGCCACACCCGCAGCGTCTCGGTCAGCCGCTCCCGTGATCCCGGGGAGAGCTGGGCCAGCGGCGCCAGCCGGTCGGCGGCGAGCTCGGCCGCCAGCCGCGGATCGCTGCGTAACAGCAGCTGGCCGGCGTTCTCGCGCGCGGCAACGAATGTGCGCTCTCCGGTGGTCAGCTCCAGGGCCGCCTGGGCCCGCGCGAAGCTGACGCGCGCCTGCGTCCAGTCCACCGTGGTGCCGAGCCCTGCCCGGGCCTCGACGCCGAGGATCGCCCGTTCGATCGCCGCCCGCTGGCCGGGTCCGTCGGGGTCGGCCACCAGTGCGCAGATCACCTCGCCGATCGCCTCTCGGATCGTGCCGGCGGGAAGACGAGAGGCGGCGGCCTCACGCTGATCGCCGCTGATGGCCACCACCGCCAGATGGCGGGGCAGCCCCCACCCGGCGTCAGCGGCCGCGGCCTCCAGCGCGTCGGGATCGGCCGGCGACTCGCGGACGAGCATGCGCACGAGCCGCCGCCGGCGCAACTGCGCCTCGCCGGCGACCGCCGACTGCTCCAGCGCGTGGCCCTCGGCCGACTCGGCCGACAGAACGTCGATGTAGGCGAAGATGGACTCGGCGAGGAGGTACAGGATGTCGGGGTCAAGCCCGGCCTCGACACCGAGTGCCGCAAATCGGCGCCACGCCACCCGCGCGCCGATCCGATAGGCGCTCAGCAGCGACTCCAGGCTGCGACCGGCGCGCATCTCGCCCTGACCGAGCGATCGATAGACGTCGCCCCGGTCGACCGGGCCTCCGGCCTCGATCTCGGCCAGGAAGTGGCGCAGGGCCTCCTGCACGCCGGCTCGGATCCCCTCCCCGAACGGTCCCTCCAGCGGACGCGAGTACGCGGGCACGGTGCCGACCGCCTCCATCATCTCCCGGGCCACATCGTCGAGTGCCGGCCGCAGCACGGCCACGACGCTGCTCGGAAGTTCATGCCAGGGCTGATCGGCCAACTTTCATACTCCTGAAACAAGAACCATGGCGACAATCATGCTCCGAACAGTAGAAAATTGCGCGCTCCAGACGTACCCTTAATAATGACCATGAGCCGCGCACACAAGATCACAAACCTCATCGGGGTGCCCCTGCCGCTGATCGGGCTGGTGGTGGCGATCGTGCTGCTCTGGAACCGGGCGATCGGCCCGCTGGAGCTCAGCCTGCTCGTCGGCCTGTACATCGTCACCGCATTGGGGGTGACGCTGGGATTCCATCGCATGTTCACTCACCGGGCGTTCGAGTCCAGCCGCACCTTCAAGGCGATCGTGGCGGTGATGGGGTCGATGGCGGTCCAGGGATCGGTCATCACCTGGGTGGCCGACCACCGCAAGCACCACGCGTTCACCGACCAGGCCGGCGATCCGCACTCCCCGCATCTCAGTGGCCCCGGTTTCGGCGGCGCTGTCAAGGGGCTGTGGCACGCCCATGTCGGCTGGCTGTTCGAGTCCGTGGGCATGGCGGAGCGGGAGCGCTTCGCGGCGGATCTGGTCAAGGATCGCGTCGTCCGCGGCGTCGACAAGCTGTTCTGGGCGTGGGCTCTGCTCGGATTCGTGATCCCGTTCGCGCTCGGCTGGATCGTCGGGGGCGGGATCGGCACGGCTCTGACGGCATTGCTGTGGGGCGGCTTTGTCCGGGTGTTCCTGCTGCACCACGTAACCTGGTCGATCAACTCCGTCTGCCACTTCTTCGGGCGTACGCGATTCGACATCCAGGACGAGTCACGCAACGTGTTCTGGCTGGCGCCCCTGTCGATGGGCGAGGCGTGGCATCACAACCACCACGCCTTCCCCACCTCGGCCTTTCACGGTCTGCGCTTTTGGGAGCGCATGGCCGACCCGACCGGGTTGGTGATCACCCTGTTGGAGAAGCTCGGGATCGTCTGGAACGTGGTCCGCGTCAGCCCCGATCATCAGGCGGCGAAGATGCTCCCGACCGCCCCGGGCTCGAAGGCGCTTCCGGCCGGCCGAGCCTGACGCCTGAGGCTCAGCCGGCTTCCAGTGGAGCCATCGTCAGACCGGCATCGTCCAGCGCGGCCCAGTAGCTCTCAGCGTCCTCCCGGGGGCCGCTCCACACGATTGCGCAGCCGGTGTGGTGGATGCGATCGGCGATCCGGTAGCCGTCGGCCAGCGCCACGCCCGGGAGCACGCGGGCGAGCGTCTCCGCCACGTGATCAAACGTGTTGTGCTCGTCGTTGAGGACCACGACCCTCCAGAGGCCGCCCAAGCCGCTTCCAGGTAGGCCGGTCCGGGGCAGCTCGACCGTCACGGACATCGCTTCCGAGGATAGCGACGGGCGGCGGCCGCCACCACCGTCAGACGCGCTGGCTCCAGTACCGCTCGTAGCCCGCGTACAGCTGCTCCGCCGGGGCCGCCTGCTGATAGGTCGCCGATTGCTCCGCGCTGCCGTGACGCCGGATCTGCGCCTGCACCGTGGCGATGAACGCGTCCCGGTCGCCCTCCCGGGCCAGCCCGGCCCACTCGTCCAGCCGCGCGTCCAGCTCCGACAACTGTGCATCGACGTCCTCGCTGGACCCGAAGTGGGTCATTGCCAGCCGGCGCGGCCGCCAGGCCCTGACGGTGGCGATGGACTCATGCCACGCCTCGACGTCGATGTCGGGTGGCGGCGTCGGCGGGATCGTCATCGAGGTCGGCGTGATCCGCACCCCACCCACATCGCCGACAAAGGCCGTGCCCTCGTGCAGATAGGAGACATGATGGGAGGCATGGCCGGGGGTGTAGGCGACCTCGAAGCGGCCCTCATGTACGGTCTCGCCGCCGACCAGCACCTCAAGATTCTCCTGTGGCACGGGCAGCATCTCACCCCACAGCCGCTCCATGTCATCACCGTACAGGCGTCGGGCGCTCTCATACAGCCGGGACGGATCGGCCATGTGGCGCGCCCCCCGTTCGTGCACGTACACCGGGAGGTCCGGCCAGCGCTCCACCAGCGACCCGGCGGCGCCGGCGTGATCGAAGTGGATGTGGGTCAGCAGCAGGGCACTCGGGCGCTCATCGCCGAGTGCCTCCAGCAGCGTCGGGAGACAGGACGAGGGGCCTGGGTCGATGAGGACGTCGTCAACCTGCCAGCAGCCGATCACGCGGGCGCGGCCAAGATGCATGAGATCGATCACGCGCACGGGCAGGACGGCGTGGTGGACTAGTGGTTCGGGGCCACTAGTGAGTGTGGCGGCGGTTGCCGGCTTGAGATGCCGGCGGGATCACGGCGGTGGAGTCGTCATCGGTTGAGCCGCGGGCGCCGTCGCCACGACCCGTGGCGTCGTCCATCGCCGGCAGCTCCGCAGCCGGGGGCGCTTCAGCCGGGGGCGCTTCAGCCCCGGGCTCCGCAGCCGGGGGCGCTTCGGCCACGGGCTCCGCAGCCGGAGTGTCCCGCTCGGGATCTGTCGGCTCCAATGGGACGAAGGCCACGGTCCGCTCGATCTCGCTCTGCTCACGCGCGGGATCGTCCTCGTCCTCGTCCTCGTAATACCGGCCGTCCTCGTCCTCGAAATACCGACCGCCGTCATCCTCGCCCTCGCCCTCCGCACCGGCCGCAAACCGCGCCGGCACCGCGTCGGTCGGCTCCTGGAGCTCGTCGTCATACGGCAGCGTCGCCGTGGCGCCGTCAGCCTCGGCGTCGGCCGGGAACCGCTCGGCGGCGGTCTTGGCCAGCCCCAGCAGCTGGCCGGCCAGATCCTCGGCGTCAGCAACGATCCGCTGGCGCTCCAGCCAGATCCGGTCGGTGTCGGCGTCGAGGTCCCGGACCCGTTGCTCGGCTGCGTCGGTGATCTGGGCGGCCTCGGCCCGCGCCAGCTCCAGCCGGTCCTCGGCCTCGCTGCGTGACTGGGCGGTGATCTGCTCGGCCGTGTCGTGGGCGCGCTGGAGGATCCCTGAGATCTGCTCACCGACCCGCTCCAGGGCGCGGCGCACCGCCGCCTCGGGCGAGCGGGTGGCCTGCAGCTCGGCCACCAGCCGGCGGGCCTGGCGCACGTATTCGTCCACGGCCACCCGGTCGTATCCGCGCAGCGCCGTCGCAAAGTCCGCGTCAACCAACGCGAGCGGATCGTCGGGCAGCGCCTCAAGGGGCCGGGTGATCTCCTGGAGGATCGCGTGCTCGTTTGCGGCTGAGCTCTGATCTGGCATCGGTGATCTGCGGCCATTGTCGCAGGTCGCTCCGTCGCCCGGCCATACAATGCTCCAGATGCCAGAAACCGTGCACCTGCCGGAGCGCGACCGGCCCTGGATGATGCGGACGTACGCCGGCCACTCCGACGCCGAGCGCTCCAACGAGCTGTACCGGCGCAACCTGGAGAAGGGCCAGACCGGGCTCTCGGTGGCGTTCGACCTGCCCACCCAGACCGGTTACGACCCCGATCACGAGCTGGCTCGCGGCGAGGTCGGCAAGGTCGGCGTCTCGATCGCCCACGAGGGAGACATGCGGGCCCTGGTCAAGGGCATCCCGCTGGACCAGATGAACACCTCGATGACGATCAACGCCACCGCCGCCTGGCTGTTGGCGCTGTACATCGTCGCCGCCGAAAACCAGGACCCGCCCATCCGGGAGTCCGATCTCCAGGGCACCACCCAGAACGACATTCTCAAGGAGTACCTGAGCCGCGGCACGTACGCCTTCCCGCCCGCCCCGAGCATGCGCCTGATCGCCGACACGATCGCCTACACGGTCAAGAACGTCCCCAAATGGAACCCGATCAACATCTGCTCCTACCACCTCCAGGAAGCCGGCGCGACCCCGGTGCAGGAGATCGCGTACGCGATGAGCAACGCTGTCGCCGTCCTGGACGCCGTCCGGGAGCGCGTCCCCGACGATCTGATGGGCAGCGTCTTCGGCCGGATCTCGTTCTTCGTCAACGCCGGGGTGCGCTTTGTCGAGGAGCACGCCAAGCTGCGCGCCATGTCCCAGCTGTGGGATGAGCTCGGGCAGCGGCGCTACGGCGTGCGGGACGACAAGCACCGGCGCTTTCGCTACGGCGTCCAGGTCAACTCACTGGGCCTGACCGAGGCCCAGCCGGAGAACAACGTCTACCGGATCGCGCTGGAGGCGCTGGCGGTGACGCTCGGTCGTGACGTCCGGGCCCGGGCCGTCCAGCTGCCCGCCTGGAACGAGGCTCTCGGCCTGCCCCGCCCCTGGGACCAGCAATGGTCCCTGCGGCTGCAGCAGGTGCTGGCCTACGAGACCGATCTGCTGGAGTACCCGGACATCTTCGAGGGTTCGCACGTCATGGAGGGCCTCGTCGCCGAGCTGGTCGCCGGCGCGCGTGAGGAGATGGCCCGGGTCGCCGAGCTCGGCGGCGCGGTGCAGGCGGTGGACTACATGAAATCCGCCCTGGTCGACTCCCATCGTGAGCGCTGGCGCCGGATCGAGTCCGGTGAGCTCACCGTCGTCGGCATGAACCGCTTTCAATCGACCGAGCCCTCGCCGCTGACCGCCGACGCTGACGGCGGGATCCTGGTCGTGGACCCCGCGGTCGAGGCCCAGCAGCAGGCGGCACTGGAGCGCTGGCGCGCGCAGCGTGACCAGGCCGCCGTCGACAGCGCGCTGGCCGAGCTGGGCCGCGTCGCCCGTGACGACGCCGAGAACATCATGCCGGCCACCATCGCCGCCGCCCGGGCGGGCGCCACCACCGGCGAATGGTCCCAGACCCTGCGTGACGTGTTCGGCGAATACCGGGCACCGACCGGCGTCGGCGAGGCCGCCGCCGTGTCCGGCGCGGATCTCGCCGAGCTGCGCGATGAGGTGGAGCGTCTCAGCGACGCGCTCGGGCGGCGGTTGAAGTTCCTGGTGGGCAAACCCGGCCTGGACGGGCACTCCAACGGCGCCGAGCAGATCGCCGTCCGGGCCCGCGACGCCGGCATGGACGTCGTCTACGAGGGGATCCGGCTCACCCCGTCGCAGATCGCCAGCTCGGCCGCCCAGGAGGGCGTGCACGTGATCGGCCTGTCGATCCTGTCCGGCTCGCATGCCGAGCTGATCCCGTCGGTCCTGGAGGCGCTGGCCGACGCCGGGGTGGAGAATGTCCCCGTCGTGGTCGGCGGCATCATCCCCGCGGCCGACGCTGCGGCACTGCGCCAGGCCGGCGTGGCTGCCGTGTACACGCCCAAGGACTGGGACCTCAACGCCATGATGCGAGACATCATCGGGCTGGTGCGTGAGCGCCACGATGTCGACACCGCCGCCCCGGCTTGAGCGCAGGCTCGGCTGACGGTCGTGAGCTCGGGGAGCGCCTGCGAGCCGGGGACCTGAGCGCCGCTGCGGCGGTCCTGAACCTGGTCGAGAACCGCGGCGATGCTGCGCGCGGGCAGACCGAGGCGCTGCTGGCGGCCGTGTCGCCGGCTGCCCTGGGCCAGGAGGCGCCGGGGCAGATCGTCGGCGTCACCGGGCCGCCCGGCGTCGGCAAGTCCTCGCTGCTGTCCCGGCTGGTGGCCGCGTGGCGGGCGCGTGACCGTTCGGTGGCGGTGCTGGCGGTCGACCCCAGCTCACGTCGCTCCGGCGGGTCGCTGCTCGGAGATCGGGCCCGGATCGAACGGGATCCGTCCGACCTGGGGGTGTTCATCCGTTCCACCGCAGCCGGCGACCGGCTCGGCGGACTCGCCCCCGCCACCCGGGCGGCGGCGACGGCGCTGGCCTGCGCGTTCGACGTGGTGGTGATCGAGACCGTCGGCGTCGGCCAATCCGAAACCGAGGTCGCCGACGTTGCCGACGCCGTGGCGGTGGTGGTGCAGCCGGGTTCCGGCGATGTCCTGCAGTTCCTGAAATCCGGGATCATGGAGATCCCGGACGTGCTGGTGGTCACCAAAGCCGACCTGGGGCCGATCGCGATGCGGGCACTGGCCGATCTGCGCGCGGCCCTGCGGTCGCTGGGCTCTGACCAGACGGCGGTCGTGGCGGTGTCGTCGATCTCGCCGCCGGCCGGGATCGACGAGCTGATCGAGGCGCTGGATGTCCATCAGTCACAGCTGGACCTGGGCGCTCGCCGGGCACGCAGCCGCCGCCTGCACGCGCTCGCCGACTACGCCGCCGAGCACGGAGATCGGGGGCTGCGTGCGCTCGGCGGCCGGCGTGAGGCCGAGCGCTGGCTGGAGTCCCGGAATCCCGGGCGTGACGTCGCCGCGTTGCGGCACGATCTGGAGCAGCGGGCACTGAGGTGAGCGACCACCCCACCCCCCGGATCCTCCTTCCTGCCGAGCCGCTGATCGACGGCGACACGGCGCTGCGGCCCTGGCGGGACTCGGACCTGCCGAGCCTGGTGCAGGCCTGCCAGGACCCGGAGATCGTGCGCTGGACCCGGGTGCCCGCGTCCTACGGCGAAGCCGACGCCCGCGCCTACCTGCGACAGCGCTACGACGCGGCATTCGCCGGCCTGACCGCGCCGTTCGCGGTCGTGCACACCCACGGTCACCAGTTGCTCGGCTCCATCTCGCTGATGCGGTTCGCCTGGGAGCATGCCCGGGGGGAGGTCGGATACTGGCTGGCCGCCGCCGGCCGCGGCCAGGGGCACGCCACCCGGGCGGTGAGGCTGATCTGCTCCTGGGGGTTCAGCGCGTTGCGCCTGGAGCGGATCGACCTGATGGCCGCGACCGGGAACCCGTCCTCTCAGCGCGTCGCCCAGCGCGCCGGCTTCACTCGTGAGGCGATCCTGCGCTCCTACCTGCGCGGGACCTTCGAGCGCCAGGACATGGTCATGTTCGGGCTGCTCAAAGGCGAGTCCACCCCCTACTAGGGAGTCCTCGATCCCAATCGGGTGACCGGCGGCGGGCCGCCCCGGCCGCCCGCGCTCCGTCAGCGGGGAGAGACCAGCGAGGTCAGCCGCCACCCGTGCTGGGTGTCGGACAGCTGCACCCCCTCCAGCGCCGCCGGCTGGCCCCGGGCGCCGGTCAGCACCACCGCCGTGGCCGAGGCGCCCTTGACGTGGACCTTGGAAACGCTCATCGTCGGGTCGGTCACGCTGTCGAAGAACGTCTCCATCGCCCGATCGCAGGTGAGCCCGGCGGCGGTCAGATCGGCGACCAACCTCGGCGCCAGGACCTGGTGGCACAGCGTCCCCGCGTCCCGGTCGGCCACGGCATGCGCGAACTGCTGGAGCTTGGCCTGAACCTGTTCGCTGGCGCTTACGCCGCACCCGGCCAGTGCGTATGCAGCGCCTAGGAGCACGATCGGACGAGCTCGTCGCATCGCGGCAAGGCTACCCTGTAGGCATGGTTTCCGAGCCCCTGCGCGACGGTCATGGACGGGTGATCGGCGACCTGCGCGTCTCGGTCACCGACCGCTGCAACTTCCGCTGTCAGTACTGCATGCCGGCGGATGGCCTGCCCTGGCTGGAGCGCGCCGAGATCCTGACCTTCGAGGAGATCGCCCGCCTGGTGGGCGTGTTCGCCTCCATGGGCGTCGCCGATGTGCGCCTCACCGGCGGCGAGCCCCTGGTCCGCCGGGACTTCCCGGTGCTGGCTCGGATGCTGGCCGAGATCGAGGACGTCCGTGAGCTGTCGCTCACCACCAACGGCTTCCTGCTGGCCCGTGACGCCGAGCGCCTGGTGCGGGCCGGCATCGACCGCTTCAACGTATCGGTCGATTCGCTGCAGCGGGATCAGTTCTACAAGCTGACCCGTCGCGATGCGCTTGAGCAGGTGCTCAAGGGCCTGGAGGTGCTGGCCGCCTTCCCCGAGGCGCATCCGATCAAGGTCAACGCCGTGGCGATGCGCGGCTTCACCGAGCAGGAGGTGCTGCCATTCGCCGAGCTGGCGCGGCGCACCCCGTACGAGATTCGCTTCATCGAGTTCATGCCGCTGGACGCCGACCACGCCTGGTCGGCCAGTCAGGTCCTCACCGGAGCGGAGATCCGGGCGGCGATCGAGGTCGTCTACCCGCTGGTGGCCGAGCCGCGTGAACCGAGCGCCACCGCCCGGGTGTATCGCTTCGCCGACGGTCCCGGCCGGATCGGCTTCATCAACCCCGTCTCCGAGCCGTTCTGCGCCGACTGCAACCGCGTCCGCCTCACCGCCGACGGCCGGCTGCGCACCTGCCTGTTCTCGCTCAACGAGACCGACTTGCGCGGCCCGGTGCGTGAAGGCGCCTCCGACACGGAGCTGGACGAGATCATCCGCGCTGCCGTCTGGCGCAAGGAACTGAAGCACCACGTAGGCGAGCCGGGGTTCATCCAGCCGGCGCGCAGCATGTCCGCCATCGGCGGCTGAACACCCGACGTCCCGCCGCCAGCGGCTAAGTGGTCACTGAGGGACGAAGGCGCGCGCGGGCCCTTAACGCCAACGCAAGCTTTTCCAGCCATTATCGGGGTTCCAGATGCTGCTCCTAATGCTGTTTGCGCTGATTGCCGGTGCCGGTACGGCGATCACGCCCTGTGTGCTGCCCGTCCTGCCCGCGCTGCTGTCGGCCAGTGCCGCCGGTGGCCGGCGGCGCCCGCTCGGCATCGTGCTGGGGTTGGCGATCACGTTCACGATTGCGATCGTCGCACTCGCTCAGCTGGTGAAGGGCGTCGGCTTGGCCGCCGGCGCGGCGCGCACGCTGGCGATCGTGGTGCTGCTGGTGTTCGGCGTCATCCTGCTGGTGCCCGAGCTCGCCGAGCGCATCCAGGCGCCCCTGTCACGCCTGGCCCGGTTCGGACCGCGCACCCGGGGTAACGGCTTCTGGACCGGGCTGGGCGTCGGGGGCGCGCTGGGGTTCGTCTGCGCCCCCTGCGCCGGGCCGATCCTCGCTGCCGTGACGTCGGTCAGCGCGTCCAGCGGGGCGACGGCCAAGATCGTGGCCGTCGCGCTTGCCTATGCAGTGGGCCTCAGCGCGGTGATGCTGCTGTACGCGCTCGGCGGCCGTGCCGTTCTTGACCGGGTCCGCCGCCGGGCGCGCGGTCCCGTTGTCGAGCGCACGCTGGGGGTCGTGCTGCTGGCCACTGGCGTGATCATGCTCACGAACCTGGACGTGCGCTTCGAGGAGGCCCTGGCCAAGGACTCCAGCCTGCCGGCGTTCCTGGTCGATCCGACGCGGGCGCTGGAGAACTCCAGCGCGGTTCAGAATCGCCTGGCATCGCTGCGGCCGCGGTCCCGGTTCGCCGAGCGCCAGAGCAAGCAGGCGTCGCTGACCCCGGTCGCCGAGCACGTGGGCGTCGCCATCCCCGGCGTCAAGACCCCAGCGCTGCCCAATCTTGGTGCCGCGCCTCCCTTCACCGACAACCAGCGCTGGTTCAACACGCCCGGAAACCAGCCGCTGACCCTGGCCGGCCTGCGCGGCCACGTGGTGCTGGTGGACTTCTGGACCTACACCTGCATCAACTGCATCCGTACGCTGCCGTTCCTGAAGGGCCTGTACGCCACGTACCA
>Ga0302324_100020733_pt1 | contig 12843 bp, 14 predicted proteins | sample Palsa_T0_1_FD_201949 | JGI IMG/M metagenome (GOLD analysis project Ga0302324, IMG submission 201949) | Peat permafrost microbial communities from Stordalen Mire near Abisko, Sweden - Palsa_T0_1 | ecosystem: Environmental > Terrestrial > Soil > Palsa > Peat permafrost | place: Sweden: Abisko...
GCCGTTCGCGGTCGGGCGATCGGTGGTCGCCGTCGGGCGCGCCCTGCGCCCGCGCCGGCCCCGGGGAGCGGTTGCCCGACGCGCCGGGCCCGATGAGTCCTCGAGTGTCTGTAGAGCCTGGATTGCGTTGTCGAGCTTGTCGCGTTCGGCTGTCAGCTGACTGATCGTCGCTTTGATGTCCACGTGAATTCCTTTAGGTGTTCGTAATGTATGAGACGTGCGGCGCGCACACAGTTTGCCGGCAGGTGCGCGTCACGATAGAGGGCGACGACAGCATCACGGTCCTGAGCACACAGAAGTGGGGTACCGCTTGCCCGAAGGCCTATCCCGACACTGCTGCGTCGTCGCGAGGCTGTCGGTCAACGGTGGGCAGGGAGTGAGTACGACGTCGGATCTGATGCGTCCACGCGGATCGCCGGCGGCGTCTGGTGTGACGGTTGCGCGGCGGCATATCTCTGGCGGGGTCGGCTCGGTTGTGATGTCGGAGAAGGCGTTCGTGGTCAGACCTGTGCCTGTCCTCCGTCGGCGAAGAGCTCGGTTCCGTTGACGAAACTCGCGTCTGGTGAGACCAGGAAGAGCGCGGCGCCGGCGATCTCGGCCGGGTCGGCGACCCGACCGAGCGGGACGCTGGCGGTGAGGGTCTCGAGCAGGGTCGACTCTTGGTCGTCGGGCACGAGACCGACCAGGCCGGGCGTACGGGTTGGTCCGGGTGAGAGTGCGTTGACACGGATGGAGCGGTCCTTGAGGTCGAGCGCCCAGCTGCGCGCGAAGTTGCGGATTGCGGCCTTTGACGCGGAGTAGACGCTGAACGCCGCGCCGCCCATGACGGACGTTGTCGAGCTCATCAGCACGATCGAGGCGCCGTCGACGAGTAGCGGCAGTGCGCCTTGAACGGTCAGCAGCGTGCCCTTGACGTTCGTGTCGAACGTCTCCTGGTAGTGCTGCTCGGTGATCTCGCCCAGCGGGGCGAAGGACCCGCTGCCGGCGTTGGCGACGAGCATGTCGATGTGCCCGGCCCGCTCCCGCACGGTGGCGTAGAGAGCGTCGAGGTCAGCCGCGCTTGCGGCATCCGCGCGCACGCCGGTCACGTCGCCGTCGATCTGCTCGACGGCGGTGTCGATGGCTTCCTGCCGGCGGCCGGTGAGAAACAGACGTGCGCCCTCGGCCGCGAAGCGCTGGGCGACGGCCAGTCCGATGCCGCTCGTCCCACCGGTGACGACGGCGATCTTGCCGTCAAGGATCTTGGTCATGGCGTGGCTCCTTCGATGTTTCGGATCGATCGTTCCTGAATCTGTCGACGCGAGCATAACGGATCGTTCGTTCCATAACCCTGTATGCTGCTGCCATGGCGCGCCCACGGACCTTCGACGAAACGCAGGTCACCCGCCGCGCCCGGGATGCGTTCCACGATCACGGCTACGCCGCGACCTCGGTCGAGCAGCTGTCGGCGGCAACGGGGCTGCGGCGCAGCAGTCTCTACGGCGCCTTCGGTGACAAGCACGGACTGTTCCTGCGCGCGTTCTCCCAGTATTGCGACGAGGACATGAGGGTCATCCGAGAGGAGCTCGCCGGCGATGACGCCGGAGCTTTCGCACGGCTGGCGCGGCACCTGCGCTCCAAGACGTCTGACCCGGCCGCGTCGCGTCGCGGGTGCATGCTGGCAAAGGCCACCGCCGAGCTCGCCGGCGAGGATCCTGAGGTCGCCCGGATCGCCGCCGACGCGTACGGCGTCTACGAGCAGGCGCTCATCGACTGCTTCCGTGGCGCTCAGGCGGCCGGCGACGCGCGCAGCGACCTCGATCCCACCGACGGCGGCGCGCTGCTGCTCGCGGTTCTGCGCGGCATCGAAGCGCTCGGCCGCGGGGGCCGCCCCGCGCGCGCACTGCAAGCGATCGCCGATGCCGCTCTATCGTCGTTGTCGACGCGGCCCCTTGGTCCCAGCAGTCCGCTGACGCGATGACAGACGAAGCCGCGATCCGCGAGCTCATGCGCCGCAACGTGCTCGAGGTGTTCGGGCAGCGCGACCGCGCCGCACGGCGCGCCGCCATTGCCGGGCTTTACGCCCCGGATGTCCGTTTCGTCGATGACGACGGCTCGGTCACCGGGCACGACGCCATCGATGACGCCGTCGAGCGGGTCCTTACCAGCTTCCCACAGCTCAGTTTCGCCGTCGCGACGCCGCCCTCTGCGGTCGGAGACCTCGGCCGTGTCACATGGGAGCTGCGGACGGCCGACGGACTCGCGAGGGCGCGTGGCATGGACCTCGCCACCGTCGCAGACGGGCGCATCACCCGAATGTGGACCTTCCTCGATCCGCTCCTTGGCGCAGCGCAGTAGTCCGCCGGCGCTCTCGATCGACACGCGACGTGGCTGGCGCTTCGTGAGTCAGCCGAAGCGCATGGTGCGGCGACTGCCATGGTCGTGTCGTAGATCAAGGCGCCGGTGAGGATGGCGACGGTGGTGTCGCCGCGGGTTTGCGCACCCGCTTGAGGCGACGGATAATCGGCGGATGGGCCCAGAGAGCAGCGGGCTGCGATTTGGTGTGTTGGGGCCGTTGGCGGCGTGGCGGGATGGTCATCCGGTCAATCTGGGCGGGGAGCGTCAGCGCGCGCTGCTGGCGATGCTGGTGATCTACGCCAACGAGCTGGTGATCATTGAGCACCTGGCCGAGGCGCTGTTCGGCGAGCAGCGTTCGCGAAGTGCGATCAACGCGACGCGGGTTGCGGTGTCGCGGCTGCGGCGAGCGCTCGACGATCAGCACGGTCGGGTGCTGCAGACCCGGCCGGGGGTACGCGCTCTGTATCGACTCAGAGCAGCTTGACGCCGCGAGGTTTGAGCGGTTGCTGGGCGATGGGCGTTCGGTGCTGGCCGCCGGGGATGCGTCGGGCGCGGTGGGGCAGTTGCGCGATGCGCTGGCGCTGTGGCGTGGGGCGCCGCTGGGTAACCTGGCCGTGGTTGAGCAGGTCCAGGGCGAGATCCGCCGTCTCGGGGAGCTGCGATCGCTGGCTGTGATGGAGCGCATCGACGCCGACCTTGCGCTCGGCGCGGGCGCTGAGTTGGTCGCAGAGCTCGAACGGCTGGTCGCCGGTGAGCCGCTGCAGGAGCGGTTGTGCGGCCAGTTGATGCTCGCGCTGTACCGCGCCGGGCGTCAGACCGACGCGCTGGCGCTGTACCGCCAGATGAGCCGACGACTGCGCGACGAGCTGGGCTTGGAACCCGGCCGTGCTCTCCAGCGGCTCGAGCGTTTGATCCTGAAACAGGACCCGATGCTTGAGCGCCCCGTGCTGCCACCACCGGTTGCGGGGAATCTCCCGGTCGCGCTGTCTACTCGACGTGACAGCCTTATCACGGCCGACCAAGTAACACCTGGATGGGCCCGTGACACCGCTAGCGCGGTCGTAGCCGTTTCCGACGGCGCTGGCGGTGTGGGCCGAACACCTACCGAAGGTGGACGGGCTTTCAGAAGTTCTGCGGGGTCGCGAATCGGTAGAAGACCGGAGCGCCGGCTTCCTGAAGGACGGTGATCAGGATCTCGGCGAATGCTTCGGCTGTCGCCGCACGCTCGAGCGGCCCTCCGTACGCAGCCTCCATGCCGATGTCGCGGCTCAGTTGCTCAACCGCGTCTCGGGCGCCGTCGTCACCGACCCACAGGTTGCTCGGCCGGTTTGTGCTGCTGGCGGCCTGGTCCAAGATGGCGCCGAAGTTGAGGTGGAACACCTTGGCAACGGGGCCACCGGTGGTCGCTTTTACGTACTCGGCGTTCGACTGATGTCCGGCTGGCGCAACTAGACCACCGATCCGGTTGGTGGCGTCGAAGATGACTTTTCCATCCAAGCCGGTAACGGCTGCGAGGGCGTCGGGCACCGCGTCGCTCGGTACCGCTAGGAGCACGACGTCAGCGTCGCTGGCGTCTCCTCCGTCGTGTCCGAGCTGGGTTACCTCGTGCCCGGCGGAAGTCCAGAGCCGTCCGAGTGTCCCGCCGATGTTGCCTCTGCCGATTGTCGTGATCTTCATTTTGTGTTCCTACTTTCTGGTTGTGTCGTTGATGTTGGCCTGGGCGGGCGGTCCGACAGGATGAGGGCCGGACCGCCAGGCCTTCCTCTCTCCAGAGGGCTGTCGTGGTGCTCGCGGGGGCAGGCGGCACGACGGCATTTGAGACGCGTCCTCTCTCCTAGACGGCCTCAAGGTTCGCCAGCGCCTCAATCTCCATGGGGTCGGAGTTGGCGCCCGTCCGTGTTCCGGATCGCACAAGCGTCGTGCAGATGACCGCGGCGGCGGCGAAGATCGCCGTGCTGTACCAGAACGCGGTTGTGTACCCGTGAACCGTGGCGTGCGCTGCGAGGTCGTCGATGCCAGCGTGGCCTGCGGCGAAGTGAGTTGTCGCGGTGGCTGCAACGGTGCTGAGGACGGCGATCCCGATCGCCGGGCCGATCTGTTGGACGACGTTCGCGAGTGAACCGGCCACGCCAACGTCCTCGGGGGCGACGCCAACACTCGACATGTCGAGCCCGACGACGGTCGCGGAGCCGATGCCGAGGCCAACGAGGAGCAGTCCACCGAGCGTCCACGCGTAGTAGTGGGTGTCGACACCGATCCGGGTGAGCAGGAACATGCCGGCCGTGCAGAGCAGGAGCCCGAAGCCGATGAAAGCACGGGAAGGAAGTCGGGTCACAAGACCGCCCTGGACAATCGAAGCAGAGATCACAACCGCGACCGGTAGCGGCAGGAACGCGATACCAGTCTTGACTGGCGAGTAGTGCAGGACGCCCTGGAAGTAGTAGGTCAGAAACAGGAACATCGAGAAGACGGCGATGGTGGCCAAGAACAACACGAGTAGTCCTGAGCCGCGGTTGCGGTCACCGACGACGTGCAGCGGCATCAGCGGATACGACGAGCGGCGCTGGCTCTGCAGGAACGCGAGCAGCAGCACGCCTCCGGCGATCAGTGAGATCAGGGAGATTGCTGCGCCCCAGCCGTTCGTCTCGGCTTTTGCCGCGCCGAACACGATCCCGAATAGCCCCGTTGTCGCGAGTGCCGTGCCGACCAGGTCGAGGCGCGGCTTGTCCGGGTTGGTGTTGTTGGTCATCAGCGTCACTGCGCCGACTAGCGCGAGCACTGCGAAGCCGACGTTGACGAACATGCACCAGCGCCAGCTGACGTAGCTGGTCAGGACGCCTCCGAGCAAGAGTCCGAGTGCGCCGGCGCCGGCGCCGATCGCACCGAATGCGCCGAACGCTTTGGCGCGCTCGCCCGGGTCGGTGAACGTCACCGCGATCATCGCGATCGCTGCCGGTGCGAGAAGTGCCCCGAAGACGCCCTGAAGGGCGCGGGCGACGATCAGCATCGTGAAGCTTTGCGCCGCTCCAGCCGCCGCTGAGGCGGCGGCGAAGCCGAGCGCTCCGATGACGAACATCAGCTTGCGACCCCACAGGTCTGACATGCGTCCCCCGAGCGGGAGCAGGCTGCCGAACGCGAGTACGTAGGCCGTGACGACCCATTCGCGGTTCGCGGTCGAGAAGTGCAGCGCCCGCTGCGCTGACGGCAGTGCGACGTTGACGACCGTCGCGTCGATCAGCAGCATTAGCTGCGCGATGCAGAGGGTCAGAAGAATCAACCAGCGCTTCTCGTAATGAGGATCGACATCTTCGGCGAGTTGCTGGGACGTGCTCGGGGGGGAAGTGGTGCTCATGGAAAGTTCCTCCTGGGAGTGACGGCAGGAACGGAGCCCCGTCTGGGCCCCGATGAGGCTTGTTCGACCGAGCCTAGCAGATGCGTGCGCGCGCATCCATCTGTGCGTGTAGCTAGTCGTGCTGGCCGTCTCGTGTACACTGAGTGACATGTCGAGCCAAACTCCCTCTAGCCCGAACCACACTGTGGCCAAGCTGATCACCCCAGAGCAGCAGGACGCCTGGTTCGCTTTGCTGTCCGCTCATGCGACGGTCACAGATCGCATCGACCGGGAGCTCCAAGAGCAGCACCGCATCTCGTTCAGCGCCACCGAGATCCTCTGTCGCCTCCACGGCGAAGAAGAGCCTCAATCGGTGCGTGAGCTGGCCAACCAGCTCGTCAGCGTCAGCCCTACTCGTGCCTCGCGCCTCGTTCAGGAACTGGTCGATGCCGGGTATCTGCAGCGTGGCGCCGACCAAGGGGACGGACGTAAGTCTCTGATCAGCGTCACGACCAAGGGTCGGCGCTACAGCGAGAAGGTCGCGCGGACGCTCGAAGGTGCCATTCTTCGGTACCTCGTCGAACCGCTCGACGAAGATGACCTCGAGGCGATCGAGCGGATCTGGCGCAAGCTGCGGACCGCCCAAGACGCAGAGCTAAGCGTCGCGAACCGCTGAGGGCCCGCGGCGGCTCTCTCGGAGGCGCCCTGCTTGCGCCCCTGGTCTGAGGCCATACCGGTGATGAAGCATCAGCGCACACGCCATCAGACACCCGCCGCTATCGATTCCTGTCGCCGTTGGAGTCGACGCCTCGCGCTCGAGCACATGACGGCTGGACTCGATCGGCTGGACTCGATCTCATCCACGCAGCGCGATCCCTCCTGTCTTGCGATAAGGCATCGACTTTCCCCGGCCTTATCGCCAGTCTGCTCTGACCACCGAGCCGGGTGAGGTCCATACGCCCGCGAACGAGCCAGGTGTCGACGCTCGGCCCGAGGGCTGATGGAGTTGACCTTGATGCTCCGCCGCGGGGCCTGCCGCCCAACCTCGAGCAGCAGCTCCACACGGCAGCGCTTGGCCTGCTCGATGTGTCGCAGCGGAGGGCAGGCGAGACTGTCGGCGGCTTGGCCAGTGCATCAGCGTTTCGATAGCGACGGGCTTTTCGAAGCGTCCGGGTAACTTGGGGAGGGTGCCCCCGCGCCGGCCGGCAGCGCTTGCCGAAGGTTGCCGCGGGAAGCCGCTGAGGCGAGTACCGCACGCTCGCTCGACAGGTTGGCGGGGTGTTGCAGAGAACGTGGTTGGTGTCGAAGCAGACTGGTGTAACCGATGGCGCCGCCCAGCGAGGGAACCCAGAAGGCGATCGCGTGGTAGACGAGCACCGCGGCGGCGGTCTTCGCCGGCGGAGTGCCGTACAGGATGAGCGCGCCGGTTAAGCCGACGTCTAGCGCGCCGATCCCTCCCGGAATCGGGATCAGCGTCGCGCAGTAGCCGACGAGATAGCCGAGCGCCAGCACGCCGAATGGGACCGAATACCCGAGCCCGCGAAACAGGCATATCAGGACGGCCATGTCGAACCCCAGATACCCCAGTGCCCCGAGGAGCCGCCAGCTCGGTTTCGTCCCTACCCGCCAGGCGTCCGCGACGCCCTGAACGATGTTGGCGGCCCAGGTGTGCCTTTCCGCTTTCCGGGCAAAAGCCCGCGGTGCGACGGCGATTACGATGGCCAGAGGCCCAGCTATCGCGAGCGGCAGTAGGGCTGCGGTGAGGCCACCGGAGTGCCGTTCCGTGAGAAGCAGGATTGTGCCGACTAACAACGCCAGCACGTTCACCCCCGAGGTGAGCCAGAACAGCCCGCCGGACTGGACGATGATCTCGGTGACTGTTAGTCCCTCGCGCTCGAGAAATAGCCCGCCTATCGCGTAGCTCGTCACTCCCCCGCCTGGCAACAACGCCCCGGAACCCTCCTCGAGCCATGCCACCCTACGGGCGAGCTTCGCTGGCACACGGCCGAAGAAGGCCCGGAACACTGGTACAAAACTCGCGCACGAAGCCACCTCCAGCAGCACCGCCACGACGATCCAACCAGGCTCGATGGACCCAAGGTTCGATTTGACAGAGCGCAAGCCCGGCAACGCCGCGACTGCGGCGGTGATCGCCGCCGCCAGGACCGCCAGCGCAAGCGCCCTACGCACCGCGATCTGGCGACCGCTTAGCACGCGTTTTTCTGCGCCGTTCCCAGCGTTTTCCTGATCTGGAGCGACTGGGCGGGTGGCGGGACTCGGGCTTGACATGACTGCGCGCTCAATCATCAGTCGGCGCTAGCGATATGGGCGGCGGCGTAATACGCCGCTCGCCGACCGGACCGGTCCGATATCAGCCGCCAGTCCACCTAGGCGACGAGTCGGCAGCAAAGCGTCCTTGGGCGTGTGACTCACCTCTCTGGATGCGGCTCCGAATCAAGTGGGCGAAAACGCATAGTCGATAATAGCATGCATGCGCGGGCATCTACACGCAGATAGAGCACAAGCCATGGGATCGCAACGCACGCGGCTTTAGTACGGGAATAAGATGCGGGTGCACGCAACTGATAGTATGTTGGGCCGATGAGTGCACCCGTGCCCGGCGAAGGGCAACGACCGTGCGACACCCACCAACAATCCGACAGGCAACGATGAAGGACCTAGAGACCAAGTCCGGACGGTATGTGAGCGTGACCGGTGTCTTAGCTGAGATCCGCAAGGGTCGCGCGACAACTCGCCGCAGCCGCCCTGCACCCACCCACACGCCCGGCCTGCATCCGAGCCGACCGATCATCCGTCCGCGGATCAGGAGGGATCCCTCGTGAGCAGCCCACCCAGACTTGTCGCTGCGAGCGCCCGCCAAAGCAGCGCCCGCCGCACGCAGCTGCTGGCCACGCTTGGGCAGCCGTTGCCGAAGGAGCCCGTCGGAGCGCTCGACGGTGTCCGCTGGCGTACGCGTGCGCTGGTGGATGGCTTGTCGACCGCGGAGCTTGAGCTGCAGGTCGATCCCTTGATGAGCCCGCTCGTGTGGGATCTCGCACATATCGCCGCCTACGAGGATGTCTGGCTGGCGCAACGCTGGGGCGGCGAGGCTCTGCTGCGCCCGGATTTGGCGACTCTGTATGACGCGTTCGAGACGCCCCGTGACCGGCGCGGCTCGGTGAAGCTGCTGGACGTTGGGGAGACGTGGGGCTATCTCGACGCCGTCCGCGCCCGTGTGCGTGAGCTGATTGAAACGCGCGAGGTCAACGCGGAGCTCTTCGAGCTTGTCCTTCGCCATGAGCTGCAGCACACCGAGACGATGTTGCAGACGATGCGCCTGGGGAACATGATCCCTGGGCTCGATCGAGCCACCACGACTGATACGAAGCCCGATGACAGCCTCGTCGACGTTGTTGGCGGCCTGACGTCGATCGGTGCCGCACCGGTCGGGTTCTCTTATGACAACGAGCGCCCCCGGCACTCCGTGGCGATCGAGCCCTTTCGGATCGCCGCTCATCCGGTCAGCGTCGCGCAGCACCACGAGTTCGTCGCCGACGGTGGCCTGGACGATCGACGCTTCTGGAGCGCGCCCGGATGGGCATGGCGAACGAGCGAAGATGGCCAGATGGCGCTGGCCGACAGGCAGCGGGCCACGACGAACGCCGGCATGGATAGCGTCGACGCAGTCGCTTGTCATCTGAGCCATCACGAGGCCCAGGCGCTGGCCGCCTGGGCGGGACGGCGGCTGCCGACCGAGGCAGAGTGGGAGTACGCCGCCGCCGCGGGACTGCTACGTCACGCCGGTGTCGTCTGGGAGTGGACCTCCAGCGAGTTCGCTAGATACCCGGGCTTTCGCGCCCACCCCTACCGAGAGTATTCGGAGGTGTTCTTCAACCGCGGCTACCGCGTGCTGCGCGGCGGGTCCTTTGCGACCCATCCGCGCGTGGCTACGCCCACGTTCCGCAACTGGGACCTGCCACAGCGTCGCCAGATATTCGCTGGCGTTCGCCTGGCCGCGGACTGGCGGCCGTGAACATGCTCAGCACTGAGGAGCTGATCTCGCTCACCGTCGCCGACGGAGATCCGAGCCCACGGACGCTCGCCCACGACGTCTATGACGGCCTGACTCAGCCGTTCAAGCAGATCCCAGCGAAGTACCTCTATGACGACCACGGGTCTACGTTGTTTGACGCGATCTGTCAGCTGCCGGAGTACTACCCGACACGCACCGAGCGGGCGATCCTCGTCTCAAGCGCCCCCGAGATCGCAGACCGCACAGGCGCCGTCGAGCTGGTGGAGCTTGGATCTGGATTCGCCACCAAGACCGGCGTGCTGCTGAGTGCCCTTCGGCAAGCCGGCTCGCTGCAACGCTTTGTTCCCCTCGATGTCTCAGCGCCGACCGTCGAGCACTGTGCCAAGGAAGTGGCGAGCGGGTTCGAGGTGCCGGTCCACGGAATCGTCGGGGACTTCGAACGAGACCTCGAGCTGATCCCGGATCCGATTGGTCCGCGCATCGTCGCGATGCTCGGCAGCACGATCGGCAACCTACCGCCGGGCAGCCGCCGGCACTTCCTCAGCCGACTACGTGATCTCCTCGATCCCGACGGGTGGCTGCTGCTCGGCCTAGACCTGGTCAAGGACCCGGAGATGATCGAGCAGGCCTACAACGACAGCGCTGGCGTCACCGCCGCGTTCAGCCACAACGTCCTGACCGTGATCAACCGCGAGCTCGACGCGGACTTCCCCATCGATGACTACAAGCACGTGGCGTTCTACGACCCCGCGCAGGAATGGGTCGACATCCGCTTGCGCGCTGCTCAAACGCGACCTACACGCGGCCGGGCTTGTGCTCGAGGAGCTCTTCACCGACGAGCATCACCTGTTCGGCGTCGCCCTCGCACGCGCGGGCACCGACACGCGACCGTGAACAAGGAGAGTCGATGAGGAACATTCGAGCCGGTCGCAGCATTCCCCACGCACGTCAACGACCACACTCCTGACGACCTCGGTCCCCTGATCAGCCCGGGTCTCAACCGTCACTGGACGATCGTGCGGCTGGCCGGCGCGGGCGGTGGACCCCCGGGGCAAGATCGTGCCTCTCGATCCCAACGGCGTTACGTCGTCATTCCTCACCAAGCCGCTGGCCCCAGTTGATCGCTACGAGCCTCGCGGGCACAAAAAGCGACTGTCATTCGACTCAGGTTCTACACGTCCGGCTGTCGAGATTCGCAGCCACGCCCAATCAGAAGACCAACTGGAGGATTGTGAACAATGACTGATTACGGACACGAGTTGCAGTTCGGCGTCTTTCTCACCCCCGTCGCCGAACAGGCTGACGATCTCCTTGCCCTTGCGCGAGCTGCGGACGCCGCGGGCCTTGACCTCGTCACCGTGCAGGACCACCCCTACCAGGCACGGTTTCTAGATACGTGGACGCTGCTGTCGGTCATCGCGGCCCAGACGGCGCGGGTTCGGGTGGCGCCAAACGTGGCCAATCTGCCGCTGCGCCCGCCGGTGGTGCTCGCGCGCAGCGTTGCCAGCCTGGATATCCTCAGCGGCGGGCGGGTCGAGCTGGGCATTGGTGCCGGCTATTTCTGGGACGCGATCGCGGCCGCAGGAGGAACAAGGCTCACCCCGGGTCAGTCGGTGGACGCCCTCGCCGAGGCGATCGACATCATCCGGGCTGTCTGGGCGGCGGGCGCTAACCCAATCCGACATGACGGCGAGCATTACCGCGTCGTCGGTGCTCAATCCGGCCCCGCGCCGGCTCACGCCGTCGAAATCTGGGTCGGAGCATTGAAACCGCGGATGCTCGCTCTGACAGGCGCCAAGGCAGACGGCTGGCTGCCGAGCCTGGTCAACGCCGGCGTGGACGAACTCCCGGCGATGAATGCGAGCATCGACGCTGCCGCCGAGAGTGCAGGCCGCAGCCCGCGCGAGATCCGGCGCATGTACACCATCAGCGGCAGCTTCGGACACGGCCCGGGGCTGCTACAGGGACAGCCTCGCGAGTGGGCCGAGCAACTGGCTGAGATCACCCTCCTCAACGGGATCTCGACCTACATCCTGCCGGTCGCCTCGACCGGGGAGCTTGAGCGCTTCGCGCAAGATGTAGCGCCTGCCGTGCGTGAGCTCGTGGACGCTGCCCGCGCCGGATAGAGCACCACCGAGTCCAACCAGCGCGACGTTGATGGCGGGCCTGTTGTCTGAGGTAGCGCCACTTGCAGCTGCGCCAACGCCCGACGACGGCAAGCGCCTCAGCGGCGAGCAGCCATGGGATGATGCCAACCGGCCAACGGCGCCCGTGCCCGACCCTGAGCGCCTTTACACCCCGGCGGAGCAGGCCTCGGCACAGCTGCTACTGGATGTGCACGGCCAGCTGCGCGACGAACTCGTGCGACTGCGCGATCTGATGACGCGGGTCGGCCACGGCTCAACGAATCCGGCGGCTGTACGGTCGTTTTTCAACCGCATGATGATCCGGCAAAACAATTGGACCCTCGGTGCGTTCTGCGAGTCCTACTGTCGCGCCGTCAGCACCCATCACACCCTCGAGGATCGACGCCTCTTTCCGCATCTGCAGGCAGCCGACGCGAGCCTTTCCGGGGTGCTGGACCGGCTCGCGCACGAGCCTGAGGTCATCGCGGACATCGTCGAGCGTATCGACACGGCGCTGGTCGCGCTCGTGGCAGCAGAACCCGACGGCATGACCCGGGTCCGCGACGCCGTTGATCTGCTGACTGATGCGCTCTCCTCACACCTGTCCTATGAGGAGCGAGAGCTCCTTGAACCGCTGGCGCGTTTCGGACACGAGTGACGATCGCCTCCGCCTCGCCCACTGAGAGCCGGGGTGTTCGCACCAAGTCTGTGCGGCACTGCTTGCTGTCTAACGCAGTCATCCGCCTGATCACGAGCATCCCATAGCGCCGCTTCGCCTTTGGGGGTCGAGGTGGACGGCCCGCGTCTCGTCCCAACCGTTCATCGCCGGTCCGTCATCGAGGCCTTAGCCTCGATCCACCGTTCTGATCGTGAGATTGGGGTAGTCGGCGTGTGGCCGGTCGCGCGGCGCGGTTGGTGGGCATCGAGCGAGGTGCCCGGTGGGTGGGGCCAGTTGAAGCCGTCGCGGTGTGGTGATCGGAGTGTTTTAGGGCAGGCCGAAGCCGGAAGCGCGCGAC
>Ga0302324_100020735_pt1 | contig 12843 bp, 12 predicted proteins | sample Palsa_T0_1_FD_201949 | JGI IMG/M metagenome (GOLD analysis project Ga0302324, IMG submission 201949) | Peat permafrost microbial communities from Stordalen Mire near Abisko, Sweden - Palsa_T0_1 | ecosystem: Environmental > Terrestrial > Soil > Palsa > Peat permafrost | place: Sweden: Abisko...
GGTCTCGCGGTTTCGAGACCTGGGAGGTCCGTTCGCCTACCCCAGCTTGTCTGTCTCAAATTGAAACCCCGAAAGACAACAGCTGTCCCATGGCAGCCGCTCGCATCGGCCCGGGTCTCAAACACCGCGAGACCCGGGGCACCCGGCGTTTAGTCTTGATTAACCACAATTTCGTATACTGAAGGCCATCGACTCCTCGACTTCATCTCGGATTGAGAGTAATCGTCCCGGCTCAGTCGTTCGCCCGTTTGACATCATCGTCCTGATCTGCTGGTTGCTGTTGTGTTCCGGACTGGTGTTCTGGCGTACCTTTCACGTCGCGTATGGCTTCGACGACATCGCCCATCTTCACGCGTTGGCGTGTCTTCGCTCCGGCGAGATAAGCTTCACGACATGGTTTTTTCACCAACACAATGAGCACATCGTTCCCTTGTTGCGGTTGTATTTTTTGGCTGCAACGAAGATCAGCGGTCTAAGTTCGTGGGCCATGCACGTCATGATCTTCCTGACGTATGTGGCTGCTGCGTTTGCGTGCGCCTGGATCTTCTTCTCGCTCACACGATCGCGGCTGGGAGCATTCCTGGCAGGGACCATTTATGGGGGCGCCGGCGGATTTTCCGGAGGGGTGGTTTGGCAGCCTACGGTGGGACAGTTTTCCGTCGCTGGCACTCCGCTGATCTTCGCGGTAGCAATTCTGGTGAGCCCCTGTGCCCGGAAATGGTGGGCCGATGTGGCGGTGCTCATCTTGATTGTGGTCGCGTCGATGGGAATGGGCGCGACAGCAATTGCCGCGCTCTCGATACCGCTCTACCTCGTCCTGGGCAGACCTGAGTCGATATCGGTGCGCAGGCGGCAATTGATAATTGGTTTTAGTCTGGCGCTTGTCGCGGCCATTCTGATGGGGACGCGTTGGTTAATGAGCGCTCACGGCGTTCATGGGCCCGCGTTTGCTTTTCAGGGCACTTATGACGGATTGTTTCTAGTCTTCACCGCCCCCGGACGTTTCGTGCTTGCCTGGACGCCGTTCGGTGGGCTTGGTCTGCGATGGGATCTGCCAGCTTCGGCAGTCGGCTTGGTGCTCTTCGTCCTAAGCTGGCGATGGGTTCCGAGGGCTTTGCGAACACTCCTGTTCGCGCTCTGGGTGGGCGACGGGCTGCTCGTATTTCTAATCGGCATGGGGCGCTACAAAATCGCCACCTACCTAGATCTCTTTAGTACGGACCGATACTACTACTTCTTCTTGCTGTCCTTGGCGCTTCAGGCTGCGGCCGCTCTTGCGCATATGACCCGCCGGCTCTTGCAAGGCGCCAGCCCAACACGCAAAACCGCCATCGCCTGCGTGTTAGCGTGCCTTATGATGGCTGCGCTGGTCATGAGCCACATCCGGCTTGGCGAAACCATGCTCTGGTGGGTCATCGATCAGCACCAGCTCGACTTCCGCGAAGCCAAGGTACTCGCAAAAATAGTTAAGGCGACCGCTGCAGAGCAAAACCTTCACCTTGCCGATGGACCGATCCGTTTTCCGGGCACTCTCAACGAGCACTTGGGATTCTCGGCCATCATATACACGCAATTTCCCTCGGGCTTGCCCGGCGTTGTGTGGAACCTGTCGGCAACTCCGACAGCAAGTGTCGGCTGGCCCTATCATGTCGCGCCGATTTCGAACGCCGATGCTGCGGTTCAGAATCAGATCTTCGACGAATGGTCGAAAAAGATAAACCGGCCGCCATATACCTGCGTAATCGGCGGAAATGTGCGGGATGTCCTTCCCGTGAAGAGTTGTGCGGAAGCTGCAAGCATGCCTAACCCTCCCTTAGCGCCTGTAACGCCCTTCAACTAGGCTGACGATCGGGAAAGAGGCGCCGCTCAGCATTGGCGACGCCTCGTTCCAATCCATCACCTTCGCAACTTGTTCGCGAAGTTGCTTGTCGTGTTCCATAAAGCCTCATCTGAGTTTGATTAACAGGTATGGATGTAAGATTGGGCGGGGCGGATCAGGCGCGACTTCGCGTCTCGACCCGAAGCTATTCCCAAAGCGGATTCATCTGCCAGCCGGGCTCCTTCCGTAGACCAAAACCGCCGGAGCCAGGCCCACAGGACGCCACTTAAGCAGCGGATGCGGGCTGCGTCGCCTGGAGCGTGCGCCGGAACGACTCTGCCGCCCGGTGCCGGAACATCTGGTCGCTGCCCAACTGCATGCCTTCCCGCTCCTGCCAATGGGTCTCGCACAGCGGCACGTTATTCCACGTCTTGGCTGTTGTGCCGACCGACTGGCAGATGGCGCAGGCTCGTTCGTCATTGTTGCTTTGCACAATATTCCTCTCCTCAAGTAGGGACCGTTGAAGCCGGCCGCCAATGAAGTGCCAACTGAATATGAGAAATGCGTACTACTGACCTATCGGATGGGCGGCGTCCGGAGATAAAGTTCCGGATCAAAATTCACCGCTTCATCCCACCGTCTGATGAAGAGTTCGAAGGCCCATATTAGAGCGATCCAATAATTCAGATGAGGACCACAATCGCGTAAAGCACGTACGCGACCAATGTCATGATTTCTGCTCTTGTGTGTTAACGCGCGAATTGGATGGAAGTTTCTGTTGGCAGCCAGTGAAGTTCGCTGCGACTTAGGTGGAACGCATATGAGTACTACTTGCAGAACAGCTTGCGATGCGATGGGCTACGATGACCTTCTGCGCGCTCTCGTTGACTTCGCTAAGGAGCGCCAGACCGAAGAGACTTTTTCCCTTGCAATCAGCTTCTGGAATCAGGCAGCCTGAGAGCGCGAGGACGACGCACACGATTCACTTACCAGGTTGATGGAGGAATCTGATGAAATTGCGGGTTGCTGTTGTTGCCCTGCTCATAGTTGCATTGGCCGGCGTTACGCTGGCCGAAGACAAGACCAAAGCCGCCGAGGCTGCGGCCGAAGCCTGGTTGGAACTGCTGGATTCGGGACATTACGCGCAAAGCTGGCAGGATTTTTCGTCGATGTTCAAGGCGGCGGTGGGCGAAAAAGAGTGGGAGCAGCAAATGAGAGCGGTCCGCACGCCGTTGGGCGAGATGATCTCCCGCAAAATCAGGTCGGCGGACTTTGCCACGCAACTGCCGGGCGTGCCGGATGGACAGTATGTCGTAATTCGCTACGAAACCAGCTTCGCCAATAAGAAGTCTGCGATCGAGACGGTGACGCCGATGCTCGATAAAGATGGGCAGTGGCATGTGTCGGGATATTTCATCAAGTAGGGCGTGGCAATTAGCAACTAGCAACTAGTAACTAGCAATTAGGGATTCGCGAGTTGCCAGCGATGTCGATCGAAGAAATGAATCGCCATGAGCACCGCTATCGCTGGACCGGTTGGGCGCTGATCGTCGTCTCCGGACTATGGATAGGAACCATATTATTGGCCCTGGCGCTTCCAGCGAGGCTTGGGAGGACAGGGCTAATGTCCGCCATCTTCTTCGAGTGCATTTTCCCAATACTCTTTGTGCTAGGTGTCGTGCTCGGCGTGATGAGAATGGTTTCCTACGTCCGGTGGACAGGCAGATACCCGTACTATTTTTATTTAGTAAATCGAATCGACCGGTCGACCCACCGGACAAATGAAACAAGAGGGCCGTCCGACGACCTGTCCGCGCAACCGCTGTTGAACGGCGGTTCCAGACAGGATCGCCGCGCTCGACTTGCGCAATCACACGCCATGCGGTGACCACCTCCAACCTCTCGCCATTCCCAATTCGGGAGAAATACCCACAAGTTGTACGCTGATCATATGATCAGAGTTGACACCGCTTTTCGCGGGAGTTATACCGGAGATGTCTGGTAGTTGGGAAGCGCGGTGAAAATCCGCCACTGCCCCGCAACTGTAAGCGCGGAGGTCCAGCCAGCAAGCCACTGGAGCAAGGGCTCTGGGAAGGCGGCTAAGGACCGATGAGGCGTAAGTCAGGAAATCCGGCCAGATACTTACCTTACTGTCCGATCCGGCCTCGATGGGAGGGTCAATCGGCATCTTGACGACCGCCGTATCAAGGTCTTCTGGAAATTGGCTGCACGAGCTTTCCCGTCCGAGATGTGACTTGTGCGCGGGATGAAGAATGTCTGCGGGACGAAGTATATCGGCAGGACGAAGTACATCGGATGACACGAGCCGCAGGATTGTCCTCGTGCTCGGTGGGGTGCGCAGCGGGAAGAGCCGCTACGCGCAGGAATTTGCTGATCGCGGCAAACGCGTTGCGTTTCTGGCCACCGGCCAGGCCTGCGATGACGAGATGCGCGACCGCATCGCACGCCATCGTGCCGAGCGGCCTTCCGCGTGGACGACCATCGAGGCCCCGATTGCCCTGGAAGACGCACTCGCGCAGTGCGGCGGCGGCCAGTTCGACACCATCGTCATCGATTGCCTCACGATTTGGACCGCGAACCTGATGGAGCACGAAGCGTCGGACGCCGATCGCGTGCTGGCTCATGCCGACCGCCTGGCGCAGTTGCTGCGAGGCGTACCGGCTGCCGTGGTCCTGGTCTCCAACGAAGTAGGCGGCGGCATCGTCCCGGAGAACGAGGTTGCGCGGCTCTATCGCGATCTGCTGGGCGGCGTGAATCAGCGCATCGCGGCGGCGGCGGATGAAGTCATTCTGATGGTCGCCGGATGTCCTCTGGTCATAAAGCAGCCGAAGCAGCCGGTGGAGGCGCGGGCATGAAGGGCTTCGTCATCGCCGGAACCGCCTCAGGAGTCGGCAAGACGACCATTACGGCTGCGCTGCTGGCGGCTTTGCGAGCGCGAGGGCTCACGGTGCAGCCCTTCAAGTGCGGCCCCGACTACATCGATCCGGCGCACCACACTGCGCTGGCGGGACGGCCCTCCTACAACCTCGACACCTGGATGTTGCCCGCCGCGACCAACCTCGCCATCTTCCGCACAGCGATGCGCGATGCCGACGTTGCCGTAGTGGAAGGCGTTATGGGACTGTTCGATGGCGTGAATGGAAGCTCCGACGAAGGCAGCAGCGCGGAAATCGCAAAGCTGTTGGGCTTGCCGGTGGTGCTGGTGGTGGAAGCCTCGAACGCAGCGCGCAGCGTGGCAGCCACCGTAAAGGGTTTCGCCGAGTTCGATCCCCAGCTCCATCTGCTGGGCGTCATTTTGAATGGACCTGCGGGGCCGTCGCATGTGAAGTTGCTGCGCGAGGCGATTGCTCTTATCGGCGTGCCGGCGCTGGGCTGGTTCCCCAGGCTACCGGAGCTGGCCTTGCAGGAACGTCATCTGGGATTAGTCACCGCGGGCGAGAGAACATGGAACTCCGAACAGGTCGCAGTTCTGATTCGCGCTGTGGAGAGTCACATCGAGCTGGATCGATTGCTGGCAAGTTGCGAAATCGTCGCTAAGAGTGAAGATCCGCAAACAATCTCAGACGCGAATCCCGACGATCAAAACGACAGCGTCTGTATAGGAATCGCCAAGGACCGCGCTTTTTCCTTCTATTACGAATCTTCGCTCGATGCGTTGCGCGCGGCAGGCGCGGAATTGGTGGAAGTCAGTCCGCTGTCGGATTCATCTTTGCCTGCGGAGCTGGACGGGCTCTACCTCGGCGGCGGCTATCCGGAAGTCTTCGCCGAAGAGCTTGCGGACAATCATCAATTCCTGAAGTCGCTGCGCCAATTTGCGGGAAGCGGACGTCCGGTTTACGCCGAGTGCGGCGGCCTGATGTACCTCGCGGAAGACTTGCAGACCTTGGACGGACGCCATCATGCGATGGCTTCTGTCCTGCCGCTGTCGGTCGAGATGCTGGACCGCCTCGACGGCTTCGGCTACACCGAAGTCGATGTGCAGGATGATTGCCTGGTGGGACTGCGAGGCACTCGCCTGCGCGGCCACAGCTTTCACTACTCACGCGTGACGCAAAGCGGCGATATCAAACGGCAGTACCATACTCGGCGGGTGCTTACCGGAACGGAAGAGCACGAAGGCTACGGCGCCGGAAATGTTCTGGCCAGCTACATCCACCTCAGCTTCGCGGCCAGTCCGGAAGCGGCAGCCCATTTCACGCGCTGCTGCCGGCAGGCGAAAGCGGTGGCGCGATGAGAAAACTCTGGCGCTCGATTCCGCTGTTGCTGGCGCTGAGCTCGTGCGCGTGGGCAGTTCACTTTGAGCGCGACGATGCGGGACGTTCGGTGGCCGTGCCCGATCAGGTCCATCGCGCGGTGAGTCTCTCGCCCAGCCTCACCAATACGGTTTATGCGCTGGGAGCCCAGAGCGATCTGGTGGGCATCACGAATTACACCGTCTATCCGCATGAGGCTGCCAGCGAGAAGCCCAGCGTGGGAGCCGTGGTCAACCCTTCGCTGGAAAAGATTGTGGCCTTGCATCCCGACATCGTGCTCGCCCTGCCCGAGTTCAACGGCGCGGAGACCATTCATGGCCTGGAGCGGATCGGCATTCCGGTCTTCCAGTTCAACACCGGCAATCTTTCCAATATCTATCGCACCGTCGAACAGGTGGGCCTGATCATGGGACGGCAGCGCGAAGCCACCGCGCTGATCGCCAGCCTGCGGGAGCGCGAGAGCAAGGTGCGGGAGCAATCGGCCGGCAAGCCCAAGCCGACGGTGCTACTGGTCCTGTCGATTGATCCGCTGATCACCGCCGGGAGGAATGCCTTCATCACGGAGATGATTTCGGCAGCCGGAGGCAAGTCGGTGACCGACGATCTGGCGCAGGACTGGCTGCACTTGAACGTTGAAGCCATCCTGCCCAGGAAACCGGATTACATAATGCTGATGCAGCGCGGTCCGGTCACCTTGAAGGACATGCAACAACGCGCGGGCTGGAGCTCGCTGGAGGCGGTCCGTCGCGGCCGGGTGATTGTCGCCGACGAGCGCATCCAGATTCCCGCCCCCGTCGCATTCGATGGCTTGGAGGATTTGGCCCGGCAGATGCATGCCGTGCAATCTCACTGAGATGGCATGGACAACTACAACTGAATTCACAGGGTGTACGGGAAGCGCGGTGAAAATCCGCCACTGCCCCGCAACTGTAAAGGACGAAGCCCAAACTGTCGACAACCACTGCGCCCAGCGGGAAGGTGACAGTTCAGTCCTGAGTCAGGAGACCGGCCCGGTGAACGATCCGAAACTCTTCCGAGGGGGAAGGTTATGCAACGCACTCTTACTATTACTGTTTTTCTTTTCCTGCTGCTGGTATTTTCTGTTCCAGCCTGGCCGGCTGACTCGGCCCTCTCCGGCACCGTCACCGATTCCCTGGGCGCGGTCGTCCCCGGAGCCACCGTTGTACTAACCCAGGGCGGCAAAGACCTTCAGACCGCCAAGACCAGTCCCGAGGGCAAGTTTCAATTCAAGATTGAGCAAGCCGGCCGTTATGCCGTGCGGGCGGAGGCCCAGACCTTCGCCGCCTCCACCAGCCCGGAAGTGTTTGCCGAGCCCACCCATGGCGTGGACATCACGCTGACGCTTTCGCCGTCCGTGATCGCGCAGAACATTGTGGTGACAGCCACCGGACTGGAGACGCCGGAAGCGCAGACGGGGACCTCGATCAGCGTTATCAGCGAAACCGATTTGAGCACGCGCATCGACCTGCAAAGCGCGCTGCGCGATCAGCTCGGCGGCCAAACCTCGCAGAGCGGACAAATGGGGGCGCTGACCGCGCTCTATGTTCGCGGCGGTCCCAGCGATGCCAATAAAGTCCTGATGGATGGCATCCCGATCAACGACATCGGCGGCAACGTGGATTTTTCCTACTTGCAGGCCGACGGCCTGGAGCGGGTTGAATTTCAGCGCGGTCCCAACAGCGCGCTCTATGGCTCCGACGCTCAGGCCAGCGTGGTCAGCATTACCTCGCAGCGTGGCGAGACGCCCTTGCCGGAGTTTAACTTTGGCGCCGACGGCGGGACTTTCGGCACCTATCACGAAGACGGCAGCGTCGGCGGCTACTGGAAGCGCTTCGACTACTTCGGCGGCTATTCGGGATATGGCACGCAGAACAGCACTCCCGACAGCGCCTTCCATCGTGGCGTCTACATGGCCAACCTGGGCATCCAGATAACCCCGAGCACCAGCTTGCGATTCACGGCACAACGGGCCGTAACCGGATACGATTCGGCCAATCAGATTGCCGCTTACGGCATTCCCGACGATGCGGCCAGCAATCAGCAGAACACCATCTTTGGCGTCACGCTGGACAACCATGCCACGTCGCGCTGGCACAACCAGCTGAGTTATGGCGGAGTGCGGTTGCGTTCGGAATACAACGACTGGGCGCCTACGGGAATCCCGTATGACCCTTACGGCTTGGGCTATCCGTCCTACTACCTGGGAGCGCCCGTCACCCAGCAAGGCGCCAATGGATACAGCATTACGCCGGCCGCGGTTGCGGCCATTGCGCCTGGATTGGCCTACCCCGGCCAGGCGATCTTTCAGTACGCAGGAAACTATCCCGAACTGTCGTCGTACCTGACCAACACCAACACGGTTTACGCCCAGACCGACTATCGGGTAAACGAAAAGCTTACTGCGCTGTTTGGCTTTCGCTACACCAACGAGAGCGGTTTTACCTACAACCCGTTTGAAGGACTGGAGAACACCGACCGCAATAATTTCAGCTATCTGATGGAAATCCAGGGTGGGCTATGGAACCGGCTGTTTTACACCCTGGGCGGCGGCGTCGAAAACAATGCCGTATTCGGCGTAGCCACCACGCCGCGCGCCTCGCTGGCCTACTACCTGGTGCGGCCCGGCAATAACCCTATCTTCAGCGGAACACGCCTGACCTTCAACTTCGCCAAAGGCATCAAGGAGCCCAGCATCTACTACCAGAACAACTCACTCTACGGGCTGCTCAGCAATACGTCTCTGGTTCCCAATGGTCCTCAATTGATTCAGCAGTATCACATTCAACCTTTCCTCGCTGAAAACTCCCGCACCTACGATGGCGGCGTCCAGCAGCAGTTGTTCGGCGGCAAGGCGACCTTCTCCGCTATCTACTTCCACAACGAGTTCACCAACCAGGCCGAGTACATTGACGGCAGCGCCCTGGCACAACTGGGCGTCCCGGCAGAAGTGGCCCAGGCGCTGAGCTACTTTGGAGCGGCAGTCAACACCCTGGACTATCGCGCGCAAGGCGCGGAGGTGGGCTTCCAATACCAGGTGAACCGCAAAGTCATGATACGCAGTGGCTGGACGTATACCGACGCCGTGGTACAGCAGTCGTTTTCCAGCAGCGCCTTGCAACCCGCCATCAATCCGCTGTTTCCCAGCATTCCGATTGGAGCTTATTCGCCGCTGGTCGGCGCCAGGCCGTTCCGCATCGCGCCTAATAGCGGATTTGCCGGAGTGGACTGGACGGCACGCCGCTTCCTGGTCTCAGCCATGGGAACTTTCGTCTCCCGCCGCGACGATAGCACTTTCCTGATCGACACCAACTTCGGCAACACCCTGCTGCTGCCCAACCGCAATCTCGATTCCGCCTATCAGAAAATCGATTTGTACGGCAGCTACCAGATCAAGAAATACCTCAGCGCTTATGCGTCGCTGTCGAACATTTTGAACCAGCACTACCAGGAAGTGTATGGCTACCCGGCGCTGCCCTTCACCATCCGGTCTGGAATCAAGTTCACCTTCGGAGGCGAGTCGTGGAAGCTCAACTGAAAACGCCGATCAAGCTGAGTGCGGCCATCCAGCACACCGTCGCCGAGATTCGTGCGATCGACGATAGCCGCAAGCGCAAGGCGCAGAAGCATCTGGATTGCCTGACCAAGCCGCTGGGCAGCCTGGGGCAACTGGAAGCCGTGGCAGCGCAGTACGTCGCCTGGCGCGAAGAAGATGTTCCGCGCATTGCCGGTAAAGCAGTGTACGTCTTCGCCGCCGATCATGGCATCACCGACGAGGGCGTCAGCGCCTATCCGCGCGAAGTGACGCAGCAGATGGTGCGCAACTTCCTGAATGGAGGCGCAGCCATCAACGTTCTGGCGCGGCATACCCAGTCTGACATTGTGGTAGTTGACGTAGGCGTGGACGCCGACTTTGCCGGTGTCGCGGGACTGGAGCATCGCAAAGTGCGGCGCGGGACCCGCAACTTTGCCCGCGAAGCAGCGATGTCAGATGCCGAGCTGAACGCCGCGCTCCAGGTGGGCATCGATCTGGCTGCCGAAGCCAGCGCCCAGGGACGCACCCTGATCGCATTGGGCGAGATGGGTATCGGCAACACCAGCGCAGCCACAGCCATCACGGCCGCGCTTACCGGACGCGCTGTCAGCGAGCTGACCGGAGCAGGCACTGGCCTCGACGATCAGCGGCGCGTGACCAAGTCGCAGATCATCGACAAAGCTTTGCGGCGGCATTTCGGCGATTACTCCACCACCAGGCCGGACGCCCTCGAGGTGCTGGGATGCGTCGGCGGTCTGGAGATTGCGGCCATCACCGGCATGGTGCTGGGCGCAGCGGCCAAGCGCATTGCCATCGTCATCGACGGCTTCATCTGTACCGCCGGAGCGGCCGTCGCCTGCTCGATTGCGCCCAATGCACGCGGTGCGATCTTTGCCGGACATCTTTCGCAGGAGCCCGGACACCGCGCCCTGCTCGATCACATGGATCTGCGCCCGCTGGTGCAGTTGGATATGCGCCTGGGCGAAGGCACCGGCGCGGTCCTGACGTTCCCGCTGATCGAGTCGGCGATACGGATCTACAACGAGATGGCCACCTTCAGCTCGGCCGGAATCAGCGAGGCATCACCAGCGTGAAGACCTTGCGCGAGCTGGCGGCGGCGGTGCAGTTCATGACACGGATTCCCGTGCCCGCCTTCCGCTTTGAGCCCGGCATGGTGCTGGGCGGCGCAAAGTTCTTTCCGCTGATTGGAGCTGTGGTCGCGCTGGGAGGCATCGCCATCGAACGCGGTCTGCGCTCGCATTTGCCGCAAAGTGTAGTTGCCCTGGCGGTGCTGACCTACCTGGTCGCCATCACCGGCGGCTTTCACGAAGACGGACTCGCCGATACCGCCGACGCTCTCGGCGGAGGCTGGACCAAAGCGCGGATGCTGGAGATCATGCACGATAGCCGGATCGGCAGCTTCGGCACCTTGGCCATCGTCCTGTCGCTGCTGGCGCGGTGGGCGTTGCTTTCCGCCATGCCGGTGGCGCGGTTCCCTTTCTACCTGCTAACCGCTCACGTTCTGTGCCGCTGGACCACGTTGCCGCTGGGCGCCTTCATGACCTCGGCGCGCAGCGACGGCCTGGGCGCCAAGCTGGCCCACAAGATTCCGCTGTCGTCGGCTGTGATCGGCTCGCTGCTGGCCTTTGTCGTCGCGGGCTGGGCGCTGCGCCTGCACGCTCTAGTTCCCATCGCAGTCGTTTGCTTGATCACGCTGCTCAGCGGCTGGTACTACCGCTCGCAGATCGGCGGAATCACCGGCGACTGTTTTGGCGCTACCAATCAGATGGCGGAAATCGCCGTGTACGTCTGCGGGGTGTGGGCATGAGCCGCGCTCGCAGGTCGGCTTCGTCGGCGCGTTGCACCTTGATTCTGGTGCGGCACGCGCATACCGACATGGCGGGACTTTTCTGCGGCCACAGCGACCCGCCGCTCAGCGCGCAGGGACTGGCGCAGCTTTCGGACTTGAACCGCCGGCTCAGGGGCTTTTCCCTGAGCCACATTTTCAGCAGCGATCTACAGCGCGCGCGTCAGACGGCGGAATCCGTCGCCCATCGCCGCAACCTGCAAGTACATTCACTCGTTTCTCTCCGTGAGCTTGCCTTCGGGAGCTGGGAGGGTCTGGATTGGGAGCAAGTGGTTGCGCGCAACTCCGCATTCGCGCAACAGTGGCTTGACCTCAATCCTTCCCTGGCCGCTCCCGAAGGAGAGGAGTTCGAGGATTTCCGCAAGCGCATTCATGCGGCAATGGAGCAAATCGCGACACAGGTGAAAAACGGCTGTGCGGTGGTGGTAACTCATGCCGGCGTCATTCGCACCTTTCTGCAAGACCACGACCTGGTGCAGGCCGGTCAGGGTCCGGGCGACTTTGCCAAATTCGATTACACCTCCTGCTGGGAAGTTTGGCGCGAGGCGGGACAGTGGCGTCTGCCGCACGGCGATCCTTGCGGCATCACCGTGTCAAGTGACGAACGACGGCTCATCAGTGATTGAGGACACATATCTTGGCAGCGCGACCGACATATCGTCAGGCAGGCCCGAAGCATGAGGCAAAGCCGGCGTCGGGAGGATTGGTTGAAGCAGTGGCCTTGAAATTCGAAGCCAAACATGAGAGCGGACATGGACAGCCGCACCCGGACTCAGGCAGCCAGCCGCAAGCGGGCAGCAGGATTCGCACCAATACGGTCAACCTGGCTTTGCTGGTCGCGCTGGTGTTCTCCATCGTGCTCGCCACCAGCCTGGGAGCGGTGCGCCTCCCGGTCAGAGAAGTCCTTCACGCTTTCCTTCACCCGTTCAACGCCGGCGAAGCCGGCGAGATCATCTTTGCTCTGCGCCTTCCCCGTGTGCTGGCCGCCGCTCTGGTAGGAGCGGCCTTGTCGGCGACGGGAGTTTTGTTTCAAGGCCTGTTCCGCAACCCCTTGGCCGACCCATTTGTGCTGGGAACTTCCGGCGGCGCAGCGCTGGGCGGCGCGATTGGCATCTTCCTGATTCCCACTCTCTCCTTCGCCGGATTCAGCGCTACGGCGGTGCTGGCCTTCGTGGGCTCGGTGCTGACCATGATCCTGGTGTGGTATCTGGCGCGCACCAGCGGCAGCTTCGCCATGGAAACTTTGCTGCTGGCAGGCTTCGCCATCGGCACCATGCTGAATGCGGCGACGGTTGCCTTCGAGTTGCGCGAGGAAGCTTCCAGCTCCGGC
>Ga0302324_100020739_pt1 | contig 12839 bp, 14 predicted proteins | sample Palsa_T0_1_FD_201949 | JGI IMG/M metagenome (GOLD analysis project Ga0302324, IMG submission 201949) | Peat permafrost microbial communities from Stordalen Mire near Abisko, Sweden - Palsa_T0_1 | ecosystem: Environmental > Terrestrial > Soil > Palsa > Peat permafrost | place: Sweden: Abisko...
CACTGTGGACGGGGTTACGTCAGCGCCTCAAAACTTGACCTACCCGGTTCAGATTTTGCCGCCTCCAGGCGAGGCGTACTCGGTCGACGTCGACGACACGAGCCCGTACTATTCCCAGCCCGACGGATTGGGTCAAGGAGCGTCGTCGTTTGCGACCTCCGGCAGTCACATCTCGACGAATTTTTCCGACCCGACCACGACCGGGACCGACACGCTGGGCATCGGCACGAGCCTCGTGAACGGCTGGACGGTAACGGCGCAGATAGGGGGCGTTCACTCATACCTGGACGCACCGAGCGATGACGGCTCAAACGATGTTTACCGTAGCGCGCACATCGTACAGCAACCCACGAGCGGACGGCTTGAAACCAAGGTTGCCTGGAGTTACGAGGGCGGCGAATCGATCAGCTACCAGGTGGTCTGGTACTTCAGCAACGGCCCGATGGGCACGCGCCAGGTTTCGACAATGTCAAAGCAGACGACATGCTCGGACGAGCAATAACCCTGAGCGTGCTCTAGGGATCCAGCGCCGGCGAGGTCACACCTCGAGCAACTTCTCGGGCGTGATCGGGAGCTCGCGCACGCGTATGCCGGTGGCATGATAGACGGCGTTGGCCACCGCGGCGGCGCTGCCGACGTTGCCGATCTCGCCGATGCCCTTGATCCCGAGCGGGTTGACGTGCGCGTCGCGCTCGTCGACGAGAATGATGTCGATCTCGGGGATGTCGGCGTTGACCGGGACGAGATAGTTCTCGAGACTGGCGTTCATGTAGCGGCCCGTCCGCTCGTCGATGCGGCCCTCCTCGTGCAGCGCCATCGACACGCCCCAGATGACACCGCCCATGTACTGGCTGCGCGCTGTGCGCGCGTTGACGATGCGCCCGGCTGCAAACGCGCTCACCATGCGTGCTAACCGCACCGTGCCGAAATCCGGATCGACGTGTACCTCGGCGAAGTGCGCGCCGAACGAGTGGGTCGAATAGGGCCCTTTCTTGCTGCGGTCGGCCACGGATTCGCCGTGCCCGCTCATCATCGGCAGGCCGGCGCGCTGCAAGATTGCCGCATACGTTTCGCCGCCGCCCGGATTGCTGCGCAGGCTCACCCGGCCGTTCGCGAAAACGAGTTCGTCAAGGCGGCGTCCGTGCATCGGTGAGGCAACGTCGGCCAGCGCCACCCGGGCGATCTTGTCGCGGACGGCGATTCCGGCGAGATGCACCGCGTTGCTGACACTCGCGGTCAACTGCGATCCGCCGGCGTCGGGCGCCTCGGGCATCAGCGTGTCGCCGAGATCGAACCGCACGTTGGCCACGTCGATGCCGAGCGCTTCAGCGGCGATCTGGGTGAACACCGTATAGGCGCCGGTGCCGATGTCGCAGCCGCCACTGACGACATATGCGCTACCGTCGGCATGGACTGTCGCCGTCGCTGCCGCCGTGGAACGATTGGCGGGATAGGTCGACGTCGCCATACCGTAACCGATGAGCAGTCCCTCGGGGGTGCGCGCCGCGCGAACCTGCGGCGTGCGACGCGACCACCCAAAGCGCTCCGCGCCCTGCGCGTAGCATTGCCGCAGCGACTTCGCCGAAAACGGCTTGCCGGCGTCAAGATCCGTTTCGGCGTAATTGCGCAGGCGCAGTTCGAGCGGATCGACGCCGCTCGCATACGCCAGCTCGTCCATCGCCGATTCGAGCGCGAACGATCCACTCGATTCACCCGGCGCGCGCATGTACGTCGGCGTCGCCACGTCGTAACGAACGCCGCGGTGCGACGTCGTCTGATTCGGCACGGCGTAGAGCATGCGGCTGATCACGGCGGCGTTCTCGATGAAGTCATCGAAGCGCGAGCCTTGCGAGCGCACGTCGTGGCCGAGCGCGAGCAGACGGCCCGAGCGGTCGGCGCCGATCCGGATACGCTGCTCCGTCCGTGCCCGGAACCCGCAGCCGCCGAACATCTGCGGGCGTGTGAGAACGACCTTCACCGGCCGGCCGACGACGCGAGAACCCATCGCCGCCAGCGCCGTGTGCGCGTTCGTGGCTCCTTTGGAGCCGAAACCGCCGCCCACGAACTTCGCGATGACGCGCACGTCCGACTCCGGGAGACCGAAGACCGAAGCGATGGTTTTGCGGCGCGCGAAGACGCCTTGCGCACCGTCGTAGATCGTAAGCCGGTTGCCCTCCCACGTCGCGAGCGTCGCATGCGGTTCCATCGCGTTGTGAAATTCCGTCGGCGTGACGTACGTGTGATCCAACTGAATCGGCGCGCCTGCGAAGGCGCCATCGAACGCGCCGCGCGTGGTGTCGGGCGGATTGCGATTCGCCGTCGCCGGCTTGTACTCGAGCGCTCCCGGCGAGGCCATCGTCGTCGCCGGAGGGTCGGCGGCATAGGTGACGCGGACGCGATTCGCGCCGTCGGTCGCTGCTTCAAACGTCTCCGCGACGACGAGCGCGACGGGCTGGCGATCGTACAGCACCCGGTCGTCCTGCAGCAGCCGTAGTTTGCGATCGCCGGGCGGGTCCTCGCGCACCTGCGGCGCGTTCATGTGCGTGAGCACGGCCAGCACGCCGCGCAGCGCGTGCGCCCCCATCGTGTCAATCGACGCGATGCGGCCGACGGCGATCGTGCTGGTAACGATCACGCCGTACGCGACGTCGGCGAGCGGCTCTTCGTAGGCGTACCGCGCCTCGCCGGTGACCTTCGCGCGTCCGTCGACGCGTTCGAGCGGGGCGCCGATCATGCGGATGTCCCCACCATGCTCAAAGCGCGAATCATGGCGCGCTTCGCCAGCGCGACCTTGAAGCGGTTGAGCCGTTGCGGAACCGCGGCGCGCAGCTCGGCGTCGGCTGCTGCGGAATAGGCGTCGGGTCCGGCCGCTCTGCCGATCAGCGCCGCTTCCGCCGCGTGCGCGCGCCACGGGATGAGAGCCACCCCGCCGAGTGCGACGCGCGCATCGCGAATCGTACCGCCGGCGACGACGAGCGCCGCGGCGGCAGAGACCAAGGCGAACTCGTACGACGCGCGATCGCGGACTTTGACGTAGGCGGAGTTGCGCGTCAGCGCGCTGGGCATAAAGCTCACCGCGGTGATCAGCTCCCCGGGCTCGATGTTCGTCTCTCGCGACGGATCGTCTCCGGGCAGGCGGTGAAAGCCGAGGAACGGTACGCTGCGCACGCCGGCGCGGCCGTGCAGATGGATCACGGCGTCGGTAGTCAGCATCGCAACCGCAAAGTCGGACGGATGAACGGCGATGCAGCGCTCGTTCGCGCCGAAGATCGCCATCTTGCGATCGTCACCGCCGATTGCGCTGCAGCCGCTGCCCGGCAGACGCTTGTTGCACGGCTGCGACGTGTCGCGGAAATAGACGCAGCGCGTTCGCTGCAGGACGTTCCCGCCGATCGATGCCATGTTGCGGAGCTGCGGCGACGCGCTCGTCTCGAGCGCCTGCGCGACGGCCGGGGCGTTGCTGCGGATCGCCGGATGATCCGCGGTGTCGCTCATGCGCGCGAGCGCGCCGATCCGCACCTCGCCTTCGGGCAGCACCTCGATCGTGCCGAGGGGAAGCCCGTTGATGTCGATGACCATGTCGGGCTGCGCAACGTCAATTTTGATCAGGTCGATGAGGTTCGTGCCGCCGGCGAGGTAGGCGCCCCGCGCTGAACCGGCAAGCGCGGTCAGCGCGTCCTGCGGTGTTTGCACCTGCGCGTACGCGAACGGCCGCATCAGGCGTGCGCCACCGTTTTGATCGCGGCCACGATATTCGTGTAGGCGCCGCAGCGGCAAATGTTGCCGCTCATGTACTCGCGGATCTCGGCGTCCGAATGCGTGCGGCCTTCGGCGATCAGGCCGACCGCCGAGCACAGCTGTCCCGGCGTGCAGTAGCCGCACTGGAAGGCGTCGTTGTCGAGGAATGCCTGCTGCACCGGATGGAGGTGTCCAGCTTGCGCCAGGCCCTCAACCGTCGTGACTGCTTTGCCTTCGGTCGCGATCGCCAGCGTCAGACACGCGTTGACGCGGCGGCCGTCGACGAGGACAGTGCACGCGCCGCACTGCCCTTGGTCGCAGCCCTTCTTCGTGCCGGTCAGCTTCAATCGTTCGCGCAACGCATCGAGAAGCGTGACGCGCGGCTCGACCTGTGTCGCATAGAGGCGCCCATTGACCTCGAGCGTGATACCGACCGGCTGCGGTCCAACGCCGACAGGCGCCGGCGCCTGGGCTTCGGCGGCCGCCGATATGCGAAGGCCAAATCCGGCGGCAACCGCCGGAACGGCCGCCCCGGCGAGGAAGCGCCGGCGTGTGAATTTCCTATTGCCCAAGGTCAATCTCCCCACGCATCCATACCCATATCAATGGGGATATGCGCTGGTGCCGTCAGCGCAGCGTCTCGGTCATTTCACCGGCCGGTAGCGAAGCACGACGGCGCCGGTCTTGAGACTCGTCGCCGCGATGAGCTTCAGCGTTCCGCTTTCATTCTCGCGAAATAGCAGCTTGCCATGGCCCACGAAAACCGGGAAGATCGAAATCCGGAGCTCATCGAGCAAATGGTTCGCCAACAGGGTCTGGCCGAACAAGCCATGACCCCAGATCATGAGATCGCCGCCGTCCTGCTCCTTGAGCGACTTGACCGCGGCCACGACATCGCCCCGAACCAGCGTCGAATTGTTCCACGCAGCCACTTCTAATGTCGACGAAAACACGTACTTCCGGATGCCGTTGATGAGGTCAGCGTACTGACCGGTCTGCGCCGACCAATCCTTCGCCAGTACCTCGTAGGTTCGCCGCCCCATCAACATGGCATCGCGCGTTACCAGCCGTTCAAACGTCGCCTTCAAGAACTCGTCGTCAAAATAATCCCCGACCCATTGCGCCGGGTCCTCGATGACGCCATCGAGCGACACGAGGGTCTCTTCATAAATCCTTCGCATCACCAGAACGCCTATACAGTGAATTCGACGCGCCTGCTCGGAGCCGTCGGCCGCATGTCATGCGTGAGCAATCCGGCCGCCCGCGGACGGTCGCTATTGCCGTGCGAACAGTATCGCTGAGGTCGGGCTTACGGTTCGTCGTCGGCTGCGCCGGCGACCACGACGCCGGGGTTGCGCACGATGACGCGATCGTGACGCGAATCGAACCGCACGGTTGAACCGAAGGCTCTGGTAATCGTGGCGCCCGCAACCATCATGCGGCCGCGCACCGTGAAGGGCGCCCGCGCGAGCTCGATGGCGTGACCGTTGAGGACGGCCTTCGCGTGGCCGGGGCGCATGACGAGCGTATCGCTCCCGCGCCGCAGCGTAACCGCGCCCGTCACGTCATCGAAGGTCGCTTGCGCACCCGCAGCTTCGGCGACGGCGCGCAGCGGCAGGTAGGTGCCGACCGGGGTCGTCACCGGCGCCACGTCGGAGGCGATGCGCTGACCGTCGATGCTGATCGTCGCCGGGGTCGACAAGGCAAACATCAGCGACGCGACCAGGGCGGTCACGGCAGTGAGTGCGAGCAGTCGTCCTTCAGGCAGGTGTCGGTTCACGGTTGATCTCGTGGAGGTACTCAGGGTATTGGTCTGCGATAACCTTTTCTATCTCGAGCCGTAACTTCCCCAGGAGCTCCTTTTCGGGGAAGGTCCCAACCAGCTCGCCCTTGCGGTAGATCGCCCCCTTGCCCTTACCCCCGGCGATCCCCACGTCGGCCATTTTGGACTCGCCGGGGCCGTTGACGACGCAGCCCATGACCGCGACCTTGACCGGGGCGGTGTACTCCTTGGCGATCGCCTCGACCATCCGGGCCAGCTCCACGACCTCGATCTCGGCCCTGCCGCACGAGGGGCAGGCGGTGATGTCGAAGCCCTTTTCCCTCAGGCCGAGGGCTTTGAGGATCCCCCAGGCGACCGGAACTTCTTCGACCGGGTCGGCGGCCAGCGAGACCCGCAACGTGTCGCCGATCCCCTCGAACAGAAGCACCCCGAGGCCGATCGAGGACTTGATCGTCCCCTCGCGCGGGAGGCCGGCCTCGGTGACGCCGAGGTGCAGGGCGTAGGGCGAGCCCCGCTCGTCGAGCTGCTTGGCCAGGAGCCGGTAGGCGTAGATCGTGGTCAGGGCATCGTGGGCTTTGACCGAGATCACAATATCGGTGTGGCCCAGATCCTCGAGGATTTCGACGTGGCGGATCGCCGAGGCCGACAGGGCCTCCGGGCTATGGCCGAGGCTCGCCTCGAGGTCACGGGCCAGCGAGCCCATGTTGACCCCAATGCGGATCGGGGTGCCGCGCTCGACAGCCAGCTTGACCACTTCGCGCGTCTTGACCGGGTCGGTGATGTTGCCCGGGTTGAGGCGGAGCTTGGCCACCCCGGCCTCGATCGCGGCCAGCGCCATGCGGTGATCGAAATGCACGTCGGCGACGATGGGAACCGGCGAGCGGGCGACGATCTGCGGCAAGCCGGCGGCATCGCGGGCGTCCTGACAGGTGACGCGGACGATCTCACAACCGGCCATGGCCAGTCCGTAGACCTGCTCCAGCGTCTTGTCGACGTCGGCTGTATCGGTGGTCGTCATCGACTGTACGGCGATCGGATGGTCGCCGCCGATCCACACCTTCTTGGCGTCTTTCGACCAGTCCGATTTGTTCTCGAGCAGAACGGGCTTCGTCTTGCGGCGCAAACGAATCATCGCTGTCAGTCTACCAGACGTCCCTAGGGACAGTCGCCGACCGAGAATGCATCACATCGGCCCGTGGCTGGCCGCGATCGCGGTCCAGATGTCATGGTAGGAGACCGCGAGCATCAGGACGATCAGCACGGCAAACCCGCCGACGTGGACGAGCGCTTCCTTCTCGGGATCGACCGGCCGTCCGCGCAGCATCTCGATGAGGATGAACGCCGCCCGGCCGCCGTCCAGCGCCGGGATCGGCAGCAGGTTGAAGATGCCGAGCGAGATCGACAGCAGCGCCGAGAGCGTGAAGAACGCAAACGGGCCGAAGTCTTGTGCCTCCGCCGACACGCGCGCTATTCCGATCGGACCGGACACCTCGCCGGCGGTCGCCGCCGGATGCGTCACCAAGCCGCCGAGCACGCCCAGTGTACCGCCGACGAAATCGGTAAATCTGGTGCCGGCGTAGATCGCCGCCGTCGGTAGGCTCACCGGATGCGTCGCGAGCAGCGGCGCAAAACCGAGGTGCCCATCGTGCGGCGCCGCGGGTATGCCGACCGGCGTCGCGTCGATCGCGTGCAACTGACCGTCGCGTTCGTACACAACGTGGATACGCTTGCCGAGCGCGTGGTGGATCGTGTTGACCAGCACGTTGCCGTCGGGCATCGCGCGAGCATTGATCGAGACGATGCGGTCGCCGGCGTGCATGCCGGCGCGTGCGGCCGGCAGGCCCGGCACCAGCTGCTGCACGACCGTCGTCGGCTTGTCGCCGGGGATGCCGAAAATCGCGGCCGTGCTGAACAACAGCACCAGCGCGACGATGAAGTTTGCCACCGGCCCGGCGAGCACGATCGCGAGCCGCTGCAGCGCCGTTTTGGCTTGGAAGTTATCGACGTCGTAGGTGACGCCGTCACGGAATTGCCGCTGCTGCTCGGCCTCGTTGGTCTTTCCGTCCTCGCCTTTCATCTGGCAGTAGCCGCCCAGCGGCAGCAGGTTCAAACGATAGTTCGTACCGCTGCGCGGCGAGGTCCACTTCAACAGCGTCGGCCCGAAGCCGACCGCGAAATCGGTGACGCGCACGCCGCACAGACGCGCGACGATGAAGTGCCCGTATTCGTGGAGCACCACGAGGACGGACAAGTTGACCAGAAAGACGATCAGTTTCTCGGCAGTCATATGCTCCGTGTTGGCCCCGCAACGCGTTCGCGGACGAAGGCCTGCGCGAGCTCGCGCGCCGACCGGTCCGCGCGCCGGACGGACTCGAGACTCGACTTGGTGGTTCCGACCCCATCGAGAACGCTTTCGATGCACGCCGGGATTTCGCCGAAGCGCAGTTCGCCGGCGACGAATGCCGCCACGGCGATCTCGTTGGCCGCCGAGACGATCGCGGGAGCCGTGCCGCCTTCGCGCAGGGCGCGATAAGCGAGCCCCAGGCACGGGAACCGGGTCAGGTCGGGCCGCTCGAAGGTCAGCGACGTGGCCTGCGCCCCGCGTTCCCCGCCGAGGGCGGCGAGCGGATCGACATTGGGACGGTCGTCGAGCCGGTCGGGGTAGGCGAGCGCGTACCCGATCGGGAGCCGCATGTCGGGCGGCGCGAACTGGCCGACGACATTGCCGTCGCTGAAGAGGACGAACCCGTGGGCGACCGACGTGCGGTGGACGAGCACGTGAATGCGTTCGCCCGGGATGCCAAAGAGCCGCGACGCTTCGATCACTTCCAATCCCTTGTTCATCAAGGTTGCGGAGTCGATCGTGTTCTTGACGCCCATCTGCCAGGTCGGATGCGCGAGGGCATCGTCGAGCGTCGCGTCGTCGATCTCGGCCTGCGAGCGCTCCCAGAACGGACCGCCGGAGGCGGTGAGCACGATCGCGGCCACGCGCTCGAGCGGGGCACCTTGCAGGCACTGAAAGATCGCCGAGTGTTCGCTGTCGACCGGCAGCAGCCGTGCGCCGCTGCGTGCGGCTTCCGCGACGAGCAGATCGCCCGCCGCGACGATCAGTTCTTTGTTGGCAATCGCGATGTCGATGCCCCCGGAGACCGCGGCGAACACGGCGTCGAACGCAACCGCGCCGTCCGTCGCGGCGACGACAAGATCCGCACCGGACTCGCACGCGACCGCGAGCAGGCCATCGGCGCCGTGCGCGACGCGCGCGCCGTCCGCGCCGATGCGGACACTCAGCTCGCGCGCGGCCGCTTCGGTTCCCGCCGAAACGATCAGCGGGTGGAACTGGAGCGCTTGCGCTGCGAGCAGCTCGACGTTGCTTCCGGCAGCGAGGCCGGCCACTTCAAAGCGCTCGGGATGACGCGCGATGACGTCCAGCGTCTGGCGCCCGATACTGCCGGTCGAACCGAGTATCGCAACGCGACGGACGCTCACGACGCCACCAGCCGGTTGTTGGAGATGACGCCGATCAAAAACAGCGCGAAGTAGAACGCGACGCCGGCGAAAATGTACGAGTCGAAGCGATCGAGCACGCCGCCGTGGCCGGAGATCAGCGAGCCGGCGTCCTTCACCTTCGCATCACGTTTGAGACCGCTCTCGACGAGATCGCCGGCCTGGGCAGCAATCGACGTGATCGCGCCGACGATCGCGCCCTGCCACCAGGCCACGTGCAGCGCCGGGAAGAGCGCGATCGCCGCTCCGGCGGCGACGGCCGCCACGAGACCGCCGAGCGCGCCTTCGACCGTCTTGTGCGGCGAGAGCCGCGTCAGCTTGTGACGGCCGATCGCGGTTCCGACGAGCATCGCGAAGATGTCGGTCAGGGCGACCAGCACGATGATCCAGCAGGTCCAAAACACGCCGTTGTGCAGCGCGCGAATCGCGATGAAGTACGTCAGCAGCTTGCCGATGTAGAGCACGCCGAGCAGCGTGTAACCGCTGCGCGCGAAGTATCCCCCTTCGCCGGTGAACGTCGCGGTCGCCAGCGCGACGACGACCGTCGCCGCGAGCAGCATCCCTTCGTAGCGGTGGAGGAGACCGAAATGCGCGAGCAGGATGTAGGCCCACACGGCCACCATCGCGACCGGAACCTCTAGCTGCGGGCCTTTGCGGGCGGAGAGTCCGGCGAATTCGTAGACGCATCCGGTCGCGATCAGCAGCACCAGGAACGTGAACGCCGGCGACCAGGCAACGCAGCTGAAGCCGACGATCGCGAGCAGCAGCCCGATGAGGACGCGGCGCGGGCTGACGGCGGCCTTTGGCGTTGAGCCGAGCGGAGCCGTCGCCGGGGCCGTCGTCGTCGAGGTCATACCTCTCCGGCGAAACGGCGGCGGCGCTGGTACTCCGCGATCGCCTCGGCGAAGTGATCGCGGGAGAAGTCCGGCCAAAACGTGTCGCGCAGCACGAGCTCCGCGTGCGCGATTTGGAACAGCAGAAAGTTTGAGAGCCGCGATTCGCCGCCGGGGCGGATCAGCAGATCGGGATCCGGCATCCCCGCCGTGGCGAGGTACGTGGAGACGGTGTCCTCTTCGATCGCATCGGGTGCCAGCGCTCCGCTTTGGACGTCGGCCATCATCCGCGCGATCGCATCGCGCAGCTCGATGCGCGCGCTGTAGTTGACGGCCAGGCACAGCTCGAGTCCGGTATTCTCCGCGGTTTTCGCGATCAGCCGGTCAAGCGCGTCGCGTGAGGCGGGCGGGAGCTGGCGGTACTTGCCGATCACCCGCACGCGGACGTTGTTCCGCCGCAGCTCGTCGAGCTCGTGCTCCGCGAAGTAGACGCACAGATCGAGCAGGAGCGAGATCTCGGTCGAATCGCGTTTCCAGTTCTCGCTGGAAAAGCCGTACACGGTCACCATCGGGATGCGCCAATCGCTTGCGGCTTGCGTCACCTCGCGCAGCGCGACGATCCCCCGCCGGTGTCCTTCGATCGCCGGCAGCCGCCGCGCGCGCGCCCAGCGCCGGTTGCCGTCCATGATGATCGCCACGTGGCGCGGCATCTGCGCCGGATCGAGCACGACGCCGCGCGGCGGCCGCAGCAGTGGGGTCGCGCTCGGTGCGGCGACCTCAGATGCGCTCATACGATCCGCTCGTAGCCGTCGTAACCGACCACCAGCTCCCACGCGCCGGCGTCGGAGGGCGCCCGCAAGCGCAAGCAGCGCAGCGTGCCGGTCCCGATCGCCGGATACGGCGGCGTGAGCACGCGCATGCGCAGCGGCCGGTCGCCGAGCATCGCGCGCGCATCGATCCAAGGGAGCAGCGCGAAATCGGCCGGCATCAGACCTCCATGATCTCCTTTTCTTTGCCGCCTACGAGATCGTCGATCTGCTTGATGTATTTGTCGGTTTGCTTCTGCACTTGATCCTGGCCGCGTTTGATCTGGTCGTCGGTGATCTCATGGTTCTTCGCGAGCGCTTTGATCTCGTCGATCGCCTTGTGCCGGATGTTGCGGACCGCCACCTTGTGCTCTTCCGACTTCTTGCGCACGATCTTGACGAGGTCTTTGCGGCGCTCCTCAGTGAGCGGTGGGATCGAAAGCCGGATCGACGCACCGTCGACGTTCGGATTCAGCCCCAGATCGCTCGTTTCGATCGCTTTGCGGATCGCGCCGACGAGGTTCTTGTCGAACGCCGTCACGAGCAGCGAGCGGCCGTCGGGAGAATTGACGCTGGCGACCTGCTTCAGCGGGACGGTCGCGCCGTACGCTTCGACGTGCAGGCGGTCGAGCAGCGAGGGTGCCGCGCGACCGGTACGGATGGACGCGAAGTCGGAACGCGTCGCTTCGAGCGCTTTCCCCATTTTGGCGTCGCTGTCGCGGTAGATGTCATCGAGCATGGCTCACCCCTTCGGCGTCCGCCCGAACCGTACTCCGCGAGACGACCGTCCCGATGTCGTCCCCCATGACGACCCGGCGGATGTTGCCCGGGCTGAACATGTCGAAGATCACGATCGGCAGACCGTTGTCCATGCATAGCGTGAGCGCGGTCGAATCCATGACGTCCAGCCCTAATTCGAGCACCCGCAAGTAATCGAGGTGTTCGAACTTCGTCGCGGCCGGATCCTTGAACGGATCGGCGCTGTAGATGCCGTCGACCTTGGTTGCTTTGAGAATCGCCTGCGCACCGACCTCGACCGCGCGCAGCGCCGCCGTCGTGTCGGTGGTGAAGTACGGGTTGCCGGTGCCGGCCGCAAAGATGACGACGCGCCCTTTTTCGAGATGACGGATCGCGCGGCGGCGAATGTAGGGTTCCGCGATCGCATTCATCGCGATCGCGGTCTGCACGCGAGACGGGACGCCGATCCGCTCCAACGAGTCCTGCAGCGCCAGCGCGTTGATCACCGTCGCCAGCATCCCCATGTAGTCAGCCGTAGCGCGATCCATGCCGGCAGCTTCGTGCGGCTTCCCGCGCCAGATGTTTCCGCCGCCTACCACGATGGCGAGCGAGACACCGTCGGCGTGGACCTGCGCGATCTCGCGCGCCATCGAGGTGGTCGTGTCGACGTCAACGTCGCCGCCCTTCCCGGCGAATGCCTCGCCGGAAAGTTTGAGCAGGACGCGCTGATACGCCGGACTCGACAAGCTCGTCTCGCTACTCCTCACCCAGAGCGAATTTGACGTAACGGCGGACGCGGATCTTTTCGCCCAGGACGCCCGAGACAGAGTTCACGAGTTCCCCGACCGTCTGCGCGTCGTCTTTGACGAACGGCTGCTCCAGCAGCGTATGCTCCTCGTACCACTTGTTCAGTTTTCCGCTCACGATCTTCTCGACGATCTCGGGCGGCTTGCCGGGCGGCACGGTCTTCTCGAGCTCCGCCGTCACTTCGGCCGCGACGGCCTGCGGGACCGAGGCCCGGTCGAGGTACTGCGGCGACATCGCGGCGACGTGCATCGCGACGTCGCGCACGAGATCGCGGAAACGCTCGTTGCGCGCCACGAAGTCGGTCTCGCAGTTGATTTCCACCAGCACGCCGATCTTGCCGCCGGCGTGGATGTACGAACCGACCAGACCTTCGTTGGCGGCGCGTTCGGCTTTCTTCTCGGCTTTGGCTTGGCCGAGATCGCCGAGCCGCGCTCGCGCACGCTCGAAGTCTCCTTCGGCCCACAGCAGGGCGTTGCGGACGTCCGACATCCCGGCGCCCGACTCTTCGCGCAGACGTTTGATCTCGTCGGCGCTGGGTTTATATGCGGTGTTCACGTCGTCTCTCGCCGGGAATCAGACAGCGGCAGGTTCGGGTTCGGGTTCGATCTCGGTGTACGGCTGCTCGTA
>Ga0302324_100020740_pt1 | contig 12839 bp, 15 predicted proteins | sample Palsa_T0_1_FD_201949 | JGI IMG/M metagenome (GOLD analysis project Ga0302324, IMG submission 201949) | Peat permafrost microbial communities from Stordalen Mire near Abisko, Sweden - Palsa_T0_1 | ecosystem: Environmental > Terrestrial > Soil > Palsa > Peat permafrost | place: Sweden: Abisko...
TGCGCGTTGTGAGTTACGGACATGGCGGCTATGTGCAGCACGCCTACTTTTCGCGAGGCGGGAGATCCTTTTACTCGCGTACCTTTGTAGTGGGCGGCGTGGTGCACGTCGGCGTCTATCGAGGCTATTTCTGGGGTGGACGGTCGTACTTCGGCTTCTACCCAACGTTCTGGTACCACCCGGCATTTTATGGGTGGGCGTTTCAGCCCTGGGGCGTGCCGGTTGTCTGGGGTGTGTCAGCGTGGGGTTGGGGAGGGCCGTGGTGGGGCTACTACGGCGGATGGTTCACGCCTTATCCTGTGTACCCTGCGCCGGCGTTCTGGCTGACGGATTACCTGATCGCGGCGTATCTACAGGCGGCGTACGCGGCACGGGCTGAGGAGAGTGCGGACGTCGGCGCGGCAGCGGATCCAGGCAGCACAGATACGGCGGCGGCGCCAGCCTCGGCACCAGTAACGTTGAGTCCCGAAGTGAAGCAGGCGATCGCCGAGGAAGTAAAGGCACAGTTGGCGGCGCAACAGGCACAGGCGTCAATACCCAGCACGACTACGACGGCCAGTCCGACTCCGCCAGGAGCACTGGATCCAGCAAACCGCACCTTTGTGGTAGACACCGCTGTTACCGCGGTTGCGAACGGGAGGGAGTGTGCCTTGACGTCGGGTGACGTGGTCACGCGCCTCACCGATACTCCCGATGCCGACAACGCGGTGAATGCCACCGTTTCGGCGACCAAGAAAGGGGATTGCGCGTCCGGAGCGACGGTAGCTGTTAAGGTGGACGACTTGCAGGAAATGTACAACCACTTTGAGGAAGCCCTGACCAACGGCCTTGGCGAACTAGCGAAGAAGCAGGGCACGAACGGTATGCCTAAGGCACCGAACACGGGGACTACGGCTTCGGATGTGCCAGCTCCCAAGCCTGATCCCGATGCGGAGAAGATCCTGCAAGACCAACAACAGCGAGCCGACGAGACCGAGAAGCAGGTCAAGGAGGAGTTATCTGCGGCGTCGGGAGCACTTGGGGACAAGTAATAGATTCCTTGCGCCGCCGCAAAACCTCACCTTGAATGTTGGTTTTTTCGTCGACACGTTCGCGTCCCTGGCGCCTTTGTCACGCCGGCCACGCACTCTGGTCGGACTCAGCCGGGGAACACCCACTCTTGAAGTAATGGAGAGGAATTTCTCCTTGCTCCCAATTTTCTAGCCCTTGATTCCAGCCCGCGATTCGTCTGTCTTCCACGTATGTAGAGGTACTTCGCAGTTTTCCCGACACATGGAAGTTATTGTAAGTAGTGGTAAAGCGAACCTTGACACGGTAGAGGTCAGGAGTTCGAGTCTCCTCGTGCCTACCATTTATCTCATTGAATCCGCTGAGTCGCGAGCGGCAGCTTCCCTCCGAGTTTGGCCAACTCGTCACCATTGGTCACCAAATCCGAAAGATTTTCGACTGCCTTGCGCTGCGCTTGCGGAATCGAGATAGTGTAAATTTCGAGGGTTGTGGACATCTTCGAGTGACCCAACTGTGCCTGTGTTTCTTTCAGCGTGGCTCCCGCGTGCTGTAAAAGCGTGGCGTGAGTTCGGCGCAGAGTGTGCCAGTTGAGCCAGGGCATCCCGAGCTTGCGTCCTACCGGCTTCAAATGATGATGGAGCAGGTTGGTGTCGCTGAACGGGGTGCCATTGCGGGTGTGAAAAACCAGATTCTCTGCCGATGTGGATTTCTCGCCTAGACGCTTGAGCGCGTCTTTGAGAGGTTCCGGCATGGGAAGAGTACGGCGGCTGCCCTTGGTTTTCGGCGTGCCGATCAGACCCCGGTAACAGGCCTGCTCGACGCGGATTTCGCCGGAGTTGAAATCGACATCTCTCCAGCGCAAAGCCAAAATCTCGCCAATTCTTAAGCCAGTCAGCACTCCGACTAAAACCATCGTGCGGGCGGGCTCTTCGAGCGCAGCCAATAGCGGAGGTACTTGGTCCGGCAGAAGCACATGCTTTTCCCGGACGGCTTTCTTTTCCGGCAGATCGACCCCGCTTGCGGGATTGTCCCCGGCAAAGAATCCCCATTTCTTGGCTGTGATGAAGATCTTCGACACCAGGTTGCGATAGTGGTCGGCGCATTCCCAACCTAAACCACCGGCCATTTTGTGCAGTACAAACTGCTGCAGTTCTAACGTCCCGATATCGCAAAGACGAGAATCTCCAAAAGCAGGTAAAAGGTGTTTGTTGAGTGTGCGGAGATAACGTTGCCGTGTCGAGAGTTTCAGTGAAGGAAAGAAGTTCGGGACAAAATACTTGTCCACGAACTCCCGGAAAGAAATCGCGGAGAAGGGGGTCACCTTCCCGAGATTTAAGGGGCGAAGATGCTCTTCGGCAGCCTTTAGAGCTTGTCGTCGAGTCATGCTCGTTACGGGCGCGAGAATAACGGATTCTCGTTTCCGTCCGATTTTGCCATCCGGGTTTATACAATCTGTCCACCACTGCAGCTCCCATACGGGGTTTCGTTTGCCGCGTTTACGGATATTTCCCTTCTGATAACGTCGGCGAGCCATTTCTTTTTGCCAGCCTCCTAACTGGGCTAGCTCGCCTTGCTTTTCCGTGATGGGAAGTATAGCCATAAACGCTGTTAATCGTTAAATTCCTTAAGTCTTGTTAAATTTGCTAAACGAACTTAAAAATTAGGCGGCTTTACTTAGCGAGTTCTTCGAGTTCCTTAAATAAATTCTCCAGCTTTGTTTTCAGCAAGTTGCAGGCGCGAACCTTGTCCTCGTCGGCAAATAAGATCGTTATCTGGGATTGCAGCCTTTTGATCTGCTGCTTAACCCCGTTAATTTCGGTTAAGAGCGCCTGGATCTGATAAACCTGCTCCGCCCGTTCCTTAAAAGGAATTTCGTGCTTAGCAGCATCACGCAGCAATTTATCCAGGAGTCTTATTCCGTGTGGTCTGCGGACGAAGAGCTGAATCCCACAGGGATTGCAGACGAAATACGGTTTGCGGTTTTTGTCGGTGCGCTTGTCGAGACTTGCTCCGCACAAGAAGCAGGGTAAATACGCCATTTTTTGTCACCTCCAACGTTAACGTTGTAATCCGCCTTTTCAGGCCTATCAGGCGTTCAAATTCGCAGTGAATGATTCGAGCATTTGGTCCTGGTCAAAGCACACTGCGCTAATGGCTCTTCCGTAAACTTCAAACAATCGAGAAATCGGCACCTTTACGAGCGTCCACGCTGTTTCTGTGAGCGTTTTCTTCAGGAGCTTTATTCCCCGAGAAGTTGTGACCCTCCGTGAGCGTAGAGGGGCCGACATAAGCAATTCCTTCGTTAGGTATTTGGACAGATAACGGGACACGCGGTGGACATCTACATAGCGGATATCGACCATGCGACCTCCGCCTACCGCGACCCAGGCGGCCTGGATCCACTCACGGGCGATGTATCGATCGATAAGGATGTGCAAATGCGGATTCCCGTTCTGGTGAAATTCGAGAATCCGGATGTACTGGATAGGGGTTCTATACTTGCGACCCAGGTAAACGCGCAGCATCGCAAAAAGCCGACTCAAGTACTGGACGGGGTCACCCTCGATCTTCGCCGGATCGAGCGTCAGGGTGAGCAATCTTTGCAACGCGAACGCCTCTGCAGACTCGCGAATAGCACGCTTGTAGCGCTTAGCTCGTCGGGGACCGCAGTAGGAGCAATTCCAGGACTTACAATTGACCCTATGGAAGCGCGTTTCCGGAGAATTCGGAGCCCGCCCCCGAACCGTATATCTGCCGCAATGCTTGCTCCGCCCTAATTGCTTGTTACGATTAGTCTGTATTTGGTCAAGAGAAGTAACCCTTATGGCGGCTTCGCCGCCACCGGGGACTCCGTCCCCGGACCCCTGACCACTTTTAGACTGGGATGGGGGAAGAAGAGGTGGAGGGCAAGCCTCTGGCGTTCGGCCAGTTGTCATTGGAGTTGTTGGCCCTACTCCCAGCCCCGGACCGGAGTGGTCAACCGGTAGCCCGGAATTGTTTCGGACCGCACCCCGCTTGCCCAGCCCTGAACCATCTCCACCGTGTGGTCGGGACCACTCAGCGTTAGGCGACGATTCAGAGCTTCGATGGTTAACTCGTTCCACGATTCGAATTCTGAATGGGTGGGACGATGGGAAGGAATGACAATCGTTCGATGACAGGAACAGAGGCTTTCCTGACATCAATCAATTGAGCGAGTGCCAGAAATTACGGGGACGCTTCGTGCGCTAGATATCGTGCCCGTCGCACCCGCTCTCGTGATGTACTGAAACTCAATTGGTAATTGGCTCCAGCCATCGCCTCAGCCAAGACCCGCGCTCTGCCCTCAACGTTCTTTTTAGCACGCTGCAAGAGTGTCGGATCTGCGAGAGCTTGCTGGAATCGATGGAGATGTCGGCTCAGGAATTCGCATGCTTGCGGATAATCCTTTTCCAAGTAGCTTAATGTCTCCCCCACAGTGCGGCTAGTCTTGGGAACTACGAGAAACTTTAAGATAGCGGGTTGCAACATCTCCGCTGTTTTCAGTAGCGCGGGGTACTGCTCAAGTGGAAGTTTGGGCTTAGCTCCTGGTTCGGAATTAAAAGTCTTCCCGAGAGCTTTGAAAGAATTCCGCACGACCGCTGAGGTCCCGCACTCTAGTAGCCGAGACATTTGATCTTTGGTCAGCTTGCACTCTATGGATCGCCGTAATATCCAGGCGGCGAGTGCCGTGGGGTCAGGTTTTGTCAAAGCTTCGTATGCCGACACTTCAATGAGGCCCGCTGGCTCCTGTTTGAAGGACTTCAAAACTCTTAGTGCGAACCTCCCCGAACTTATTTCTTTCTCTGTAGGGATGTCAGCAAAACCATTGTTCAAGACGAAGTCGATCAGCCACGGTTGTCTCGGATCCAAAATGCAGTCAGCGAACTGCTCAGCGAAGTGCCGATATTCGACACATGCGCGGACCCTTGACCTCAATTCGTGCCCTTGTTTCGCCACTGCAAGGATCAAGTACCCTATAACGTGGAGGCAAAAACAGTGACTCTCTAGGTTCTTGCAGGTAGCCCAAGTTTTAGCAGGGGAAAAAGACACCCTCTAATCACGTGGTATCGCCAGCAGCTCCGGGAGATTCACCAGCTCTTGAGAGAACGTTGGATTAGGAATTTTTGGGAGATCATGCCCCTCCACTTATCAGCCGGGAGTCTTTGCCTTTCCCTGTAGACGCAGCTCCCTTTCGTTTGCTTGGGTCAGTCGGAGGTGGCAACACAGACATTGGCACAACGGCGGCAATGTCTTTGCCATGGCGCGTTAGCACCGTCGTTTCTTTCCCATATTGGGCTCCGCCTACGATTTCAGCGAACCGTTTGCGCGCCTCTGTTAGCGGGATCCGTTTCACGATTTGATATTGTACATAATACGAATAATATGCAAGACTAGCATAATATATATTATGTACATTTTTTAGAAGTGTCCTATCTGTAAAATGACTGGGCGATTGCAATCGTGGCTGTACGGGGATTCAGAATCTCAGTAACGACGGAAAAGGGGTTAGCCTTGCCGAAGGTCACAGAAAAGCTCAAGAACCCGTCGGTTATTGAAGCGATCTGCGAGCTGAGGTTTGCTGGAGGAATTTCATACACGATCTTGCCGGGAGCAATGCGAGAACGGCTCAAAGGAAAATTTCCCAATTTCGAAGTTCTTCCCGCAGCATTCATGTCGGCATTTTCTTTGCCGGCCTCTGTTGCGTTCCACAGGTTCAAGAGCTCTGATTCGCCTTTTATCGTTCAGACTGGGCCTGGGCTCCTAACGATAAATGTGCTGCCGGGATATCCAAGTTTTGCAGCTTTCAGGGATGTAATACTTTATGCTCTTGGACAGTTCCGGGAGATTTACGATCCCGGCACGCCAACGCGAGTAGGCCTGAGATACATCAACCACTTGCAACGAAGGACAGAGAAGCGCGAACTCAAAGATTACCTTCGTATGGTGATGCAATACCCAATCGAATTGGAGAAACAGCCGCAGGAGATTTCTGCTCGCTTCACGTTTCCCTATGGTAGTGTCGGCACCTTGGCCCTTGCGATTGGGTTTCCAGCAAGCACTGATCGTGGTGCGTTTGGCGCGCTACTAGATCTTGACCTGTATCGCGACAATCCTCAATTCGAACTAAACCGATTTCCAGAATGGTTGGACGAAGCTCACGATGTGATCCATGGTGCATTCGTATCAAGTGTTTCGACTGAAGTGATGACTGAAATGCGAGGCTGACAAAATGAATCAATTAGCACAGCGCCCGGAGTCTCGGTGGGAGGACGGAATTATCGCATCACGGGTATGCGCTCCCGCTGCGCAAAACCCTCCGGTTTCAGTGACATTTGGCGTCGGATCAGAGAGGAAAGCTTTTGTTATATATTTTTCTTATCTGACAGCGCGTTTCAAGGAGATCGAGAAGCTATACCGGACCCTAGTCACATCCCGCACCTCCACAAACAGCATTGCTCTACCGGAGTCAGCGATGGGAGACGAAGTCCCGGCTCGCCCATTTCCGTTTGCGGAGCATCTCGACTTGGTTTCATCTCCCATTGAGGGCTTGTCATTTAACGCCGACGATTACATTGAGCGGTAGGCCTTTAATGATGCCCACGGTCTATGACAGGGCAGGGTCTCTGGTCACACCTGGGGATCTCTTCGAGAACATGGCTTATTATCGTGTCCGATACCCGTTCAAAGTAGTTCGGAAGTACGCGAAGAATCTGCCCGCGAAACTACAAACGGGACGTGAGCTAAAGGAAGTCTTCGAGCTGGGCAAAGAGGCGCCGCGCCCGCCCCTCAACTTCTCGCCACCAGGTGAGGAAGCCATAGGCAATCTGAAGTTTGCGAGGGCGATTTTCCTAACATGGGGAAGCGAAGTAGATTCAGACATCCGCGACGGAAATGTTGCGTCAAGAGACTGGCACATCGCACCAGTTTTTCCGCTGGCTGATCTGGCAAAACACAAGACGATTGACGAAAGTGGTAATTCGATTTACGTCAGCGATGCCATCATGCAAGGCAAGTCGCCCAAGTATTTTCCCTTGCCTCCTAATCCAGATGATCCTTCGCCCGAGTGGCGTTACGTCGATTTCAGAAGAATTTGCTTAGTTCCTGCGGTCCATGTTTCCGCGTCAACGCGTTCATGGCGCCTGGGCGCACCGGCACTGAATGGTTTATACGTGCATCTAATGTGGTTCTTCACCAGGAAAAAGATCTTCTTTTCTTTGATCAAGTGCCCGTCCTGCGGAAATGAGCTTTCGCGCGATGAAGCCTTCGAGGGCCAGAAACTCGAAGGCCAGAACATCGAGCCGGAAAGCTGAATGTGTTCTTCGAGATGTGGAACTCGTTGGGCGTGGCGGCCATGCTGGCAACGGGTGGATCATTCCTCCGCACCCCCGAATAAATCACCGCCCCTTTGTTTGGAACGTGGCGAGTGCATCCTCGCTGGTCATGAAATCCGACTCCGGACCCGTTTTGGTTGCCGGCATCTGATGCCCAATGCGTCCAATCGTAGTTTCGAGGATTGGCGGGCACTTACACACAGTGCTGCGGCAGTCCACGCAATAGTCAGGATACGCAGTGCAAAATGCTATCTCAAGTGCGTCTCCCCGTCGGTGTCTGTCGATACCATTCTGCAACTCCAAGGCATTCTGAAGATGCATTAGCCACGCGAAGACATCTGCCGCTTCACTCAAAAAATAACCGGGAGCAGCCGGAAGCACTCTTATCGCTTCGGCAAGTTCGCCGAGTTCCTCGCAAAGCCGCGCATAACTACGGCCAGTTGTTTCGAGTTGCTCAACCGGATAGATGTTTGCGAACATTCGTTGCCATTGACCAAGACCTTTAGGCTTCTGGGCTACGTCCTTACCGAATGCGGCGAGAGCAAGCCAATCTGGCCCCGGTCGAGCTGTTTTTCTCGCGCGGCATTCATCATTATCGTGTCGGGGTTGCTGGCAATATGGGCATCTTCCTGGAAACTTCGTCCATATCATCTCGCCGACACTACGTATTCGCACCTTGCCACAAAGCGCCATCCACCAAGCCACCGCCTTAGGGACAAACGTTTCGGGATCAACGTCCTGCTTCTTCTTGTGGCTGGCAAGCAAGCTGAGACCGCCCGAAACCTCCACCAGGTGCGTAAAGAGGTTCATCTCATCGCAGTAAAAATTACGATTCCAGTAGATGGCATTCACAGTTCGATACCACTCATCAATGTTGCGCCCCCGATTACTGTCGATGAAGGCCTGATCGACACGCGCTGCTTGTTCTGTTTCCACATGAGAACGCGTAAATTCACGGTTCAAATCTTCCACCTGCTCCATGAATTCGGCAGGAAACAGATCTGTCCTGATATTTGCGTCGCGCAGCCGACGCTGACCGGCACCCCGGATCTGGGGGTTAGGGTCGAGCATCCCGATCACAACCCGTCCCACCTTACGCTCGATCAGTCGCTCGGCGCACGGGATCTTCGGATGGTTGCGGGTTGTGCATGGTTCTAAGGTCGTGTAGACTGTCGCTCCGGCAAGAGTTTCGTTCGGCGGAAGCTTGTGTTCGAGGGCAATGTACTCCGCATGTCCGGTCCTTCCATCGTTCCGGTGTGCCCGTGCAACTACCTTCCCGTCTTTGACAACGACGACGCCGACCCGCGGATGAACTCGATTGTCTTCGGGATGGCTTTCCTTTGCCTCGGTGATCGCCAACTCGATGAACTCTCGCTCCTGCTCAAGTGCCATATAAGCGAAACTCCTTCAAAGGGGCCCATGTGGTATGAGAGGATATCATCGCAGAGCGTTTTTGCGTATTGTTTAGAAAGGGTTTGGAGGGGGAGTATGGCACGGTCGAAGACGAAGCAGGAGGTATTGACTTTTATCGACCGCTACAAGTACGACACCCGTCATCTTTTTGTGAAGCTAAACAAACCGAACGGCTTGGCTGAAGAGCTCCGGTCAACGTTGCAGCCTATAGCCGACAATCCTGGTTGGCCTGCCGAATGGCGTACATGGAAAGTGGTTCTGTTGGGTCTGCTCGGGAACGAAATTGGGGGAATTGCAAGCCCGATGCTGCGCGAGCAGGCGGCCCAGCAGCTTTTTGAGGTTGCCGACAACTTAGGGATCAGCCGATCAGCGGTGGATATGATTGCAGACCAGGCCCATGAAATCCGCCTAAAGCTGGCGACGGCCTTAATTTCAATCGACTAGCGTGATGGTAGGGACAAGTAGGGACAAGATGAGCGGAAGAGGGCGCTTTATCGTCTTCGAAGGGCTTGACTGTTCTGGGAGCACGACTCAGGCCAATTACCTGTACGAACGCCTTATTGCTGAAGGCAATCGGGTCTTGCTGACATCGCAGCCCTCTTCAGGGCCAGTGGGTCATCTGATCAGGTTGCTTTTTTCGGGCAGAGTTGTCTTGCCACCTGATCGCCACATTCGTGACCGCCAATTCGCCTATTTGTTCGCGGCCGATCGTTTTGACCATCTCAACAATCCTACGACCGGTATTCTTAAGCACCTAAGCGACGGCGTAGATGTCATCTCAACAAGATACGCCCTCTCGTCCCTCGCCTATAACGTGGAGACTGATGAAGAAGAAGCATTTGTGCGTCGTTTAAACGCTGATTTTCCTGAACCTGATTACTTGATCTTCTTAGACTGCCCCGTGGAATTGTCGATAGAACGAGTGTCAATTTCTCGTCCGAATCGAGACACATATGAGAATCGTGCGAAGCTCACGAGAGCAGCATCGAATTACCGACGAATACTTCAAGCGTATGATGGATTGCTGTTGTCTGTCGACGCGTCTCTTCCTAAGGAAGAAGTGGCGGCAAAGGTGTTCGCTTTCATCTCACCTGGGGTCGGGGGGGCTGTTGACCGTGTACTAGTTCGGCAATCCGACGTTATGAGCGATTGAGCGATGGCTGCAGCGCTTTTTGTCTTCGAAGGTGCCGACGGTGTCGGGAAATCTCGTCGCTGCGGCGATACGTCGAAATACATTAAACAATTGGGTCTTCCGTGCGACGTGTTCTCGTTCCCTGGCAAGAAAGCAGGGAGCTTGGGCCACGTCGTTCATACGCTTCACAACAGCCCACGTGAGTTGGGCCTCCCCTCAGTGCTGCCCGCAGCTCTGCAAACTCTCCATATTGCCGCTCAACTCGATTCAATCGAGCGTGACATTCTTCCAGCTCTTGCGGAGGGACACATTGTCCTCCTCGATCGGTTCTGGTGGTCTACGTGGGTGTATGGTTCGAAAGCTGGCGTGGACGAGGGCCTTTTGACAACCTTGGTGGCTCTCGAACAGAGGGTCTGGAAAAAACTATTACCTACGGCACTCTTTTTCATAGATAGGAGGAAGCCAATACGGCGAGAGCATTCAACGCGCACATTCGACCAATTGCGACGTTTGTATCAAGAACTTGCCGCGCGAGAGAAGAGCCATTATCCGGTCTTCACGATTTGTAATGACGATTTTAATGTTGCTCAGGCCGAGATTGAACAAATCATTAAAGATGCCCTCTGCGCGTCCGCCAGACGAAGAACAGTGCGATGATTGGCATGCTGTGTGACCGGAGTTTAACGAAACGCTCTAAAACCATCGCGCGGGAGCTTCTGGATACCGTCCGCCGGAATACGACGGTTCGTGAGGCCACTACAACGGTCTCGGAGCAAGCGGAGGTGCTTTCCGCACAGTGGGCCTAAGTATTGGGCTAAGAAGTCACCAAGAAAAATTAGAGGCGAATGATTTGCGGAGGCCACGATGGCGCCCAAAATTCTCGGAATTGAAAGAGCCCTCGAACGCGCTGGAGGTTCGTTTATCGATAAATACCGCCTTATGAAGGACCGGCTGCTCAACGTTGAGTACGAGCATTGGGCGGCGGGATTTGCCGAAGGCAACAATCATGGACGGGGCCACATTACGCGAGTTCTCGAACACCTGGACCAGTTAGTCGGCCCAAAGCCGCTCGCACATGTCGGTGCTTATGAGCTTTTCTTGGCAATGATGGCAGTGCTTTATCACGACATTGGGTTGCTTCGGCAACGAAAAGGGCACGAAGAGATATCAAAAGCCTTGTTAGAAGGTGACGCTAATGATGCATACATCATGAATGCGATTGACAAAGAAATTATCGCAGCCGCAGTCGTCAGTCACTCTAGCAGCAAAGACATCAACGAGGAATGCAGTCGCCTATCGCCAGAGGAGATCATCGGCAATCAAAAGGCTCGCCCTAAAGTCGTAGCCGCTCTTGTCAGACTGGCCGATGAACTTGACGAGGACCATCGCCGCGCTGACGCTATCTTGCAGCGCCGTCTAGACCTCCCGACAGAATCCGCGTTTTTCTGGTTCTTCTGCCAGCGAGTACGTGGAGTGCGTCCAAATCTGGGAGCGAAACGCATTGATATTAATTTCGCCCCCCAAATGGAAGACACAAGACGATATGGGCCTGTTCCAGGGGGGAAGATGCGGCACTTCATTGCCTTTTGTGCAGAGAAGTTCGCAAAAATCAATCAGGAGCGCGTAAAGATGAACGCCTTCCTGCCCCCAGAACTTCAGTATGCGGGTCTACACGTTGACGTGAAGCCTCTGCCGAAGCACGCAATTTGGCACTCTCCGCGAACTTTTGTCTTCAACGACAGTACGACATCCCTAATGTTTATTCAGAGCTTTCCAGAGCTTCTCGATGAGCCAGCAAAGGATGCGATGGTAGAGGTGCTCAAGCTCATGAGGGAGCGGAAAGTCGATGAAGCCGAAAAGGAACTCGATCAGCTCGCAAGCGTCCTTTCTGACCTTCCTGTTGAGACGCAAATGCGAATCCTGTATGACAAGGCGTGCTTATTCTCGATGAGGGCGGAAACTCAGCCCCAAGGTTCGTCGGGCCGTGAGGAGGCGCTAGATCGAGCCGTAAATTACCTTGTCGAGTGGTTCGACAAGGGTAGAAGCGGAGCGTTTGACGCTACTGGCAGAACTATGGACTCGGAGTTCTACCGCATGTTGAGCGATCTTGATTTGTCCCTCGTTTTAGCGGAGAAGCGTGAAGCATTGAGAAAGGCAATGCCGAACGCACATTGGCCAACTCCTGGCGGACGCGGTGGCGGCGGCTGCGTCCCCTTCGGGACCGTGATCGACACGCCAAGTGGCGACTGCCGCGTTGAGTTCTTGCGGCCTGGGGACGAGGTTGTGTCAGTACGCTTTGGAAACACGACCGAGCGTGTCAAAGCCAAGATTGCGGCGATAGCGACGACGCGAAGCCCTTACTGCATTCAGTTAAGAAGAAATTGTCTGGTAACCCCCGCCCAGCCGGTACGAACTGCGAATGGTTGGATCGAAGCTGCGGGCCTCAAGCGTGGAGACCAAGTGATGGATGGGCACGGTGAGCTAGTGGTCGTCGAGCATTTAAGTGTCATCGAGGGTTACTTTGAAGTGTTCGACCTCAGTATTGAAGAACCATGGCACAGTTTTGTCGCAAACGGATTGGTTTGTCACAACAAGGAGCAGGAATGGGGATTCAGACCTCCAGTCTAACGTGATTAGCAAATTCGACCTGAAGTGAATCGGGTCTCATTTGGATGCGAGTGGATTGATCTTAATCGTGAAGCGATGTTCAAGCTCGCTCAAAGGGGCAACAAGGCGAACCGGCTGATCCAAAGCCGCGAGCAAATCGCTCCCAGAACGCGCCAGTCGGCAACTTGAAGCCTCAGCCTGACCTGCCCCCCAGAAATTAGTCCATTGGAAATGTGACTTCTCCATTTAGGATGACCCGCCCAGGGTCAAAGGAGGAGTCGTGCGAAAGAGTCGATTCAGCGAAGAACAGATCATCGCCGTGGTGA
>Ga0302324_100020743_pt1 | contig 12837 bp, 9 predicted proteins | sample Palsa_T0_1_FD_201949 | JGI IMG/M metagenome (GOLD analysis project Ga0302324, IMG submission 201949) | Peat permafrost microbial communities from Stordalen Mire near Abisko, Sweden - Palsa_T0_1 | ecosystem: Environmental > Terrestrial > Soil > Palsa > Peat permafrost | place: Sweden: Abisko...
AAGCCTCCGCGGGCTGAAACTCGAAGCCGCGAATGAGCACAACCGGGTATCCGGCGTCCTTCTTCATTACCAGTCCGGCGGCGGCAGCCAACTGATCGGCGACTGCGATGATGGTGCTGGCGAGTTTGCGCCCGTGCCGGTCCATGCGCCCGCGATGATCGTCCAAAGGATCAAGACCAGCTACGCCGATGGCGACATCCACCAAGCCTTCCCGCCAGGGACGCCCGAAGGTGTCGGTGATGATGACGGCGCCGCATCCCACGCTCTCGCGGAGGCGCTGTGCCGACGCGTCGGGATCGGCGGGCAAGACGGTTGCGAAATCCTCGCCAGGCACGTTGGATTCATCGACTCCAGCATTGGCGCAGACGAAACCGCGCTGCGTTTCCGAAATGATGACGCCGCGATCCATCTTCACGATGCGGCGCGATTGAGCCAGGATCAGCTCGATCAGGCGCGGATCTTTATTCCATTCGGAAGCCCAGGATCGAGCGAGCGGCGACGGCTGAATCTGGCGCAGATCGACGATTGCGCCTTCGGCTTTCGAAACGATCTTCTGCGCTACCGCCAGCACCACGGTTTCATCGATGCCGGCGGCCGCGTGCCCGATCAAAGCCGCCAGATCGGCGCCCGGTTGCACTTCGGGGAAATTCGCGAGCGCTACAATTTCAACGCGCATGCCGCTCTTAAAAACGATGAAACTTCGCACTGGTGCGGGCCGGCGATAAACTCAGCCACGTCTTCTGGAGTGTCGATGTCGAACATCAAACCGGGAAGCCGCAGCACATCGGTGGGTAAGCCTTTCGAAAGCGCCTGATCCAGATGCGCGCGGAAGCTCCCTGGGCCGAAGCGGCTCTGGATGCAATTGGGCGGCGTGCGCACCAGCGCATTGGTGCCCGTGCCGTCGGAGGAGGGAACGACAATGAGACCGGGGCGAGCGGAGGCGGCGAGGCGCGTGAAATCGGCGGAGGTTACCGTGGGAACGTCGATGGGAACGAGTAACACCGTGGATGCGCCCATTTCCATGGCGCGCAAACAGGCTGCGTCGGCGGAAACGCTGTGGCTGACCTGCTCGTTTTCTTCGAAGACCAGCGCGCCCGATTGCCGCGCGTGATCGGCGATATCGGGATCGCTGGTGGCTACCACTACTCGATCGATGCCTTCGGCTTGGCAAAGCGCGGCCAGCGTCTGCCGATACAGCATGCGAGCCAGCGCTTCGCGCTGTTCCACGGCCAGAAATCCGGTCAGGCGCTGCTTGGCGTTTTGCGGACATTTCACGGGGAGGATGGCGAAGATCAAGACCGGACTCCCAGTTCGCCCGCCACCACTTGCGCCAGCGACTTTTTTTCGCGCAGGCCGCGCATGACGGTGTTGGTGATTACCGGGCGCATATCGAGCGCCGCTACTGGTGCAGCCTCCATGCCATCCACTTCATCCAGCACAAAGACGCCGCAGAAATCCACGTAAAGCTTCGCGACCTCGGCGGCTGAAGACTTGAGTTGCATGCTCTTCATCATTTTCGCGGCGGGACCTTTGAGCGCGCGGCCGCCTACGATGGGCGAAATCGCAGCCACCTTGTCGCGCCTTTGTTGCAAAGCATCGCGAATACCGGGTATCGCGAGAATGGGGCCGATGCTGATGAACGGATTGGACGGACAAAGGATGATCGCCTCTGCACTGCCGATGGCATCCAGCAATCCCGGCGCGGGCGATGCATCCGATGCGCCTTCAAAGCGCATGGCGGTTACACTATCGCGCGCCCGGCGCTTCACGAAATAATTTTGAAACTCCAGCTCGCCCGATGGCGTGCAGATGCGCGTGCACACGCGCTGGTTCGACATGGGAACCAGAGTGGAACGAACCTTGAGCGCGCGATTGATTTCGGACGTCACTTCGGTCAAGGTTGCGCCTTCCCGTAGCCGCTCAGTGCGATAAAGATGAGTGGCCAGATCCAGATCGCCGAGTTGAAACCAGGTGTCCGCGCCCAGCCGTCCCAGCGCTTCCAGACACCGGAAGCTATCGCCGCGAAGGCCCCAGCCGTGCTCCGGGTTCGCCAGGCCGGCCAGAGTGTAAGTGACCGTATCGAGATCGGGCGAAATGTGCAGACCGTGAATCTCGGCGTCGTCGGCAGTGTTTCCGATGATGAAAACGCGCTCGGGCGCGATCACGCGCGTTAAGCCATCCAGGAAACGCGCCGCGCCCACGCCGCCCGCGAGCGCCACCACCCTGCTTCGCTTCACAATCCAGTAATCCTCATGCCGGATTCTTTTACTTTATGACGCAGGTTGAGCGAAATGAGCAACGCCGCCGCGCTTTCCAGCAGGCGCGCATTATCGAGCGGACCCGCATCGATAGCGCGCACGCCCGGAATCATCGCGGCAAGCTGCGTGACCGCCGCTTTGGCTTCGGCGCTGTCGCCGCAGATCAAAGCGTCGCAATCCAGCGGATGATCCAGCTTGGCCAGCGCCTCCGCGCTCAGCGCGTGATACGCCGCCACCACGGGCACGCCGGGAAGGAGGCGGGCGGCTTGCTGCGCGGCCGATCCATCCCACAGCGTCAGGATGCGCGAGACGCGTCCGCCGATGGCGATTTCGAGCGGAACCGTGGCGTCCACTAAGATTGCGCCGGGAGCGAAGCTGGCTCGAATCGATTTCAGGGTTTCCACTTGCGCCGAGAGCGGCACGGTGAGGATCGCGATGCCGGCCCCGGCGACAGCGTCTGGATTCGTATGGCCGGTGGCGTTTTCGCCAATGCGCCGCGCGGTCTCTTGCGCCTTTTCCAAATTCCGCGAGCCGATGCGCACCTGCGCGCCCGCATGAGCGAAACGAGCGGCGAGTCCGCTGCCCTCCGCTCCAGTGCCGCCTACCACGGCGATGATTGTCTTCACGAACTAATTTTAGGGTAACGGGACTGGGACTAAAAACCAGGTTTGGTTGGTTAACGGATCGCCGCCCAACTCGCCGCCGAAGAGCAGCAGTCCATCGATCAGCGGGTCGTAGGCCAACCCGTAATTCCATCGCCCGCTGGGCGAAGTCGGGAGACTCAACTGCGTCCACGTGGTTCCGTTCCACGCCCAGGTGTCGCCGAGCGCGGAAGGAGGGCCTGCGGTTCCTCCGAACATTACAACCTGGAAGAGACTCGGGTCATAGGTCATCAAATGCGCGGTCCGCCCGGACGGGCTGCTGGCGGGAAATTGCTGCGTCCAGGTTATGCCGTTCCAGGTCCAGGTGTCGTCGAAAAAGGTGCGGAAGCAATCGCCGCCGTGGTCGCCTCCAAACAGAACAACGTTCCCCGTGACAGGATCATACGCGAGCGGCACTTGTACGCGCGCGGGCGGACTCGTCGCCGGGAAAAGCTGCGTCCAGGTCCTCGTCCTTCCATTCCATTCCCAGGTATCGTCAAATGGAATTCCGCCGTTGTAGTTGATGGTGGTGCCCATGCCGCCGAACAGCAGGACCGTCCCGGTCACCGGGTCATACACCATCTCGTCGCTCGTGAGACTGCGCGGCGGCGGCGAGACCGACGGGAACTGCTGGGTCCAGGTAACTCCGTCCCAAATCCACGTGTCGTTGAACTTGTTTCCGTTCTGGTCTGCCCCACCAAATAGCACGACTCCCTGCGAATCCGCGCGCAGAAGGGGACGTCGCGGGTGAAAGCTGATACCACCCGTAGAGCCAGACCCAGGTGTCGTCGTCCGGCGCGCCGAACGTCCCTCCGCCAAAGAGAAGGGCGTAATACCCGGCCGCATCATAGGCCATAGACGCGCCGCCGCGCGCCGAGGGCGCGGTCGATAGCGTTGGTTCCACCCAGTCGGGGATGTAGTATTGCAGCAGCGCGGTCGCGCTCAGCGACCCCACGTTGTCCGAGTAGCAGCTTGGCACGGTGTTACCGGGCGGCGCGCAGTTGTCGAGATATCCCAGGTAAAGATGCGTCGCCGCAGCCGGGACAATGAAGGTTTGAATGCTGCCGGTGCCCGTCCCGGTTAAGCCGTCGCCGATAAAGAAGACTTGCCCGAGCTGTGGACTCAGGGTCAGGAAATTGGTCTTAACGCCGCCGTCGGCACTATTGCTGGCGTAAAAACGCAGAGCGGCGGGTGCGGTTGTGGGCAACGTGTTGGCCAGGAACATGCCGACTAGCGGGCCTTGAAAATCCGTGAGATGAATGCCGGAAAACGGGCCAATGGAGTTGAAATTCGTTGCGCCTCCGTTGGTCAGGCATAGCCCCGAAGTTTCGCCGTCCGCGCTGTACTCCGCTTCGCCGTATTGGCAGCCCCATCCGCCGCCGACGCTGGGAAATGTCATGGTACGCCAGCCTCCCGCGGGGAAGGTGAAGACCACGGGAGCTGCGCCATTGCTGCCGTCGTTGTAACCGCCGCGCGATAGATATCCATGGTGGCGTCGACTGTGACGCTCACCTGGTCCTGGGCCGGTAAATATATTGCTCCGAGCAGAGCAAGAGTCAAAGCGACGAACGTTTTGTCCAGTCGCATACCTCCGGTTAGCGCATACTACCCCCCCCTTTCTCCGTCAAGCGTCTCCGGCATTGCGTAACCGGTCCGCAAGGGCCGAGCGCATGGTGGCGCGCGCGCCCGTGCGTGCTGCGTTCAACGTGCACTAATTGCACCGATTCGGGTAAGCGTTGAGGCGCATTCCGGAGCCCGTTGCGGCCCGGCTCTCCAGGCTGAGCGGCAGGTTTTACTGACGGATTACGAGCATCGCAAAATACGGGGTGCAAAGATAGAATGGACGAGATGAGCACCACTTCGCTCATGATTTTCGCGGAATTCGAGCTGCTTCTCGAAACTGAGGGCATGGAAGGCTAGCTAGGTCACCATCCTGCCTCCACCGGAACTGGCTCATTTCGCGGATTGCGAAGCAAATCTTCCTTTTGCTCTTGGCCCGCGTGGACAAGAGCCGCGTATCGCCGGATGGCGTCGGATACCGAATCGCCCGGAGGATGGAAGGAGCCGGACGTTAGTTAGCCTGAGTTGGCCCGATCAGCGCCGCGATGACAAGTATTTCCTGGGATCTCCCATGATCGCCGGCGCAGCGGTTGGCGCGCGCTGCTGGAAGAGCTGACCGGCGAAATTGAGAAGCTGCACTCCTACGAAATCCCGGAAGTTATGGCCCTTCCGGTAGTGGGCGGGTCGGAACGTTATCTCGGCCGGATGAACCGGGAGTTGGCTCACAAACCCAGCGTGTAGTGGCTTACACAGCCCTGCGGCGCGCGCCCTTCCCGCGCGGGCCGAACGATCGGACCTGTCCCTTGGCGTGCGGCGCATGCGTAGGGATCACGATGACTGGGGCTACGTGCCTGTCGGCATGTTTTTCAGCGGGGACCTCGGCCGGGACCTGGCAACGCACCAGCTTGGCGTCCAGCGTCCGCTCGATCCGCGATATTTCAGAGCGCTCGGACCGCGTAGCGAAGGTGGATGCCGTTCCGGTAGCCCCCGCGCGGCCGGTTCGTCCCACGCGATGGATGAAATCCTCCGGCACTTGCGGAAGATCGTAATTCACCACATGCGCGATCCCTTCCACGTGGATGCCGCGTGAGGCTACGTCGGTAGCCACCAGCACGCGGTAATCGCCGTCCTGGAAGCCGCGCAACGCCTGAGTACGCTGGCTCTGGCTGCGGTTGCCGTGGATCGCCGTGGTCTTCAGGCCCTCGCGCGCGAGTTTCTTGGCCAGTTTGTCCGCGCCATGCTTGGTGCGGGCGAAAACCAGGAACGAGCCTTGCTCCCGTTCGAGCATCAATTGCAGAAGGCCCAGCTTGCGGTCCTGCTCCACTTCGTAGAGATGCAATTCGATCTTTTCGATCGGCTTGGACGTGTCGCCCACGTCGATGCGCACCGCATCGCGGACGTGGGTTTGGACCAGGTGTTTGACCGAGCTTTGGATGGTAGCCGAAAAGAGCAACATCTGCCGGTCGGACGGAGTGGCCGCGATGATCTTCTTGACGGTGGGCAGAAAGCCCATGTCGAGCATGCGGTCGGCTTCATCCAGAACCAGGATGCGGACATTGCGGAGATCGACCAGGTTGCGGCCCATAAAATCGGACAGCCGTCCGGGTGTCGCGATCAGCACCTGCGAGCCGTTCCGAATGGACCTCAATTGCGCATTCTCACTCAGGCCGCCGACCGCGATAGAGGCGCGAATGCCGGTGCCGGCTGCCATTTGGACGAAGGTATCGTTGATCTGCATGGCGAGTTCACGCGTGGGGCTTAACACAACGGCGCGAATGCCGGGACCCGCGGGCAGCTTGGGGAGTTGGCCGATGGTTTGGAGAATCGGAAGCACAAACGCGAGCGTTTTGCCGGTGCCGGTTTGCGCGGTTGCCACCAGGTCGCGCCCGGCGAGTGCGGGCTCAATGGCAAGAGCCTGGACAGGAGTGGGTTCGGTAAAACCGTGCTTGGCGAGATTGCTCCGGAGCGGAGCGGAAAGGGGGAGTTCAGAGAAACTTTTCATTTTTTGTTTTGCGGATGAGAATCGACGAGCCGACTACCGACGAGCGGAGAGGGGGTTGCGGATCAACTTCCAGTTGTTTTGATTATAGCGCACTACGCACTGCACTATTTGGATGGTCTCAGGACGGTCGCGGCCCTGCGGCGCGCGAAGACTACCGAGCCGCGCGGCAGCAGCACACCCGGAGACGACCCGATGTCGTGCACTGGAGAACATCGACTCGAAGAATACCGGAAGGGTTGCGCGTGAGCAAGCGGTCTTATCAGACTTTAGACACAGCTTGTTAAGGCACACGGCGCACTCGCTCGGCCCAGCCATTGCCGGCGGGGCGAGTACGCTGCACGCGTCAATTTGGCCGGTCTTGAATTCGATTGGGCGCCGCCAATAGGTCGGTTAATTGGGAAACGCTTTTAGCCTGCTCGAAATTGCGGATCGTTCGCAGGATTTCCGCGATTCGATCCTCCGGCAGCTTTGATTGTGGCATCAAGGCGCGATACTTGGCTTCGATGTCGCTCCATTCGATGCCCCGCGGAGCGGAACCCTTCGGCGCATCGACGGTGCTGGTGAAGCGCGCGCCGGATTTGGTGACCACAGTCACGGTTGCTCCCCAGGGCCATTGATAGCGCACGGAACTGGGCGCCGGATCCTGGGCAACCAATCCGATGAGCCGCCCAATGACGGGGCGCTCGATCATCGCCGGCTCCGCATTTACCCACGAGAAATCCTTATCCGCAACCGCGGATGCGATGTAGTAAGACAAGCTGTGAATAGCCTGAATGATGTCCTTCGGCGGCGTACCGGCCACCAGTCCGCTTTGAGGGCCGGCAACCAGAATCTGCGCTACATCTTCCGGCTTCGCGTTTGATTCGCGCGCGGCGTTCAACGCGGCTTCTACGGCGGGATGCAGCGCATGTGCGCCCGGAATAAGCTTCACCGCCAGGTAGCGCGCGATCTGATAGCCCCCGTCCGAACCAGGATTGAGCGCGCGCGCCAGGCTGCCGGCATCGGGAATGCCACCCGCGAACACAGCCAGAAAACCGCCGCGTGCTTCCAGCATGTCCGGATTGACAGTATACCCGCGGCTGGCGGCAAGCGCGGCATTGATCGACGTGAGAGCCGCATTGCCGGCGTGGTACTCGCGCGCCCAGCTATTGGTGCCGATCGAAAGTCCGCCCACCGTGGTGGCGGTAATGCCGATGGCCTGAGCCATGCTTTCATCCGTCAGACGGAGCAACTTCGCCGCCGTCACGGCGCCGCCGAAAGCCACAACCGACGAAGCATGAAAGCCACGTCCGACGCTGCCGCTGATTGCCCCGGCGCCACGTCCAGTGGAGGGAGAACTGGCGGCGATAGCGTCCGTGATCCGTCCGGCCGCCTCATATCCGGCGACCATCGCACTCAATGTTTCCTCACCGCTTGCGCCCATCCGTTCGCCTATGGCCAGGCCCACGGCTGTCAGACAGGTCCCGATATGCGCTACATTTCGCAAGTCGCTGTCGTCGGAGGCGTAGGCGTCGCTGGACATCGCATTCACGCGTGCCGTGGAACTGACAGGAAGCTTCCTTCCATCGAACCAAAGTGTGGCTTCCGCCTTGCCGCCCTGTTCTATGGCGATCTCCCGAATGATGCGGGCGGATTCGATCTTTGCGCCCACGGCGGCGCCGGACAAGGTGCTCGCGAGAATCATTTTGGCGTACTTGATCGGCGCCGGCGGGAGGGTTGCGTAGCTGATCGGGGCATTGACGATCCGCGCCAGAGCCAGGGCACTCGAAATCCTTTCGCGGCCGGTGTTCTTTTCTTGGGAAAAGGCCACGCGAGTTATTCCTCCGGCAAGCAGCCCAGCGGTCAACAACCTTCTACGGTTGAATCGATCAAGAGGCATGGTAATTTGTCTGGAGTAAGTTTACCGCGCTGGCTGGGGCAATTCGCCCCCTGCCCCCCTCGTAAACCTAAAACCTTAAACTCTTAACTTTATTCCCCGGCACAACGAAAGCCGACGACGTCGTACCGGAGCGACGGCTCGAGCCCGCCACGGAACGAGACGCGGACGCTCCGTGGATTGAAGAGCCACGCGCCCCCGCGCAAAACTTTTTCCCTCCCTGCCCTCGGACCGGCAGGATTGTCCTGCGATCCAGCTCCGTAAGGGCCAAACCAATCGGCACACCATTCCCAAACATTGCCCAACATGTCGCACAGCCCTTCCGCCGAATTCCCGTTCGCAAACAAACCAACCGGCGTGACTTGATCCACAGCAGCCTCGTGGTAGTCGTTGGCGCGCGACGGATCGATCGGCTCATCGCCCCAAGGATACCGCGCGCCCTCCGGGCCTCTCGCCGCGCGCTCCCATTCGGCTTCCGTTGGCAATCGCCCGCCCGCCCAGCGGCAGTACGCGGCGGCCTCAAACCAACTGACGCCCACCACCGGCCGATTTGGATACGGTTTCTGCCTCTCCCAATACCTGGGCTCCTGAAACTCGCCATACCCTCCCGCCCAGTATTTCTGCGCCGAGTATCCGCCGTGCCTGATGAACGTTCCGAACTCCTGCACCGTCACCGGGAACCGCCCAATGCGAAACGCCCGCAGCGTCACTTCATGCACCGGCGACTCGCCGTCATCAGCCTCCGGATCGTAGTTGTGGCCTTTCTTGTCCTGCTTCTGCGCTCCCATCCGGAACGTATCCTTGTCCGCGTCTGCCGGAATCCGAACCCAATTGTTCTCCTCCAGCCGTGGGTCGCCCACCTGGCCCAGCGCATCGGCTGCTTCCATTCTCGTTTTGACATCGATCTCGCCGGCGGCCCGCGCGTCGAAGATCCGCATCGCGCTCTTCACGGTCCGTTCATAGTCGGGGGTTTTCGGCTGGTACCCCATGCTTGCCAAGTCCCGCATCATCGCGCCCAGCAACGCCGCGCACCGCGCCTGGTCGGCGAGCTGAGGAGGCTTGGGAAGCTGCTCCAGGATCGCCTGAAAAAGCCCTTCGATCTTGGCCTCGCCTTGCTGCCGCAACACTCCGCCCAGCAGCCGCATGGTCTCCCGCCATTCCGGTTGATAGAGTTTGCCGCTCGCCACCACTCTTTCGATCTGCTGCTTCTCGTTCAGGCCCGCGATTTCGCGCGCGGCCAGATATTCCTGGAAGCTCAGATGCCAAAATCTCAAGTCGGCCCCCACCGATGAAACGATGCCGCTGTCGTGGGTTTCTCTCTCCAGCAGTTCCTCGTTGGCGTCTACGCTGCCGTCGAACTCTCCAACGAGAAACTCCGCCGCTGTGCGCTTGTTCACCTGCACCAGGCGGCCTTGCGGCGCGTCCTGCATGAACAGCGCCAGCCTCCGCATGGTTTCCAGGCATTTTTCCGCAGTCGGGCGGCCTTCTTTCTGCTCCCGCGCCGCAGCCAGCCAGCCCAGGATGGATTCGTACAACTCCACTCGATACTCCGGTAGCCGCTGGTCGTTATGCTGCAAGACCGCGAGCGCGGTCAGCATCACCGCGTTCCCGCTCATTTCGCGAATCTCCGGGCGGCTCTCGATCGCGCTCTCCAGCCCTTCCTTGAAGCTCTTCGATTCCGCCTTGCCCAGCGCCAGGGCGCGCGCGAAATGATCGAAGAAAGTCCGAATTTCGGGAAGCTCCAGATCGCCGATCTTGACGGGATGAAAACGCGCCAGCACCGAATCGCCCACATTCGTCTGGGGACGCGTGCTCACCAGGAAATCGCACTTGGGAAAGGCCCCGGTGGCGTGCTCGAACAACCGCGCGATGCGCTCCCGCATCCGGCGCTCCGGCGCTTCATCCAGCCCGTCCACCATCACCAGGCAATTCCCGCCGTCCAGCTTGCCGCGGAAGAAGCCTTCGTCTGCGCCCCACCTGTACTCCTCGCTCTGCTTTCCCAGGAAGTAGGGAATCCAGTCGGGCGAATCGGCCGGCTTGGGCGATTTGTCCGCCGCCAGCAGTTTGGCCAGTTCCGCCACGCGGATCAGGATGGGGAAGCGTTTGTCGTCTTTGGCGAGGAAAAGCGGGGCGCCGGCCGGCCGGTTGCCGCGCAGCGTGCGGCACAACTCGAAGGCCACCCTCCGCAAGAACGTCGATTTGCCCGATCCCGGGTCCCCGACGATCACCACCTCGCGGCGGCCCAGCGTCTCCTCCAGCACGACGCGCCGCTGCTGTTCCATTTCCCGGCCTTCCCGTGCGTTCGCGAGCGTGTTGAGAGGAATGTAGATTTCATCGATTCCGAAGAAGTATGGCTCGGCGCGCTTCGTTTTTAAACCTTTGATGCGAATCTGGCGGGTCTCTTCTTCCAGTGCCTTCAAATAAGTGTCGGGGTCGCGGTAGGAAGCGTTCGCGGTCGCCGGATGCTGCCTCCTGCGCCACTCGGCCAGCGCCCCGGAGACCAGCGGGCGTACGCTGGCTGCGTCGGTAAACGTGCCGCGAACATATTTGCTGAGTTCCCGCTTGAACTTTTCGAGATTTTTTTCATTGCGCCGGACCTCGTCCCTGATTCCGCGCTTGTCGCTCTCAGTGATGAGACGATAGTTTTCCCGCCAATCGAGCGGCCAGGCGTATTTCGGATCCACCAACAACGCCAGTACTTCTTTCTTCGTTACCTGCCACGCGTGCTCGCATTCGAGCCACGTTACGCTTTTCGCATCCGGGTTTTCCGGGCCATCCGGCACCCACCCGTAGCGGTGGGCGACGAGGACCACCACCACTTCCGCTTCGGCAGCTTTCTCCAGGCACGCGGCCAGCGCCGGCTTGTCTCCGGCCGCCGGGAAGTATTCCATCATGCGTGGCGAGAATCCGCTGGCGGACGCAGCCTTGGCGGCCTGTTCCCGGTGTTCTTTTAAATCGTCGGAGGTGGAAGAAATAAAGACGACCGGATCATGGGCCATTGCTCCGCTAATTCTAGCCGAAAATGCGAATTAATGTCCCCCGCCGGGCACTACCGCGTTTGTGTTCGGCGTGGAGGAGACGCGACTAAAAGCCGCGCGTACCAGCGCCGCATAGGTCAACCGTATCGGCATCTTCCCGCATCCCGCCACATGTGATAGTATGGCTAGCCGCGTTAGATCGCTCCGCGGCACAAAAGGAGATTATCTTGTCTGGCCTCAAACAACCGGTTCTCGGCATCCTCGCCACGGCCCTCATCGTTGCCGTCTCGCTGGGCCTCATTTCGCTTTTCGATTTTCCCACCTTTGCGGGATGGGTGGCCACTTTTCTGCTGTGCGTTATTCCCATGGAGATTGTTATGGGCGTGACTTGGGGAATGAAGCTGCCTCGCTTCGCGGCGGAGCGCTCGCAGCCGGTGCGCGGCGTGCTATTCGGCATCGTCGCGTTGGTGGCCGCCGTGATCGTTTTTCTCGCGCACTGGGCCGGCGTCGGCGGCAGCCTGCGTCCTCCCACGCCCATGCTCACGCAGTGCCTGATTGCTTCTGTGGTGGTCGCGTTCTGCCTTGCCATCATGTGGGGCGGTTGGCCGTTTACGGCGCTGATCAAGAATCCCATCGCCGCCGGATTGGCGCTGTTGGCGGCCTGCTACGTCGTCAACTACGCCTTTTTCCGCGTCTTCTTTAACTATGATTTTATGAAAGGAGCTCCAGTGTACGTGGCGGCGCAGGATCCGCAAGGAATGTTCAATGCCTGGGGCTGTGTGGTGTTCTACGTCACATTCATCGCGGTGATGTTTCTGGTTTTGTGCTTCGATTTGTGGCCCTTCACCAAGTTCCCCGGCCTGATGAAGCAGCCGGTGCTTGGCGTTGTGTGGACCATCGTGGCGCTGGTCATCGGCGGCGCGGCCTACTACATTGGCGTGAACATGATGAAGATGGACGTGGTGGCTTTCATGGTCACCGTGCCCATTCCGTTTATCTTCGGAACCATCTTCGTGTTGAATATGCTGCAGGGTTCGTTATTCGCGAAGCTGACGCAGCCTCTGAAGGGTGTGTTGAACACCATAGCGGCGGCGGTTCTGGGCAGCTTGTTCGCGCTCCTGTACCGCGCACTCGCGCCGGCGGTGACCGGGAAACTCGATCCGGGACCGCCCGCCTACCAGTCGGAGATCTGGCTCGCCTCGGCGCTGCTCTCCGTCACGTTCCCGTTCCTGGTAGCCTACGCCGATTTCTTCACCATGTGGCCTCTGCAGCGCGCCAAAGCCGGACAGGTGATGGAAACCGCTGGCGGGCGATGATACTTGGGGATAATCCATGCAAGAGATCGCCGGATCGAGCGATGAGATCTCGAAAATCGTCAAAGTCATCGGCGAGATCGCATTCCTTGAACGCCGCCGTCGAGGCGGCCCGCGCAGGCCGACGAAGTCCGCAGCCGGGCGCGGCGCTCCGCCCGGACGGCCAAGGACACCGTCGCGCTGATCGAAGGATCCATCGCGAAATCCAA
>Ga0302324_100020746_pt1 | contig 12837 bp, 14 predicted proteins | sample Palsa_T0_1_FD_201949 | JGI IMG/M metagenome (GOLD analysis project Ga0302324, IMG submission 201949) | Peat permafrost microbial communities from Stordalen Mire near Abisko, Sweden - Palsa_T0_1 | ecosystem: Environmental > Terrestrial > Soil > Palsa > Peat permafrost | place: Sweden: Abisko...
CTGGCCGGCGTTCTGGCTGAGTTCGGCGGGCATGTCGTTTGTAATTCTGCTGATGATCCTGTTCTTCTTCAGAAGTTCGGAGAAGATCGAACAAAAGGCTACGGCGTAGCGTGAGGTCTTGTGAAGTGTTAATGGGATTCGCCGTTCAATCCTCCGAGAACGCCTTCACTTCCGCCAGAAAACCCTGCGCCGCATTCAGGTTGTAGCCGCCTAATTCCCTCATCAGCCATCGCAGAGCCGGAGAGCCTTCTTCGCGAGCGCCGAATCTCCGCGACACCCAGATGGCAAGCGGAATCAAAGCCAGACCGAACGCCACGTTGCTCACCAGAAACCCAGCCCCGGGCACCCGGTACGCGTCCACGGCCCAAAACCCTTCGAGCGCAACGATCAGGAATGGCGCCCACCACACCACCTGCCCCGTCAGCAGCGCCCATTGCGTCGCGCGGACACGCACGGCCCGCAGGCGCTCGATCTGTTTCTGTATCTCCGCAACTGGCATCTCATAATCGATCCGCACCGCCATCGCCATCATTCGCACCGACACTGTCAGCATCGCAATCGTCCATACCTGCAACACTACGCCGGGCAACGCAAACCGTGGCTCGGCCCAGTGCCTGTAAATGAAATTGCCCAGCACAACCGCCACCGCCAGCCCGAACAAGGCCCCCGCAGCCGTCAGAGCCGCGAACCGGCGCAGCGGCGTTCGCACCCGGTCCATCTTTGCGGCCACCAGCAACTGCCGGTTCAGGCGAATCGTGAGATCCAGTTTTCGGTCATATTCAACCCACCGGTCTTTCATTACGTCAAGTTCCATATTCCTGCCTCAATTTGTTTTTCAATCTGTTGATTTTGGTTGCGACATTCGTCTCGGTGATGCCGAGAACGTCCGCGATTTCCCGATAGGTTTGCTCGTCGAGATACATCAGGATGAGCGCTTTGTTGAGCGGATCGAGCCCGTCGATAAAGCGGTAGAGAAGCTGCACGTCCTCCGGCCGGCTGTCGCTTTCACCGGAAGCCTCGATCAGCCGCGCCTCGTCCGAGATGATGCAGCGCGTTCGTACGTTCTCACGCCGGTAGAAAGAGATGGCAACATTCAGCGCGATCCGGTACATCCACGTTGAGAACCGGCAACGCCTGTTGATATTCTGACCGTCAAACCTGCCGAACGATCGCCAAAGCTGGACAAGGATTTCCTGCGCCAGATCTTCCCGCGAGTCGCGATCACGGCAGTAAGAATGGCAGATCTTGTAAAGGATCTTTCGGTGATCGTCGACAAGTGTTTGAAACTGTTCCTGAAGACCTGACGTTGTCATCGGCCTGCCGCGCCCATCCTTTCACACTGTTATTCGCAGCAGGCCGGAAGAAATCACAGGATGCGGCTCGAATTTGCTATCGTGCAAATGTGCGCCTCGAAATCAAGACCGTAGGTTGCAGCGGACAGATCTCGCTCGGCAAGAAGTACGCGGGCAGAACCGTGACGGTTGAACAGGTTGCCGAAAGGCGTATGGACCATCAAAACGGCGCGTGTGATCCCGGATGACGAACTTTGGCTGCATACACCTGAAATGCGTGCAAGTCTGGATCGTGCTCTCGAATGGTCGGCATCCCATCCCCGTGCTGAAACCGATCTCGGCGCGCTGGCAGAGAAAATGAAGCGCAAGCGTTAACATCTGCCGATGCCCGTCCGGCTCGACCTGAATAATCTGACGTTTCAGGAACACTGGTTTGCCCTTGAATGGTTTGCGTTGGAAAAAGAGGAGCAATTGGCTGTTCTTCATTGCTGCGGCAAACTCGCAAAGATGGACTGGGACGCGATCTATCGTGACAAAGGACTTCGCTGGGAACCGATCCAGAGCCGCACCGGTAGGACTGGAGAACGCCTGTACTCGATCCGGATGAGCGGGAAAGTGCGGGCCGTTGGGAAGCGTAGCGGAGAATTCGTCGAGTTTCTGACGCTGCACGCGGATCACGATTCAACCTACCGATAGCCTGGCTGGCGCTGTCTATGCCAGCCCTCGCAACGCCTCGTCCACATGTTCTTCGAACCTGCTCTGGGAGGAAAAAACGTGGCGCACAATTCCTTTCCGATCGATTACAAACGTAGCCCGGCCCGCAATCAAACCGAAGAAACTCGCCGCACCGTAGAGTTTCCGTACGCGCCCGCCGGGGTCGCTCAGCAGCGCATACGGCAGGGAGTATTTGGCGGCGAACCGCAGGTGGGATTCCATCGAATCGGAACTGATGCCCACGATCTGCGCGCCGGTTTGCCGGAACCGCTCGAACTCGTCGCGAAACCGGCAAGCTTCTTTCGTGCAGCCGGCGGTGTCGTCCTTCGGATAGAAGAAGATCACCACGGGGCCTTTTTCCAGCAGTTCGCCGAGCGGAACGGCGCTGCCGTTCTGGTCGCGCAACTCGAACTCGGGCGCGCGCTCGCCCACCCGCGGCATGCTCACGGAATAGCCACCGGTCCTGTGTATTCGGAATAAGAGAATTTATTTTCTACGAGCAGATCCCGATTCAGAAACTGCCGGTGGATCACTGTGGCGGGCGCAAGCCCGAACTTACTGGGCGTATAGTTGACCTCAGCTTCGTTGCGCAGAATATAGCGCACGGAGAGAATTTCTTCGGCGCTCAGGGTGATGCGCAGCGGCAGCAGATCGGATTGCCGGAACCAGATATCGCCCTCGGCCGGATGGCGCTTCTCGGAACGGTCGCGAAACTCCGTGAATGCCTCGCCACCCGCTACCTGTTTGTAGCGAAGCACCAACATTGGCTCCGCGTCGATCTTATTTTGACCTGCATAACTGAACATGTAATTCGTCTGGCGGGCTTCCGTAAAAAGCAGCATGATGGGAACGAAATCGGCCACCGCCCCCTGGAGCGTTCCGCCTTCCAGATCTTCGAGGAGCCTTTTTTTCGTATCGTCGTCGGGGGTTTGCAGGCCGAGGGTCAGGGCGTGGCGTGCTGCGCGCGTGGCCTCGACCGGGTTATCGTCAACGGTTCGAATGGTACGGACTTCGTGGATCGGGCCCGCCGCGCTCAAGCCCCATGCGGAAGACACCCGGTGGGAAGCGTACTGCTCCGGCAGACGCACTTTCATCTTTTTGATTTCGCGCCCAGAGGCAGGGGAAAAAGATCCCTTCAGAACGTCCACCGATGCCACTCTGCCCCGCTGCATCAGCAGTTCACTTGCGCCAAGGCCGGGCGCGGTTCGCGAGAATGTTGCCGCCGCGTTGCCCAACGCCTCCAGCAGTTCGACCTTCGAGGCCGTGCCCTGAGCCCACAAGGGGACACCCCGCATGGAGCATAGCGAAATCAGCGCGGCAACGGCGAGAGTCTGCACTCCCCGTCAGTGTACCTACTGCCTGATCCACACGAGGTGCGCATCTTTCGCGCCGCCGGGGCCGCTCTCATGAACGTCCTGCGCCAGTTTGCCGTCGGGCAGCAGGGTTGTGCGCATCGAGCGCTCGTTCTGATCGTTGTTCCAGTGCTGATCGGTGGTCAGGGTGGACCCGTCCCACTTGCATTTAATGGAGCCGCCATCGGCGCCTTGCACCGGGTGGAATCGGCCATCGGTCTTGCATTCGCCTTCGACTTCGCGTATAACCCGGCCGGTCTTATCGTTCTGCGCCATCCGGAACCAATGGCCTTTTTCGGCGACGGTCATGCTGGACCATTCGGGCGCGTTGCCGGTCGAGTTACCGGTATCGAGCATCCACGTCCCCGCCAGGCTGGGGTGGTCTGCGGCCAGAGCTATCGCCGCGCTCAAACCCGCGATCAAACAAAAGGAGTGCAATCGCATATTCATCTCTCCGTCGGATGAACATGCAACTGGTCTGCCGTTCCGAGAGCAAAACTACTTGCGCAGGAATTCGGCGGGCTGCAAAGCGTGCGGGGTCATCCTTGCCGTGCGCACCGCGCCTTTGAAATAGTTCACTTTATTGAAGCGGACTCCAATCGAAGTCTGCCCAGCCTTCTGCGGCGTCATGTGCAGTTCGCCCTGTCCCTCCAGAACGCCGTCCACGTAATTGCGCAGTTCGTGGCCGTCGTAAACCGCCTCCACCGCGTACCACTCGCCCGCCGGATGCAGTTTGGCGCGGTCCATCAAGGCCCTGGAATTGTCGCCGGTCTTCGCGAAGCTGTCGAGACACCATTCGTCGCCCAGCAGCCGGATTTCGAACAGCATTCGATTGTCGGAGCCATCTTCCTGGAAATGGAAAAACCGCTGTTCCGGCGCGCCGCCTTTGTCGGGCCGGAAGATGACCTCCCATGTGTAAGCCTCAACGCCCGCAAGTGGGTGGACGCCCAGATAAATTGCGTCGTCAACGCCATTGAACCCGATCGCCTTGCCGCGGGGCGTATCGATCACGCGAGGGTGCCCGAGCAGCGTTGTCTTGTGGCCACCAATCTCATCCAGCCGGTCGAATTTCCACGTCTCGCCGCCCGCCGCCGCCAAGGTCATCGCGCAAAATATGCCCACCGTAGTTTTCTTCACCACGGTCATTAAATCACACCCCTCTGCTACACTTATAGAAACTCAACTGCCAACCTTTATCCCATGACCTCTCAGGACATGCTTACTATCGCTATCTTGCTGACAGTGGCTCTCTGCGCCCTGCTTTTCCCGGGCGGTCCGGGGACTCCGAGGCGCTTCCTCGTGCCAGTCCGGCGAAACTCCACAATCTGAACATGAGCGGCTCGCACGGGAACTTCGCCACGCTCGGTGGCATTCCTGTCGAAGCTTGTTACGGCCCGGAAGATGCCGGTCCACCCGCGCCGCCACCCGGCCAGCATCCCTGCACGCGCGGCATTCACGAATCGATGTATCGCGACCGCCTCTGGACCATGCGGCAGTTCGCGGGCTTTTCCACCCCCGAAGAAACGAATCGGCGTTTCCGATACCTTCTGGAACAGGGTCAGACCGGGCTTTCGGTTGCCTTCGATTTACCCACCCTGATGGGTTATGACGCGGACGCGCCTCTGGCCGCAGGCGAAGTGGGGCGCTGCGGAGTGCCGGTTTCGTCGCTCGACGACATGGAAACGTTGTTCGACGGTATTCCGCTGGCGGACGTTTCGGTGTCGATGACGATCAATTCGCCGGCGGCTCCCATCTGGGCCATGTATCTGGTGGCCGCGGAAAAACAGGGCGCCGATCTCTCGCGCCTCTCCGGCACGCTGCAGAACGACATCCTGAAGGAATACATCGCGCAGAAGGAATATATTTATCCGCCGCGGCCTTCCATGCGTCTGGTGACCGACACCATCGAATTCGGCGCGCGCCACACGCCACGGTTCAATCCGATTTCGATCAGCGGATATCACATCCGCGAGGCGGGGTCGACTGCGCTGCAGGAACTGGCATTCACGCTGTGCGACGGCCTCGAATACGCCGGCTGGGCCATCGAGCGCGGCATGGCGATCGACGATTTCGCTCCACGCTTCAGCTTCTTCTTCAACGCGCATAACGATTTCTTCGAAGAGATCGCCAAATACCGGGCGGCGCGAAAGCTGTGGGCGGAGCTGATGCGGGAACGCTATGGCGCGAAGGACGAGCGCAGCCTGAAATTGCGCTTCCATGCCCAGACTGCGGGATGCTCCCTGACATGGCAGCAGCCTTACAACAACGTAGTCCGAACCACCTTGCAGGCGATGGCGGCGGTGCTGGGCGGCGCACAGTCCCTGCATACGAATTCCCTTGATGAGGCATGGGCACTGCCTGGCGAGCACGCCGCCACATTGGCGCTGCGCACACAGCAGGTGATCGCCTACGAAAGCGGTATCGCGGCGGAACCGGATCCCTTTGGCGGCAGTTATTTCGTGGAGCATCTTACGACCGAGCTGGCACGCGGGGCGCGCCAGTATATAGAAAAAATCGACGCGATGGGGGGCATGATTCCGGCTATCGAAAGCGGTTATCCGCAAGCCGAAATCGCGCGCGCCAGCTACGAGTATCAGCGCCGGGTTGAATCGGGCGATGCCGTGGTGGTGGGTGTGAACCGGTATCGGGGAAGCGATGCGGCGGGGCCGGAAATCCTTCGCATCGATTCATCCGCGGAAACATTGCAGACGGAAAAACTGCGACTACTACGCGCAAGGCGCAATAATGAAGAGAGCACGCAAACGCTGAACGCTTTGAAGCGCGCCGCCGAAACCAACGCGAATCTGATGCCGCCGATGCTGGACGCCGTGCGGGCGCACGCGACTCTCGGCGAAATATGCGCGGCGCTCAAAGACGTTTTCGGCACATGGGAAGAACGGCCCCATATCTGACAACGGATCTGACGATGAATGCACCTATTCGAGTGCTGGTAGCGAAGCCCGGACTGGACGGCCACGACCGGGGCGCGAAGGTGATTGCGCGGGCGCTTCGCGACGCAGGCATGGAGGTCATTTATACTGGTTTGCGACAGACCCCGGAAATGATTGTGAACGCGGCCCTGCAGGAAGATGTGCGGGTGATCGGGCTTTCGATCCTCTCCGGAGCCCATAATGCCATCGTGCCCCGCGTGATGGACTTGTTGCGCGAAAGAGAAATGACCGCGGTGAAAGTGATTGTCGGCGGCATCATTCCGGATGAGGATGCCCGGGAACTAGAGAGGCTTGGCGTGTTCCGGGTATTTCAGCCGGGCGCCTCGCTGGACGCCATTGTTAACAGTGTCCGAGAGGCCATAGATTGTTAGATAAAGCCGCCTTACGGCGGGTGTTAGAAGAACGCAGTGCGAAACGAACGGGAGCTACCCGAAGGTGGGACACAGGTGAACCGAAGGTGAACATGGATAAGCACCTCAAGATCGCGGTCTTTATCGACTTCGACAATATTGAGATCGGCGTGAAATCCACGCTGCAACGTGAATTCGACGTTTCCGTGGTGCTGGAAGCGCTCAAAGAACGGGGCGAGATCATTACCAAGATCGCGTACGCGAACTGGGGGAAGCTGGAGAACTCGACGCGCCAGCTCTCCGAGTACGCCGTGCAGATGGTGCAGCGCGACCCTTCGCCCCGCGGCGATAAGAACGGCGCCGACATTAATCTTGCCCTCGACGCGCTGGAACTCGCCTTCACGCACGATCACATCAATGCATTCTGCATTGTGAGCGGCGACAGCGACTTTATTGCGCTGGTGAATAAGCTGAAGCAGTACGACAAGACCGTGTTCGTGGTGGGCGGCAAGGCCTTCACCAGCACCATTCTGCAGAAGAACTGCCACGAGTTCATCAGCTACGAATCGATGCTGGACGACAGCCGTCCGTCGCGGCCCATCCAGCAGCCGCGGCTTGTGGTGCATCATGAGCAGACGCCGCAGTTGCAGGCGCTTCCCCAGGAGCGCATCAGCGGCGGCGGGGGTGGCGGACAGCATTCGCAGCAGCGCGAGCAGCGCCCGCCAACGCAACAGCCGCAACAGCCGCAACAGCAGCAGCAGAATCCGCGGCGTCCGGTGCTCGATCTGCACCAGTCGATGCCGCTGGTGGAACGCGCGCTCCAGGTTCTGGAACGCCGCGAGGTGCGGCCGCAGCTGGGACTTTTGAAATCCACCATGCTGCAACTCGATTCGAGCTTCAGCGAAAGGGCTTACGGCGCGGGATCGTTTACCGATTTCATCGAGCGGTTGCGCAAGTCGGACCTGATCCAGGTGACGGGCGGCGAAGGCCGTTATATGATCCAGCGCAAGCGCAACGGTGGCGTGCCGGAGAAGACGGTGAAGCCGGAAGAAGCCCTGCCGTTCCTGCGCGATGTGCTGGAAAACCATCGGCTCGAAATGGAAGACGGCGTAACGGCGGAAGAGCTGAAGGCCTGGGTGAAAGAAGAATCGCCCACTTTCGACTGGACGAGTTTCGGTTTTCAGGAATTCAGCGAATTTCTGAATTATGCGCAGGATAAGACGGTGGTTCGCGTGGTGCCGGATGAAACCAGCGGACTGATGATCTATCTGGGCGCGGAGTTCCATCCGCCGGCCGTTCCCGAACCCGAACCTCCGCCGGTGCTGGAAGCGGTCGACGACGAAGAGGAGGTGGAGGAGCCTCAGCCGGTGGTTCCTGGCCAGCCCACCGCGGGCTCGCCTCGGATCAAGAAGGGCGGGAAGAAAGTTGCCGGTGGTCCGGATCGGGATGGCAATGTGGTGGCGCCTCCGAAGAGGGCACGCAAGACCGCCGCGCCAAGAAAGCGCCGGGTGGCTCCGCCCCCCGGCCCGATGGTTTAAAGCTTAAGTCGACTGGCATTCATCGGCGTCCTGCTTCATGGCTTTTCCGAGCCGGGCGCCGGACACGGCCTGCTGTTAGCCCGAATAACGGGCGGGGGCATTATATGAAGGGAATGTCCACCTCGGCATAGCTGCCGGGTATCGCGCCGTTGACGCTGGCAGCTATCTTCCGAACGTAGCGCTGCACGATCCGCCATTGTGAATTGCCAAGTACGACAAATCCAATGGTACGGGTTACAGAGAAGGGTGCGAACCTTAAAACGATGATCGGCGTATTTGATCTTTTTTCGAAGCGGCGGAAAGCACTCCGTGGGGAGTTACCGGACGTATATGTCTACGATAAATTCCAAACCCGCTCAAGATTCAGATTATTCACATCTGGGGTGACGCGCTCGGAAATGAGGACGACTATCTAGAGTCCAATCGCGGCACGAAGAACGCCTATTAGTTTATCGCCGAGGCTTTATGTCGAGAATATGGACTGTTCGTTCTTCCCGGCAAGCGAGAATATGGTTACAGACACTACTTTTCCGAGCTTGTCAATTTCTTGCTGCAGGAGACAGATCCCGAACGAGTGCTGAGTGTTATTGAACTGTCGTTCAAATTTATCGATCTCGCCACCCGCAGTTGGGACTATCTACACAGAAATAATTATGACGAAATTGCCGATGAGGCGATCTCCGAGCTGAACGCCCGCTTTCGTGAGCATGGAGTGGGGTATGACTTTGTTAATAGGGAAATCGTGCGCGTGGACTCACAGTTGGTTCATGCAGAGGTGGTCAGACCAGCGCTGGCTCTTTTGGCTGCACCCGTCTACAAGGGCGCACAGGCGGAATTCTTAAGTGCCCACGAACACTATAGGCATGGCAGGATGAAGGAATCGTTGAACGACGCCCTCAAGGCGTTGGAGAGTGTCATGAAATCAATTTGCATCAAGCAGGGATGGTCTTACGACCCAAATGCACCGGCCAGTAAACTCATCCAAACGGTGTTTGATAGAGGGTTAATTCCGCCATTTTGGTTCTCGCATTTCTCGGCTTTGCGGACCACACTCGAAACCGGCGTGCCGACGGTGAGAAATAGGCTCGGTGGGCACGGACAAGGTACTGAGGTCGTGGACGTTCCTGCGTTCCTGGTAGCGTATGCCCTTCACCTTACTGCGTCGGCGCTTGTATTTCTCGTTGAGGCTGAGAAAGCTCTGCCATAAACACCCATGCGCCGCTACGTTTGCCGGGGAGACTCTCCACGGCGGGACATTGTGACCAGTCAGGGGTTGCTTTTGGCATGCTTCTCTTCACTCCTTCTTCAGGGTACGTCATGATGAAAGGACACAGGCTGCGCCGAGCCACTCCGCGTCCGCGGCCGATGGCATAATCAAGGCCCGTTGGGGCGGGTTCCAGACGGCTCCAGACGCGGCCGCAGACGAATCCACGAGTTATTCGCGCTGAACTGTCCGGCTTTCCCCACCGCGGGCTGGCCGCCGCGGCATACTCGGCGGGTCTGGAACCCGCCCCACCGGGTATCTATACTGATCTGAAGCGATGAAATACCCGATTTCCCTCCTGCTCACCGGTTGCGGTCTTCTCGCGCAAACGCCCGCCGATCTTGAAAAGAAGCTCGACAACCAGATCCAGGCATCGCTCCGCAAGGTCGGTGCCCCCAGCGTCTCCGTGGCCGTCGTGCAGGATGGCAAAACGAGTTACGTCCGGGCCTTCGGCGTGGCCGATCTGGCCGCGGGCCGCCCCGCCAGCGTGGAAACGCGCTACGCCGTCGGATCGATTTCGAAGCAGTTCACGGTGGCCGCCCTGCTGCTCCTGCAGGAGCAGGGCAAGCTCTCGCTCGACGATAAAGTATCCCGCTACTTCCCGAACCTGACCCGCGCCGATGAGATTTCCATTCGCCAACTCTTGTCCCACACGTCAGGCTATGAGGACTACGCACCCCAGGATTACATCATTCCCGACTGGACTCACGCCACCACGCCCCAGGCGATTCTTGAGCACTGGGCGCACAAGCCGCTCAACTTCGATCCCGGAACCAAGTGGCAATACAGCAATACGAATTACGTTCTGGCAGGCCAGATATTCGAAAAAGTCTCCGGACAGCCACTGGTTTCGTTTCTGCGCGAGAAGATTTTTCAGCCGCTGGGGATGACTTCGGCGAACGACTGGCCGCCGGATCAGCCAATGGACGCGCGACCTTACACCCGCTACGCTGCCGGGCCGCCGCGACTGGCAAAACGGGAGGCGAGCGGCTGGTATTTTGCGGTGGGCGAACTCGCCATGACGCCCACCGACCTGGCAAAATGGGATATCGCATTTCTAGAAAAGAAGATTCTCTCTGCGAATTCCTGGGCAGAGTTCACCCGTGAAGTCAAGCTGAAGAACGGCGATTCCACGCATTATGCGCTGGGCCTGACGGTCGCTGAAATCGGACCCATGCCCATGTTCCAGCATGGCGGTGAAGTATCGGGCTTCATTTCCTCGAACAGCGTGTTTCCTACGCGGCGGGGAGCCATCGTGGTGCTTTCCAACGAAGACGTGGTCAATATGGTGGGACCCATTTCGCACCAGATTGCCAATGCGGTGTTTCTCCCTGGACAGACGGAGCCGCCGGCTACCAGCGCGATTGAGGTATCGGAAATTCTGACCGCCTTGCAGCGTGGGCGCATCGACCGTTCGAAATTCACCGCGAACGCCAACACGTATTTCAGCGCCGACGCTCTGCGCGATTGCAAAGCTTCGCTGGGTCCGTTGGGCAAACTGAGGTCGGTCACCGGTGTTTCCGAGAACCTGCGGGGCGGCATGACGCACCGCTCCTATCGCGCGGAGTTTGCCAGGAAAACCCTGCAGCTGAATATTTATGTATTGCCGGACGGGAAATACGAGCAGTTTCTGGTGCTCGCCGTTTCCTGACGGTCGTGGGGCAGGTTGTTAACCATTTGGTTGTTAACCCGCCCAACGAAGCGCGGATTTCTGCCGCAGCTTGCCAAACCGGTTAATTATTTTTGCTTCGCCACAAAATCTTCCATCACCGCTTTCCGCAAAAGGTCGGGCGGCAACAGTCCCTGGGACAGAACGAAGTCGTGAAACTTCTGCACGTTGAACTTCGAGCCAAGCGCCTTTTCCGTAGCCTGACGAATTTCGAGCAGCCGCCTATAGCCGTCGAAATAAGAAACTGCCAGGCCGGGCTTCGTGCGCGGTGACGGTCCAGGAAGCGGCCTTGAAGGTAAAGTCGTCGTATTTGAGGTTAACCCCGCCCGCGCCTTTGGTTTTGAGGGGCAGGATGAACTTGCCTCGTTCACCGTGATTGTTGAGCAGAGGGGGGGTGCATGTGGGGCGCCGGCGACTGGGCGGATTCGGCGGCCGACGCGATCTCGATAATGGCGAGCCTCTCGGGTAACGTCAAAAGATGGTTCTTGCGAATGATGTCTTCAATGCTGGCCAGCGTTTTCTCGTAGGCGGGCAGGATATCTTCGCCGGTGAACTGTTCTTTCTTGAGAGCGTGGATGACGTCACGATAGTCGGTGGAAGGAAGACCGCGCTCTTTGGCGACTCTCGCGGCCAGCGGTTTCATCTCGTTCCGGATTTCGGTGAAGGTTTGGTGCGCGAGGCGCTTCAGTTCTTCGGGCGCGTAATCGACGCCGTAATTCTCCAGATTACTTTTGTAAATAGCGGCGGGTAAACGGAAATCGGTGCGGGATTTTGGAAGAACTTCCTTGCGAACGACTGCGTATTGCCCAGGTCCTTTTCCACTTCCATCTTCGAAGGGCCCAGCAGACCGGGCGTGTCGATCTTCTCGCGGAAGCGGGCCTCGGCCTGTTCGACGATAGGCGTGTAGCCGGGTTCGAGACCCGTGTATTTTCTGAGGCGGACAACCGCCGCGGCGTGCCGCTCGGCCGCGACCTGCGGGTCCATCAGCCTTTTCTCGCCGAAGAAGATCAGGCCGGCAACATCGCCGTAAGGCAGAAAGGTTTTCTCGTTCGCATCGATGGAGCGGATCTGGCGGTCGGCCGCACCGATCAGGATCTGCAAATCCTGGCGGACCAGCGGATCTTTCCCGGTTTCATAGTTCGCCTGTAGTTGATGGCGTGCTTTGACAAGGTCCTCACGATGCCGTCTTGACTCGTCGGCGGAGAAGACGCTGATTTTCTCGTCGAGGCCGGGCACGCCTTCGGAGGAGGCTCCTTCGGGACCGTACTTCGCATTGAGCGCGATCGGAATCTGAGCGTTCCGATTACTCTTCGCGACCCAGGCGAGCGGCCCGCTTTGTTCCAATCCGGTTTGCGCCACTAAAGACGACGCAGCAAGAAAGGGAATCGGATATTTCATAGTTCCCCAATCTGTACCACGATCAGATCCCTTCGCCTTCAATCAGCAACTCGCCGTAACCGCTCAGAATCCCGCGGCGCTCCAGCAGCCGAACCGCCTCCTGCGTGGCAAGCCGGCGCAGGTCGATGGCCCCGTGGAGAACCATGCCAATGACGATCACGATCATCCCCGCAGCAGTGGCATCGGGCGAAATTCCCACAGCCACATTCGCGCCGCGGTCGAACAACTCACGCTCCAGCAGCAGCGCGGATTCGCTGTCTTCCACGGCGACGATCGCCCCGGAATGCCCGTAGCGCGCCACTCGTTCGG
>Ga0302324_100020747_pt1 | contig 12837 bp, 8 predicted proteins | sample Palsa_T0_1_FD_201949 | JGI IMG/M metagenome (GOLD analysis project Ga0302324, IMG submission 201949) | Peat permafrost microbial communities from Stordalen Mire near Abisko, Sweden - Palsa_T0_1 | ecosystem: Environmental > Terrestrial > Soil > Palsa > Peat permafrost | place: Sweden: Abisko...
CCGGCACCAAATATCTAGCTTTTGAATGTGTCGCTTACGAGCGGCATTTTCGTTTGTGCCCAAAATGTGCCCAAAACGACCAAGGGCGCAGGTTTTGGCGCAATGCGATTGTCAGCTGGCATGAGGCAGTTCGTCTGTTTCTTCATTATGGGCCTTGAAGGAAATCAGGCTTTTTCCGCCGGAATCGGCCTCGGGCCAGCCCCCTATGTAAAAATGATCGGCATACCTTGATAGGAGAGCGATATGTTCATTGAAGCCGGGACAGCTCTGAGCCTTGCCGAATACACGCTTGAACATGATAAGGCTCTAAGGAAAAACTTTAATAAGCTGAGGCTTTGGCTCAAACGCGGCACATTGTCGATCGCTGTATTTGGTCCTGGAGGCACAGGAAAATCGACGCTGGGTCAATACCTGATTGGAAAACTGCCTCAGGGCGGCAACGGTAGCTATCGCGAATCTCTGGACATAGAAGTCCGTGAGGTCGACGGACTTGGTTGCCATTTGTTGGTAGCACCGGGACAGCCCAGAAGACGGAAAACACATTTTCCGAAGCTGTTTGCTGATATTTCCTCCGGAAAAACGACGGGAATAATAAACGTCGTGTCTTATGGCTGTCACTCTTTCGCGACCGAACTGAAGTCTATGCCGTTATTCAAGGCTGGAATGACTTCAGATGATTTTATGAAGAGCTACCTTGTGGATAGACGAGAAGAAGAACTCAACGTTCTGAAGGAACTCGTTGCCGGACTGTCTTCAGCACAAGGTCCCCTGTGGATGCTAACAGTCGTTCTCAAGCAAGACCTGTGGTGGGACAACCGTGTTGAAGTTCAAAAACACTATATGGAAGGCGAATACGAAAAGCATATCCAATCACTCTTAGGATCGCTCGGTGCGCAGAACTTCTCTCATGACTATTTATCAGCTTGTCCGATCATGTTCAATTTTGTTGCGCCCGGCGGATTGACCCTAGTCAAAACCACCGCAGGGTATGACCAGCCCACTCAATACGCGAACTCAAGAAACTTAATCTCTACCGTGATAAAGCGGGCGGGCGGAAAAGACGCGGAGACGACATCGTGAATCCTTGGGGTAGTTTTCGAGCCGAAGACGCCGACCGAATTCCCGTGATCCTAGCGGACTACTCCGGCTATGTGGAAGAGATGACGAATGCCATTGCCGTGATGCGAAAAAGATTGGCGAAAGGCTTGACCGCCATACTGCTGGTCTTTTGTCTCCTTCAGCTTGGAGCGTTCTTGTTTTTCGATTGGCGTCGGGCTTCCCACGCGGAGAGTTCGTCAGTGGAAGTCCATTTGGTTTTGTTTTCCGCCGTCTTTCTTCTTGTTTTAGGATGTCTTCTCATGTGGCTAATCTGGCTTGGTATCCAGGATGCGACGAAAGAACGACGGTTACTTCGGGAATCACTCGAAGAAGGAATTGGAAAACTTGAAGAGCTAGTTCGTATGGCATCTCAGTTTGGCGCACAGATCGAACGCGGAACGGAAAAACTGATTTATTCAGACTTCGCACTAAGCAAGGCAGAGCGGGTGCTTCGCCGCGCCCAGGCCTTCAGGTAGCATCGTCAGAACGTTTTGGTTCGACGCTAACTGATGAAGCTTTCTTGACTGATCCGCAGCTTCGCCGATCAATTTCAGAGACTCGCAGCTATTGAACGACTTCGACTGTCTTTTCGATTTTCCAGGTTTCACCGGAATGCACCCGTGCCATCAGATCGTCGATGCGAATCTGCCGGGCAGGTGACCACTTCGCGTAGTGCTTACGCACGATTTCCGGCGAGTTGCCGAGAATACCGTGTCTCCGGCGCGTGTAGCGAGCTTGCCGGAATAACGAACCTGCTGCGGGACCACCGGAGCCGCAGCTGTGACCGGCTCGGTTCCCTGCACAGCTTCCTGCGCGGAGGCTGGCGCCGATGTCACCAGGCAGACTGGGACGAAGATCAGCGAAAGCGCAAGAGCCGAGCGCATTGGCCCGGCCACGGACAGGGAAATTCTTCTAGCTGTTTGCACAAATTCCGGCAGATTTGTCCGGTACTTTAGTCATTTGAAGCTATCTAAATTTGCACGCTCTAAAGCGCAGCTTCCAGGCTTCGCGCCAGGACGTGGACCAGCGGCGGAAGCATCAGTTCAAAATGCCGGCCTTCCAGAACTTCCTGCTGAAAGCCGCCGCGCGTGATTTGCGCCGCCAGCTTCGCATGGATCGGCGCAGAGCTGAGACCGCTCCGCCTGGCACGGCAAAGGTAGACCGGCGCAAGCACAGCCTTTACTTTTGCCTGCTCAATCAAGATGGAGTGGCGCACAAACGCCGCAAAGAATTTTCGCGTATCTGAATCAGCATCGCTGGTGGCAAGAATGCCACGAAGTGCCAGCCAGTCGAGAACACTCTGCACCCGCGCTGGCTCCGACTTGGTGCGCACAATCCGCCGCGCCAGCTTCAGGATTGAAGCTGCGAGGCCAGTCGGCTTGGGCTGGTGAGCACGCGGCAAATCGGCAACCAGGTGGTCGTAAACCTCGGTGATGAGACTCTTCAAAATCGACAGCCGTGTGCAGGTTCGGTCCAGCATCGCTACCGGCGTCTCGATCATGCAGAGCAACGAGACTTTTCGCTTGCTGCGCTCCAGTTCGCGCGCAGTCGCAAGTGCAAAGATCCCCCCCGCGGAGAAACCGGCAATGCGAATATCGCCTTCTGGCTGCTGCTCCATAATCATGCCGGCGTAATTCCGCGCCAGTTCATCGATGGACGTCCATTCGTCCGCGGCCCCCGACAATACGCGCGACTGGATTGCGTAAACGGGCATTTGCTCGGAAAGATGAGCGGCCAGCGCGTCGTAGATGTTCGTTCTTCCTCCGGCGGGATGAATAAAGAACAGAGGCGCCAGACTCCCGTGAGCGCGATACGGGATCATCTGTTGATCGGATGAGATTCGATCGGTGGCTGAACTTTGGCTTCGAGCAGTGGAAGGCAGAACGTTTGGCGTAGACGCAGAGGGAGCCTCAAATGTATCGAGAACCAACACAGTGAGGCTTTCAATCGAGGAGTTGGCAGACATCTTGCTGTTGGGCAAAGATGCGCCGATTCTTGCCTGCAGGCGGTTGAGCAGCTCGAAGGCCATGAGCGAATCGAGCCCCATCTCACGGAGCGGACGGCTCACATCGAGCCGCGCCGGCGCAGTCCGCAGCACCTTTGCAACTGAATCGCGCACCAGGTCCAGAATCAGAGTCGGCCTGTCCTCGAGAGACGCGGCAAGAAGCACGGAGCGCTGATCTTCATTGCTTGAGGATGCATCGAGGACTGTAGAGACGAAGACATCGGAGAATCGCGGCAGTGGCGCTGCGCCGACGCTTTTCGCGAAGATCTTTTGCCAATCGATGTGCATGAAAGCGATCTGGGTGACATTCCGTTGCAGCAGACAGCCGAGCATCTGCGTTGCCTGATCCGGCGTGAAGGGATAAATGCCGTTCGCGGCGAATTGGACTGCCAGCGCCGGATTGCGGGCAAGGATTCCCACCTGGCCCAGCGCTCCCCAATTGACGGTGAGAGCAGGCAGGCCGAGAGAGCGGCGATGATGCGCGAGCGCGTCGAGAAAGCCGTTGGCGGCAGCATAGTTGCCCTGGCTGGGCGAGCCGAAGAGCGCGCTGATTGAGGAAAACATGACGAAGTAGTCAAGCGGCGCCTTGGCAAGCGCGGCGTGCAGATTCCATGCGCCAATCGCCTTGGGACCAACGACGCGGGTGAAGCGCTCTTCAGTCTGCTGAGACAAAAGCCCATCGTCAAGAATCATGGCAGCATGAAAGACACCGCGCAGAGGCGGCATCGCGACCTTGATCGCTGCCAGCACGCGTGCAACCTCGCTCGCGATAGACACATCAGCTTTGACAACGAGGACCTTCGCGCCAAGCCTGCGCAACTGGGCCACAGCGCGCTTTGCTTCAGAAGCTATGTCACCGGTTTTTCCGCACAAGACAAGATTTCTTGCGCCGCTATCAACAAGCCACCTTGCAACTGCGAGGCCGAACCCGCCGAGGCCGCCAGTGATGAGGTACGAAGCTTTGGCTGAAAACGCGATGGGCCTGGCAGGCGGCATGCGCAGCGGCGCGGCATCTGTGTCCTGCGTGGTGAGAACAATTTTGCCGATGTGCTTTGCCTGCGCCATCAGCCTGAATGCAGCGGCCGCTTGCGAGATGGGAAGCGACTGGTGCTGCAAGGGCTGAAGGCGTCCGCTGCGAAACAGCTTGAGCACGGCAAGCAGCAGAGACTGAACGGCCTGCGGTTGCTCTGCCATCACTTGCCCCATATCGATAACGAACATGGAGATGTTGTTGCGCAGTGGGCGCAGGCCAATGGGGCTGTTGGCATAGATGTCGCGCTTGCCGATCTCAAGAAAGCGGCCGCCGGGCGCAAGAATGGACAGCCCTTTGCCGATGGCCTCGCCGGCAAGCGAGTTCAGCACCAGGTCAACGCCGGCGCCTTTGGTGATGTGGCGAATCTTTTCCGCGAAGGCCGTGCTGCGCGAATCCATGACGTGCCGGATGCCAAGGTTGCGCAGCCACGCGCGCTTCTCTTCGCTGCCGGCGGTCGCAAAGATTTCCGCTCCGGCGAGTTGCGCGATCTGGACGGCGGCAAGCCCCACTCCACCAGTTGCGGCGTGAATAAGTATTTTTTCTCCGCGCTGAATTTTGCCCAGATTGTGCAGCGCATACCAGGCAGTCATGAAAGCGACCGGAATGGTGGCAGCCTGCTGGTAACTGAGGCGGCGGGGCTTGGGCAAAACAAATGCGGCAGGAATAGTGAGATGCGAAGCAAAGCAACCCGCGCCGCAGGCAATCACCTGATCGCCAATTTTGTAGTTGCGAACACTCTTGCCGATGGAGACGATGCGGCCGGAGCATTCATCGCCAATGGCGATGTCGCGATCCGACTCGATGGGATAGATGCCGAGCAGCTTCATCACATCGCGGAAGTTCAACGCTGCTGCATGGATTTCAATTTCCACTTCGCGTGGGCCGGGCTTGCGACGCATGACCTCGTGCACGGCAAGATCATCCATCACGCCTGACACTGGCAAATCGATCCTGTAGCCGGCGTTCGGAGAAGCAGCGGCCTTGGGAGGATGAAGCTCAAGCCGCGTAGGCACGATGCGGCTGGCGAGGCGGACACCGTCTCGCCAAGCGACTTCCGTCTCGCGATCCTGCGATAGCAGCTCCTTGAATATTTCCCGTGCAATGGCATCCGGCTCGCCGGGCCCAAGATCGACAAGACGGCTCGAGAGACGCGGGTATTCAGAACCAATGGTGCGTCCCATTCCGACCAGCATGGATTGAGCAACAGAAACTGTGTCATCGCGAACCACAATCTGCGCGCCTCGGGTAATCAGCCAAAGGGGCAGCAAAGACGTGCGAGATTCGATAGCCTGCACCAGATGCAAGGCGCTGTTACAGACAGCGTCCTGAGACTCGATGAGCGAGTCTGTGTCGAGCTGCGCAGTGTCCGTAGCATCGAGACTCCAGAGATGAACAACGCCTGCGATGCTGGTTGCTTCAGGCTTGGCAAGAAACTCCTGCAAGCGCGATCGAAGCGATGAAGCTGCATGACCGTTTGGTTTCCCATAGCTGCCGTGCAATTCATCCTGAAACAGCAGCACAGGGGAAGCACCCCGGCGCTTGAGCAGCGCGGCAAGTTTCGTCGCAACGCCGCGGCCGTCAGCAAGAATCAGCCACGTCCCTGCCATGGATTGTGCGGATTTCTGAATTGGCTTGATTGGCTTTTCAATCCATCGCGTTTCATACAGCCAGTTTTCGGGCGCGTCATGCGCCACCGCCGTATGCCCGCGGACTGCCTGTGCGTGATAGCCCTCGATCTCAATCAGCACGCGCCCCGATGGATCGGTAATCGTGATCTCAAAGACTGGCGAGAAGAAACTCACATGCACCAGCCGCGCGTGGCAGAAGACGACTGGACCGGCCGGTGCTAGAAAATTGATGCGATCGATGCGCACTGGAACATAAGTAACTTTGACCTCTGGCTCGGGCGCGGAGATCATGGCCAGCTGAAAGCAGCCATCCAGCAGGCTGGGATGTATGCCGAACTTATCTGCTGAAGGCACAAGCGGTTTTGGAAGCCGGATTTTCCCCAGCGCCTCCCCATCTCTTCTCCACACAAACTCGATGGTCTGAAACATCGGCCCATAGAAAAGACCAAGGCTCTTGGAACGGTTATAGACATATTGAGTCGCGAACCGCTGGGGCAGCTTCGCTCTCAGGCGTTTGAGGTCGAGTTGGGCGGGAACGGTTTCAACGCGCGCCCTGATCTTTGCCGTCGCGTTGCGATTCCAGTCAGCGTCGGCCGAACCATCGCGCGTTGAAAACGTGACGGTGGAATCGAGCGGAGAGTACGTGGACTGCAGTTGGATGGGATCTTTGCCCTCGGGCAAGTGAAGCGCGCGCAAAAATTCGACGTCCTCAATCTCCAGCTGGCGAGAGGGAAAGAGGAATGTGCCGATGGCGCGCGCGGTTTCAACGAAGCCTGCGCCGGGGAACAGAATGTGGTTCTCAAGTTGGTGGTCTTTGAGCCACGGCTTGGCGTTTAGATCGAGCCAGGTATTCCATGCGGGTGTGGCCGCTTCCGCTTTCGCAGTGAGGAAAGGATGCGGCGGCGCATTGAGTCGAATGGCGCGGCTCAGAAATGCCTCATGCCAGTGATGTTCACGTTGCCATGGGAAGAGCGGGAGAGCGATATCCTTGCCGGTCGCTGGGAAAATGCTCTCCCACGAAATCGAAGCGCCGGCCAGATGCAACGCGGCAAGGCTTTCAAAGATCGTGGTCATATCGGGCTGGTTGCGGCGCAGGGAGAAGAGAACCGTTCCGCGCGCCGTTGTCTGAGCCAGCGTTTCAGAGATCACGGGCGCCAGCGCCGGATGAGCATTGAGCTCAAGAAAGCAAGAATGGCCGCGTGCGGCAAGCCCTGCGATGGCTGTGCTGAAACGCACCGGCTCCCGCACGTTGCGCCACCAGTAGCGAGCGGTCATGTTCAGTCCGTCAGTGATTTTCCCGGTGACGGTTGACCAGATGGGAATTTGTGCGCGCGAAGTTTCCACCTGCCCGAGGGCACTGAGCAAGCCGGCTTTGGCGGGGTCCATCTGGCTGCTATGAAAAGCATAATTAACCAGCAGGAAACGATTGAAGACGCTTCTCTCATCGAGCAATTTGGCAATCTCTTCGAGAGGAGCCGGCTCGCCGGAAAAGGTAACTGAGCTGGGACTGTTGTAGGCAGCGATCACAAGCTGCCCGCGATATTCGGCAGCGATTTGCTGGGCCTGTTCATCGCTGAGGCTGGCGGCCAACATTCTGCCTGTATCCGGAGCAAAGCCCATCGACCGGCCGCGATGGAAAACCACGCGTGCGGCTTCGCGCAGCGTCAAAACTCCCGCCACATGCGCGGCTGCAATCTCACCAACGCTGTGGCCCACAACAGCGGAAGGCTTAACTCCAAACGAATCCCAGAGCGCTGCCAAGGCCACTTGCAAAGCAAAGATGGCAGGCTGAGCAATTTCGGTTTGCTCCATCTTTGACGAGCCTTGATCGCGCGAGAGCTCTTTCACCAACGACCACTTTCCGAACTCGTGAAACAGGGCATCGCATTCTTCAATCTTGTTGCGGAACGTTCCGTTGTGCGCCAATAGCTCGCGCCCCATTGCCCACCATTGCGATCCCTGACCAGAGAAGACGAAGACGGGCCCGGCGTTTTCCGCTTTGCGATTCACCAGCGAAGGCGTTATGTCCCCAGCGAGCGCTGCGTCCAGACGATCGAGCAATTGTTTGCGCGTAGCTGCCACCACACAGAAACGATGGCCCAAATGCGAACGCCGTGTGGCTGCCGCCGCGCAGAGAGACCATGCATCGATAGTCGGCAGCAGCGCACGGTAATTCGCGACAGCGCCGAGCAACGCTTCGCGCGTGTGGCCGGAGATGGGCAGAATAAATGGCCGGCCGTTTCGCGCTGCATTTGCCGTCTTCTGCGTGCCCGCCGGTGTCGCCTGCAGAATGACGTGCGCGTTGGCCCCTCCGAATCCGAATGAATTGACGCCGGCGAGCAATGGCCCTGCATTCCGCGGAAACGGTTGCAGCCGGCTCACTACGCGGAGGTTCAGCTTTTTGAAGTCAATGCGCGGGTTGGGCTTTTTGAAGTGCAGGCTCGGGGGGATGGTTTTGTGTTTCAGGATGAGTGCTACTTTGATGATGCTGGCAACGCCCGACGCGGATTCAAGATGGCCAAAGTTGGTTTTGACTGAACCGATAAGGCAGGGATTCTTTCTGCTATCGCAGAGCGCGGCGCTCAACGCAGCGGCTTCAATGGGGTCGCCAATCGGAGTGCCCGTGCCGTGCGCTTCGACATACGCAATCTGCGATGGATCAAGCCCGGCGCTGAGGCAAGCGCCGCGGATCAGCGCTTCCTGAGCTTGCTGACTGGGAACGGTGATCCCGTTCGTACGACCGTCCTGGTTGGCAGCGGTCGAGCGGATGACAGCATAGATTCTGTCGCCCGCAGCTTGTGCTGCGGAAAGCGGCTTAAGAAGAATGGTACCTGCGCCCTCTGCACGAACAAAGCCATTAGCGCCGGCGTCGAATGCTTTGCATCGCCCGTCAGGAGAAAGCATGGCCATGCGGCTGAAGGCAAAAAAAGTTTCCTGACTGAGAAGCGCATTCACGCCGCCGACAATGGCCATGGAGCAGTCGCCGCGCCACAGGCTTTGGCACGCAATGTGGCACGCGGTCAGCGCGGACGAACAGGCCGTATCGACGGCCAGGCTTGGACCGCGCAGATCAAAACAGTAGGAGATGCGGTTGGCGGAGATGCTGAAGGTAGAGCCCGTCGCCGAGTAAACGTCAGCAACCGCGCGGCCGCCGCCTTCATTCTGCAGGGCGCCATAGTCAGATGTCGAAATGCCGATGAACACGCCGGTGGACGAGCCACGGATCGCGTCTAGGGTTTGTCCCGCATCCTCGAAAGCTTCCCAACTTGCCTCAAGAAGCAGACGCTGTTGCGGATCAATCGCATCGGCCTCACGGGCTGAAATGCCAAAGAAGCCTGGATCGAAGCGGTCAATATTTTCGATGAATCCGCCCCAGCGCGAGACGGACTTCCCGTCGCGGCCGGGAACCGGGTCGTAGTGGGCAGCAATGCTCCACCGGTCCGCAGGTATCTCGCGGATTGCGTCCGTCCCGGCGCAGAGCATGTCCCAAAATGACTGGGGTGAATCTGAGCCGCCGGGGAAGCGGCAGCCGATGCCTATGATGGCAAGCGGTTCATTCATGAGCCAGCATTCGCCTTTTCCAGAGCAGGACTAACAATTGCAGCTCAGAATTCGCGTGGAAGTTTGTTGTATCCACAATAGCAGGGCATACGATGAAGATGTCTTTGAGCTTATAGGGGAGCATTCATTGGCCTTGCAATAACCTATTTATTATCACTATAGAAAAGCGATCCGATTCTTTGGATACCCAAGGGCCTTCCCGCCTCGGCAAAACAGTGCAGGCTGAACAAGTTCCCCGCAATGCATCAGGGGCAACTGTTATGGCCTTAATCTCCGAACGCCGATCCATCACCGGTCCTGACGAGCGAAAACGCCCGGCATTTCCCTGCCATGCACTGGGAATTCTTCAACTCGGGCGGACCGATTCGCGAGGCATTTCGATTTTCGTGGTGCGCGGGAATCCTGGATCAGGAGGCCTTCTGGCGTAGTTCCTGCTCCGCGCGAAACCAATCCTGCTCCGCAAAGCCGTCTTGAAATCCACGCTGCGCCCAATAATCGGCTGCCAGCTTGCGGATCTCTTCTTGTGAGGGCATCACCACTGGCGGGGTCGTCACGGCGGTTGTTTTCTTGACTGCAGTCTTCCGTGGCTTCGCCGGCGCCTTCGCTTTTTTCACTGTATCTGCCATATAAAAATCCTCCGTTGGATTCGCCACCCACATACGGGGCATCCATTCCAGTTTACAAAAACTGGCCGGAATAAGCGATAGCCAACTTATCGGCGAATCAATAGACTTAACCCACAATCCGATCGTTGAACTTACCCTTGTGAACCTGCCTTTGCGAAGATACCTGCGCAAAGTCTCCTGTATCCCGCACTTTATGGCGTCTTAAATCAGGTCGCAGAATCATTTCGAGGCGATGCTGATTTGCCGCGCTGGATAAGTTGTCGCATATTATGAGATCTCAAAGCCGCGCGACGCAACCTATACTTCGTCCCGGCGCTGGTGATTCTCGCGCATCCCACCTTTGTCGAATCACTCAATATTCGCTTCGCGGCTCTCGATTCGAAGTGATCGAGAGTCCGGGCGCAATGCGGCTCGCAGCGGTTTGGCTGGCACAGCTTACACTGGAAGGCACGGAGCCGGCGCTTTGAACGCAGCCATTGAATTTCGCAATGTGTCCTTCGCGATTTCGCGCGGACGGCTGCTGCTCGACGATATTTCCCTGGCGCTGGAAGAAGGAACAACCACCGCTATCCTGGGCCGCAGCGGATCGGGCAAGACCACGCTGCTGCGCACGGTCAATCGCATGGTCGAGCCCACCGGCGGCGATGTATTCGTTCGTGGCAAGAACATCCGCGACGGCGATCTCATCGCGCTTCGCCGTTCGATGGGCTACGTGATTCAGGAGACTGGCCTCTTTCCGCACTTTACGGTGGAGCGGAATGTGGGTTTGGTTTTAGAAGTGGAAGGCAAGCCGCGTCAGGCGCGCATCCAGCGCAGCCACGCGCTGCTGGAGATTGTTGGTCTCGATCCGGCCAGCTTTGCGCATCGGTATCCGCACCAACTCTCCGGCGGGCAGCGGCAGCGTGTCGGCCTTGCGCGTGCATTGGCCGCCGAGCCGGGCATTCTGCTGATGGATGAGCCGTTCGGCGCGCTCGATCCGCTCACGCGCGCCGAGATGCAGGACATGCTTCGCAGCTTGATGAGCACAATGAAGAAGACAGTATTGCTGGTCACGCACGATCTCGACGAGGCTTTATATCTCGCGCATCGTATCGTGCTGCTTAGCGAAGGCAAACTCATCGCGAACCTTGAACCAACGGAGTTTCTACAATCGCACGATCCCATGGTCGAGGCTTACATAAAGGCATTTCATCGCGGAAGTCTAAGCGCGACCATGCTGGAAAAGCCATGAAAGAACAGCTATGAAGGAACAGCCATGAACTCCGGCTTCTTCGCGCAATATGGCGGCGAAATTGCGACGCTCACGCTTGAGCATCTTTGGCTCACCGGCGCCGCCATGCTGCTGGCCACAGCCATCGCCGTGCCTGCGGGCATTTGGCTTTCGCGCGCCACGCGATGGGCCAAGCCGGTGATTGCCACAGCCAATATATTGCAAACGATTCCATCTCTTGCCATGTTCGGATTTCTGCTGCCACTGCCCTGGCTCGGCGAACGCGCAGCCCGCATCGCCATCGTCGCGCTGACTGCATACGCGCTGCTTCCCATTTTGCGCAATACCTATGCCGGGATTCGCGGCATCGATCCCGCGGTGATTGAAGTGGCGCGCGCGTTGGGGCTCACCAACTGGCAGCGACTCGTCAAAGTCGAACTGCCCCTTTCAGCAGCGTTCATTCTTGCCGGGTTGAGGACAGCCACTGTAACCTGCGTTGGCATTGCCACTATCGCGGCAGCAGTAGGCGCGGGCGGCCTGGGCGAACTGATTTTTCGCGGCGTCGCCTCGGTGGACAACCGGCTGGTGCTCGCCGGCGCAATTCCCGCTGCGCTGCTGGCCCTGGCTGCGGATGGGGCGCTTGGTTTGCTGGAACGGCGCTTTACGGTACCTGCAAAATGACACGTCAACTTCGCATAGCATTCTTCTTTGCGACAGCGCCTGTCATCGCTGCATTGTTATCGGCCTGCGCCCCGCCGCGGCCGGATCATCCCGTCATCGGAGCCAAGAATTTTACCGAGCAGGTGGTACTCGGCGAACTTCTCGCGCAGGAGATTGAGGCTAAATCAAATCTCAAAGTTGAGCGCCGGTTCTATCTCGCCGGGAGTTATATCTGCCAGCAGGCGCTGGTCTCCGGACGCATCGATGCCTATGTGGAATACACCGGCACAGCGCTGACAGCAATTCTCAAGCAGCCCGTCGATCGCGATCCGCAACGCGTGCTCGGCACCGTGCGCGGCCTCTACGCCTCGCGCTACAACGTGGTCGTTGCGCCGCCATTCGGATTTGAAAACACATTTGCCATGGTTATCCGCGGCGAAGATGCGCGCGCACTGCACCTGACCACGCTGAGCCAGGCCGCGCAATACGCGCCGCAGTGGCGTCTTGGAGTTGGCTATGAATTTGAACAGCGCCCCGATGGGCTGCCGGGCCTCAGCGCCGTTTACGGGCTGAAGTTCGCTGCGGCGCCGCGCACCATGGATCTGGGCCTGCTTTATCGCGCACTGAATGCGCACCAGGTGGACATGATCGCAGCCAACTCAACTGATGGGCCGATTCAGGCCTTCGGGCTTGTCGCGCTGGAAGACGACAAGCATTACTTCCCGCCGTACCAGGCTGTCCCGCTAGTGCGCGCGGAGTCGCTGCAACGTTGGCCGCAGATGCAGAATGCGCTTGATGCGCTGGCCGGCAAAATTACTGCGGACGATATGCGTGCCATGAACGAGGCCATCGACGGCCAGCATCGCGATCCCGCCGAAGTAGTGCGGGAATTTCGCAGCAAGCGGGGCCTGTGAGACACGTCAAATGTTGAGATAGCGTCGCAAATCCTCAGGATGATTGCAATGCGCAAGCGCTGTATCGCGCGACACGCGCCCTGCGCGCACCAGCTCGGCCAG
>Ga0302324_100020748_pt1 | contig 12837 bp, 8 predicted proteins | sample Palsa_T0_1_FD_201949 | JGI IMG/M metagenome (GOLD analysis project Ga0302324, IMG submission 201949) | Peat permafrost microbial communities from Stordalen Mire near Abisko, Sweden - Palsa_T0_1 | ecosystem: Environmental > Terrestrial > Soil > Palsa > Peat permafrost | place: Sweden: Abisko...
GGGACCGCTGCACGGCTACGGCATTGCGCGCCGGATCGAGCAGACCAGCGGAGAGTTACTTTCGCTGAACTACGGCACTCTCTATCCAGCCCTGCTCAAACTCGAACAGGAAGGCGCAATCTCCTCCGAATGGGGCGCATCGGAGAACAACCGCAAGGCCAAGTTTTACAAGCTCACCCGCACTGGCAAAAAGCAGCTCCAGAAGGAGGCGCAGGATTGGGAACAGGCGACTGCAATCCTCGCCCGCTTTCTCTCTCCCGCCGAGGAGGCCTGATGCGGGCCCTTCGAGCGTGGTGGATCCGTCTCGGCGGCCTGTTTGGCTCCAGCCGGAGAGATGCTGACTTGCATGCGGAGCTGGAGAGCCACCTGCAGATGCATGTAGACGACAACCTGCGCGCCGGTATGACTCCGGAACAGGCGCGGCGTGACGCCCTGATCAAACTCGGCGGCGTGGAGCAGACCAGCCAGGCCTATCGCGAGCGTGGCACCCTTCCGCTGGCCGAAGGCTTCTTACAGGACGTGCATTACGGCTTCAGAATGATGGGTCGAAACTTCGCCTTCAGCGCCGTCGCGGTCATCACCCTGGCCATCGGCATCGGCACGACCACCACTGTTTTCAGTTGGATCGACGCTGCGTTGGTGCGGCCGTTGCCGGGGGCCGCCGACCCGGAGCGCCTTGTGGCCGTCGAGTCGGTCACTGCCAATGGAGATGAGGTGCCGAATTCGTATCCAGACTATCAGGACTTCCGCGACCATCTGAAACTCTTCGATGGGATCGCCGTAACCAGGCCCGCTCCGTTCAGCGTCGGCCAGCAAGATCATGCCGAACGGGTCTGGGGCGAATTGGTCTCGGGCAACTTCTTCTCCGTCCTCGGGGTCAAGGCTCAGACGGGTCGCGTCTTCCTGCCGACGGAGTACGGCGATAAGCCTGGGGCCTTTCCCATCGCCGTCATTAGCGATCGCTTTTGGAGATCCCACTTCGGCGCCGATCCGGCGATCGCCGGAAAGACCCTCCGGGTCAACCAACACGAACTTACGATTGTCGGGGTGGCGGCGCCAGGATTCCAGGGATCGATGCCCGCCACCGCCTTCGATCTCTGGGTGCCGTACATGCAACAGCCGGTGCTGAACGGCGTTGACGAACGGATGCTCCGCAACCGGCAGAACCGAAACATGCTAGGCATCGCCCGTCTCGGGCGCGGCGTCACTCTGGACCAGGCCCGGAATGAACTCGGGGCTCTGGCTACTTACATGTCGGTCGCCAACGCCGACGTCAGCCAAGGCATGAGCGCGACCCTGCTGCCCTTGTGGAAGTCTCCGCATGGCCCACAGGCTCTGCTTGCGGCTCCACTCAAAATCCTCATGGGCATTTCAGTCTTAGTCCTGATCATCGTGTGCGCGAATGTTGCCAACCTCCTGCTGGCCAGGGCAGCAGCGCGGGAAAAAGAGTTCAGCACTCGGCTGGCCCTCGGCGCGGCTCGCGGACGGCTCGCGCGCCAGATCCTTACCGAGAGCCTGATGCTCGCAATCGCTGCCGGGGTGGCAGGCGTTGCCATGACCTCGTGGATGAGCCGTTCGCTCAAATATCTGCTCCCTCCCGGCCAGCTCACCCTCGCCCTTGATCTCAACTGGAGCAGCCACGTTCTGCTGTTTATCGTCGCGGTGTGCGGGCTCTCTGCCCTCCTTGCTGGGTCGGCGCCGGTGCTGTATCTTCGCCATCTGGACCTAAACGAGGGCCTCAACCAGGGCGGGCGAGGCGGCAAGAGCGGCGCGCGTTCCCATCGGCTTCGCTCGCTGCTGGTGGTTTCCGAGGTATCCCTGGCCTTGATCGCCTTGATTGGTGCCGCACTCTTCGTCCGCGGCTTCCAAACCACCAGTCGAATCCAACCCGGCTTCGACCCCGACCACGTGCTTCTGTCCCAGTTCTACCTGGCCACCAACGGCTACACCCTCGAACAACGCGAAGCCTTCTGCCGGCGGTTGCAGCAGAAGCTGGAATCGGCCCCGGGAGTGGTCGCCGCAGCGTATTCCGACGGGATCCCGCTGGGCTTCGAGCCCAGCTGGTGGGAGGACCTGAGAGTCGAGGGCTATACTCCGGCACCGGGTGAAAACATGAAAATCTTCCGCAACGTCGTCTCTCCCGGATACCTGAACCTGATGCGCATTCCGCTGGTCGAGGGACGCAACTTTACCGAGCACGATAACGAGGATGCCAGCTCTCCCAATGTAATGATCGTGAACCAGGAGTTTGTGCGCCGCTTCTTCGGCGGCAGACTCCCGATTGGCAGGAAGATTCACGGCTGGGGCCAATGGTTCACGGTTGTCGGTGTAGCCAGAGACAGCAAATATCACTATCTCGGCGAACCGTCGCTGCCGTACACCTACTTCCCCTTCCGTCAGGTCTATCGCACCGATATGCAGCTGGCCTTCTATGTGCGAACGCAGGCAGACCCCGAAACCATATTGGTTACAGTGCGCCAGAAAGTCCGGGAGATCGATCCCAACGTAACCGTCTTCGATGCGGCTCCGCTGAAAGACTTCATCGGAGCGTCGCTCTACCCGCAGAAGGTCGCCGCCACACTGCTGGGAGTTATGGGAACGCTCGCGGTGCTGCTCGCTGCCGTCGGAATATACAGCGTAATGGCGTATTCCGTGGTGCAGCGGACCCACGAAATCGGCATCCGCATGGCGTTGGGCGCCAAGCCGGCAGATGTTCTGGCGCTGGTGGTTCGGCAAGGCCTCACCCTGGCCGGGATAGGCCTTGCGGTCGGGACTTGCCTGGCGCTGCCGCTTGGCCGCAGCTTCGCCACCATCTCTTTCACTGGACTGGCAATGGGAGGGGGCGAAAAGTTGCTCGGAGAAGCAAGCGCGTCGGATCCACTGATCTACGTGGCCGCCGTCGCATTTTTGTGGGGTGTGGCGGCACTGGCCGCCTACGTTCCGGCCCGGCGAGCTGCCAAAGTCGAGCCCATGATCGCCTTGCGCTCGGAATAAACCTCGAAGGAGAACTGGATGCGAAAGCTAAGAGCATTATGGATTCGGCTCCGCGGAGTCTTCAATCGAGGACGGGGCGATGGGGAGTTCGCGGCGGAGCTGGAGAGTCATCTTCACCTGCACATCGAAGAGAATCTGCGCACCGGTATGACCCTCAAGGAAGCCCGGCGGCAGGCGGCCATTCGATTAGGCGGCGTGGAACAGACCCGGCAGGCCTATCGCGAACGGCAGACTCTGCCCTGGGTGGAGACCATCGGGCAAGACCTGCGCTTCGGCCTGCGCATGCTGCGCAAAAGCCCTGGATTTAGCGCGGTGGCCGTGCTCACGTTGGCGCTCGGCATTGGCGCTAATACCGCCATCTTCTCGATCGTCAATGGAGTGCTGCTCAACCCGCTGCCGTTCCCGCATGCTGAACAACTGGTGGTGCTTCACGAGAGCAAGCCGAACTTTGAGTTTGGATCGATCTCCTACCCAAACTTTCAGGATTGGCGAAAGAACAACCACACGTTCTCGTCGATGGCGGTCGCTCGGGGATATTACTTCAGTTTTACCGGAACCGGTTTGGCGGAACAGCTGGACGGCGAATTCATGACCGCGGATTTCTTTGAAACGCTGGGCGTGAAGCCGCTGGTGGGCCGCACTTTTACCCAGGCAGAAGAGCGGCCTGGCGCGGGGCCAGTCGTTCTTATCAGCGAGGGCCTGTGGCGGCGGAAATTCGGCGCGTCGCGGGACGTACTGGGCAAGAGCATTTCGCTCGAGGGCCAGAGCTACACCATCATTGGTGTAATTCCGGCGGGCATCCACCTGTCGGTGTTGAGTTTCCGAAGCCGAGACGTCTATGTCCCCATCGGGCAGTGGAGAAATCCCGGGCTGACTGAGCGCTCCGCTGGGTTGGGGATCCGCGCCATCGCGCGCTTCAAGCCGGGCGTGACCCTGGAGCAGGCCAACGCCGATATGGCGCAGGTGACGCAGAACCTTGCCATGGCCTTTCCGGAAGTGGACAAAGGAATCGGCGCGAAGCTCGTTCCTTTGAAAGAACAGATGGTAGGGCAAGTGCGGCCCTTCCTCTTGGTGCTGATGGCCGCTGTCGGCTTCGTGCTACTGATCGCCTCTGTCAACGTCGCCAGCCTGATGTTGGCCCGTTCCACAGGCCGGATGAGGGAGTTCGCCGTCCGCACGGCGCTGGGCGCGAGCCGCCGACGGATGATCCGCCAGCTGCTCACCGAAAGCCTACTGCTCGCCGTTGCGGCAGGCGCACTTGGATTGTTGCTTGCGGTGTGGGGTACGCACGCCGGACTCAAGCTCTTACCCGAGGCCTTACCGCGTGCGGACGAGATCGGGCTCGATTTCCGTGTGCTGCTCTTCACGATGACGATCTCCATCTCCGCAGGTACGATATTTGGCCTCGCTCCCGCGCTCAAGTCCTCCCATGCCGATCCGCAAACGGCGCTCAAAGAAGGAGGACGCGGCGCCGGCGGGATACGCCATCGCGCGCAGAGCGTTTTCGTGATTACCGAAATGGCGATGGCTTTGGTACTGCTCATCGGCGCGGGTCTGATGGTCCGCAGCTTGGCACGGCTTTGGAGCGTAGATCCCGGGTTCAATCCGCGAAACGTCCTGACCTTCGGATATACCCTCCCGCCATCGATGATCCATGGTCGTCCCGAGGCCATTCGGGCCGCCTTTCGTAACTTCGACGACCGTCTGGCGGCGACGCCCGGGGTGGAAGCGGTCTCGCAGTCATGGGCCGGACTGCCGATGGAAGGTGAGGACGATACCTTGTTCTGGCTGGATAGCCATCCAAAGCCCGCCAATACCAACGGGATGAACGGGACCATCCTCTACAACGTAGGACCGGATTATCTGAGGGTCATGGGGATCCCTCTGCTGCGCGGAAGGTTCTTCACCTCGCATGACAACGAGAATGCCCCTTACGTCGGCGTGATCGACGACGTCTTTGCCGACAAGTATTTCCCAGGCCGGAACCCGATCGGAGAGCGCATCATGCTCGACGGCGACGACCGAAAGCTGGAGATTGTCGGCGTGGTGGGACATGTGAAGCAATTTGGCCTCGACGACGACACTCAGCCGCTGCAAGTGCAGTTATATGTCGCATGGATGCAGACCCCGGACGATGACACCCGGCTGGCGCCATCGGGCAGCGATGAGGTGGTGCGATATCAGGGCAATCTCACCGGCGTTTCGGATGCGATTCGTCGCACCATCCAGCAGATGAGCAATCAGCAGATCCTCTACAACCCCGGCACGATGGAGAGCGCCATTTCAGACTCGCTGGCGCAGCAACGTTTTGCCATGATTCTGCTCGCCGTCTTCGCCGGCTTGGCTCTTCTGCTGGCCAGCGTGGGCATCTACGGGGTGATTGCCTATGTCGTCGGCCAGCGCACTCAGGAGATCGGCATCCGCATGGCGCTGGGAGCGCAACGCGGGGATGTGTTGCAGCTGATGTTGTGGGAGGGTATGCGGCTGGCGCTGATCGGCGTCCTGGTCGGAATCGCGGCAGGACTGGCCCTGACGCGGCTCATGAGCAAGATGCTCTATGGCGTCAGCGCCACCGACCCTCTCACTTTTTCCGGAGTAGCCACGGTATTGATGCTGGTCGCCATCGCGGCCTGCTATTTCCCGGCGCGTCGAGCAGCTTCGATAGACCCGATGCGGGCCCTGCGAACAGAATAGGAGAGCTGAGGAGCGGCTTAGGCCTCCTCGGGGTAGACCCGAGGAAGGCCATCCATGCCAAAGTGTATCCCACCACAAATTCACAATCCTTTTGCATTTCCTTTGCCACGATCGGTTAGGCTGATGCTGACTCATCAGGCATGAAACCATCCGCAAGCCGCCTGAGGCCAGAGGAAAACCGGTTGAGCCAGATCGTATTTGTTCTCGAAGACGACACCGACATCTCGCGTCTGGTGCAGCATCACCTTGAAGCCGCCGGCTTCACCGTCCGGATCTACGGCACCCCCACGAACATCGTCGCCGACGCCGAGCGCCAGGCCCCGGCACTCTTCCTGCTCGACATCATGGTTCCTGGTGGAGACGGCCTCGATGTCTGCCGCAGGCTCCGCAATCACCCTGCACTGAGCACCATCCCGATCATATTTCTGACCGCCCGGGCGGGAGAAAATGACCGCGTCCTGGGCCTCGAACTCGGCGCCGACGACTACATCACCAAGCCCTTCGCCACCCGCGAACTTGTCGCCCGGGTCAAAGCGGTGCTCCGCCGCTTCGAGCGCCCCACAACACCCTCGATCATCAGCTTTGAAGAGATCGTCATCGACGCCAGCGCCATGCAGCTGAAGGTCAAGGGCGAACTCACCACCACTACGGCAACCGAATTCCGCCTGCTTGACTATCTCGCCCGTCACCCGGGACGGGTCTTCAGCCGCGACCACCTGCTCGACGCGGTTTGGGGAGATGCTCGCTTTGTCACCCCACGCTCGGTCGATGTCTATGTCCGCCGCATTCGTGAGAAAATCGAAGGCGACGCTGAGAATCCCCGCTACCTTAAAACTGTCCGTGGCGCCGGCTATCGCTTCGAAGTCCCGAAACCCGCCTGAGAGCGGGGCAGCTTTTCGGTCGGTCGACGTGCATCCATGCGAAGGGAACGCACTCGAAGTGTACTCAAATCGTCCTATCCGCCGGAACCAACCTTCCCGTTGTGAGCTCGACTGGAGCGAACCCTCCGTTGGTCATCTCGACCGGGCCCAGAGCCGAGTCGAAGGGGTAATGCAGAGATCTGCAGTTTCCGCCGCCATACCCCATAGCCGCGCCGGAGACCTGCGATGACCGGTCGGGTCTTCACCAAACTGTTCTTGTCGTTCGTCCTGGTACTCTTTGTCGGGACCGCAATCCTGGACGTCTCGCTGCGGCGGATTCTCGAACCCGCCCTTCGCAGGCAGGCAGAAGACTCCCTCATCGACATTAATGCGACCATGCACCTGCTGCGTCGCGATGTCCTGATTGCAACCCTGATCTCCCTGGTCTTGGCCACCTTCATCGCCGCCCTGATTGCCCAACGGTTTTCCCGCAGACTCGACCGCATTGTGATCTTCGCCAGCCGAATCGCCGCCGGAGAACTCTCCGCCCGCGTCGAAGAGGGCAACCTCGACGAAATCTCCGAAGTCGCCCACGCCCTAGACGCCACCGCCAGCCGTCTCGAACAAAGCTTTCATGCTCTCGAAACCAACCGCCGCGAACTTGAGGCCCTGCTCGACTCCATGCAGGAAGCCGTGGTTGCGGTCAACGCCCTGGGCCAGGTCAGCTGGTCGAATGCCATCATGCAGCGCATCTCTCCCAGCCCGGTGCGTGAAGGCCGTTCCCTGGTCCACACCATCCGCGACCCTGAAGTGCTGGCCTGCGTCGAGGGCGCTCTGGTCAGCCGCGAGGTCCACCGCGGACGGGCCACCTCGGTCGCTCCCGGTCGAATCTTCGAGGTGAGCGCCGCGCCTACACCCGGGGGCGGGGCAGTCGCCGTCCTTCATGATGTCACCGAGGTCGAACGCGCCGAAAAGACCCGCCGCGATTTCGTCGCCAATGTCTCCCATGAACTCCGCACCCCCCTGACTTCCATCTCCGGCTACGTCGAAACCTTGCTCGACGGCCATCATTCCGAGAAAGACACCCGCGACTTCCTCTCCATCATCCTCAAGAACGCCACCCGCGTGAATCGCCTCACCGAGGATCTGCTCGCCCTCGCCAGTGTGGAATCCGGCGATTATAAGCTGAAGACCTTGCCGGTCCGCGCCTCGGCGCTGGTTGCCGACGCGATTGAGTCTCTCACCGGCATGGTGCTCGATTCCCCGGTCGCCCTCGAAGCTGGAGAAACTACCGACGATCTCGTGCTCGCCGATCCCGACTCCCTCAACCAAGTCTTCGGCAACCTGATCGAAAATGCCATGAAATACGGAAGATCCGGCGGACGCGTCAGCGTGGGAGCTCGCAAACTTGACAATGAGGTGGAGTTCTTCGTCCGCGACTTTGGACCCGGCATCCCGTTCGAGCATCTCGATCGCATCTTCGAACGCTTTTATCGCATCGACAAGGCCCGCTCCCGCGAATCCGGCGGAACCGGCCTCGGTCTCGCCATCGCCAAACATATCGTGCTCGCTCACGGCGGACTGATCCGCGCCGAGAGCGAGCTGGGCGCTGGCGCTACCTTCCTCTTCACCCTTCCACTGGCGCCCAGCCGGCCGCCGCCGCCGGTTGTAGGCCAGAGCCCACCTGCCTCCGAAGAAACCTCCCCACTCCCGGTAGAGAGCTAAACACCCGGCTATAGGTAACCGCCATTCGCCCTATATATTCACGGTGGCGTAATTCTGCATTCACAAATCGCCCTGAGGATCGAAGGGACACTCATTCAAGGAATGATCATGCCCAGATTGCAAGCCTCTGCACTGTTTTTACTGATTTCAGCCGGGTCGTTGACGCTGGCGCAAAATATTACCGGCGCCGGCGCCACATTTCCCTATCCCATCTATTCCAAATGGTTTAGCGAATACAGCGGCGCCCACCCAGGGGTCACGATCAATTACCAGTCCCTGGGCAGCGGCGCTGGAATCCGTCAGGTCACGGCGGGAACGGTGGACTTTGGCGCTGCCGATGTTCCGATGACCGACGAACAGCTCGCCGCGTCCAAGGTGAAGGTGGTTCATATCCCCACCGTTCTGGGCGCGGTCGTGCCAATCTTCAACGTGAAAGGGGTCAAGGACCTCAAACTCGCCCCTGATGTCCTCGCGGCTATCTACCTGGGCAAAATCACTTCCTGGAATGACCCCCGTATCGCCAAAGACAATCCCGGAGTCAACCTTCCCAATGAGCCGGTATTCATTGTCCACCGCGCGGAGGCCAGTGGAACCACATTTATCTTCACCGATTATCTTTCCAAGGTCAGCAGCGATTGGCTCAACACCGTTGGCAAGGGCGCGGCGGCTCCGAACTGGCCGGTCGGCATCGGCGCGAAGGGCAATGAGAGCGTGGCCGCCATGGTCCGCCAGGTGGAGGGCGGCATCGGCTATGTCGAACTGATCTATGCCCTGCAGAACAACATCAACTATGCCTGGGTCAAGAACGCTTCGGGAAACTGGCTCAGGGCAACGACCGAAGGCGTAAGCGCCGCTGCGGCGGGAGCAAGAATCCCCCCCGACTATCGGGTCTCAATCGCCAATGCTCCGGGCAAAGACGCGTATCCCATCTCTAGCTTTACCTGGCTGCTGATACCGACGCCGGCAAAGGACGCGACCAACGGCAAGGTTATCAAGGACTTTCTGCAATGGATGCTCGACAAGGGCGAGTCTGAAGCCTCGTCCCTGCACTTCGCACCCCTTCCTGATCCGGTGGTGGCCAGGGTCAAAACGACGATTTCGCAGTTGAAATAGCAGGCGAGCCGACGGTCGTCAGTGCTCAATTCTCAGTGAGCCTCAGAGTTCAGAGTCTTTGCAGGATAGCTCGGCGGATGGAGAGGGCTCTCCGGCAGTTGAAGACGGTGGACTGAAAAACCTCCCTCACGCTTTTCGTTTCTCTTCAATCCGCCGCATCACTGCCGCCGCTTCGAGGTTGGGCGCGGTCCCGCTCGCCTCTAGCCCCACTACCACTCCCGCCCGGTCCGCCTCCGTCGACCGCTGGTCGAACTTCCACTTCCCTTCCAGTCGGGTGATCGGAAGTTCCACCCCAATGATCCGCGCCAGTTGCGCGTCCACATAAGCAGGCGGAGCATCCGTAACCTTCCAGGGTTGCGCAGACTCACCCTCATGCTTGTTCGTAAGCCGAGTCACCACATCCCGCAACCACTCCGCATCGTCGAGAAACCGGACCATCCCATAGGCATGGATCGCCGCATACATCCAGGTCGGAACAACCTTTCCCGTCTCCTGCTTGCTGGGATACCAGGACGGCGACACGTAGGCGTCCGAAGCGGTAAACATCGCCAGCCCCTCGACCTCGGCCACGCTCTCCCGCCACTGCGTATTGCCTCGCGCCACATGCCCGTAGAGGGTGCCGTAGGGTCCACGGGCTGGGTCGATCATCAACGGCAGATGCGTGGCAACCAGGCCCCCCGAGGTCAGAGTCACCAGCGTAGCCAACTGAATCCGTCGCATCTCGGCATAAATTGTGGGAAGATCTTCTTCACGAAAAGCTGCTGGGATATACATACTTTCGACTCCAGGAAAGAAGTGGCTGGAATTCAGTCTAAAGAAATCAAGCAGGGAAAGAACCAAAATGTGCTTGCCGCCGCCCGATGACCAGTTCCACGCTGGTGTCCGCAGACTGCACTCCGATGAATATCGAGTCGTGGGTAAACTGGAGATGACCAACTTGAGGCCGCTGTGGATCATTCCTACGTAGAACGGGTCGTCGATCTAACCGATCCCGACGCCAACCAGATATACAACCACACCATCGAAGAAGCCTGCACCATCCTGTTGGAACAGCCCGCCGAAGCGGTCGGCCATATCCACGGTTCGTTCGCTCTGCTCGCGCGTCATGGCAAGACGGTTCGAATGGCCCGCTCCCTTGACCGCCCGATGCGCTACTTCCTTGCCAAGCGAGCCGAAGGACCAGCGCTCGTAGTCGCCCACCGCATCGACACCATCTTCGACTGGCTCAAATCGGAGGGTCTCGACCGCCAATTCCATCCCAGCTATACACGCATGGTGCCTGCGCACCACGTCGTCGAGTTGCAACTTATCGGATGCCCCGATCCCGATCCGGTGTACACCCGGTTCTTCGCGCCGGCCTCTGCCGCGCTCCCAAGCGACCTGGACGAGGTCGGACGCGCCTACATCTCAGCCCTCGCTGACCAGGTTGCCCAGTGGCTCAAAGCCATCCCTGAGAACGAGCCTATCGGCGTCTGCTTCTCTGGTGGCATCGACAGCGGCAGCGTCTTTCTCACCACCTATCATGTCCTCCGCAAGCTCGGAATGAACCCTTCTCGGCTGAAGGCCTTCACCCTCGACCTCGGAGACGGACCCGACCTCCGCCAAGCGCGCAGCTTCCTTGAGCGGCTTTCGCTGGGGCTCTTTCTCGAGACCATTGAGGTCGACCCGTCTACGCTTGACACCGCCGAAACTATCCGCATCCTCGAAGATTACAAGCCGCTCGATGTCGAGTCCGGGACCATGGCCATCGCGCTCTGTCGTGGGATTCGCCAGCGCTATCCGGAGTGGCTCCATCTGATCGACGGCGAGGGCGGCGATGAGAACTTGAAGGATTATCCGATCGAGGAGAATCCCGAGCTCACGATTCGCAGCGTGATCAACAACCCGATGCTCTATCAGGAAGGTTGGGGCGTCGGAAAAATCAAGCACTCCCTGACCTATAGCGGCGGACTCAGCCGCTCCTATGCGCGCACCTACGCCCCGGCCCATTACTGCGGATTCAAAGGGTTCAGCCCCTACACGCGCCCCGATGTTATCGCCGTTGCCGAAGCAGTTCCGTTTATCGACTTAACCAACTATGAGGTAAGCCGCCTCTATGAATTAAAGGGGGAGATCGTCGGGCGTGGAGTTGCCGCCGTGACCGGGATGAAGATGCCTGTATTTCCCAAACGCCGCTTCCAGCATGGAGCGCTTCCCGTCGAAGCACTTCGCCAACGTTTGCCCTTTCAGGAAGCACAGTACCGCAAGCAGTTCTTATCTCTATATCCATGAACGCAAGCCTCGCCATTTACCCAGAGAGTCGCGCTGATCGGGATACGTGGATCATCGAGCGCCGCGGCGAAAGAAATATCTTGGATGCTTCGCAGCCCTATGCGTTCTTCGTAGAGGAGGAGTGTTCTAAGTCCGGCGAACTCGTCCCTGTGGCAACGATATTTCTCACCAACCGCGAGTGCCCCTGGCGCTGCTTGATGTGCGATCTGTGGAAGAACACCCTGACTGAAACTGTCCAAGCGGGAGCCATCCCACGGCAGATCGGCTTTGCTCTGGAAAGGCTCCCAATGGCCCGCCAGGTCAAACTCTACAACAGTGGAAGCTTCTTCGATCCGCATGCGATTCCGCTCGACGACTACCCGCGAATTGCAGACCGAGTGGCTCCCTTCGAACGGGTTATCGTGGAGAGTCATCCCGGCTTGGTCGCCAACAACTGTTTTCGATTCAAAGACCTCCTAAATGGCCAACTGGAGGTCGCAATGGGCCTGGAAACCGTGCATCCACAAACCCTCGATCGACTGAACAAGGGCATGACACTCGAACAATTTGCCGCCGCCGCCGGAAGGCTCCGCCAGCACCACATCGATCTGCGTGTCTTTATTCTCGTGAAGCCGCCTTTCCTCAGCGAAGACGAGGCCCTTACGTGGGCTGAGCGTTCCCTTGACTTCGCCTTTGACTGCGGCGCCAGCGCGGTCAGCCTTATTCCCACCCGGGGCGGAAATGGAGCCATGGAAGAACTCACCGCCACTGGAGACTTTGAACCACCGGGATTGAAAACGCTCGAGGCCGCTACCGCATATGGCCTGTCACTCGGCCGCGGTCGGGTGTTCGCAGACTTGTGGGAAGTAGCAGCGACTCAACCACTGAACGCTTGCAATCGCCGGAGAATCGAGCGGCTACAGGCCATGAATCGAAGCCAGATTCCGATTGCCGAAGTTACGGGTGATGTTTGCGGAGCAGGTTATTGAAGCGCCAGTATGACATTGCTGTGATAGGCTCCGGCTTTGCCGGATCGCTCATGGCCATGATCGCCCGCCGTCTCGGGCGCTCAGTGGTCCTGATTGACAAAGGCAGTCACCCGCGGGTTGTCATTGGCGAGTCCTCCACGCCGCTCACCAACCTCCTCATTGAGGAACTGGCGACTCGCTATGATTTGCCGGCGGTGAGGCCTCTGGCCAAA
>Ga0302324_100020754_pt1 | contig 12836 bp, 6 predicted proteins | sample Palsa_T0_1_FD_201949 | JGI IMG/M metagenome (GOLD analysis project Ga0302324, IMG submission 201949) | Peat permafrost microbial communities from Stordalen Mire near Abisko, Sweden - Palsa_T0_1 | ecosystem: Environmental > Terrestrial > Soil > Palsa > Peat permafrost | place: Sweden: Abisko...
CAGGGAAGTTGGTGTGAATTCCCAGCAATTCTGGAGGTGCGTGTTTGGCCATCACAGTGCAGACACCCGCGCCCAAATCGCCGCCTTGCGCCACAAATTGTGCGTATCCAAGGCGCCTCATCAGCACTACCCAGGCAGTTGCAGTGCGCTCGGGACCCCAGCCGGAAGTGGTGGGTCTTGCTGAGAACCCAAACCCCGGTAGCGACGGAATCACCAGATGGAAGGCGCCCGATGCGCTCCCGCCATGTGCCGTGGGATTGGTGAGTGGATCGATAATCTTCAGCTGCTCGATGACTGAGCCGGGCCATCCGTGCGTGACGATCAGCGGCATCGCATTTTCATGTTTCGAACGAACGTGAAGGAAATGAATGTCCAGCCCATCGATCTCGGTAATGAACTGCGGCAGGGCGTTCAGTTTCGCCTCGATCTTGCGCCAGTCGTAGTCCGTCGCCCAATAGCGCGTTAGTTCCTGCATTGTCGCCAGCGGCAGGCCTTGTGATTCGCCCGTGACTGTCTCCCGATCAGGCCACCTTGTCGAGTTGATGCGCCTGCGTAATTCGGTAAGTTCCGCTTCTGGAACATTTACGTGAAACGGACGAATATCGGAGTTATTTCTACCCGTTTGTTGTGCGATTCCAGCCATACCATCAGTCATAGCTTCAGCTCTCCTGCAAAAACCGCGAATATCTAGCCAGCCCCCAGAAATGGTTGCCGCAGCTAAGCCGCAAAAGCGGCGTCGAGTAAATCCGCATGTTGTTGACGCACGAGTGGACTCACGGGGAACGTTGGTATCTGTCGACCGCATGCTGTCTTGTCGTGTCGTAGTAGCTTGCATGATCGTGCCCTCGCGTCGGTGATGAGTTTCGCATCGGAATGACGAGTGTCACCGCCCTTCAGAAATGCACTGGGTCCGCCTCATTCTTCGGGTCCCACCCCTTCATTTCATTGAGTTCCTCGGGCGTGATCTGGGGCAAGTGCCGGATGAACAAAACCAGGCGCCAGGTTTGCGGGACAGTGTGCGTTCCGTGGAAGGCGGGCATACCGCTCAAACGAACTCCATTTTCAATTGTGTAGTAGAGCTCGCCATCGCTCTTGTTCTGCGTCCCGGCTGCGCGCAAGTCAGGCGGTTTCGGATAGAGGCCCCTGCCGAATACCGTCTGGCCCCCTCCGTCATTCGAATGGCACTCGGAGCAATGAAAGGAAAAATGCTCCATGCCTCCCCGAATGTTCTCGGGCGTTGGCACGATGGGATTGCGAAGTTCGCGATACGCGGATGGCACGGCCAATTTGCGTGCCGTTGTGGCCGCGAACTCCTCAATCGCGGATGGTGTCGCAAGTGCGCTGAAGCCTCGTCGCACGAGAATCAGCCCGTATCCCGCGGCTGCAACCGCGAGAGCAATCAGAATCAGCGAAACTGCTTTCCAGGGTTTCATGCCTACCTCTCCTGTCCCGTGTCATCGCCGTCCGTCCGCGCGAGCCTGGGCAGGTACTTGCCGAAGTTCAATTCGAAGTCGCTCGGAACGCCGTAACCGACGCCACGGATCTTGGCGCGGCGCGCCTGTGCACTGGGCAACGCCAGCAATGGGAAGAATAAGTCGATGCTCGACTGAATCTCGGCAGCCGTCGGCGTCCCGAACCGATTGACCTGGGCCTTCGCCGCTGCTAGCGTTTCACGGTCGAACGAGGCCAGACGTCGGACAAGCGCATCGACAAAGGAGTCGAGGTCGTTATCGTCCAGCGTGCGGTTTACCCAGCCATAGCGCTCGGCAATATCGGCATCGAAATCGTCGCCGCTGAGGACTATCTCAAGTGCGCGCGAGCGACCGACCAGGCGCGGGAGCCATTCCAGCGCTCCGCCGCCGGGGACCAATCCGACGCCGACCTCTGGGTTGCCGAATAGTGCGCTTTGCCGGCTGGCGAAGCGCATGTCGCAGGCCAGCACGAACTCGTTACCGATGCCGCGCGTGCGGCCGCGAACCTTGGCGATGCTCACAACTGGCGTGGACGAGAGGCGCAGCACAAAGTCGCGCCAAAGGCCCAGCACTTCTGGCCGTTCAGCTGCCTTGGCTACGTCGAGATGGGCGCAGTAAAAATCGGGATTCGCTGACTGCAACACTACGACCTTCACGGACGGGTCCGCCTCGAGGTCGGTCATTAGCGCGCCCAATTCGACGATCGTTGAAGGAACAAACATGTTGATCGGCGGGTTGTTGAAGGTGATTGTCCACCGCCCCGGAAAGGTGCGGTCGATGTTGAACTGCGCCACGTTCGCCTCGCTGGCGGCGTCGTTGGCCTGGACATCATACGTCGGATTTGCCATGTTCTTTCCTCCTTTTGCGTTTCGCATTTGTTTGTTCGCTATCTAGTTGAGGCGAAGACAGGAGAGCCAGGTCATCTGCACTCTCCTGTGGCAATGTCCACACCAGGCTAGTCTTTGCCGCGATCAAGTTATGCTGCAGACGCTGGCACGTCCGATCGTAATGATCTAAAGCCCACGCGAACTTCCTCTGAAAACAGCTGCGGCTGTTCCCACGCTGCGAAGTGACCGCCTTTGCCGAGCTTGTTGTAATGGATAAGTTTGGGAAATGCCTGCTCTGCCCAGCTCCGCGGCGCTGGATAGAGCTCGTCAGGGAAGACACTCACGGCAACCGGGATGGAGACGCCTTTAGCATTGAAATACCCGAGTTTGCCCCAATTCTCCCAATAGAGACGAGCGCCAGAAAGCGCCGTGTTCGTCAGCCAGGTGATCGTGACGTTATCGAGGATGTCGTCGCGCGTGAGGCCTTCAGATTCTCCCGCAAAGATGCGTGAAATCAGCTCGTAGCTGCGCGCGTCGTGATCAAGGAAATAACCCGCCAGACCGACGGGCGAGTCCGCGATTCCGTACAACGTCTGCGGCCGGAGCCCCATCTGGAACCCGTAGGCGATTCCCTTTTGATATACGAACTGCAAACGCTCGTAGGCAACCTTCTCGTCGGCTGAGAGACCCGATTTAGCCGGCGCCCCGGAAAAAGCCGCCTTGTCAATGTCGTTTGGAAAAATGCCGGGCATGTTGGTGTGGATACCGAGCAATTCCGGAGGCGCCAGCACGCCCATGTGTTCCGTGACGAGCGCACCCCAATCGCCGCCTTGCGCCACAAACTTCGTATATCCAAGGCGCTTCATCAGCACGACCCAGGCACGTGCGATGTGGTCAACATCCCACCCCGCGGTGGTCGGTTTTCCTGAATATCCGTAGCCAGGCATTGACGGGATCACAACGTCGAAAGCGTCTTCTGCTCGGCCGCCGAATGCCGTTGGATCGGTGAGCGGACCGACGATCTTCATCTGCTCGATGATCGAGCCGGGCCATCCGTGCGTGACGATAAGCGGCAACGCATTCTCATGCTTCGAGCGCACGTGAATGAAATGAATGTCCAGCCCATCGATCTCCGTCATGAACTGGGGCAGGTCGTTGAGTTTCGCCTCGATCTTGCGCCAGTCGTACTCAGTCGCCCAATAGCGCGCAAGCGCCTGAACTGTCGCCAGTTGCACGCCCTGCGTTGTATCCGCGACCGTCTCCCGTTCAGGCCACTTCGTCGCCCGGACGCGCCTACGCAATTCGGTGAGTTCCGCCTCCGGAACATGGTGGTTAAACGGACGAATTGCCGCGGTGTCAGCTGATTGCTTGGTTTCTTCATGTAAAGCGACTGTTGTGGTCATGGGTTCCTCCTCTTTGTTGGTTTTAGGTTGTGCGGTTTCTGCGTTTGCAGAGGTGAAGATGCCCAGTCGGGTGGAGGCGATGGTCATGGCGGCGGTTCCAAGAAAAGCGCCGGCGGGTGCGATCGATGTTTTTCGGGTGTATTGGCGGTATTCATTGGTCAGTCTCCCCGCATTGGCAGTTGGTTGCTAAGTCCAGCAACGACATTCTGAGTTCTTGATTCCGGATCAGAAGTTCGCAGATACATTCCTGTAAGCTGCGCAAACTCCGACGCCATCTTCTTCTCGTTCCTGGCCCTGCTCCTCGTCTTGCATCCTCGGCTCGACAGCATCGGTCTGGCGCCGTGTTGAAGCGGTGCAGCCTGGCAATGGGGCCCGAGACCCTCGATGGCGGCGGTCACACATAACATCTCCATTGCAAAATTGTCTGGAGCGTCCGGCAGTCAATGAAGCCTCGCAGAATCTTTACCGGCTTGCGGCGTTAACTCAGATCCAGCCGTGGTGCGATCACATCAGAAGCCATACTGCGGAACAAGGAGACGAAGGTATCCATTGATACCTTGGTATCATGATCTGCGTACGTGATTTCGCCGTGCAGACGAACGACTTTACCCGAATCACTTCAGCCGAACTTGCCAAGTAAAACGTTCAGGCTGTTCAGGTTTCCCCGAAATATCATCGTTAGCCTTTTTAGGCCCCCTAAACGACCAGCTTTGAATCGTCTGCCGACTAAGAGTACGGAGGTCGATCGGCATGAGTGTTGGGAATCCAGAGAAACCGGGCGCAACTCCGCGCGCCAGCGATAGTGGCGTTCGCTAGATTGTGGATGTGATGCCTGTCCTGGCATGTACTCTGACCGCGCAATTTGAGATAGAGCTCGTTACGCAATCTCTACTCGACTATTTCGGAGAGCCGCTAGATGAACTGAAGAATTGGGCCTCCGTTGGAGTGGTGCATCCAGACGACCTTGAAGCCGTGATCACCCAGACATCTATGATGCAGGCCACCACGATGGTGTTCGTTGTCGACGATGACATTTCAATCCGCGAATCGCTCGAAGCGCTCCTTCGAAAAGCCGGCTGGTGTGTCGAGACATTTGTTTCCGCACAGGAATTCCTCGCGAGACCTCCAGTCTTCGTTCCAAACTGCCTTGTCCTCGACGTTGCCCTTCCTGGGCTCAACGGTCTTGATTTACAGAAGCGGGTAGCCGTCGAGCGCCCTGGAATGCCGATCATATTTGTAACGGGCCACGGTGATATTCCCATGACGGTGCAGGCCATGAAAGCAGGCGCCGTCGAGTTCCTGACGAAGCCTTTTAAGGGCGATGTGCTTTTGCAATCTGTCCGAAATGCTGTAGAGAAGAGCAAGGCCCTGCTCGGGCGCGAAGAAGAGATTCAAACGTTGAAGGCGCGATACACTGACCTCACCTCGCGCGAACGCGATGTGATGGCTTTGGTGGTTATCGGCCTCCTGAACAAGCAAGTTGGCAGTCGCCTCGGCATCAGTGAAGTCACCGTGAAAAAACATCGCGGCAACGCGATGCGAAAGATGAAGGCCGAATCTCTGGCTCAATTGGTTAAGATGGCTGCACGTCTCAGGTTACGGCAGACGCCCGCTGACAATGTGCTTGTAGCAAAGTAGCTCCTCGTCTCAGAACAGCCTCATTCGCCGAAGCTATTTTCCCCAATAAAAGTGATCAGGCCAGATCCAGGTGCTTCGCTGTCACGGCAGTGGTCAACATTCCACCTGGACGAATATGTATGGTCCGCCGTCCGACTGCAAGGAAAAAGCTAAAGTCGAGAAGACAAGTCTGCGCAAATGTATTCGGCCTTTGGTGGAGCTTAGCGTTCTTGGCCACGATGAGTTGCACGCTTGTCGGGACTGATCGTCTCTCGATGAGTTGCATCAGCGATTTAGCCGCAAGGGAAATTGTGGGAAGGCTCCTGTTAGGGAGTAGTAGGGTTTGCGTCTGCTTCAACGTCAATCTCGATATCGACATCGGGTGCCGTTGAATTAGCGACTTCTGCCGCATTGTCCCGCGCCCCCATGCCGAATTCAGCGCGCTTCGTGGCTGCAGTTCCATGAAACGCGACCCGCGCCGGCTGGTTCGGTTTTGCATCGGCGAAGACGCCGTTATATTTGAAGGTGAGCGGCACGACTTTCGTAATGCCATGCATGGTCAGCGAGCCGTCCATTCTCCAGAGATCTGCAGAGACACGGTGAATGCCACGCCCTTGATAGGTCATTGTCAAAAACTTCTTCACATCAAAATACGCGTCACTGCGAAGATCGTCATCACGTTGGCTGACCTGCGTGCTGATCGTAGCGACATCGATCGCCACGTCTACGCTGCAAGCGGCTGGATCCGGCGATACGGTGATGGTCCCTGAGACTTGGTCGAAACGGCCGCGTACACGTCCGACCAGGTGGTGCCAGGCGCTGAAATAGGCAAAACTGTGACGTGGATCTATCTTGTACGTCCCCGGAGCTGGAAGCTCCTTAGCGCCGACGCTCTTTTCCATAGTTGTAGAGGGAGGCTGCTGCGCCGCCGCCGAGGCCCAAGACCCCGCGCAAATTGCCAAAAACAGAGTGCCGAGTCCTAAGAAATCCGGCAGCCTCTTGGCGATCGTTCTTCCTGCATTCCTGTTGATCATCTCGCTAGCCTCCGATTGATTTGCAGCTGACCATCGTTGCTTGCCCTTGACACTTGACACTTGAAGCGATCGAGCTGTTTCTAGAAGGAGCTCGGCGGGCGCTTTGGATCGCGAAGAAAACAGGTTAGAAGTAAGCACGTGTAGATCCAAACCACACCCTATATTTATCTTCTACTTAAGGAGCGCGTCGACAGAACGTGTGTCCAGCGATCGAAAAAGATGTCCACGATTGGACATACAACAACTTGTCACCTGGCCCCAACACGGTTTCAAGGAGCGACGTTGTTCCAATTGTGGAACCGATCAGGCCGCCTTGCCGTACTGACGGAAATGAACGATGGCTCGGTGAATCAATCTTCGGCGACGCGCGTGCGGATTCCGATTGGAGCCGGGCTCTTCCTTGTCGCCTTGGCAGTATCGGCGGTGGCCGTTCCCTAGCTTAGGCTTCTTCACCTCCTCCAAGCATTCATTTACGTTGCCGTCGTGATCCTCGCGCGACGCAACAATGTCTTTGCACTTGGTGCGGGCTTCACAATCGCGGTCTCCTGGAACTGTCTGGAGTTCTTCGGGCCTCACCTCATACAGGCGGGTACGGTCATGTTTTGGCCTTTTCTACATACAGGTCAGGTCCAGCACCTTGAAACTATGATGGTGCCCATCGGCGGAATCAGCCGTTTCAACTCCGGTCGTCGGCTCCATTCTAATCCATTCAAATATAAGGACTTGTCGAAAAAGCGGCCTCACTTTTTGGGAGGCTATTTCTTGTCGGCGGCCGTTTGTTTATTCAGTGGCTCTCGGAAGCAGCGACGAAAGGCTTAATTCCCATTGTTGAATGTTTCCGCGAGCTTTAAACGTTCATGTGCCCGCCTAGCTAACCATTCGCGGGTCCAAAGTGCCGCCAGGAATCCGAGCGCCGTAACCACCAATAGCAGCAACAGGAAGTGTTGCGTTAACCAAATACGCATCATGGCATACCAGGAGATATTTCCCACATGGTAGCTGGCTCCTTCCATCGGATAGGAGACGAACTTCGAGTTCCGCAACAAGCTGACGGAACTGCTTATATCGTCGGACTGCGATCTTTCTAAGAATGTATCCACGAAAGCATCCACCGTCGAATTTTGTTGGAGAGCGATGAGCACTATCGACCGGTCGGACGCAGACGGCGACTCAATTTCTTCCACCATTGCCTCGGGTATTCCATCGACATTTGAAGGCAGTTTTTGCGGCTCCGTGCGTTGCAACATCGTTGCCCATCCGCGCGACCAGGCGGCCTCCATGGAAGAAACGAACGAAAGGTATCCAGCCTCTTCTTTGACCTCTACACCATGTGCGTCAAGTGTGACCCTGAGCAATGGATCCAGGGATTTGAATGCAGGCTGGTTGCCAATTGTGCCGAGAACAAGATAGTCGCGTCCTTTGCTGATGACAGCGTCCGGTCCGCCAACGGTGATTCGAAGCGCCGGGTAACCAGTCTGCTCTCCAAAGTGGCCCATAAGGTGGAGGTAAAGGGAGATTTCCTGGGAGCTGGGAGTTGTCGGAAGAATTACAGTCGTCTGAGATAAATCAGCGAACTGAGTGAAGGGGAAACCCGCATTTGCAAACAGCTCAAGATTCGGCATTCGAGTCCACGACGCAAGTCCGTGAAAATCAAAAGAGGAACTGCATAGAATTTCTCCACTTAACGAGGTGGAGGGCTGATTCTGAGCCGAATCCGGATTTGCCGGGACGAAGTCAAAGTTGAAAAGTATGGTGTTTCCGAACGACCGTATATCCGCGACAGGAACGAAAATGAGCCGATCTCGATCAGTAATGCCTTTGCCCGGCAAGAGTGGGGCCTCATTTATCAAATTTCCATTGACAACCACGCGTAGCGCCGAGCCTGTTGCGACCGGGAGCGCGTTGTAACGGTAGTGGAGATGAAGCTTGATGTTCTGCTTTTCTCCATAGAACAAGTCGGGTGGAACATGGAAATAGACTGGGATTGGACTTGAACCGTCCGTCTGGAGGGTTTCGGGCGTTTGGCAGTTTGCAAAGGGAACCGCTGCTCCGATTGGGAGCCATCGCGGCGCGTCCTCCTTTGTTCGGGCATTGGGCATTGTCAGTTCTGGAATCTGAACTGAATTCCCGACCAAAGGCAGACCCTGCGCCGCGGTTGTTGTTGTCGACTTGTGCGTCAATGCGAGGGTTTGAGCAATTGCAAGTAACTGCTCGTCGTCTTCACCAGCGAGCACCAGAGCGCTCCCAAGTGAGTCGGACGGGTTGGTCCGGAGCGCGAGGATAGAGCCGGTTCCCGCAGCGAGCTGCAGTGACTGCGGTAGCGTTGTGGAGTTGTCCGAGAAGACAATCACATTCCCTGCCGGGATTTGCCCGATGGAGACGGCAAAGCGGACAGGCCTAGGACCTGCCTGGAGGCCGAGCCATGACGCAACAATGCCTGCGGCCTGCAGTGTCTTTGGACCGGGCGGGGCGAGGAATGCAAAAGGGATTATGGTTGTGGACTGAAGATCGCTGTCGAATAACGGCATGGGAAGTTGACTGAGGTCGTTCTGCCATACCAGGCGATCGCCACTCACCTCAAGCGAGGATGCTGCGCTGATGCGAGCAAGAATCTGTGTACGCGCCAAATCCTCCCGCTGCATCGCTCCACCACCGGTGAATTCAAACGTGAAGCTGTTGTTCCGTACGAGTTGATCCAGTGGAACCGGAATTTCGAGTTCAGCAAAGCCCCCACTTAGGCGGGATGTTGCCGAGGGCAGAAGGGTGACAAGGGTCGTGCCATTCAGGCTGACTTTCAGTGAAGCGCTGAGCTTATCCAGACGGGGGTCGAAGCTGTAAACGAGCCTGAGCGAAGCGTGTCTTGGCACCACGGTATCGGATAGGATGAACCGGACGGAGTCGTAAGAGTGGGGCCCGCGCATTTCGATCGCCTTCTGCGCGCCCATATCCTTCAGAGTGAGTTTTTGGAGAGTGCTTCTGTCGCTATCAACCGGAGAAGGCGTGTCTGCGTCGACAACCGCGCTGAGTGCAGGATGTTCTTCGCCGGGAATTGCGGCCGTTAAGCGCGTGCCGGCTTGGCGATCCTCACCAGGTTTCCACGCGCCGAGGGCTTGCACACAGGCGCCCATCATGCAGACAAAAAGCAACGCCGCGATTTTTGGAGCGGTGTACGCCTTCTTGGTTTGGGTCTTGTCTGGAAAGAAGCTACGGCATACCTGGTAAAGTCCGTACCACGACAGCCGGATGACGCGAATAAGGCTAATAAGTGGACGATCGACCTCTCTGGAGTCGGTCGGAACAAGCCATGCATCTGCTCGTGAATAGAGCGCCCTGGTGAGAGTTTCCTGCTCCTCGATTGTCGGTACAGAGAACGCAAGACGTGTCTCCCGGCCCCGCGAACTGATAACATCTGCACCGATCTCTTCTTCGCCTGCATGTTCGGGGAAGGCCACCTTGAATCTGTCGCCGATGACGAAGCGCGTGTCGTCCAGCAATAGGATAGATGCCCCACCGACCGACATATCGATCGTTGTCGCTTGGACCTGACGTCCATCCGCCAGGTCGATACGTATCGGGATTTTGGCTTCAATACGTACAGAGGAGCGTCTCTGCATCTGCTCATGAGCCACTGCAGCTGCGACCCCCAGAATCACAACATTCAGCATCACCCAGACAAGATTCATAATGACCGTGCCAGGATGTTGTGGATCTTGACTCAAGAGCCTATATGGTGCGGCCAGGATGCCAAGGAGATTCAATAGAAGCAGCCATTTTGTAGGCGTCGCGATCTTGCGGTCAAATTGGGTCTCACTTAGAGTGCTACCCTTGTCGGTGACATTGAAGCTACCCAGTTTCGGATTGATCAAAGCAAGCAAAGTCGGCGCCAGGATGTAAGGCGCGAGCACCGTTTCATAGATTTCATTCCAGAACGAGTGACGATGCCGGCCCTGGATGCGCGAATTTGTCAGGTTCGACAGGATTAAGTGCGGAACAGCGTAAGCAAGAATAGCCACCCAGTATCCAGGAATGATCGTCCGTCCTAGCAGTAGATACACAAGCGGCGACAGCAGAAAGACCAGACGCGGGACCGCGTACATGAAATGAATCATCGCGTTGAAGTAACAGAGGCGCTGGGTAAACTTCATGCCCCCTGCGAACAATGGATTGTCTGTTCGCAGAATCTGAATCATGCCGCGTGCCCACCGGATGCGCTGCCCTACATGTGCCGCCAGCGTTTCAGTCGCCAGACCCGCAGCTTGCGGAATATTGATGTACGCGGTGTTGTATCCGTGCTTCTGCATGCGCAGAGATGTGTGAGCGTCCTCAGTAACCGTCTCAACCGCGATGCCTCCGACCACGTCGAGGGCCGAACGACGAATCAAGGCGCAGGAACCGCAGAAGAATGTCGCATTCCAGAAGTCATTTCCATCCTGCACGATGCCATAAAACAACTCCGCTTCGCTTGGAATCGTCTTGTATTGAAGCAGGTTGCGTTCGAATGGATCCGGCGAATAGAAGTGATGCGGGGTCTGCAGCATAGCCAGAAGCGGATCAACCAGCATCCAGCCCAAAGTCACTTGAAGAAAACTGCGTGTAGGAACGTGGTCACAATCAAAGATGGTGACGTAAGGCGAATTCATTGTGGACAAGGCGTGGTTGATGTTGCCCGCCTTGGCATGATTGTGCTCGATACGAGTGACGTAGCCGATACCTGCAGCAATAGCGAATTCGCGAAACTCTTCGCGTGAACCGTCATCGAGAATGTATACATGCAGCTTGTCCGGAGGATAGTCCATATTTCTCGCGGCGAGCGCGGTGTAGCGCACTAGTGACAGAGGTTCGTTATAAGTAGGAAGCAGGACATCGATGTGTGGCCACTGCCCAGCGTCGTTTGGCAGTGGAATAGGCGGCCGGTGCAGCGGCCAGGCGGTCTGCATGTAGCCAAGCATCATGATGAGCATGGTGTAGGCTTCGGCTGACAAGAGAATTAGCAGAAAGACGGAGTCGAGACTGAATCGACTGTTGGATTCGTCGGAAAAGAAGTCGGCGACTAAGTTAATTCGCCACCATCCGTAGCGAAGAGTGGCGGTTATTGATATAAACATCAAGCCCAGCGTGACTACGCGGGAGGTGAAGAATTTGTTCGCTACGAGGCCCAGCAGAATGCTGACTCCACCCAGAACCAGCTGCTTGGGCCAACTGAGATAGAGGCTAATCAGTTGAACCGAGAAGAATGCTGTCACGCACAACACCAATGCCCGGATGAAGCGTGTCGTTGGGTCAGGTCTAGTCGAAGCGATATGCATCTATCACTAAGGTTTGCGCTTGTTCCGGTTATAATCTGTTACTTTTGTTACACACTTCCGGTTTCTTCAGGGATCTCCTCACACCGAGACCCACGGAAAAGCTATCGGACCAACCTGACTTCATCAGTTTCGGGATCGCGGTAGACGCGAAGATCGGTATCCGCCTTGGAATTAAATGGCCATTTCATCGTGGGTTCCTCTTAGTTTTGTTTGTCAATCGTCGTGAAAAGACGCGAACGGCCTCGTTCACCCGTCCGGGACAGAAGGTCGGCTCGTTGCTAGCTGGCCCTTGATATCGATATCGTGTCTAGAAGAAATCCCCGGCGCGATTACATTTGTTCTGCAAAAAGAAGGCAGGCAAAAAATGGCGATCGAAGTGCTTGTTCCGTCTCTCATGAAAATCGGCGGAGGCGCAATTTCTGAAACATCGAGCATTCTCAAGCGTCTGGATGTCAAGCATCCTCTCATCGTGACGGATGCCTTCCTGGTGCGAGTGGGGCTAGCGGAGTCTCTACGCCAGCAACTCGAAAAAGCAGGCCTTGCCTGTGACGTTTATTCGGAGACTGTCCCGGATCCGACGACCGAAGCGGTAGCAGCGGGCTTACGAGCTTTCGTTCGAGGGGAGCATGACGCCTTGGTAAGTCTGGGTGGCGGAAGTCCCATCGATTCGGCAAAGGCGATCGGCTTGCTTTCATCGAACGGCGGCCATGCCCGCGATTACAAGGTGCCGAATGAGATTCCGAAAAACGGCCCGCCCCACGTGGCGATTCCCACAACCGCTGGCACAGGGTCGGAGGTGTCGCGCTTTACCGTAATCACCGATTCGGAAACCGACGAGAAGATGCTCATTGCAGGCGCTCCGCTAGTGCCGAATGCAGCGATTGTGGACTTTGAATTGACCATGAGTATGCCGGCAAGGTTAACTGCGGACACCGGCACCGATTCGCTGACCCACGCAGTCGAGGCGTATGTCAGCCGCAAAGCAAACCCTTTTGCCGATGCTCTTGCGTTGGCGGCGATGAAGACCATTTGGGCCGAACTGCCGACTGCCTTTCATGATCCTGGGAATCTTCGTGCGCGCGAATCCATGATGCTGGCGGCGACCCAGGCCGGTATGGCCTTCTCGAATGCAAGCGTTGCCCTGGTTCATGGAATGAGCCGGCCGATTGGAGCGCAT
>Ga0302324_100020756_pt1 | contig 12836 bp, 12 predicted proteins | sample Palsa_T0_1_FD_201949 | JGI IMG/M metagenome (GOLD analysis project Ga0302324, IMG submission 201949) | Peat permafrost microbial communities from Stordalen Mire near Abisko, Sweden - Palsa_T0_1 | ecosystem: Environmental > Terrestrial > Soil > Palsa > Peat permafrost | place: Sweden: Abisko...
CGTCTACAAAAAAGCGGCCGCATATGCGCTGACCCGCGGCATTATTATTGCCGATACCAAGTTCGAGTTTGGACGCACCGCCAAGGGCATCACCCTCGCCGACGAAGTCCTTACTCCCGATTCTTCCCGCTTCTGGCCCGCCGACAAGTACGCTCCGGGCCGGGCGCAGGATTCTTACGACAAGCAGTATGTTCGCGATTACCTCGAGCAGATTCGCTGGAACAAGCAACCCCCCGCGCCCGGGCTTCCCGCAGACGTGGCGCTGCACACCAGCGAAAAATATCTCGAGGCCTATTTCCAGCTCACGGGTCACAGACTGGATGAGTAACCGGCTACGCGGCTCTATCTCCTCCCGCTGGAGCGCGGGTGGCGAAATGGGCAGGGCAGAAATATGACCGGCAGCATGACCCCGGCGGACTGGCTTATCTGTGCCTTATTGCTCCTTAACGTAGTAACGGCGGCCATGCAGGGCTTCTTTTCCGAAGCCCTCACCATGGCAGGTCTGGTGGTCGGCTATATCGTGGCTGCGTGGAAATATCGCGGCCTCGCGAGTTGGCTGGAATCGTTTTTGAAGAATGACTGGTTGGCTGAGATTCTCGGTTTTCTCATCATCTTTTTCGCGATCCTGATTCTGTTCGGCATTGCCGCCAGGCTCGCTCGTTGGGTGATGAAAGAATCCGGACTCAGCGGTCTTGACCGTTTCTTTGGCGGAGTCTTGGGGCTGCTCAAGGGCGGATTGATGGTAGCGGTGATCCTGATGGGCATGACAGCTTTCGCTCCAGCTTCGAAGCTGCTGCAGAACTCGCAGCTGGCGCCATATTTTCTGGCAGTCGGGCAAGCCGCCATATGGATTGCTCCGGCCGAGCTAAGGCTGCGCTTCAATCAGGGTCTGGATCTGCTCCATCATGCTCCGCAAAAGTTAAATGCCGGCTCCGCGAACTCGCCCAAATAGCGGCGCGCTAAAAAATTCTTTGTAAAGAGAGACCCCCATCGTGAAAGATCAATTGGAAGCACTCGTCCTGCAGATGTACAAGAGCAATATTCTTTATTCTGAAGGCGTGCGTGAATTCAAGAAGCGCTTCATCCTGACCGTGCTCCAGGAGAACAAGGGCAACCAATGCCGCGCCGCCCGCGAACTGGGCATGCACCGCAACACCCTCAGCCGCACCATCGACGAACTAAAGATCGACGTTCGCCAGCTCCGCGACGGAGTCAAACGCCCACCCCGCAGCACCCGCTCGGTCACCGTGGAAAAGAAAGTCGTCCGCTAGTCAGCACTTAGGGGAGTCTGTCGCTCCTATAGCACGCTCTGTCATCCTGAGCGAAGAGAATGCTTCCGCAAAGCGGAAGCATTCGCGCAGTCGAAGGATCCCTATTCAGCCGAGCACCGCTGCGCCATCAAAGGAGTTCTCTCCGAACCGTCGTCCCCTTCAGCCCCCCAAAAAACAAAGGGCAGCCCGCGCGGGCTGCCCTGATTTCTCCAACTAAATGGCTACTGCGCCGCCGGCTTATGATGCACCGGAGGCTTCGCCGCCGGCTTTGCCAGTAGTATCACGCCCTTCTCCATCACCATCATGAACGGGTTCGGCGTATACGACGCTGGCACACCTTTGAAGTCGAAGCTGGCTCCGTCCTTCGGAATCATCTTCACCGGAACCTTTTCTTCAAACTGCAGCGTAATGTCTGCCTTCTTCGCCGTAATATCGTCCTCGCTGCCGCCGATCATGAACTCGGTCGGCGAGGTGCTGATGATCGTGCCCTGCATCTGCAACGCCTTGCCCTTAATCGCATTCCACACCGTGTCCTGATCCTCCTGTGCCCCGTTGCTAAGCACGAATTCCCAGGTCGCAAAATCCATTTTATCCGGCGTAGTGTCCTGCACCATCTTGTGCGCCTGTTCGGCGGGTGAAGGTGCGGGCTTAATCGGAACCTGGGTTCCATTGGCCTTGGCCGCTGCCAGCACATCGGTCCACCCGTCATCTCCGGCATGGAATTTCACGTACTGCGAGCGTGCGTACTTCTCGATCTGAGGCTGCGCCGCGGGCGGAGCTACGGCCGCCGCTCGGCTGGCATACCAGATTCCATTCTGATAGTCCGGAGGAGTCTGTCCCAAATAGGCCAGGGCCAGCGGATACACTACGCTGAAATCCTGCGGGTTGGCGTCGACCGTGATCTTCAAAGACTTCACCGCGCAGGGATAATCTTTATTTTGCAGGCACGAGATTCCGATGGCCGCGTTGAAAATGCCGGTCATCTGATCCTTGGTCTTCTGAAAGTCCGCATCCGACGTGCCGTCTGGTTTGTTCCACTTCGGCAGGCAGTCAAGCCCCTGTTGCCCGTTCTTCTTCCCGTCATTCAAGAGTTGGGCGGCATTCGGGTCTCCGCCCTGGGCCAGCACCCGGTCGAAATAGGCCAGCAATGTGAGCGCCCGCACCTGGCAAGAATCCGCCGCCACCAGCTTGTTGGCGGTCTCCATGGTCTTCTTGGTGTTCCCCGCCTGCTGGTAGGTGGACATCAAAATTTCCATGGCCTGATTCTTCATGACACTATTGGGATACTGCGTCAGAAATGCTTCCAGCCCGCTGATCTTCGCGTTTGGATCGTTCTGCCCCACCGCCGCAACATAGGCGTTATACTCCGCCGGATCCTTGATCACGGGCGCCGCTGCTGGCGCACTTTGCGAAGCCGGCGTGCTCTGCGCAGCCTGGCCCGTGGGCGGATTCACGCTTCCGGTGGGCGGATTCACGCTTCCGGTGGACGGGTTCACACTACCCGTTGCCGGGTTCACACTCGAGGTCGGCGACGCTACCGGTTGTCCCTGCTGCGCTGGCTGTATGGCAGTCTGCGCCCCCGCTCCTGCAGCAACTCCAAGCACAACCGTAAGCAGAATCTTTTTCATCAGTAAGGCTCCTTGGTCTTTTCGGGAAATAACTTTTCAGGAATCGTATTCTTTAAAACTAAGCAGTGACTGCATTCCGCCTGGACCGCTCGTCGTTCGGATCCTGCTCCTGGAATGCCGGCCTTCCTGGCAGGGGCACCGGTACAAAAAGGAAGGAGAAGTCTGACGACATACTACCGCCTCATTCCCTTACCCGGTTGGCGGGATTATAAGTACCTATGCTTCCGAAGGCAAGCGCCTTCCCGGTTCACCCTCCTGTTCGCTGCCCCGCAGTGCGTGAAGAATCTTGTTAAAAACTCGTTCTTTGTTAAGCGATACCTCCGGCTCCGCGATTCGCCCTGCGTGCCGTTGGTTTCGCCGCTCGTCGTAAGAGCTCACAACCGAATTTTCCCCACGCCGGCCAGCATGTACTTGCTAAGATGCAAATGGCGCCCCTGGCGGATGGTCTCATCCGTCTTGCCGACTCAAACTCCCGCAAGAGAAAGCTTCTACTCCTAATGGACACCGCAAGCGGTAAGAACGGGCAACCTTTAGACGGACAGGTGGCCGTTGTGACCGGCGCCGGCCGCGGCATCGGGGCGGCTATCTCTCACGAACTCGCCGCCCGGGGCGCCGCCGTCGTACTCCTCGGACGCAACCAGGCCACACTCGCCTCCACTGCCCAAACCATCCTCGCGGCTGGCGGCAAAACCGAAGCCATCCCCTGCGATGTGACGATCCTATCGCAACTGGAATCCGCCGCCACCCGCGTCGACCGCACTTTCGGTCGTGTCGACATTTTGGTCAACAACGCCGGTATCGGCGGCTTCAGTGCCCCACTCCACACTCTGCCGCCTGAAGACTGGGACCGCATCCTCAACACCAACCTGCGCGGCGTCTACTACACCATCCGCGCCTTCGCTCCGGTGATGATCCGCGCCCGCACCGGACACATCATCAACATCTCTTCCCTCGCTGGGAAGAACCCTCTACCCAACGGCGCCGCCTACGCCGCCTCCAAGTGGGGACTGAATGGATTGACTTATTCCGTGGCCGAAGAGCTGCGCCAGCACAACATCCGTGTATCGGTGATCTGCCCGGGTTCCACCGCAACGGAACTCAGCCCTCACGCCAGCAAAGACCCCGCTAAAATGCTGCAGCCCCACGACATCGCCCACGCCGTCGCCATGCTTGTAACCCAAACCCCGCAATCATTTGTCAGTGAAATCCTGCTGAGACCAACGCAAAAGCCGTAAGCGGGAGGGTGATGTTGGGACAGCCCCCCGGCTGTCCGCGCAGCGCAGCTTCGCCTGTTTTTTCCCTGTGAATCCCTGTGCCCTCTGTGGTAAGCCTTTGACCTTCCCTATTTCTTAAACAAATTATCAAACGCCGCCCGCGCATCGTTGGGCCGCAAACTCGCCGGCGTCGAAGTCTCTTTCTCGCGCGTCACGCGAATCTCGTACACCGGGCAGTCATTCCGGACATCCTTTTTCGCGATCCGCACCGTCACCGGCTGCATGCACTCAAACCTGCTCCCCGGATCGAAGTATGTACACTGCTTGCAGGAATGCAACTCAAACCCGCACTTCGGACATTGCCCGGTCGTGGTCACCCCCTGCAGCACGGTCCCACACTGCGCACAGCGCGACAACGCGCGCGTTCCCGGCAGATTCACCGGCCGCGGTCCCAGCGCATGGTCCCACTTCGGCGGACCGCTCGTCCTCTCCACCGGAGCCTTCCGTGTCTCCTCCCGACGCGGCTCTTCTCTACGCGGCTCACGGTCGCGATCCTGATACCCATGCTGCCGATATTTCACCACAATCCCCTCCCCCAAGCACGCGCGCGTATTGTCTCCCTACCATGCCCCGCGCGGCAAGTGGCGCGACGAGTCGTACTGTCCAAATTCTCAACCACTGGGAGCACCGCGAAACACAGGCCGGGAATTTGCTACTAAGACCCTGAGTGACCCCTGTGTCCCCTGTGGTAATCGATCTGGAACTCCAACGCGCCACTTCCACTCGCTACAATGAATTCATGATCCACGAAATCCTGCCCGTCGGTCCCCTGCAATGCAACTGTTCCATCCTCGGCGACGAGACCACTCACGAAGCCATGGTCATCGACCCCGGCGACGACATCGATGACATCCAGGCCATAATCCGCAAACATAATCTGCAGGTCAAACAAATCGTTATCACGCACGCCCACATCGACCACGTTGGCGGAGCCATGAAACTCCGCGCCGCCACCGGCGCTCCCATTCTGCTCAACCAGAATGACTACGCCCTGCTGAAAATGCTGGACGTACAAGCCGCCTGGATCGGCGTGCGCTCCCCCGGCAAAGTCGAAATCGACCGCAGCGTCGGCAACGGCGACAAACTCAAAACCGGCTCAATCGAAGCCCAGGTGATCGAAACGCCCGGCCACACCGAAGGCAGCATCTGCCTCTATCTGTCGGCCGAGCAAAAGCTCATCGCCGGCGACACTCTCTTCGCCGGCTCCATCGGGCGTACCGATCTCCCCGGCGGCTCCACGGAAAAAATCATGCGCTCCCTGCATCAGCTGGCCACCTCGCTGCCGGACAACACGCTCGTTGTTCCCGGCCATGGCCCGCTGACTACGATCGGCGAAGAGAAGGAGAGCAATCCATACCTGGCAAAACGCTGAGCCACAATCTTTATCTAGACGCCTCCGCCCATTGTGCGTACAACACATCAACGCTTACGAACCACGAATTTCCCCTGTGATCCCCGGTGTTCCCTGTGGGTAAAGCTCTTGACTTCCCAGAACGCAGACGAAAGATAACCGTCCTCAACGCGTCCCAAAAATCCCCAGTATCCTGCCCACTCCTTCGCTAAACTCGCGCTCCGGCGTAATCAGACTCAATACTAAATATCCGTCCCGCGGAAAATCATAGAAATGCCCGGGATGCACCATTACCGATTTTTCCCGCACCAACTCGATCGCCAACTCCTCATCCGACCGGGTAACCGGAACCCGCAGCACCGCGTACCATCCACCTTCCACATGCAGCCGCGAGCAAGCCTGCTGCCCCGCCAGTTGCCGGTCGAACTCCGTCAGATTCCCGCGAACCCGATCCAGCAACTGCCGTTGAACACTCTTCCGCTGCTCCAGCATCACCGGCAGCGCCCACTGCACCGGAGCATTCATCGACAAATAAGTATCCGCAATCACCTCCAACCGCCCCATGGCCGCATCGGCCAACTCCCGCGGCCCGCTGGTCACCACCCACGCCACTTTCATCTGCGGCAACGCCGATATCTTCGACAGCCCGCTCAGGGTAAACGTCAGCACATCGCGATTGTCCGCAAAGCTTCCATGCCAGGAATTCTCTCGCGTGCTTTTGGGTGGCGCACCACTTTTGGGTGGCGCAGCGCTTTCAGCGCTGCGATTTTGCTCCGCTTGAACTGGGGCTTTAGCCCCCGAGGCCTCCAGCCCATAATCCAAAAACACTTCATCCGCGATCACCGCCAGCCCATGCTCGCGGCAAAACGCATTCAACAACTCCCTCTCCCCCGCCGCCACAAACGACCCCGTCGGATTATTGGGATGCACCACCACCACGCCCCGAGTTCGCTCCGTCACCGCTTTCTCCAGCGATGAAAAATCCATTTGCCAGCCGTGGTCATAAATCAGCGGATACGGCACCAGCCGCACATCCTGCAAGTCAGCCAGAAACTCAAATAGCGGATAACTTGGCTTCGGCACCAACAATTCATCACCGGCATTGCACAGCAAACGGAACACAAACGAATACCCCTCGCTGGTGCTGGTAGTCAAAACAATCCGCTCCGTATCCAGCCCGCGCACGCCGTGCTTCAACCGGTAATACTCCGCGACAGCCTCGCGCGCCGGGATCAGCCCCTTGGCCTGCGGATCGTAATCCAGCGCCCGCGGAGACGACAGCGCCGCCAGAATCGTCGACGCTTCATACTCCAGCCCCGCCCGCGTCGGATTCGAAACGGTAAGGTCAAGAATCTGCCGCCCGCTGGCGCGCACTTCTTCCACCGCCTGCGTAAACCGGTTCAGCCCCAGCTTCCAGTTGGTCCGCTCAGAGAACATCGGCGGGATTCTATTTTGGATCTACTTGCGATTGAGAAGCTTCGAATCTGAGAAGGTTCGAAGCTAGGTCGAAACCCATTGTGACCCGGGTGCCCCATTTCTCGCGTCCTTTGCGAGAAGTGGGGTTCCTCGCCCGCGCAAAGACCTCGGCTTACGCCCGCGGCCCGCGCATCATCTGTAGCGAGGGCGGAATCGTATCCCGGCTCAAATCATCCTGTCCCGGATGCCGTTCCAGATTCTCGAGATTTTCCATGTTCGGCCAGTCGCGAATCTCAACCGCCGGACAAATCAACCCTTTGCCCGCCGGACGCAACAACTGCCGCAGCGTTTGCACTCCATAAAACAGTCCCTGCCCCGTCTTCGCAGCCACAATCAAATGCGACTTGTCGGAGAACAGGAGATAGCCGTCGTCCCCCACCGCCTGGTCGGCCGTGAGTCCATTTCGCGCCAGAAAGCGCCGCACGCGCCGATCCTGTAGCCGCGCCAGCACAATCGCGCCATCTTCGGCCTTACCCGCGGGTTTCATACCGCGTATGTCGAGCTGCAGCCCGGACTGGTCTGAAATTTCTTCCGCCAGTGTTTGGGCCGCAATGCGATCTTCGGACTGGTGCCCGCGCAGGACGAAAATCTTCGTCCGCGACCGCACCCGGAATCCTCCGTCGCGCATCTGCACTTCCTTCGGCGCAGGCACCAGTTTCAAGCCCGCGCCTCCATCGGAATCCACGGCCCACGCCGAAACACAGAGCAAAACAAACGGAACCATCAACAAAGGTCGTCTATTCAGTCGTCTATTCATTGAGATCCTTGGTAATTAAGAGAACCATTGTACCTTCAAACCCAGCCCCGCAGTGTCAAGAAACGTAGGGCGCGACCCGATTCGGGATACCACGCGGAGGCCAGCCTCCCGGAAGAATCATGTGAGGAAAGAATCATGTGGGGACAGCCGCCCCCGGCTGTCCAGTCGAGCAAAGCTCGACGGCGCAGTCTTCCGGAGTGCCTCAATCTCCGTCAGTGCGATCTCTCAGTGCGATCTCTCAATACGCTCTCCGCGTTCACCCTCCAAACCCCTCCTTGTTCACCACATACGGCATCTTGGTCACATCCCCTCCGTAGTTCCCTTCCAGCACGTCAATCAACCCCTGGACGCAGCGCCCGGCCATGCCCTTCTCGGGATCGGTGGAGAGCCGCGTGATCCGCGCCGCGCTGGCAAAGTGCGGCAGCAGCCGGCAGCGGTCCGCAATCGCCGGATCGCGCAGCGGAGAATCCTGGGGCAGCGGCTCCTTCTCATAAACATCCAGCGCCGCCCCCGCGATCCAGTTCTCCCGCAGAGCCCGGGCCAATGCCGCCTCATCAATCACGGGTCCCCGTGAAGTATTGACCAGATAAGCCGTCGCCTTCATCAGGCGCAAATTCTTCTCATTGAACAAATGATAGGTCGGCGTCGCGCTCTCTCCTGCCCGCAGCAGCGGAACATGCACACTGACGAAATCGGCCCCATGCAGCGCCTCTTCAAATGGAACATACTTGATCCAGGCCTTCTCTTTGGTAAACCCGTGGGCGTGGCGAAAGTCGTTCATCTGCTGAATCGTCTTCACGAACGCGTGATTCTCATACGCCGGGTCGTAGCACAAAACATTCATATCGAACCCTGCGCATTTCTTGATGAACGCCAGCCCGATCCGCCCCGTCCCAATCACCGCGACAGTCTTGCCGGTAACCTCATCTCCCAGAAACGGCAGATAGGGATGCCAGTATCCCCACTTGTTCTCGCGCGTAAGGTGCTCGGCCGACCACATCCTCCGCGCCAGCGTCCCCATCATGAAAAATGCAAACTCCGCCGTCGCTTCGGTCAGCACATCCGCCGTATTCGTAAACGGAATCTTGTATCGGTTCGCATCCGCGCGATTAATGTTGTCGAACCCGACAGCAAACTGCGCCACAACTTTTAATGTGCCTTGGCCCGCCTCAAACACTTCGGCGTCAATCGAATCGCGCAGTGTGGTAATCAGCCCGTCGATCCCCGACTTCACCTGCTCAATAATCAAGCTCTTCGCCGGCGCCTCCGGCTGCGGATACACCTCAACGGCATATCCCCGCTGGCGCAGCAGTTCGATCGCTTCTCCAATATCGCAACTGGCAAACACCCGAAATTTCTTATCCATAAGATTAGTTGGATTGTCCCCGGGACAGTGTATTCCCTATCGAATGAATCTGGCGGATCGTCTGCATTCGGATGCACCACCAAACCGCGAGGGTGCCCCATCCTTCTTTCGCGTTCTTTGCGAAAGAGGGTGGGGAATTTGACTTCGCACAGAAAGTAGATCAGATCCTCAGACCGGTTCCTGATAAATCCCCAGCACGTTTCCGCCAGGATCGCGGAACCGCGCAGTAATCTCGCCTGGATCTCCGCCAATTGGCTGCACGATCTCACACCCGTTCGCTACAATCGCCTCCACGGTCGCGGCCGCGCTCTCCACCCAAATGTAGACCAGGATTCCCGGCGCCCCGGCCGGTGGACGACCACGCACGAACGCGCCGCTCACTTCCCCGACTCCGTCGTCAAACGCGGTAGCTCCATCCCCGCGTTGCCGGATGTTCCAGTCGAACACTTTTTTGTAGAAATCAGCCGAGCGGGAAATGTCGGTCGCGGGAATCTCGAGAAAGCAAATCTTTCCGTTGGAGAGTGTCGGAGGCATGGCTGTTGACGCCTGACATTCTACCCTGCCCTGCGAAATTTCCCCGATTCGCGGGTATCTTCCCCCGTCCCCAGCAACCCCACCACACCGCGCAAGCCTTCCCATGCCGCTTCGTTCAACGAAGGCTCCGAACTCACCAGGTCGCGGATCATATCCCACGCCGCCATATTCAGCGCACCCTCCGGCGGCAGCCCCATGGCCAGCGACACCGCGCACTGCGGGCAAAAACAAATCCGCTGCGCCCCCGACTTCTGTCGCGGCCGTACTCCCACGGTCTGCGCAAACATATAAACGGCGACGGACTTATCCCCCGCCTCAATCTCGCGCCGACAGCGTAAACAAGAAATAGATTGCACGGTTTCCTTCCTCGATCTTGTCGTTGAGCCTTCGTCCGTCCACTTTCCGCTAGTCGTGCTCCGGGCCGCAAGTATGCAGAAAGATTCGAGCCTCATGAAAAGGGGGAGTGGCCAGACTCTTGGCTTGGCTGACACGAACAAAACAGTGGGGTGCGCCGTCCTTCGGATGATAAATCGGGGATGATAAATCGGGATAAATCGGGGACAGACGGAACTGGCCCCATTTTTTCCGACCGGCAAAGACATCTGCTAACCGTCAACTTAGTATTCCGCCAGTTCCTTCATCGCCAGATACAAATCGTTGGGCTGGGGCAGGATCGCGTCTTCGAGGATTGGCTGGTAGGCGACGAAGACGTCTTTCGCGGCTACGCGACGCACGGGGGCGTCCAGGTGATCGAAGAGCATATCGGCGATGCGGGCGGCGATTTCGGCGCCGTAGCCCCAGCTCAGTGTGTCTTCATAGGCCACCAGCGCGCGATTGGTCTTCGCGACCGACGCGGCGATCGTCTCCCAGTCGAACGGATTCAGGCTGCGCAGGTCGATGAGTTCGACCTTCACTCCCAGTTCGCGCTCGATCTTTTGCGCGGCTTGCAGGGCGCGAGGCACGACTGCGCCGTAGGTGATCACGGTAAGGTCGGTGCCGGGCTGAACAATCTTCGCCTTGCCGAACGGGATCATATAATCCTGCCCGGGATAGGGCGCGCGGCCGAAGGTTTCGCGATAGAGCCGCTTGTGTTCGAGGAACAGCACCGGGTCATCGCAGCGAATCGCGGTACGCAGCAGTCCAGCCGCATCCTGCGCGTTCGACGGGAAGATGACGCGCAGTCCGGGAATGTGGGTGAACACGCTCTCGCCGCATTGCGAGTGATAAATCGCGCCGCCGGTGAGATATCCGCCGATGGCCACGCGAATCACCAGCGGGCAGGAGAATCCGTTGTTCGAGCGCCAGCGGATCACGCTAAGCTCGTCGCGAATCTGCATCATCGCCGGCCAGATGTAGTCGAAGAACTGAATCTCGACTACCGGCTTCAGTCCGCGGGTGGCCATGCCCGTGGCGCGGCCCACGATGGCAGCCTCGGCCAGCGGCGAGTTGAAGACGCGGTCGCTGCCGAATTCATTCTGCAATCCGAAGGTGAGTTTGAAGACTCCGCCTTTGCCCTTGACCAGCTTACCTTTCAAATAGGCTTCGCGGCTGACGTCGGCCACATCCTCGCCGAAGATCACGATGCGCTCGTCGCGTTTCATCTCATCGCGCAGAGTGGCCGTAATCAGGTCCGCCATGGTCTTGGCCGGAAGCTTCTTGCCGTCGGCTGGAACTTCGGGTGCGACCGCCTGGGTATCGAATGCAGTCGAAGTCGGATCGACGTCCGGAGAATAGACGAACTTTGTAATGCTCTCCGGCACCGGCGGCAAGGCCGCCAGCGCCATGTCGACGGCAGTCTGCAATTCAGCCTCGACTTCTTTCTCCAGCTGGTTGATGCCCTTCTCGTCAAGGATGCCTTCGCGCAGCAGGAACATCTGCGTGCGTGTAACCGGATCGCGCGCCGCGTCGCGCTCGCGCTCGGCATCACAGCGGTACAAACGTTCGTCATCCGACAGCGAGTGCGAATACGGCCGAGTCACATGGGCGTGAATAAATGCTGAACCGTGGCCCTCGCGGCAATGCCGGATGCAGCGCTGAAAGGCGCCGTAGCTGGCCACCGGGTCGGTGCCATCCACTTCCTCGAAGTGAAAATCCGGAAAGCCGGCCACCAGCCGCGAAATGCTGCCTCCTGCCGTCTGCACCTCGACCGGCACGGAGATGGCATAGCCGTTGTCTTCTACGCAGAAAATTACCGGTAGCTTGCCCAGCGCACACGCATTCATCGCCTCCCAGAACTCGCCCTCGCTGGTTGTGCCCTCACCCAGCGAAACGTAGGTAATTTCATCCCCCTGAAAGGAAACGTTCTTGAATTGCCGGTAGTCGGCGAACCCGGGTGGCCCATCCTTCGCGTCTTTTGCGAAGGGTGGGAGCGTTGCAGCGTTAGGATGCCGCGCAAAATAACGCCCGCCTTCGGCGCACCCCACCGCCTGCAGAATCTGCGATCCCGTCGGCGAGGACTGAGTCACAATGTTCAGCTTGGGATAGCTCCAGTGCGAAGGCATCTGCCGTCCGCCGGAACTGGGATCGTCCGCCGCCCCCACGCCCTGCAGAAACATCTCGTAGGGCTTCACGCCCAGCGCCAGACACAGGGCGCGATCGCGGTAGTAGGGGTAGAACCAGTCGTAAGCCGGCTTCAGCGCCAACCCCGCAGCCACGCCGATCGCCTCGTGCCCCGCCCCAGACATCTGAAAGAATATTTTTTGCTGGCGTTTCAGCAGAATCTCCCGGTCGTCGATGCGCCGGGAGGTGTACATGAAGCGGTAGGCCTGGATAAGTTGCTCGCGGGTAAGGCCTTCGTACAGCCGATTCTTCTTCGCGCCATTGGCTACGATAGTCAGCTTGGGGTCGGTCTTTGTCGTCGCCATCCGTTTCCCTGGCTCTGCCTTTCGTCCTTGCCTAGCTTAGCTGCTTAACTTAGATTCAATCGGCCGCTACGTCGATTCCACGCCAAGGCCTTTCGCTACTCTGCGGGTAACAAGCCTGGCTACGTCGAACCTGCTGCATTGTAAATGGTGACCGGGTTAGGAAAAAATAGGAAGTTTCAGGTAGACGCCGTGCCGGGGGGTTGGACCACGTGACCGCAATCGAGCCGGTTTTAAGTCCTGAACTGACGCGTAATGTCGTAGATTGCTTTCCGCAGCGAGGACTCATCCAGGGTCGCGAGCGGCAGGCTCAGAAAC
>Ga0302324_100020757_pt1 | contig 12836 bp, 10 predicted proteins | sample Palsa_T0_1_FD_201949 | JGI IMG/M metagenome (GOLD analysis project Ga0302324, IMG submission 201949) | Peat permafrost microbial communities from Stordalen Mire near Abisko, Sweden - Palsa_T0_1 | ecosystem: Environmental > Terrestrial > Soil > Palsa > Peat permafrost | place: Sweden: Abisko...
TTGGAGCGAAATCGTGCGTATCGTCTTTCATGGTGAGGTTGCCGCGCAGTTCAGCACGGGTTTCCAGGACCTGCTGAGTGAGAAGGCGGAAATCGCCGTTCTCCTCGACAACCTCGCAGCCGAAGCCGACCGGCAAGCCTACGAATCCGCTGAGGTAATCGTGAGTTTCCAGTTCACCGCGATGCTGCCCCGTCCCGAAGGACTCAAGCTGCTTCATTTGCCCGGCGCGGGTTACGACGCGGTCGACTTCAACGCGCTTCCGCCTTCGGCGATCGTGTGCAATTGTTTCGGCCACGAGCAGCCAATCGCCGAATACGTGATGGCGGCGCTGCTCATGCGCGAAGTGCCTCTCGCCGCTGCGGACAAGATGTTGCGAGAAGGGGACTGGTCGTATCGAGGCTCGCCTGCTAAATCGGGCCGCGGCGAGCTCGCCGGCCAAACGATCGGCATTCTCGGATTCGGTCACATCGGCAAGGCGATCGCCGTTCGCGCAAAGGCTTTCGATATGAACGTGCACGTGGCCAATCGGAGTCCGGTGGCCGCGTCTCCCATCGTGGATCGCGCATTTCTTCTGAAGGATCTTCCGAATTTCTGGGGCTCGGCTGATTTCATTGTGGTGACGGTTGCTCTCGCTCCGGAAACGAAAGGCATCGTCGGTACCGCGGCTTTCGCGGCCATGCGTCCTGGCGCGGTCCTCGTGAACGTGGCTCGCGGCCCCGTGGTTGACGAAGAGGCTCTCTATGACGCGCTGAAGACCAATCGGATCGCCGGAGCCGTGATCGACACTTGGTACAATTATCCGCCGCCGGGTCCGCCCCGGTCCAAGGTGTACCCGTCGTCGCTGCCGTTCCACGAACTCCCGAACATTCTAATGACGCCCCACATGTCCGGCCTGACCGAAGGCACCATCCGCAGACGCCAGCAGGTAATCGCCGATAACATCGAGCGCCGCATCAGCGGCAGGCCCTGCATCAACGTAGTCCACCCCGCGAAAGCTTGAAGGTTGCCGCGCCAGGCGAGCTCCATTTCGCCAGTATCTTTGGCGGGCGTAGCAGTGCTACGCCCCTACAACCGCCTCGCCGGCGGTTACCGCGGCGCCCGCGGCGCCGTAAGCACCCACGCCACTTCGCCGAGCGCCATGCGGAGTGCGGGAGCTTGCTCCCGCCTTCTTTTGGGCGACCGCGCGAAGCCGCGAAACCGGAGCATTTGCGGAAGCCGGGGCCGAAGAATGCGGAGGCAAGCCCCCGCACTCCACATGGGCTTCCTAGAACGCCCTAACACCGCGTCGTCATTCTGAGACCATCCGGCCAGGATGGACGAAGAATCCCACCGCCAATTCACGCCGAAGCGTCGCGATCCACGCGCCGCCGTAGCGCCGGTTTCGTAGCGGCGGCATCCTGCCGGCGTTTTTGCGTTCCGTTGCCATGAGCGCCGCACAAATTCGCCGGCGAGACGCCGGCGCTACAACTGCGGTGTCATCCCGCCAGAGCGCATTTCGCGACGAGGGATCTCTCTTCGACGTGGCGCTGCGGCGATGCGTTTACGCGAAGAGAGATTCCTCGGCCAAAGTCGCGCCTCGGAATGACAACGTAAAGAAGAGGGCAAAGGCCGCTGGGCGCCGCAATGACGGCGCAACGCGCGGCGCGGGCTGTGGCCGGGGTTACCCCGCGGACGGCTGGCGTATTACAGGTCTTGCCACCAATCAGGCTGCGAGGTAGCTTTTATCAGGTGCGCGGCATCAAAGCACAAAGGAAGTTTCTTGCGGGGAGGCAGGCGATGAACCGGCCGGCAGTTCTCACGCTGTGCGCAATCCTTATGCTGATTGCAGCCACGGCCATAGGGCAAAACGCTCCTCCGCCACAGCCCGCCCCGGACAACTCCGACAGCGCGGACGCCGCCCCCCAATCCTGCCCGGCCCGATCGCTGCTCGTCAGCTTTCAGGAAACCCGCCGCGGCAATTATGTGCGGGACACGCCCATCTGGAAAATGCCGGACAGCTCCGCTTTTTTCTTCGTGAGCGGCATGATGATCGATGCCGACGGCGCGCCCAACGCCTACAACGCCGAAAATACGGGATTGGATGACCTTTCCAACGCCGGCGAGCCCGGCGACTGGCAGGGCGTGATCCAGGACAGGGACGGAAACCCGGTCGTCCAAGGGCCCGACGATCCGTATCCCAACTATTACATCTCCTGCACGTCGCTTTTCGACAGGACAAAGTCGCCGCTCGATCCTAGCCGCTTTGTGGACGCCTCGAAAATTCCTTATGTGGTGCTTCCGGGCGACCTCGCGAGGCAGGCCGGCGCGCGCGTGGGAGATTTCGCGTTTGTGATGAACCTGCGAAGCGGAAAATCGTCGTACGCAATCTTCGCCGATGTCGGCGCGCTTGGTGAAGGCTCCGTTGCACTCGCCGACAGCCTCGGAATTTACTCGGACGCGCGCCGGGGCGGCGCTCGCGGAGGAATCCTCTATTTGGTGTTCCCCGGCTCGGGCACCCACACTCCCAGGCCCATCGAGGAAATTAACGCCGAGACGGATAAGCTCCTGCAAGATTGGGGCGGGGCCGAAAAACTGACTTCTTGCGCCGCGAATCAAGGGCCTACCACTACTCCGGCAGTCACTCCCGCCATCGCCGCCGAAGCCCAGCCCACCGCCGCCAACTGAAATTCTCGCGGAAGCCATGTAGCGGCCGCCTTCAAGGCGGGCCGTCTTTGTGTGCCAGTGCGTTTCGTAACCCCACGCACTTTTGTTAAAATTTCGGTCGGTGGGCGTGGACTGTGCCTGTTACTGGCGCCTGTTCGCGAGTCCCAGCACTGCCGGGTTCACCACGTTGATCGGCTTGCCTGCGCCGTACGCCACGATCTGATCGAAGATATCGGTGAATTGGAGCTCGTATTCCTCGCGCGTCACGTACCCGATGTGCGGCGTGCATACGACGTTCTTCAGCGCAAAAAGCGGAGAGCGCGTGTCTAAAACCGGCTCTTCTTCGTAAACGTCGATTGCCGCCATCCCCGGCCTTCCCTTTTGGAGGGCAGTGACCAGCGCGCCGGGCTCGATGAGGCCTGCGCGGCTCGTATTCACGATCAGCGCGGTCGGCTTCATGTGCGCGAGATCGCCCAGGGTCACAATGCCGCGCGTTGCGTCGATCAGCCGCATGTGCAGGGAAATTACGTCGCACTCCTCGAAAAAGGACGCCTTGCTTTCCGCCGTGGCGTAGCCCTCCGCCCGCGCTCGCGCCAGAGAGTCAGGGCGCGCCCATACCAGCACCTTCATGCCGAACGTACGGCCATAATTCGCCACAACGCGTCCGATGCGACCGTACCCGTAGATTCCCAGCGTCTTGCCCCCTACGCTGGCGCCGACGCCCGTTTGCCATTTGCCCGCTTTAAGAGATTCCATCTGCTGCGGGATTTGCCGCATCGCGGCGAGCACCAAGCCCCAAGTGAGCTCTGCGGTCGCATACGATGGCGTGCCGGCATGCATGTTTGAGGAGACGATTATTCCCAGCCGCGTGCAGGCGTCGATGTCGATGTGCGGATAGACGCTGCGCTGGCTGATGAGCCTCAGTTTATTCAGGCGCTCCAGCAGCGGAGTTTGAATCCTGGTCCGCTCGCGGATCAGCACCAGCGCTTCTGTCTGCGCGAGGCGCTGGGCCAGGGCGCCGGCATCTTGCACGTGATCGTTCCAGATTTCCACGTGATGGCCCTCCAGCTTTTTGAAACAGTCGAGCGTCCGCAGCGTATCGGTGTAATCGTCCAGAACCGAGATATTCATGCTCCGATCACGCCTTCCGCGCCGCTTCGGAAATTTGAGCCAACCCGCGCCGATCGAGAAGGGCAAGCCCCGAGGCGGAAGCTCTGATAACGGTGCGGCCGTTCGCGTGTTCGCTCGCGATAAGCCCGCGATCGTTCGCGGTCTCCCAAACCGGAAGTCTGGGACACGACGTGCGCCAAGCCTCCATCACTTCTTCGTATGTTCTCTCGCCTCTTGCAAGCCATTGAAGCAGATCGAGGATTAAGGCTTCGACCACTGGATCGGTCACGACTTTCATTCTCCCTTTGACTTCAATATAGCTCATCGGCGGCGAGAATCGCAGATCGGTTGGCCGGGGAGTCTCTCTTCGCGTGTGAGCGGCGCCGTCGCGCCGCGCCGGCCAGCTCCGCTTCTTGACTTCGGCTGGTTCGAGTGACAAAGTGAGCGCGATTTCAAAAAGGAGGGCCCCATGCCCCATTTCCTGATTCAAGCTGCTTACACTCCTGAAGCATTGCAGGCACTGGTGCAGCATCCGCAGAACCGCACCGAAGTGATTCGCTCGGCAGTCGAGCACCTGGGCGGGAAGCTCATTGGAGGTTGGGCGGCTTTCGGAGACTACGACACGATCCTGATTGTCGAGATGCCCACCAACGTCGACGCCGCTGCGATGGCCATCGCTGCAGCCGCAGGAGGCAGTTGCAAGGCCGTTAAGACCACGCCGCTGCTCACGACGGAGGAAGCAGTCGCGGCCATGAAGAAGGCGTCTTCCACGGGCTACAGGCCCGTAGCCGCATCCGCAATCGCGGCCAACAGTTAGGCGCGCGCAGAATTCAACGAGTAGGAACGGGCGCCTGGAAACGCGCCTGACGGTTCCGGTGCCCGATTCCATTTCCGGCCCCCGGCATCGCCGCGTCTCGTCAAATCTTCGGCAGCACAATTCCTTGCTGCGACTGGTACTTCCCCTTCTTATCTTTGTAGGAGACTTCGCACTGTTCGTCGGATTCGAAGAAGACGACCTGCGCGAGCCCTTCGTGCGCATAGATTCTGGCGGGCAGCGGCGTGGTGTTGCTGATCTCCAGCGTGACGAAACCCTCCCATTCCGGCTCGAACGGCGTCACATTCACGATAATTCCGCAGCGCGCGTAGGTCGATTTGCCCACGCAGAGCGTCAGCACGTTGCGCGGGATGCGGAAATACTCCACCGAACGCGCCAGCGCAAAGGAATTCGGCGGCACGATGCAAATTTCACCTTTGAACTCGACGAACGATCTCGAATCGAAATGTTTCGGGTCGACAATCGTGGAATTCACGTTCGTAAAAATATGAAACTCGTCCGCCACGCGCATGTCGTAGCCGTAAGACGAAACACCGTAGCTGATCACGCCCTCGCGCACCTGGCGGCCCTCGAAGGGCTCGATCATTTTGTGCTCGCGCGCCATCTTGGTAATCCACTTGTCCGACTTCACCGACATCGCATCCTCCTGGGGAATCGCGCAGTGTATTACAGGGCGTCGCGCTTGACAACCTGCAAACCCCTGTCTAGCATAGGTTTCCGGCCACAAAACGGGATTTGGGGAGGTAGATGTGATCAAGCTCGACATCGTCAACGCCATCGTTCAGAAAGCCAACATTACCCGAACCAAGGCCGAGCAAGCGGTCGAAGCCGTTTTCGAGGCGATGAAGAACGCGTTGGGTCACGGACGCCGCATCGAACTTCGCCGCTTTGGCGTCTTCAACGTGAAGCCGCGCAAGACGGGCATCGGCCGCAATCCTCGCACGGGTCAACAGGTGAACATCCCGCCGGGCAAGGCTGTGCGTTTCAAACCCGGCAAGGAACTTCAGGCGCTTCCGGCTCCCGCAGCCAAGCCGTGAAATTTCGTTGGCTCGAGCGGGACGGCGCAGCCGCTCGTGAGTTGGCGGCATCTTGTCTTGCGCCGCAGGATCCAATCTTCAGGAACATCACAAGTGTGAGCGCATGAGCGGCGGCAACGGCCATTCCCGAGTCCCGATTGAAATCATAGACATCGGCCCTCCGTTGCCACTCGACATGCCGCCCCCGCCCCAGCGGCCGCGCCGGCTCTGGCCCGCTCTCGTTCTTTTTCTGCTCACCGTGGCCTCCACGCTCAGCGTCGGCGTGGAGTTCGCGCGATCCTACGCGCTGGATCAAGAACCTTTCTCGGGCAACGAGAATCTGATCGCGCAGATGCTCCTGCCGTTCCAGCATCCAAAGCTGTTGCTGCTTGGCATACCGTTTTCGTTCACGCTGCTCGCGATTCTGTTCGTGCACGAAATGGGGCACTACGTCGCGTGCAAAATTTATGGCATCGACGCGACGTACCCGTATTTCGTTCCCGCTCCCACTCTCTTCGGGACCTTCGGCGCGTTCATCTGGATTCGCTCGCCGATCACCACGCGCCGGGCGCTTTTTGACGTCGGCATCGCCGGCCCGGTCGCCGGATTCGTCATCGCCGTCCCCGCCATGGCATTTGCCATCGCGGAATCAAAGATTGTGCCGGGCGTGCAGAATAATGCCGCGATCATTTTCGGCAATCCGCCGCTGATGCATATTTTCATGGCGCTGTTTCATCCGAACGTGAACCCAAGCTGGGTGCTGCTGCACCCCGTGGGGCGCGCCGCATGGGTCGGATTGTTTGCGACGGCACTCAATTTACTGCCGGCCTGGCAGCTCGACGGCGGCCATATCGTTTACAGCCTGAGCAGCGCGCGCCACGCGCGAATTTCGCTGGCAGCGGCCCTTGCCTTGATTTTCCTCGGGGTTTACGCATGGCACGGCTGGGCGACCTGGGGAATTCTGCTGCTGATTCTCTCTCTGCGATTCCAGCATCCGCCCCTATATGACCAGTGGGAGCCGCTGGATAATGCGCGCCGGGCCTGGGCCGGCGTCGCGCTTCTGATTTTCCTGCTCTGCTTCACCCCGTGGCCCGTGATTATTCCGTAGAACCCTGCACCCATTAAGGCCCTGTCGATCCGTTCTCCCATCGTTGCACGAGGTCTCGCGCAGCGTTTGCCCAATCCGGAAAACTGAATCTGAAGCCGTGATCGATCAGCCGGCCCGGAACGACGCGGCGGCTCTTCAATATCAACTCGGTTTCCGTTTGAAGGAATATCGCACCGATTTCGAGCATCCACGCGCTCGCGGGCAGGCCGAGATACGCACCCCAGGCTTTTCGCAACGAGGCCATGAACTCCGCGTTGGGAACGGGGTGCGGCGAAGCAAGGTTGACAGCACCGTCGAGGTCGTCGTGCAGAAGCAAGTACTCGACCGACTCCAAAAAGTCTCGGTCGTGAATCCAGGAGACGAACTGCTTTCCGGAACCGGACGCACCTCCCAGCCCAAAGCGGACGAGGCGAAGGAGCGTGTCGAAAACCCCGCCCCGATCTGGGCTCATAACCATTGCACTGCGAAGAGCGATTTTTCGAGTTGCGGGCGTTGCCGACGAGAAAAAAGCGTCTTCCCAGCTTGTCGCAACCTCGATACTGAAACGCCAACTGGAAGGAGCCTCAGCTTCCATCCCGCCGATTTCGCCTGTTGCTTCGTCCATAGCGCGGTCAAAAGCGTGGCGGTAAATCGTCGCCGTACTCGCATTCATCCATATTTTAGGAGGCCGTGTTGATTGGCGGATGGCTTCTCCCAGAATGCGTGTGGATTGAATACGAGAGTCTTTTGTCTCGCGGCGATTCGCGCTGGTATAGCGGCAGTTGACGCTGCGCCCCGCGAGGTTGATAACAAGATCAGCGCCTTCCAGTTCGTCTGCCCACTTTCCCACAGTGGCGGCGTCCCACTCGACGACCCGCCAGGGGGCGCTGCGTGGCGATCGAGCCAGAACTGTGACTGTGTGACCTTGGCCCTGAAAGTGTCTCGCGAGAATCGTTCCCACTTGGCCGGAGCCACCGGGCAACACAACTCGCAGTGGGCGGGAATCCATGCGTGGCATTGTGCCATCAGCGGGAGTCACAAGTCGCAATTTGATTCCCCGCACCGGCTCAAGACAGGCTGACGGGATCGACGTCGACCAGGACGGCGGTTTCGGGAATTTCCTTCGCGGCGCAGAAATCCAGGCAGGCCGCGAGCGCTTTCCCGAGCGCGGACCGGTGCGACGATTTCAGCACAAACTGAAACCGGAATTCCTGGCGCAAGCGGGCGAGCGGCGCCGCGGCCGGCCCGAGAATCTTCACGCCGCTCTGCTCGAACGGAGCGAAATACGCGGCAAGCGCGCGCGACCAGCGAATCGCGTTCTCCACTTTGCGGTCGCGTATCAGCACGCTTGCAAGCGCCGTGAACGGCGGGTAGTGCAGCACGCGCCGGAAGTGCGCTTCCTTTTCGTAAAATGAAATGTAGTCCTGTTGCGCGGCGAACCGAATCGCGTAGTGATCGGGATAATACGTTTCGACGAGAACTTCTCCCGATAGCGCGCCCCGCCCCGCGCGCCCCGCAACCTGCGTAAGCAGCTGGAACGTGCGTTCGGCGGCTCGGAAATCCGGACGCCCCAGCGCCAGGTCGGCGGCCACCACGCCAACAAGCGTCACCCGCTCGAAGTCGTGCCCCTTCGCCACCATTTGCGTGCCCACGAGAACATCAATCTCGCCTTTCGCGAACGCGCCGAGCACTTGCTGGTATTCGCGCTTGGTGCGTACCGTATCCCGGTCGAGCCGCGCAACGCGAGCGGCCGGGAATTGCTCCCGCAGATATTCGTCGACGCGCTCGGCTCCGTCGCCGACGAAGTGCATGTATTCGCCGTGGCACTTCGGGCATTCCTTCGGCGGACGGATCGCGTATCCGCAATAGTGGCATTCGAGGCGCTGGCGGTTTTTGTGATACGTCAAAGCGATGCTGCAATTCTGGCATTGAACGAGCGCGCCGCAGCTGCGGCAGAGAAGCGACCATGAGTAGCCGCGCCGGTTGATCAGCACCATCGCTTGCGTGCCTTCCTGCAGGCGCAACGCGATCGCCGTGCGCAGGGTTTCCGAAACGGGCGCGGCGTGGTGCTGCCGGCGGAACTCCTCGCGCAAATCCACGATGCGAACCTCGGCAAGTGGACGGTTTTCGACGCGGGAAGTCAGCTTGAGCAATTCGTACTTCCCGGCGCGCGCGTTGTGGTAGGTCTCAAGCGACGGCGTCGCCGAGCCCAGCAGTACGGCCGCGCCTTCGAGGCGGGCCCGATAGACGGCGGTGTCCCGCCCGTGATAGCGCGGCGTTTCTTCCTGCTTGTAGCTCGATTCCTGCTCTTCGTCCACGACGATGAGGCCGAGATTTTCGAGCGGCGCGAAAACGGCGGAGCGCGTGCCCACAACGATGCGCGCTTCGCCCCGGCGAACCCGCCACCATTCGCGGGCGCGCTCGATATCGGGCAAGCCGCTGTGCAGCACGGCCACGGATTCGCCAAATCGCGCGCGCACCAGACGCCCGACCCACAGCGTAAGCGCGATTTCCGGCACGAGGACGATGGCCGTCTTCCCGCGCGCGAGAACCGCTTCGATCGCGCCCAAATACACTTCCGTCTTGCCGCTGCCCGTGACGCCATGAAGCAGGCCAGCCACGAATTTCCCCGTTACGAGCCACCGCCAGACTTCGGCGAGCGCTTCCCTCTGCTCGACGTTCAGGGTATTCGTTGGCGGAATGAAATCGGTGTCCCACGCATCTTCGGGGGCCGTCATCGGCTCTTCCCATGTTTGCAGCAGCCCGGCTTTTTCCATGCGCCGGACGACGGAACGCGACGCCTTTGCCTTTTCGAGGAGTGTGCCTAACGGCAACGGGCCGCGCGTGGCCGTAAGCACCTCGCGGATTCTGTCGCTCACGTCGCTGGAGGGAACCTCTGCGGCGGAGTCGCGCCAGGCGACGATCGTTTGTGTGCGCGTCTTGCGGCGGCGCACCACGTCGCGCGCCGTGAGGTAGCCGCGGCGAACGAGCCTCGCAGCCGCCGCTTCGCCGCCGGGCCACCGGCGCACGCGCGCGGACGCCACAGGAGCGTCTTTTTGCGTGAAATTGCGCAGCAGGCCGAGCTCTTCGCGCTCTGAAGCCGTGGGTTCTTGAGCGGCGGCAATCTCGGCGAGGTAGGCGCGCCCCGCATCCGTGAGGGAGTATTCGAGATCGTGGCGAATTTCGATTTCAGGTGGCAACATGGCGCGAAATGTTTCGCCAATGGGAGCAAGGTAGTAGCGGCTGATCCAGTGCCCCAGCTCGATGAGCTTGGGGGGCAGGGCCGGGGCGGAATCCATCAACTCGGCGATTTCTTTGATCGCCGCCTTGCCGGGCGACTTGCGGCTCGCGAAGTCCGGCGCGCTGTCCGATTCGGCGAGCGCCACTCCGATCATCGCGCGTCCGCGAAAGGGAACGACGACCCGGCGGCCGACCAGAGGCTCTCCCTCGAATGACGCGGGCACGGCGTAGGTAAACGTCGAGCGCAGCGGGATGGGAAGCGCAACTTCGCAATAGCGAGCGGCCATGAGCGGGCATTAGTGTAGCAGTCCGCGCAAAGAGTTTTTGGCTAGGCCGCTGTGGAGTCCTGCTAAAGGCTGACGAAAACGATTCCGGCGAAGATCAGGAAAATGCCGAGCCATTGGCTGCGCTCGATGCGTTCGCTCAAGAAAATCCAGGAGAGCAGCACCGTCACCGCTCCATAGAGAGACGATAAAACGCTGACGACTGCCACGTGCCCCATTCCCATGCCTGCGTTATTCATAACGAAGGCCGCCGTATCCATCAGGCCGACCACCAGGAGGAGCCACCAGATGTTGCCCCGCGGAAGCTGGAGCGAGCGGCCGCTTGGAAGTCCGGCGAGAGCGAGCGCCGCAAAAGTGGAGATACGCACGACCCACACGGAAACCGCGCTGCCCACGAGCGGCACCACGTGAAATCCGAGCCACCAGAACATTACGCCGTAACCCACGGCGGCCATGATTGCCCAGCCCGCGCCTTTTGAGAGATGCGTGCCGCCGGCATCGGGGCGCGCGAGAGGATCAGGCTGAGCGTCTTTGGCCGCGTCCGGCATGAAGGAAATGGCGGCCAGAATCAAACCGAAGAAAGTAATGGCCATCCCCGCGCCTCGCTGCAGGTTGATCCGTTCTCCGCTTGCGAGTGCCAGCGCAACCGTCAGCGCGGGGTAAGCCGACGAAACTGGCCCGGCGATGCTGATGGCTCCCACTTCGAAAGAGCGGTAGAGCGCGAGCGAGGCGCCGGTGTTCATCAATCCCGCCAGCACCGCGAAAATCCACGGTTGCCATCCCGAAGCGAGGCCGCGCTGAAAAACTCCGGTCTCTTGCAAGTAAATCGTGAGGGCGAGGAAGCCGAAAAGCTGCATCAGCATGAGCGTGCGATATGCTCCGATGCGCCGGGTGGCGAATCGCGCGGAAAAATCGGCCACACCCCAGCCGAGCGCCGCCGCTATTCCGAGGATGATTTCCAAGGGAGTCTCACGATGGAAAGACCCTTCGGCCGGCAACAAGACAACGCGCCGGCCTCAGGATGACCATCCTTGCCGGATGATCACCGGCGTTTCGGCTCAAGGCCGAGAACCGCCATCACCTTCTGCAAATCTTTCCAGACCTCGCCCTTTGCGGCGGGGTTGCGCAGCAGGTAGGCCGGATGATACGTGGCGATGAGTTTCGAGCCGTGATAATCGAACCATTCTCCGCGGAAACGGGAAATTCCCTGGGTGGTTTGCAGCATGGTCTGTGCGGAGCAGCTGCCGAGGCAGCAGATTACTTTCGGCCCAATCACGCCGATCTGGCGCAAAAGGAACGGCGAACACGTGGCGATCTCGTCCTTTTCCGGCAGGCGATTTTCCGGCGGTCGGCATTTCACCACGTTGCAGATGTACACGTCCTCGCGGCGAAGGCCCATGGCCTCGATCATCTGCGTGAGCAATTTTCCGGCTCGCCCGACGAACGGCTCGCCTTTCATATCTTCGTCGCGGCCCGGCCCCTCGCCCACGAAGACCAGCTTCGCGCCGGGGTTTCCGACGCCGAAAACGAGATTCGTGCGCGAATGGCCCAGCTTGCAGCGAGTGCAATTCGGCCCGATGTCGGCGCGAATGCGTTCCAAGGAGTCGCCTTCGATGCGCTCCTCGAAAAGAGAAGGGCCGGTCACGAGAGGCACGACGACCTGGGCAGCGGCAGGTTTGGGCGCAGGCTCGGGCGACTGTCGCGCCGCCATCGTTGCAACCGGGGAATTCCGAGGAATCAAAGGCTCCGCCTCAAAGCCGATTTCCCGCGCTGCAGTTGCAGTGGGAGACGCAGCCGGGATTATCGATTGGGATGCGCGATCGAGATAATAGGGACCGAGTCCGAGGTCGGCGGCGTAACGGAACCAAGCTTCTGCGCGAGAACGTTTTCCTTGATCCACGAAGTTTGGATTATCGGGGAGAGTGCCGGAATTCACAAGGGCGCATTGGACCGCTTTGTTGCGCCGGCTGCGCCGAGGGAGCTGATTGCAGCGACGGGTCAGCCGAAGAGAGGTCCCTCGCTCCGCTCCCTTCCTGCGTCAGGGCAGGCGGGACGACGCCAGAAGCGAAAGCGATTCTATGAAACTTTTCTGATGGATAGCACTTGATCGAGGATGCGGTTGGCGACTTCGAGCTTCGTGAGCTTGGGCAGGGGGATTTCGCGGCCGTCGCGCAGGAAGAGGGTGACGATGTTCGTATCGCTGTCGAAGCCCGCGCCTTCTTGCGTGACGTCGTTTGCGACGATCATGTCCGCGCCTTTGCTCGCGAGCTTGCGCCGGGCATTTTCCGCCACGCGGTCGGTTTCCGCCGCAAAACCAACGAGAACGCGGGCCTGTCCATTTTCGATGGGCGCGCGGCCGAGCTCGGCGAGAATATCGGGCGTGGGCTCGAGATCGAGCGTGAGCCGTTCCCCCGTGCGCTTGAGCTTTTGCGATAGCGCCCCTGCAGGCCGATAGTCGGATACGGCCGCGGCCATGATGACGATGTCCGCGCCGGCCGCGCGCTCAAGAACTGCGTTTCGCATTTCCTCCGTGGCGCGCACGGGAACCCAATCGACTCCCTCGGGAATCTGCAAATCCGTTGGGCCGCTCACCAGCACAACGCGGGCGCCCCGGCGAATCG
>Ga0302324_100020758_pt1 | contig 12835 bp, 12 predicted proteins | sample Palsa_T0_1_FD_201949 | JGI IMG/M metagenome (GOLD analysis project Ga0302324, IMG submission 201949) | Peat permafrost microbial communities from Stordalen Mire near Abisko, Sweden - Palsa_T0_1 | ecosystem: Environmental > Terrestrial > Soil > Palsa > Peat permafrost | place: Sweden: Abisko...
AGCGGCTCGAGCACGATGTGGGTCGTGCCATCCCGATAGGGCGTCTTCAGCGTGTAGCGCACCTGGCCCGATGCCGTCAGCGCCAAGCGCTCGCTGGCCACCGGCGGTCGGCTCACATAGCGGCAGCCGACGAGCGCGTTCGCCGACGCATCTCCGATGAGATCGCAGGCTTTTCGATACCCCTATGTTCCGACTGGCGGCTTACAGGGACGAAGGCGTTGCGCAATCGTTATTGTGACTGACAATCTCTTATTGGTCCGAGATACAAAAGAGCCTACCGTCCGTGGGCGACGAATTGCGCACACCTGCTAGGTACAGACGGCCCTTGCCATCGAGACGGATCGACCGTGCGATAAGGTCCGATGTTTGGAGCGTCCATAATGCCGTGCCTTTCGATGACACAGCGTGAATGTAGGTCGCCGGATGTTCATGCCTTTGATGGGTGAGTGGGTCGCTAAACGCGGTCACGACGAAATAGGTTGTTCCTTCGCGATCGATAACGACCTGCAGAAAGTCGCCTTCGCTCGCGTCGGACCACCGCACCGTGCCGTTTTCAACGTAGTGAAGCGAGTTGTCCTTACATTCGTACAACACGCTGCCCGGCGGTCCCGCGATGAGTGAGGTGGGAACGCATGCGGTCTTGATCTGCCAATCGATAGTCCCGGTTCGAGTCACTGCGCGAATATCGGGGGCTTCCGTCGCGATATAAGCCGTGTGGTCGGTTCCCACGGCTGTCGCGCGGCAGGCATAGTCGAGTTCGACATCGTGGCCGAAAGCTCGATAAATAGGGCGAAATTCTGTCGCCTGGCCCGGGTGGACCTTTATTGACTGGCTGCAATTGGCATCGCTGGGCGATCCGGCTTCGGAAAAGCGGCCGGTGAGGTAACCACCTTCGCCCTTGGCGTTCAGAACATAACTGCCCTTGGATCCCTTGCCGCTCATCCACATTCTACCGTCGGTGTCGAGACTTACCGGATCAGTCGGCTCGCTCACCTGATATTCCCACAGAAATTTGCCGTCACGCACTGCCCCGATATAGCCTTCATCGCCGACGTAGTCACCGAAAACGTAGACGATGTCATCCGTTGTAATGGCTCCAATCCTGGAGTCCGCCGGCAATGCCAGGTTCCAGACCACGTGAGGGTGCTGAGGTCCGGCCACGTCGGCGGCGGCGTCGCGGCCCGCAGTTCCCTGCGCGGTCTGCGGCAATTGAACGATCGCGGGAAGTTCCGGCAATGCCTCACCTGCGACAGCCGCAGGATCGTCGGCCGCCAATAGATCGTCGCCGCGGGCGGAATTCGAGACCGTGGTAGGAGTAGTAGTTCCTTGGTTAAAGCTGCTCGGGGCCGAGGTGGAAACTTGTCGGACTTCGGAGTTCCGTCCGCCGCTGGAATCTAGGAAGGCGATGATGGCGTTTTTGGTCCGATCTATTGCACCGCTCAAAGAATGGCGCAGACCCTTGTTTGCGCCGATGACGGCTATGAGGATCGCGAGTACCAACCCAATATTCAACAGTCGATCTTTCATGCGGAGACTCTAAGCCGTATGGCCCTTACAGGCTAGTGCTCGAACGACGTCCACGGCAGCGCTTACATTTCTCGATATGAGTGGCAGAAAAGGTCGAACACATGCTACAGCCGGTGATTCAGCCCCCAGTAGGAGCAAAATCATCGCAGTGAGTATCTTCATGAAGTGGCGTTCCCTCCGAGAGTGTCAACCGATAGAGCCGTCGCGTTCGAGCGAAAGTCCACTTCAACTAGGACTTGCCCGGAGTCCCGAGCGACTTGGCATCAATCGAGATTCGCATTCCTAGAGGAGTATGGGCAAGGCGCGACCGAATCCCCTCATCGATTTGCAAATAACTATTGGCGGGTCCGACGCTTGTGCCGTCCGGAGCGTGCCAGCGGTCAGCGGCCGTACATCGTTCGATGGCTGCGACGGCATCGCCAGCAATCCCCTTTTCTAAGAGCTACCACACGTTGGATTGGAGCGAACCTTGTGCCGATCTACGTCTCTTGCATCCGCGCCGGACGGGGCGTGATGTCAATAAATTATCTAAACTTCCGAATTCTGCTCGACGCATTTAGCAATGGCTGGAGGGGAGGGTTGAATCTTTTGCGGACAAGCGCAGCGATATCATTTCCATCGGCATATCGTACAAACCAAACGGTACGTGACTTTCCGAGAGCTCCAAGCCGATTGGCCCCATGCGACTGTACGTCGCTAGTTTATTATAAATCGATGAGGGGATTCAGTCGCGCTTTGCACATACTCCTCTAGGAATGCGAATCCCGATTAATGCGGAATCGCTCGGGATTTCAGACAAGGGTTGGACGGATCGCCAGTTAACCGAGTACGACTTGCGCGCGATCTATGAATACCGCAGCTCGATCCCCTGTCTTGAAGGGACGGCTGCCGGCCGGAAAAACGAATGCGTATAACCGCGCCCTTCAGCGGCTGCCTCGGTCGTTCAGTTCGAACAATCGTTGCGCGATGGCGGCCGGGTAGGGCCGGCCATATATTCGAAGAGGCACATCGTGTCTCGTCCGATATACTGCTTCGGTAGGCATGAACCGGTCTCGATCGAGGAACAATGCCGTTTTGCACGAATTGCGGTTGCTTGATGGACGCGGAGCCAGCGCGGCGGTTCTGTAGTAAGTGCGGTGCGGGCGGGTATCCTCCGGGCCGGCCGAAGCAGCTACCCGCTCGCGCGCAGCGGAGCTGGAAGCATAAGCTTGTATTGGTCGCCTGGGTGAGTGTGGCCGCAGTGGCGATTGTTACGGCGGGCGTCTTCTACCAGAGTGCTACAAATCGGATGTCCCAGGAAGAGCTCGCGCACTGGCAGCAAGTGGGTGTCGATCGTCCTGCTGCGACTCTTGAGCATGAAACGCCGGTGACTGCCGTGTCATTCTCGCCGAACGGACGTCTCTTAGTTACCGCAGATGAGGAAGGCGTTTACACATGGGATACGACCACGTGGCGCAAGTCGAACATCGCTTGGAAGGTGCCATCAAAGTTTACCAGCCTAATTTTCTCGCCCGATGGGTCAAGACTCGTCGCCGTCGAAGAACACGGAGCCGCGCGGATTCTCGATCTTGCGGGAACAGTCTCACATCCACTCGAGGGTGTGCGGGCCGCAGTCTTTACTCCGGATTCGGCGCACCTGATAACGTTTGGAGAAGCAGTGAGTGTGTGGAACGCCGCGACCGCAGACCGCATCCAAACCATTGCCGTTCCTGCCGCCATCGTCTCCGGCGGCGTCGTCGCAATCTCTCCTGATGGGGGAAGGGTGGTCGCTTGGGCGCGGGATGAAACAATCAAGGTGATTGCGACTGCGACCGGCACCGAGGTGAGCAGTTATCCGGCAGGCTCTTGCGGCGTGGAGGCAAACTCAATCGCCATCTCGGCTGATAATTCAAAAATCCTCGCGGCGGGGCGGAACTCCGGAATAACGATTGCCGACGGATGTCTCATTATCACGGACAACCGCGGCCGCGAGGTGCGATCGTTGCAACTCCCCGATTCGGTACTTGCGGCAGCTTTCTCGCCCGATGGATCCCGAGTAGCCACCGCAACGGCAGATGGGAAGGCGAGAGTTTTCGACATTCTCAGCGGCCAAGTTGTATACGTTCTAAAGGACGCGGGGAATGCGCTGGCATTCTCGCCCGACGGAGCGCGCCTGGCGATGCTGGGCGAGGATAAGTCGGTTCGAGTGTGGGACGTTCAAACTTTGCCCCGTGAACAGACCGCACATCGGGGTGATGTCGGGGAGTTGGCATTCTCGCCCGACGGAAGTGAAGTTGTCGGTTCCGGCGTAGAAGAGCCATTCGAAACGACACCCGTCAGGGTCGTGCGTGAGTGGACAACATCCGATGGGCACCTGACCAATCGTGTGACTGCCCCGGCTGACACGGGCATGGGAGCTGCTCTCTCTGCGGATGCGAGGAACGTGGCCCTATTCGGCACCGCGGCTCTCTTTGGCAACGGCGACGGTGCACGCATCGTGGACGTACAGACCGGACAATTAGTGCGCACGCTCCCAGATTCAGACTGGATGAGTCCGGTCACTTTTTCACCGGACGGGACGAGAATCGCAGCTACCAGAAGCTCGGCAGGCGGAAATCACAGCCGCTGGGTTGAACTTTGGGAGGTGTCCACTGGGCGCCACCTTTTTGATCTCCAGGCTGGAAACCAAGCTATTGGGAATTGTGTATTCTCGCCGGATGGCTCGATCCTGGTGACCGATACGTCCTCGCCATGGGCGGGGACAGTCGTGTGGGACCTCCGGACGGGCCACCCGCTCTATGACTTGAAGTGGGCAAACACCCGTGTCGTATTTTCCGGCGACAGCACAAAGCTACTCGTAAGGCTACTGGATGCGAGGCTAGACGAACCCGATCATTACCTGGTGCAGATTCGCGAAGCCCGCAGCGGACGGGTGCTGCGCGCGCTTCCAGAATTCGTGGGGGCATCGGCTCTGGATTTGTCGCCGGACGGATCGAAGGTGATGATCGGCGGAGCCGCCGGTGTGGCGCGCATCTGGGACGTGGCCAGTGGGAATTTATTGAACGAGCTGCGCGGTCACGCGGGGGCGATTCTTTGGATTGCCTTTTCGCACGATGGTTCGCTCGCTGTCACCACCGGCGAGGACCGCACTGCGCGCATATGGGATGTCCAAACAGGGCGGCAATTGCAGATACTTGTGGGACACCAGGATCGAGTGTATGGAGCGCAATTCTCGCCCGACGATTCGCGCGTCGCCACGGTGACGGAGGACCGCGTTTGGTTGTGGAATACTCGGGCGGGAGGCGGCTTCGAACTGAAATAACAGGCAGTTCATCTAAGCGGGTATGCCCGCTTCAATAGTATTGAAGTGCTAGATACAAAGGTGATGATGGCCATTCGAGTGCAAACGATCTTGGGAGATGCGTGATGTTCAGTACTCAGCGGTTAGGCTAATCACCAATTATGCGCCTCACTGAGGTAATCGCATTATTCGCCATCTGCGCGGTTTCCACTTTTGGCGTTGCACAATCAGCTGAACCCAGCCACGACATTCAGAAAGATTCGGTCTGGGACCTCCCCGGCACTGCAACGGAGGATCGCTGGGTGGAAATCCATAGCGTCGAAACTACGGGAACGACCGCCGTCTATCACGTGTCTGTGCTTAGCCGACGGAAAGGCGCGGCCGCTTGGAGCCTAAAACACTTAGTACCTCACATGGCTATCACGGAGGCGGCGCTTCGCCGCAGCGTAATCAAGCTGTCACGCAGTCAACGTACGGCCTATCCGGAAACGTACGATGGTGGCTACAGCCACTGGCGCGCGTTACAGAACAATGGTGCTGCCCCCATCTGTGACGCATCTGTCCTTGAATGCGCGAAGCTGTGATGCGGGATCAGGGCATGGCAGGCGTTGTGTTTGTTGATGTTCTATATGCCGCTGTCCTGAAGCGACCGCCGAGAACGGGATTGGAGCTCTCGGGAAGTCACGAACCCTTGCGGTTGTAGGATATGCCAATCGAGATGATGTCACTGCGTTTGTCCGCATACGATTCGACCCTTTCCCACGGATACTTCCAGGCGCGCGTTGCTTCCGACGCGGGGAGGCGCGCCACACCCAAGACTTGGGCCAGCCACTCCTCATGAGCGGCCTTGCGCGCCATTTCCTTTTCCCAGCTGAACTCTTCCCAGCTGGTTCCGAACCGCTTATCGCTAATCATCAAGTCGACCCCGATCAGTACTGTGTCATCGAAGTGCAGGGTGATACGGAAGACCGTACCACCGACCGTGTGGTCGGGAAGGACGAGAGTGCCGTCAAAGCCCAGTTTTCGCGCACCCTCGAACAACGGCGATGCGCCGAACTTCGTAAGCGTCATCCACCGTCCAAGGCGTATCGGTGAATCATCGAGGGTAATCGTACCGGAGGAGGGATCGATCGGTCTTGAGGGTTGCGTCGTCGCCGCAATTTGCCGGATGTCGTTCGCGGACGCCGAGAGCCCGCCGAGGAGTACGCGCTCGACCCAGCTGCCGCCGCTGCCTTTTTTCTTCCACTCACGTACTGTCACCGTCAATACGCTGAATGCCCTGCACTTCTCGCACCAGCGGGCCTTACGGTCTTCGCAGACGACGCTCGCAGGAGTGGCGGCCGGCAGGGCGGCGACGTAGGAAAAATCACCCGCTTCGAGTTTGCTCTTGAGCACGCTCAGATCAGTTTGCCCGATCCTCCGAAGCAGGGTCGGCTTACCCGTAATCCAGTCGTTGCATCGTTCGCAAAACGGCGTGCCGAGGATCTTGCGCAAACGCGGGCCGAGCGCGCAGCCAAGAACGAATAGGGCTTCGCCCGCGTGCATGGTTATCCAAAAAGCCTGGTCGCCGATTGCCTGCTCCTTGAGCGCGAACTTCGCGAGCGCTTGGGGATTCATCCAGCGGGAGAACCCTGTAAGATTCTTGGCGTCGAAAAGGGTCCCGGTCGTCGTGAGCGTCGCGGTGCAAACCCACGATATGTAGAGCGACAGCAGCACGACGAACACAAGCACCGCGAACCAGACTGCCGCGGATCTGACCTTCTTGGCTCGTAGCGCACGCTCGGTCAGGCGCCCCAGCTGAGCGCCATACAGCCAGCACAGACAAACTGCAACACACAGGGCCCTTACTGAGAAGTGCCCGAGTAGAAAGGGGCTCGCGAAGTAGCCGATGATTGCATAGGCAATCCCGAGCCCCACACCTGCCGCCGCGCCGATGAGCAATACCCAGATCACAGCTTTAAGATCGATCTTGCCGGGATCACGGGTGTAATACCGATGCAGGTTCCGGTTCCCGAAGTTATCCCGGGATAAGTCTGCCTGGTCATCTGATGCATTCGATGCAGACATGCAGAGTTCCTGACCGCCCGTCGGCAGCATTGGCGTAATAAGATGGGCGCAGGCTTCGCAGCCGTCAAATCCGCGTCGTTTAGATGCTGATTACCTGTTGGGGGAATGGACCGACCTTATAAAGGATGCTTCACGCCTGAATCCGATCGTTTGACGCTCACCGACTGGAACACAGCGATGTGTGCCGTGTCATTACCAGCTTCGTCTACTGACACAATGTCGTGACATCAACCGCTTCGATCCGAATATTTTGCCTGACCGATGAGGGGATTCGCGTACGCTTTACACATCATCAATACGTGAAGCGAAAATGTTTTGCATAGCGCCTCTCGCCACAGAACTGTGCGTCAGCCTGCATCACAACGACAGGGGGGGTTGAAGATGAGTATTGTAAGGTATGTCAGGTCGGCAGCCACGGCGAGTTGGATCGACGCGAGGACAGGGTTGCCCGAAGTTGATGGGAATGCACCAGGCGCCTTTGTGCAGCGCGGATTTCTGACCGGGGCAGCGGGGTTCCGCTTCACTAATTTCATGGAGATCTGGGCTAACTACGATACCGACACGCGCGCGATCGTGGGGCATGGCTTCACCCCCGACAGCGGTCTCTATCGATCACCGTCTTATCGCGGTATTCCTTCTCAAGTTGGAACTCCGATGCAGAGCGTTAAAGTGGGGGTTGAGCCCATCACGTTTATTCAGACAACCGGAGCACGCACCCAGAGCCCAGAAAGAATTGGTGGCCTATTTGGTGGTCCGATCGGCAATATTGTCGCGAGCGCGGTGAAATCCTTTCCTCCCATTTGGACGGAAATTCAAATTCAATTGTTCGGTGACGGGCATATCGCTGCGTCGGTTCGGCGTTGGAGTTTGTTTCCGTCGATGACGTTCTACACAAGATCAATAGCGCTGGATTCCACGGTTGAGTCCGTTGCCTACACCCGAACCGCGAGTCGCCCTGGGAACGTAACCTATGATGGGATGCCGAACTACGACAACTGGTACGCAAATGGATGGGGCGACCTCGGACCCGGTCCGGGTCCGATCGCCGGAAATCCCTGGGGTTTGGACAAATCTGTTCTCAGCGGCATCGATCCCTCACAGCCGTTCGGTTGGTGAGTCAGGAGAGTGCGGACGCCGCGTCGAAAGACGACTTATCTCAACTCAACTGTGCTTAGCGCGAGAGGAGAGTGATCCGTTGCCGGGCCTACGCAGCGAGTCGGTTGGGGTCGGCGAACCTTTGCGGACGGTGTATGGGCAATCGTGCGCTGAAGCGGGGTCCGCGCGTGTGGTCCGCAGTGTTGTTGCTTTGAAAGTGCGAGAGCGTTGAGAACCGCGGTGATCCAGTTCAAGCAGGAGTCTACGATGGGTAAACCCGCCTCTGAGTACAACGAATCCGATTTCAAGGCATCGGTCGGCAAGTCTGGAATTCCCAAAAGGGACTGCTTCAACACGGTATCCGACCAAGAAATGGTGCGGACGTTGCTCAATGCAGTTCCGATAAGGTATGGCGGACGATACGACCCCAGTGATCCCACGAGACAGTTGACCGGTGACTTGAAGTGGGGAAAGGTTCGCAACGATTTGTACACCGCGATTGTTGAATTTCAAAAGAACCCCTATAATCGCGCCGAGGGGCTCATCACCGATGGGCACATCGATCCGCACGAGAAAACCATAAAGCGGCTCCTGTACTTGGCAAACTGGCAGCCGCCCGTGCCAACGGGCGATACGATACAGCGTATCCCTCATTTATCATCTGACGTCGATATCCCTGCCCCAAACTTCGACGACGATCTAAACACGGTTTTCGCGGGCACTCGCTTTAAGATCAAAATGCTATCTGCCGAGTCTGTGGGCGCCATCATGGGGGCATCTTATGACAGGTTCAAAATCTGGGACGTCGATAACCATCGTGCCGCTTTCTACGATGTGATAGTGGCGGGCATTACTCTTGGTCCGGCTCCGGCTTCCGTGAGCTGGAAGGCAGGTGACTGGAGCGACTTCTTCACTCCAACAAACGCAGTTCAGGTTGATATGTTCGCCTGCAAAGTACATCTCTCTAGCACCTCTGCCATGCCGATCACTATTAAGCCGCCTTCCTTCCCCGGCATGCCGCCGATGCCCCCCATACCTTCGTCAATACTGCGCCTTGAGTTTTCTGGAACTAACGATTTCTTGGGCTGCAAACCATTTCACGTGTCGGTGCCCACTCCCACGGGTATTACCTTTCCTGGATACGATACGATGGAAGGTGAGCTCAAATTGTCAGGGTCAGTCGAGGTATTTAAGGGTCCGTGAACGAGGCCAGTCATGAATTCCAGACATCTCGCTGATGCGCATGCTGGAGAGCATAAGAAAGTGTTGGGTGACGAGTCGCCGGGCCGGCAGTAAGCTGCCGAGATGACGCGATCGCGCAAGCCAGCCGATCCGGCGGCGAGTCTTGTATCGTCCGCCGCGGCAACCGACGATTGTGCAGATCAAAGCGTGGCGGCTTCGGGACAGGGCCTCGAAGCGATGCGACCCGGCGATGTGCCGAAGCAGTGGAGACTCTTATGGGAATTCAAAGCCTTGATGGAGGTTTGGCTATATGAGCGCTCCTGAATCTCCCCTGGAGGTGTTCCCCAAACGGCCCGTTGAGGTCGCCATCGGTATCGGTACCCGCGAGCGGCGAACGATCGGGGAAACGGTCGGGTCCGCAGTGCTGTATATCTTCTATGGGGCTCTTGTTTGCTGGTGGTATGTCGGCATGCCTTTCTTGCTCGTGCCGAGGCTCCAACTCGTATCGGACGATTACCGATTGCGAAACAGCGGCACGTTGGCGCGCCGCAGCAGCGTGACTCACTACCATATACCCTTGCTCCGCAGAGATATGTTTGACGGGGACGAGTTCGATGTCAACTATGCGACCGCCGATGGAACCTGGTACACACACCACGTGGAGTTAGGAAGCGCGGGAATCGGGGTGCCCGATCGAACGACGCCCATCGTCGTTCGCTACGATCCGGCTTCGCCGGAACATTTCAGTAGTAACTGGACAGCCGATCGCTTGCCTGGCAGAACGGTCTGGCTGACCCTGGAGGGAGGCTTCTATCTATTGACGCTTCCCCTCCCGCCGCTGCTGCTGCTCGGCATGTGGCGAGGGCGGCACGATAGCCGGCGCGATAGCGAGCAAAATCGTCGCGACCTCGAGGCTATTGGAGCAAATCCGACGGCGGTGGCTGCTTGCTTAGTTCATACAGAGGCCCGTGACGCGAATGGGTTCGAGAAGGTCCTCTTCCTCGGTCAAACACGCGGCGAGGCTCGAATTCGCCGGTATTCGTGGATCGATGGCTCCGGGCGCACTTCGACCGGCGCGACGGGTTTCCCCAAAAATCAGGAACCGTTCTGGCTTGACCAGGCACATACCAGAATGCTGGCGCTCATTGGTCCGGATGGACAAGCGCTCGCGCTGGATTCGGCTCTGCAGTGCGTCACGCTGACCGATGAGGAGCGCAGATGCGTTGTGGAAGCGCGGGATTATGAGCTCAGCCACCCCTATCTTCGGCCTTACGCGAAATTGTAGTAGTAGAGCAAAGCAGGGGAGTCGCACCCCAAGCCCGGCAGTAAGCTATCGAGATGACGCGATCGCGCCAGCCAGCCGATCCGGCGGCTGGGCTCGTACTGGCCGGTTATCATCCTCTGGAAGACGGTCTATCGGGATCGCGCCGTGATGGCATTGCGCCAGAGCGGCTCAACGGTCGGCGACGCATTGCTGCCGCACATTGCACCGGTCCATTGGAATCACATCGACCTGACCGGCGATTACTCCTGGCGCCGGAACAAACGCGTCGAGAAAGGCCGCTTCCGGCCCCTCAGGATGCCCAAGGCTTAACGTACTTTATTTTCGCTATCGTTAAACGAGCGGATCGCTTTTGGGTCTGGTCGGTACTCTTGCCTCTTTGCCACTTGGTGCAACTCGCCAAGCGTCGTTACTGTCGCCCCCTGGTCGTCTGGGCGCGCGCCGATAGCGGTCGCTTCGTGCGAGCCGGCATGTCAATTGGGCGTAAGAATGATGGTCGCTTCTTCGTTGCCGATCAACCCCATGCCGAGGCCATCGCAGCATTGCTTGATCCGCGTCGGTTAGTGCGGCATCCAAGCTAGGCGTATAGTATGACTCGAGTGGACGTACCCGGAATTGTATGGTGATTATATGAGTGAATTCCTCAAGTTAGAAGCCAACGCGCCGGCTACGCTCGGGGCCGTTGTAGAGGCACTCACACGCTTGAGTACCTACCCGGAGGCAGAGCTCCCCGAGCTTGTCTCAGCAGGGAAGGTCAGAGAGGTGTTTCCATTTCGACCGGCAGAGCCTTTGAAGTTGGACGCCGATTCGGTGGAGGAAGGTGAGCTATCGAAGCGTCCGCGATGCCGCTTTCTCGTGAGCAGCATGCTGCGTTGATTCAATCCAGCCTGCCGAAGACTTCGACGGCCACTCACGAGAGTCCGTCTCCCGGCGGTCGTAAGGCGAAGAAAACCTTTTCGAAGTAGGCGGGCTAGCGTTCCGCTGAGCTCGCGAGCTATCCGAAGCGAGACCGCCGCTTCTTGCGATTGCCTCCTGCTCGCAACCAACCGGATGATGAGATGGTTCGCACATCGTCAAGCTGTTCGTGGAATGCGAGCAACGGTACGACATCATAAAAAATTTCTTGTTAGACAACGCTCATCTGAGTCGTTGTGACTGGCATCATCATATCCGCTGCTGTGCTCCGTGGCCCATACGTTTCCGCATTCAGGACATTGATAGAACTCGTACACGGTTTGACCGGGCTTACCACTCGGCGGCCGCTGCACGACAGGCCGGCCAATCCGTACAAGTCCGGGACGTAAGCCTTCCGGGATGCCTTCCGAGATGCTTTCCGAGCACTGCTTGCACATTCTTGCGCTGGAAATAGGTTCGTTCATCGCGTGTGTTTCCTTTGATGGGGGGCGCAAACGCGTCGAGCCATCGGAATTTTCGATATTGGTAAACTCATTGGGCCTCCGTAGTAGTGTTTTCAGGTCACTGAAAGAAAGCGGAATGCGTACGCTGGCGCGCCTCTCGTGTTCTCGGCGTCCCAACGGCGAAAGTTCTACGAGGTCTGTTGAGAGGTGGTCCCACAAATTTAGACAGATTTCGCGGTTGGGAGCGGATAGGAATTTCAAACGCCCGTCCGGTCCAAGGCTGCCCACAACCTTTGTCTGAGCTAAGTTCAGATGTCCGGCTTTCAGCTGAATTGAAATGTCCGCTTTAGCTCAATCCTTAAGTCCGAACCTCAAGGGCTTTCTCGACATCTTTCTGATTCAATTCCCGCTGCGTCTTAGTGCCTGAAACCTTTTTGCGAGGCACGTGTTTACCATTTACTCGATGAGCCGTTGATGGGCCGGCGTAATAATGATTGTCGCGTTCCGCTTGAACCAAACTGGATATCCTCAGCGCGTGGCCCAACCGCTTATTCTCGACGATAGCACCTTGATCGATGGCGCCCAACTTATCGTAAGTGGAGTAGGGGACCTTCACACCCGCAGCACGGATCTCGATCTTGCCGTCTGGGAATTGATATACATCGAGATACTTGCCCGCATAGCGTCGATTCTTCGGTGTATCGGCCAGCAAATAGAGCTTCCGCTCGTAATGTAGCGTCAGATTACTGGTGACCTTGCGTTGTTCCCGCCAAGCGAAAATCGAATCAAGATCTTCGTCAGGACGAACGGGTCGATGCGCATCGTGGGCATCTCGAGCGACCTTCCCGAAGCGCGCGTTGTAATCGGCCACGTAGGTTGGCATGAAAGCATTCGCGGCTTCAATAGTCGATATCCCCTCCAGCCTGAGTTCCTTGACGAGTCGATCTTGCATCGTAAGATGCGCCCGCTCGACACGCCCCTTGGCCGCCGGCGTGTTCGCGCAGATGCCATCAATATTGAGTTCGAAGAGCGCCCGCCCGAACT
>Ga0302324_100020759_pt1 | contig 12835 bp, 13 predicted proteins | sample Palsa_T0_1_FD_201949 | JGI IMG/M metagenome (GOLD analysis project Ga0302324, IMG submission 201949) | Peat permafrost microbial communities from Stordalen Mire near Abisko, Sweden - Palsa_T0_1 | ecosystem: Environmental > Terrestrial > Soil > Palsa > Peat permafrost | place: Sweden: Abisko...
AGCGACATCAGACCCGGCATTTCCTGCTCGGAGAGCTCGATGTCGCGGCGGCCGTAGTCGGCCAGCGACAGGTCGGCCACCTTGAAATCGAGCCCGTTCACCACGTCGGGAGTCAGCTGCTGTTCGGTCGTCGTCATCTACTACCCATTCCTTCGGTCAACTAATTAGCTTGGGTACATATTAGTCTTAGTCGCGGCCCATTCTCGGCCGCGATCTGAGGTCAGTCGGATTCGACAAGCCTATTAGTTGGCTTCGCCTGGCTCGCCGGTGGTACCACCCCGGGCCTCTGACTCGAAGTCTTCCCGGAACTCGCCATAGCGCTCAGCCGCCGGTGTCATGAGTCGTGCCAGGTCAGCGGCCACGTCGTGGTCGGCCTCCGGCGGCATCGATACGTAGCTCATGGCCAGCCGGACGATGGCGCGCGCGATCATTCCGGAGTCTTCCTCGCTGGCGCGCATCCAGCTGTGCACGAACGACGATGTCAGCCGGGCCGAGCAGTGCGTGATGATCGGCCCGCTGTCGGTGGTGATGATCTGCAGCAGGTCGGGTTTGGCCACCCCGGTTAGCAGCGATATCACCAGCGGGTCGGCCGCCGAGTCGGCGAAAAACGCCCGAAAGCCTTGCAGGAAGGCCGCATAGACGTCGCCGACGTTGGCATAGATGGCGTCTTCGACGGCGTCCACCAGACGGTCGGCCAGCCGTAGCGCGTAGCCCTGGGCCAGGCCCTGCCGCGATCCGAACTCGTTGTAGATGGTCTGCCGGCTGATGCCCGCGGCGCGGGCCACGTCGGCCAGCGTGATCGCCGACCAGTCGCGACTACCCAGCAGCTCGCGCATCGCGTCGAGCACCGAATCACGCAGAAGGGCCCGTGACGCCTCGGCGTACGGGACCCTTCGCATATGCGCGACCCTAACGCCTCTCGCGCCACTCCTGTGTAACGCGGCGCTCGACATGGTCGCGCTGGTCAGTCTCACGAGCGAGCGACTTCCACCATCTCGAAGTCCGACTTCGCGGCGCCGCAGTCCGGGCAGCTCCAGTCCTCGGGGATGTCGTCCCAGCGGGTGCCAGGCGCGATGCCGTCTTCCGGCCACCCCTTGGCCTCGTCGTATTCGAAGCCGCACTGCACGCAGACGAACAGTTTGTAATCGCTCATTTCGTTACCTCCGTTCATTGTCCAATTCCTCCTCGTGCCGCTTGCGGCACGCATCGTCATCGGACGACCAGAATTTCGAAGTCGAGCTTTTCACGGACGGCGCAGTCCGGGCAGCCCCAGTCTTCGGGAAGGTCTTCCCACCCGGCTCCCGCCGGAAACCCTTCCCGCACAGCGCCGTTGGATTCGTCGTAGACGTAGTCGCAGCCTGGGCAGCGGTACGCGGCCATCAGGCCGCGGCTCCGTAGCGGGCCAGCATCTTCTCGCGCAGGCGCGGTTGCACATTCACCCGGGTGATGTCGCCGCCGTAGTGCGCCAGCACCCGGTGATCCATCAGCCTGCGCCACAGCGGCGGGAAGTAGGTCAACCCGATCAGCGCCGCGTAACCGCTCGGTAGGTTCGGCGCCCCGTCCATGCTGCGCAGCGTCTGGTAGCGCCGGGTCGGATTGGCGTGGTGATCACTGTGCCGCTGCAGGTGGTACAGGAACAGGTTGGTGACGATGTGGTCGGAATTCCAGCTGTGCTCGGGCGTGCAGCGTTCGTACCGGCCGTTGTCGTTCTTGTGCCGCAGAAGGCCGTAGTGCTCGAGGTAGTTGACCGCCTCCAGCAGACTGAAGCCGAAGACCGCCTGGATGAGCAGGAACGGGATCAGCGCCGCGCCGAACACCGCGATCAGCACTCCCCACAGCAGCACGGTCATCAACCACGCATTGATGACGTCATTGGACAGATACGTCTTGGGGTTCCACGGGTTGCCGCCCTGCCGGCGCACCCGCTGAGCCTCCAGTCGCCAGGCCGACTTCGCACTGCCAAAGACGCTGCGCGGCAAGAACTCCCAGAATGTCTCGCCGAACCGGGCCGACGCGGGGTCTTCCGGTGTCGCCACCCGGACGTGGTGGCCGCGGTTGTGCTCGATGTAGAAGTGGCCATAGCCCGTCTGTGCGAGGGTGATCTTGGACAGCCAGCGCTCCAGTGAATCCTTCTTGTGCCCCATCTCATGAGCGGTGTTGATGCCGACTCCGCCCAGCGCGCCCACCGACAACGCGAGACCGATCTTGGCCGGCCAACCCAAGGGCCCGTCGTACCCCAACCAGCTCAGGTTCGACGCGGTGAACAGATACGCGCCGAGGATCAGGCTGACGAACTGGAACGGGATGAAGGCGTAGGTGCAGTAGCGGTAGTACTTGTCGTTCTCCAGCCACTCCATCACCTCGTCGGGAGGGTTCTGCCCGTCGGCTCCGAACCGCAGGTCAAGGACCGGCAGCAGGACGTAGAGCAGGATCGGTCCGATCCAGAACAGCACCTGTGATGCGGTCTGCCAGCCGGCCTGATTCATCGCCCAGACGAACGGCAAGATCGTCAGCAGCAGCGTCGGGACGATCAGTCCCATCAGCCACATGTAGCGCTTCTTGTCCTGCCACACCCTTGCGTTCGGATCCAATGCCGCGGTCATATCGCCAACCTCCTTGTGAGCCATAACACCCTTCAGATTGGACAATAGCGCGCTCTGCGTCCTTTGTCTAGACACAGATGGCATCTTTGTAAAGCGCCTTAGGTGCGGTTAGGCCGCCGTCACGCGGCCGCGCCGTAGCGGGCCAGCATCTTCTCGCGCAGCCGCGGTTGCACATTGACCTGCGTGACGTCGCCGCCGTAGTGCGCCAGCACCCGGTGGTCCATCAGCCTGCGCCACAGCGGCGGGAAGTAGGTCACTCCGATCAGCGCCCCGTAGCCGCACGGCAGATTCGGGGCACCGTCCATGCTGCGCAGCGTCTGGTAGCGCCGGGTCGGGTTGGCGTGGTGGTCGCTATGCCGCTGCAGGTGGTACAGCAACACGTTGGTGACGATGTGGTCGGAGTTCCAGCTGTGCTCGGGTGTGCAGCGCTCATAGCGGCCGTTGGGCTTCTTCTGCCGCAGGAGTCCGTAGTGCTCGAGGTAGTTGACCGCCTCCAGCAGGGTGATGCCGAAGACCGCCTGGATGAGCAGGAACGGGATCACTGCCGGGCCGCACACCGCCAGCAGCGCGGCCCACAGCACGACGGTCATCAGCCAGGCGTTGAAGGCGTCGTTGAACAGGTAGGTTTTTGGATTCCACGGATTGCCGCCTCGCCGGCGGATCCGCTGGGCCTCGAGCCGCAACGCCGAGCGCAGACTGCCGAAAACGCTGCGCGGCAAGAACTCCCAGAACGTCTCACCGAAGCGAGCCGACGACGGGTCTTCCGGTGTCGCCACCCGAACGTGGTGACCACGGTTGTGCTCGATGTAAAAATGACCGTAGCCGGTCGGCGCCAGGGAGATCTTGGACAACCAGCGCTCCAGCGACTCCTTCTTGTGCCCCATCTCGTGCGCGGTATTGATACCGACCCCGCCCAGCGCGCCTATCGACAGGGCCAGACCGATCTTGGCCGGCCAGCCCAGCGGGCCGTCTTGACCCAACCAGCTCAAGTTCGGCGCGGTGAACGTCAAAGCGGCGGAGATCACGCTGAGGTATTGGAGCGGGACGAACGCATAGGTGCAGAAGCGGTAGTACTTGTCGTCCTCCAGCCACCGGGTGGCTTCGTCGGGCGGATTCTGCCCGTCCGCCCCGAATCGCACGTCGAGCGCAGGCATCACGACATACAGCAGGATAGGGCCGATCCAGAACAGCACTTGGGAGGCGGGATACCAGCCCAACTGGTTCATCCCCCAAATGAACGGCGTGACGGTGAGGACCAGCGTCGGGAAGACCAGTCCCATCAGCCACAGACGGCGCTTCTTGTCCTGCCACTCCATCGTGTTATCGGTAGATCCTGCGGTCATATCGCTAACCTCCGGCGACTCGTAGCACCTCGAAACGCGACGAGACGATATAGCGCCTCAAGTGAATTTAGTTAGCGATATTAATTGAACAAACACCCCTGTCAAATCGAGTTATTACCCAGTTGGACACCACCTTTGACATCGGCACCGCGTCTGGCCAGCACCGAGTGGCGGCGGCCATAGGCCAGGTAGATGACGATTCCGATGGCCATCCACACCAGGAACCGGACCCAGGTGATGACGGTCAGGTTGACCATCAGCCAGACACACGCGCACACCGAGGCGATCGGCAGCAGCGGCACCAGCGGCGCGCGAAAGCCGCGCGGCAGGTCCGGACGGGTACGACGCAAGACGATGACGCCGGCGGAGACCAGCAGGAAGGCGAACAAGGTGCCGACGTTGACCATTTCCTCGAGCTTGTCCGTCGGAAACGTCGAGGCGGTGGCGCCAACCAGCAACGCAACCAGCACGGTGATGCGCACCGGGGTGTCGTGCGATCCGGTCTTGGCCAACTGCCGCGGCAACAACCCGTCGCGCGCCATCGCGAAGAGCACTCGGCAGCCGCCGAGCAGGAGCACCATCACCACGGTGGTCAGCCCGGCGAGCGCGCCGATCGAGATGATCCCTGACGCCCAGTGCACGTCGTTAGCCGCGAAGGCGGTGGCCAGGTTGGCGTGATGGCCGCCTGGTGTGCTCTTCAGCACGGTGTAGGGAACCATCCCGGACAGCACGACAGACACCGCCACGTAGAGCACGGTCACGATGCCCAGCGTCGCCAGGATGCCCCGCGGGACATCGCGTTGCGGGTTCTTGGTCTCCTCGGCCATGGTGGCCACGATGTCGAATCCGATGAACGCGAAGAACACGATCGACGCGCCCGCCAACACCCCGTACCAGCCGTAGTGGCTGCTGTGCGCACCCGTGAACAGCGATAGCAGCGACTGGTTGATGCCGGAGCCGGACTGATCCGTCTGGGGCGGCGGGATGAACGGCGTGTAGTTCGCGGCCTTGACGTAGAAGGCGCCGACCACGATCACCAACAGCACCACCAGCACTTTGACCGTGGTGACCACGATGGAGAACTGTGACGACAGCTTGGTGCCCCATGCCAGCAGGGTCGCCACCAGCGCGACGATCAGCAGCGCACCCCAGTCCAGTATCAATGAGCCGAATTTGACTGTGGCGCTGGCGAATCCGAATACCGTGCCCAGGTAGCTCGACCATCCTTTAGCGACGACTGCACCGCCGATCGCGAGTTCCAGCACGAGGTTCCAGCCGATGGTCCAGGCCAGAAACTCACCGAAGGTGGCGTAGGAGAACGTGTAGGCGCTCCCCGCCACCGGCAGCATCGACGCGAATTCGGCGTAACACAGCGCGGCCAGCCCGCAGGTGATCGCCGCGATGAGAAACGAGATCCAGATCGCGGGCCCGGTAATGTCACCCGCGGTAGAGGCGGTGACGGTGAAAATGCCGGCCCCGATCACCACCGACACCCCGAACACGCAGAGGTGCCACCAGCTCAACTCCTTGCGCAGCTGGGTATCCGGGTCGTCGGTATCGGCAATCGATTGTTCGATCGATTTGGTGCGCCAGCGGTCAGCCATGGACCCGGACAGTACCGAGTACGGTGGCCAGATGAGTGGGGAGAATTCCAGGGGGCACGCCGTAGTTATCGGCGCCAGCATCGCAGGATTGTGCGCGGCGCGGGTGCTGTCCGACTTCTACCACCGGGTAACGGTGTTCGAGCGCGACGAGCTGCCGACCACCCCCAGCAACCGCACCGCCGTCCCACAGGGCCGTCACGTTCATCTGCTGATGGCGCGCGGCGCGATGGAATTCGAAGGGTTGTTCCCCGGTCTGCTTGACGGCATGGTGGCCGCCGGCGTTCCCATCCTGGAGAACCGGCCGGACTGCATCCACTTCGGCGCGGCCGGCCATGTGCTGGGCACCGGGCAGACGCTGCGCGATCAGTTCACCGCCTACGTGCCCAGCCGCCCGCAGCTGGAATGGCAGATCCGGCGCCGGGTATGCGACATCGCCAACGTCGAGATCCAGCATCGCTCGGTGGCCCAACCACGCTTCGACTTCGACGCGCAACGGGTGACCGGAGTGTTGCTGGACAGCGACGCCGACGAGCCCGACTTCGTCGCCGCCGACCTGGTCGTCGACGCCGCCGGCCGCGGCACCCGGCTGCCAGTGTGGCTGGAGCAGTGGGGATATCAGCGTCCGCCCGAGAAGACGGTCGACGTGGGCATCGGCTATGCGTCGCACCAGCTTCGGCTGCCCGACGGCGCGATCCGGGAGCGTGTGATCGTTGCCGGCGCGTCGCGGGAGCAGCCGCTCGGGATGGGCCTACTCGGCTACGAGGATGGCACCTGGACACTGACAACCTTCGGCGTCGCGAAAGTCGAACCGCCGCATACCTTTCCCGAAATGCTGGCGCTGGCCAACACGCTGCTCCCCGAACGAATCGCCACCGCGCTGCAGCAGGCCGAACCCGTCGGCGAGGTGGCTTTCCACCGCTACCCCGTCAGCCGGTGGCGCCGGTACCACGAGCTGGACCGGTTTCCGGCCGGGATTCTCCCCTTGGGCGATGCGGTGGCCAGTTTCGACCCCACGTACGGCCAGGGCATGACGATGACCTCGCTGCAGGCCGCTCACCTGCGACGAGCGCTGGCCGGCGGTGCGGGCGAAGACCTGGTGCGCAGGGTGAATCGGGCCACCGCCAAGTCGACGTATCCGGTGTGGATGATGACGGCGATCGGCGACCTCACCTTCCATCACGCGACCGGGGACAAGCCGTGGTGGTTCGGCCCGGTGGGCAGTCTGTTCGACCAGTTCCTCGGGGCGGCCGAGACCGATCCTGTTCTCGCCGAGTGGTTTTTGCGCCGGTTCTCGTTACTGGACAGCCTTTACATGGTCCCGTCGGCGAGGCTGGTCGGCCGCACTATTCGGCACAACATGCGACTCTGGCGCGCCGAGCGCCGAGCTGGACTGCCGGAACGCCGCGGCGCACTGGCGCCGCGCTGACATGTCCGCCGCTCTCCCCCGCAAGCGGGAGGTGCCCCCACCGCATCGCTACGTCCCCCTCGCCGCTGGGCGGCCGGGGGTGCCCCCACTGCCTCGTCAGCCGGCGCGTCACAGGCCGACGGTAGCCCGGAAGATCTTCGTCGGCTCGTGCGCGACCAGCCGGATGGGACCGTCGTCGGCGGCCACCCAGGCGGCGGCGCCACGGGTGAGTGTCAGCGTCCCGGCCTTGCCGTGCACCGCCGTCGCACCCTCGACGCATAGCAGGATCTGCGGACCATCGTGGCGCGACGGGGCATCGACTTCGTGGCCGACTTGGTCGTCACCCAACGTGAGCATGGACGCCGCAAACTCGGCGGCGGGTGTGTCGTAGAACGACGCCAGTCCATCCGGATGCGTCTGGGCCCGCAATTGAGACTCGGTGGTCGGGTTGAAGTTCAGGACCCGCAGCAGCTCGGGAACGTCGACGTGCTTGGGAGTCAGGCCACCCCGTAACACGTTGTCGGAGTTGGCCATTACCTCAAGGCCGACGCCGCGCAAGTAGGCGTGCAGGTTGCCGGCCGACAAGAAGATCCCCTCGCCGGGACCCAGCGTGATCCGGTTGAGCAGCAGCGCGGCCAGCACGCCGGCGTCGCCGGGATACCGCTCACCCAGCTCCAGCACCGTCTTGGCGACCGCGGCGAATTCCGTTGCACCCGAACTCAAGTAGTTGATTGCGCCATCCAGTACCGCGGTCACCAGCACGTCGACGTCGGGCTGCGGGGCGGTGATCCAGGTGGTGAACAACGCCCGAAGTCCGTCGGCGTCGGACTGGTCGTTCAGCAAATCGATGAACGGATCCAAGTCGGACACCGCCAGGGCCCGCAGCAGCTTGATGGTGTGGGCCGCGGGACGGAAGCCCGCCAGCACCTCGAATGGCTGCAGCGCCACCAACAGCTCGGGCTTGTGGCTGGAGTCGCGGTAGTTACGCACCGGCGAGTTCACCGGGATGCCGAGGCGTTCCTCGCGCAGGTAACCTTCGGCGGCTTGCTCGGAACTGGGGTGTGCCTGCAACGACAGCGGCTCTTCGGCCGCCAGCACCTTGAGCAGGAACGGCAGCACATCGCCGAACCGGGCGCGAGCCGCGGCGCCGAGCTGGCCTTCCGGATCGGCGATCACCGCCTGCAAGAGTGAGACTTCGCCGTCGGGCTCTTCGAGGAAGGCCGGGTCGCCCGGGTTTGCCCCGAGCCAGAGCTCGGCTTCTGGATGGGCGGCCGGTACCGGGCGACCAGTGAACTCCGCGATGGCGGTCCGTGACCCCCACGCGTACGTCCGTATCGCTCCACGTAGCAACTGCACTGTCTATAACCTCAGAACCAGTTATCCCCGCACCAGCCGCAAATAAACCGCAGCCATCTCCAGTCGGACAGCCAATATAGCCAGCTGCTGCTCCACCCGTTGTGTGCCGGGCAGCGTGCGGCGGACATCCAGCAGATCAGGCACATCCTCGGCACCGACCATGTCCACGTCGTCGAACTGGGCGATCCGCGACGCGACCACCGTCCGCTCGGCATCCAGCGTCAACGCCAGCACCCGCAACCGCTCGGTGATCGGCCCGTCGATCTCCTCGTCGTGGAACAACGACTCCGTCGGGTCGGCGAACCCCGACCCCGCCCCCGCACGCAGCGCAATCAGTGCGTCCGCCAGACCGGCGGGCGCGGCTACCTCGTGCGCGAACCGCAGCAGAACCGCGGACCCGTGCCGGGCCAGCGTCAGCGTCGCGGCGCAGTCCCCGGCCAGCACCACCCGGCGCCGCGACATGCGCTCGACCAGCGCCTTGGCCGGGTTGGTGAACACTTCGCGGCTGGCACTGTTACGCAGCGCTTCGGCGTCCAGCTCGTCGGCCAGCGCGGCCAGGTCCACCCGCAACTTGGGATCGACACTTTGCAGGACAGCAAGCCCCACGGCAAGGTATCGGCACAGACCGAACCCGTCGGCGACCGGCAGCCGCGGCTCTAAGACCGCCGCCCGGCCGGCCGTGGCATCACGCAGCGGGCCGTCGTACGGCGTCGCGACGACCACCCGCGCGCCCCGGCGCACCGCGCTCGCGGCTGCTCCGACCAGTACCGGATCGCCGGGGTCGTCGCCCGCCACGACCAGCATGTCCAGCGCGCCGATCCACGGCGGAGCCTCGGCGGCGATCACGATCGGCGTCGGTGCACCACCTGACGTCGCGGCCAGCATGGTGCCCGCGGTCTCGGCGGTACCTCGTCCGCCAACCCAGATCACGGTGCGCGGAAGATCGCCACGCAGCGAGTCCAAGGCACCCTCATCGAGTGCAGCCGCAGCCGCCCGCACATGCGCGCCGCCCATCGATGCCGCGCGCAACAGTCCGTCGCGGTCGGCGGCCAGCAGGCCTTCGGTGTCGTCGAGGTCGATCACGGCCTGGGCCGCGTTCACGTCACGGCCTCCGGCTGACCGACCTGCCGACGGATCTCATTGGCGACCTGCTCGACGACCGCGTCGACATCCTCGGTGCAACGTCCCTCCACATTCAGCCGCAGCAGCGGCTCGGTGTTGGAGGTGCGCAGGTTGAACCAACTGCCTTCGCCGAGGTCGACGGTCACCCCGTCGAGGTGGTCGATGGAGTGGATCCGAGTGCCGAACGACTTGAGCACCGCTTCGACGCAGGAGCCTGCATCGGCCACGGTGAAGTTGATCTCGCCGGAGGACTCGTAGCGCTGATAGTCGGCGGTGACCTCGGACAGCGGGCGCTCCTGATTGCCCAGTGCGGCAAGCACATACAGCGCGGCCAGCATCCCGGAGTCGGCTCCCCAGAAGTCCCGAAAGTAATAGTGCGCCGAGTGTTCGCCGCCGAAGATCGCGCCGGTGTCGGCCATCAGCCCCTTGATGTAGGAGTGCCCGACCCGGGAGCGCACCGGCGTGCCACCGCGCTCGACGACCAACTCCGGCACCGCGCGCGACGTGATCAGGTTATGGATCACCGTCGCACCGATCTCCCGGCTCAGCTCGCGGGCCGCGACCAGACCGGTCACTGTCGACGGCGACACCGGCAGGCCGCGCTCATCGACGACGAAGCAACGGTCGGCGTCGCCATCGAAGGCCAACCCGATATCAGCACCGACTGCGCCGACGTATTTCTGCAGGTCGACGAGGTTCGCCGGGTCCAGCGGATTGGCCTCGTGGTTGGGAAAAGAGCCGTCGAGCTCGAAGTACAACGGCAGCAACGTGATTGAGTCGATCGCACCGAGTACCGCGGGTGTGGTGTGGCCCGCCATCCCGTTGCCCGCGTCGACGGCCACCCGCAGCGGACGCAGCCCGGAGGTGTCGACCAGCGAGCGCAGGAAGTCGCCGTACTCGGCGAGCACATCCTTGTCGGCGACGGTGCCGGTCGGCCCTTCGTGGGACGCGACTCCGGCGATGATGTCGTCGCTGATGGTCGTCAACCCGGTGTCGGCGCCCACCGGCTTGGCGCCCGCCCGGCACAGCTTGATGCCGTTGTAGGCGGCCGGGTTGTGGCTTGCGGTGAACATCGCGCCCGGGCAGTCCATCAGACCCGAGGCGAAATAGAGCTGATCGGTCGAGGCAAGGCCGATGCGAACCACGTCGAGACCCTGGCCGGTGACGCCGGCCGCGAAAGCGGCCGCCAGCGACGGCGAGCTGTCTCGCATGTCGTACCCGATGGCGACCTGCCGCGCGCCTTCGCTACGCATCAGCTTGGCGAAGGCGGCGCCGACGTCGGAGACGAACGACTCGTCGATTTCCGAGCCGACCAGACCTCGCACGTCGTATGCCTTGATCACGCGGTGGACGGCCGCGGCGGACCGAGACATCAAAGGGCTCCTGACGGTGATGACGTTTCGACGTCAGCCTAGCCCGGCGACCATGCGGGTTGGATCGCCCGCGGTCGGCGTACCTCCAGCCGCGCAGCAGCGAGGGGGCCAGCCGGTGTTAGTCGGCAGGGTCGGGCAGCACCCGAAGGTGACCGCGGCGACGCCCGTTACCGGCCGGGCGCTGGCCAGCCGAGGTCAAGACACCGGTCGCCGGCGCCTCGGCCGTCGCACCGTTGTACTGCGCACCACCGTTGTACTGCGCACCCGAGTCGTGGAATCCGTTGACCGGGCCGCCGCCGGCGGCCACGTCGCGGCCCTCGCGCACGGCTTCGGCCAGCGCGATCAGGTCGTCCTCGTCGGGGTTGGTGGCCAGCGGGCCGGCATGCCGGACGAGCTCCCAGCCGCGCGGTGCGGTGATCCGACCGGCATGGCTGACGCAGAGGTCCCAAGAGTGCGGCTCGTGGGCGATGGCCAGCGGGCCGATGACCGCCGTGGAATCCCCGTACACGAAGGTCAGCGTCGCAACCGCGTAATGCGGACAGCCAGGCCGGCAACAGCGACGCGGAACGTTCACGATCGAGAGATTATCGTGCGGAAACGTCCACACGGCGCCGGACACGCGCATTCGCTGGGGCCGGGATGCCCAACCGTTACCATCGCCGAGTGAGCGATTCGCGCAGCTCCCCGCGCGGCCGGCACCCGGTGGGCAAAAAGGTCTCGCGCCGCGGCCGCGATATGCGCGGCCCGCTGCTACCGCCGACGGTGCCCGGCTGGCGCAGTCGCGCCGAACGCTTCGACATGGCGGTGCTCGAGGCTTACGAGCCCATCGAGCGGCAATGGCAGGAACGACTGTCGGGACTCGACGTGGCGGTCGACGAGATCCCGCGGATTTCGGCGAAAGACCCCGACAACGTGCAGTGGCCACCGGAGGTGGTCGCCGACGGGCCGATCGCACTCGCCCGGCTGATCAGCGCCGGCGTCGACGTGCGCGGCAGCGCTACCCGCGCACGAGTTGTGTTGTTCCGCAAGCCAATCGAGCGACGCGCCAAAGACACGGTCGAGCTGGCTGAATTACTGCATGAAATTTTGGTGGCTCAGGTGGCCACCTATCTGGACGTCGAGCCCTCGGTCATCGACCCGACGATCGATGATGAATAACGGGTGATCGCAAGCGCGGCGTAGCCGAGCGTGGCGGGTCACCCGCTATCGAATGACTGCGTCGCGTCAGATGATTCCGCGCTTGAGGCGGCGGCGTTCCCGCTCCGAGAGGCCGCCCCAGATTCCGAAGCGCTCGTCGTGGGCCAAGGCGTAATCGAGGCATTCGCTGCGCACCTCGCAGCCAAGGCAGATCTTCTTGGCCTCGCGCGTGGAGCCGCCCTTCTCAGGGAAGAACGCCTCCGGATCCGTCTGAGCACACAACGCACGGTCTTGCCATTGATCGGTCTCAACCTCGGCGGCCTCGAATTCATCTTCGACCGTGTCGGGAACCAAACTCAAATGGGGCCTTGGGGATACCCCTGTGATCGGCAAGCCGGGAGTGGTGTGCGGTGGTGTCCCACCCATTAAGCCTCGAAGGTGTTCATAGGACATGTTCCGCCTCCTCACCTGGTTTTAGTTGATCGTGAATGTGACCACTGTTTTGATGTCGGTCATCCCGATTCGAACAAATGATCGAATCTCGGTCTGCGACACCGAATCCGGCCGGCCAACCGAAATGACACTGGTGTGATTACACACGGGTAAGAGGCTCTTTGCAAGCGATTCGGAAGATTTCCATACCATCTCGTGACCAATTATTTGCGACACTGACACCGATGCCGCCTTGGCGTGTCGGTCACACCCGTCACACAAGGCATTCCGGCACCAAGCCCACTCTCCGATTGCGTCACTCACCTCGGGGTCTCCACTGAGGTCGCGCGTACTGTCGTGCGGTGTGAAGGTCACGGTTCTGGTCGGCGGGGTTGGCGGCGCCCGCTTCCTGCTCGGGGTGCAGCAACTACTTGGATTGGGCCAATTCGCCTCTGCGTCT
>Ga0302324_100020760_pt1 | contig 12835 bp, 10 predicted proteins | sample Palsa_T0_1_FD_201949 | JGI IMG/M metagenome (GOLD analysis project Ga0302324, IMG submission 201949) | Peat permafrost microbial communities from Stordalen Mire near Abisko, Sweden - Palsa_T0_1 | ecosystem: Environmental > Terrestrial > Soil > Palsa > Peat permafrost | place: Sweden: Abisko...
GTACTGAAACGAATCATAAAGAGTAATCTTCGGCTTGCTGTCGTAAACCCAAGGGTCGATACCGACAGTGCCCGGGCTGTGCGTGCCGACCGTGACCGTGGCCGGCGTGGTAAGCGGCAGCGTCGCAGTTTGGACCATGCTTGCCGCGGAGGCGCCCGCGTTCAGACTGAGCGCCACAGCGACCTGGCACTTGCTCGACGTACTGGAGGTGCAATATCCCTTGATGGAAACCTGTAGTTGTTGAATATAGCTGCCACATGTGGGAGTGGTCTCACACGGGAGGCCGTCCCCCCAGTTAGTTGCGATGGTATCCGGCCGAATCACAAGCGGCAAGGTAGAATTGCCGACCGAAGCATAACCGGTGCTGCCGACCGCATTGCACGGAGTCACCCAGGGCCCCACGGCGTCGCAGGGATTCTGCCCCTGGTTATAGGCCGTGCTCATGGCCTGCGTTCCGCTGGTGTATCCGAAGCCGGGATACGTAGCGCGCTGCACGAGAATGCCGGTCTGCGGGTCAGTGGTTTGCTCGTTTGGGATGGCTCCGGGGGACGACGGACTCGCCCATGCGCCGGGCGCCGCTGGATCGGTTGGCCACGGGTCTCCGTAGCCCAGGCCGAGCGGGATGTTCCCGGTGGTGAATTGACCGTTGGCGACGGACGCCCCGCAGGCGATCTGGAAGAAGTAGGAAGTGTTGGCCTGAAGCGCGTTGCTGATCCGCTGGGTGACGAAGCCGTTGACGCCGCTCAGCGGCGCATTGCGCGCGCCGATGACCACCGTTCGCGAATTGCCAGACGTCACGGTGCTGGTGCGCGCCAGGTCCGAGGTACTGTCGGTGATCAAGTCGTCGATCAGTGGAGCGTAGCTGGAACTGGTACTCACGGCGATCGAGCAGGCGGACCCGCTCGGCGCCGTATAGGCAATGGCGGCCTGTGTAGCGGTGGTGCCCAGCACGCGTACATTGGATTGCGCCATGCAGCCGCCAACCGCCAGGAAAACCGATAAGAGCGCCTTCACCGGTTTATCCCCCTGATCTTTACCGCCCACCGATCTATCGATAGATAGTGGTAGGATCCCGTGCTTACGTTGATGGACATGAAGTTGGGTGTAAGGTTCACTGTAGGCGCGTGCGCGATACTCTGACTGCTGCCGAACGCGCCGCCCGAAACGCCGATCTGAAAGTTGATGGTTCCCGCGGTGGAGCTATAAATACGGATCTTGTACCAGGTCCCCAGGACTACGGGCAATCCACTGTCCACACAGTACTGTGTGCCGGACACGATCACCTCATAGACCCAGTCCACCGTACTCTCCCCGGAAGAACATCCGCCGCCGGCTGTATCATAGCGTGCGGCTATCTCATTTCCGCTCGAGGGATGGTAGGTAGTGGTGTTATCCGTAAATCCGACGAGATACTTGGTAAAAGCTATGCTGTTCGGATCTGACTCCACGATGGCCTGCGCTTCCCAGTAAGTGAAAGATCCGCCGGTACCCATGTTCGCGATGGGCATAGTTCCAGACGGTGTATCATAGGGGTCCGTCAGGTTCAAAGAGGATCCCATGCCCGCCGTGGTACTGGCGCCACTGATATGGTAAATCCCAGGATGGCCTCCAGGATCGGCAACAGAACCCGCGTAACAGGCATTTCCCCCGACGCAACTGAGCCCCCAGCCAAGAGCGCCGATTCCATAAGTTCCTACGCCGTCTCGTTGACTGGGCATGAACTCGTCTATCAGGAACAATCCGGTGTCGAAGGGATTGAAGTCCACTGTATTCGACGTATTGGTCAGATCGTCGCGAAATGTATAACTCGGGCCTCCGCTGCCTCCCCCGCAGGACCAGGCTGCGTTCAAGGCCGTGGCCACCGCTCCGGTGCCTCCCGAGGTGCAAGGAGTCGTCTGCGCGCAATTCGAGCAATACAAGATGCTCCCGTTCACGGCACTGCCCAGGTTGGTAAATGTCGAGGTGCGTAGAAACGCGCTCTGCTGGGTCCATGTGTTGGTGGTTGCGCAGTAGTATTTGTTCTGTCCGGCCGCGGCGTCCGTCGCGAAGTACTCCTCTCCCTGTGTGCAGGTGGACGGCAACAGAGCGGTCAGCCCGGTCTTGGAGGGTAGCGTGTGCGTGGCGCCCGACGCGTTCCAGGAGCCCATCATCACGCGGCTCCCGTTGATTGTGGTCTGCCCCATAAGTAGAGACTCGACGGCCAGTGCAAGGATGCAAAGCTGAGCAGTTATAGCAATTGTTTTCATGATGCTAGTAATTCCTCACGATGGTCGCCCGAAAAGCGTTGCTGGGCGGTGTGACGACGGCCCCCGACAGATTGCAGAGCCGCACGTTCACGGTGTTGATGGAGCTCACAAACATGACGCCCAGAACCCCGGAAGGCAGGTTCGATGGCCAGGCGGGCGCCACGGCGTCCCCCGGATTCGCGCCGGTCACCGTCAGGGGCTGATCCGGCGCGCAGGCATTGTTGGAAATACTTGAAAACGTCAGCGTCGCTGAAGCTGTCAGATACGTCGGAATCACGCCGTTATCTACCGCGACAGTACTCTGCCCGGGAGTCTCTGTGAGGATGATTCCCTGGCCGCCCGCAAGCGCCTTCGAGCTCATGAAAGCGCGCTGGTCGAGACCGCCAGAGCCGTTCCAGGTACCATTGGTGGCCGACCAGATAAAAATGGGGATAACGTTCGCCGGGAATGAGGTAACTCCTGTCTGCTGGGTACAGCTTGTCGAACACGCTACGGTAAGATTGTGCCCTACTACCAGTGCTCCGGAACCGCTGATGTAAATATATGCCGCTCCGGTCGCGTTGCCGCTGATGGTGGCGGTGGCGCTGTTGGTGATGGTATACACCTGGTAGCCGAAGCGGACGTTGCAGGGGGAAGCAGACGCGCAGTTGGCTCCGATGGTCAGCACGGTAGGAGATGTGAGGACCACTGCCAGATCCCCGAGTTGGTATGCCATGGTCGCCCCTCCGCTGCCGGTTATGGTGGCGGGCGCCCACTGGGATCCGTTCCAGAGAAGGGCCTGGCCGCTCGACGGGGCCGTGTTGGCTACTGCCCGGCTCTGGATGCCCGTTACAGTAGCGGCTGTCAGAGTGCCGCCAAGGTCGCCGCCCGCGCCAGGCAGTTGAGTAGAGCCGACCGTGCCGGCGATCTGTCCGAAAGTGTAATCTCCAGTCAGGGAAGCGACCACCCCGGTCCTGCCAAACACGCTGGTGATGGCGCCTCCGCTGCCGGCTATGGTGGCGGGCGCCCACTGGGATCCGTTCCAGAGCAGGGCCTGGCCGCTAGACGGGGCCGTGTTGGCTACTGCCCGGCTTTGGATGCCCGTTACAGTAGCGGCTGTCAGAGTGCCGCCAAGGTCGCCGCCCGCGCCAGGCAGTTGAGCAGAGCCGACCGTGCCGGCGATCTGTCCGAAAGTGTAATCTCCAGTCAGGGAAGCGACCACCCCGGTCCTCCCAAACACGCTGGTTACTCCACCAACACCGGCTACCGTCGCCGGTTGCCACATCGAAGCTGCGGCGCTCCACACCAGGGCCTGGCCGCTGGACGGGGCCGTATTCGCCACCGGACGGTTTTGAATACCTGTCACTGTCGCCGCCGCCGTATTGCCCGCGATATCTCCCCCCACCGGCGGGATTCCGCCGCCGCCGGATACGCTGGCCGTGCCCGCGCCGTTCACCACGCAGTAGCCGGACTGCGCCGTGGCGAAATTGATGGTGACGTTATACGTCGTCGGGTTGATCTGGATCTTGTCGGCCTCCACCTGCTGGGGCGGCGTTTCACTGTCGAAGCAATCCACAATCAGATTGGCTGTCCCAAACAGGTGAACGGTCCCTGGAATGGTCAGGCTGGTCTGAGACACGAATATATATGCGGCGTTACCGGTTTGGCCCGCCGCCGGCAGCCACTGACTCGTCGTGGTGTTCCACTCGAGGACCTGACCGTTGGACGGAGCCGTAGCGCCTACCGCCCGCCCTTGCAGGCCTTTTACCGTTACGCTATTCGGCGAGCCGATTATGTCTCCACCCAGAGCCAGCCATTGCGAGCTGCCGCCGCTACTGGAAAGCAGCTCGTTGGCGGACCCCGTATAGGAGGGCAGGTTACTCCCTTGGAGTGTCCATAGGTTTACCGTGCCACACGCGTACACATTGCTGCCGGCGGGAGCGCTGGTCAGGAAGAAAAACTGCCCCACCGTGCAGGTAGAAGGCAAGCTGCTGCCTATCTGCATGGGCTTGGTAGATGGGGCGCCTGAGAAATCCACGCTCTTGGTCTGCGTGCGCAAATCGACTAAGGTCTGACCCTCCCCCGTGGCGACGAATACCGCCCACAGCAGGAGACTCATCGGAACTCTGCGTTTCGTCATCTCCACCAAGGAATCGCACAGTCTGCTTTACCGAAGCTTCGGACCGGGTCTCGTAATGATGCGTAACTTAAAGTAAAAAGACAAACTAGGGAAAAACGCAGAGGTTGTGACTGACTTGGGTTCGTTCGCCCGTTCCCCGCCTGGAGTGCCCGCAAAATGCTACATTGGAACTAACCTTGATTCCAAGTATTCCGCAACAGTCCCGGACTTCCTGGCAGCCGGCGTTTTATCTGGCGCTCGTCTATATATTCGCCACTTTTACCCGGCTTCCCGAGTTTGTTCCCATGGTGGCCGGCCATAGCTTGCGCCTCGGGCTGATCATAACTGTTCTTGCGGTTCTGGGCATTCTGCTCAGCGGAAGTCTCTATCGCGTTTTCTCTTCCAAAATCGTCCTGGCGCTGTCGGCTTTTACCGGCTGGCTTTGCCTATGTACTGTGTTTAGTATCTGGCGTGGCGGAAGCGCTAGTCAGGTCGTGTTTTGGTGCGTATCTGTTGTGGGTCTGATCCTGTTGGCCGGATGCATCGAAGGCGCGGAGCAATGCCGCAAGGCAGGCTACGCCGTGGCGGTGGCGGTCCTGGGCATCGAAGTGTTGAGCTTCTTTTTGGGCAGCACGGCCAACGCCAAGGACGCGGGACGTTTCGCGTTCGTATCCGGCACTTTTGCCAATGCCAACGATTTCGCGGCCTTGCTGCTCATGGGCCTGCCGTTCTGTTTGCTGGTGGTGCGCACCCGCAGGGGGCTTTCTGTCTTGAAAGGGGTTTGTATTCTGGGCCTCTTCCTCGTTCCGTTATCGGTAGTCCGGACGGGTTCGCGCGGGGGATTGCTGGCCCTGCTGATCCTATTTATCCTGTACTTTTTTTCCGTCCCGCCCGTGCAGAGGTTCCCGCTAGCTATCATGGCGTTGCTCCTGGCCGTGGCTGCCGCTGTTTTTTCGGGTAGCGGCGCTCTGGACCGGTACAAGACCATGTTTCGGAGTGGCGACACCGTCTATTACGCGAATGCAGCGGAATCGTCCGCGGCATTATCCACGCTCAGCCGGAAAGAGCTGTTCCTGAGCAGTGTGCGTCTGACTATCCAGCATCCGCTTCTGGGAGTCGGGCCGGGAATGTTCCAGATCGCCGATGCCAGGGACGCCGAGGAGAAGAAGCACCCCGCCGCCTGGCATCAGACGCATAACACGTATACCCAGATCTCCTGCGAGGACGGATTGCCGGCGCTGCTTTTTTATGGCGCGGCTTTGTTTTTCTGTTTTAAGGCCACGCGCGTCGTGCGGCAAGGCGCCGCCGCGCACCCCGAACTGCGCCCCTATGCCGATACGGCATTTTGCCTGCGGCTCTCCCTGATCGCCTTTGCCGTCACGGGCATTTTTGCAAGCAACGCCTATTATTTTTTCTTCCCCTTGCTGGCGGGCCTCTCCGCGGCCTTGGAGCGGTCCGTGAGCGCGGACATGAAGGCGTCTAAAACCCGCCAGGATACCTATCCGCAGCCGCCGGCCCCTCCCCGCCAGCGAATCGGTTATGCGCCGGCGGGCCCGCGCCGCGCCATGCCCGCTCCCGCCAATTATCGGCGGTGACCGGAACAACACTCCACGCTCCTGCGTTCGTCAAAGACGTGTCCACCGCAGGGAGGCGTGAACCGGGAAAAGGTCCGTGCCGGCCGTCACCCACTCACAGTCGCTTTCGATAGCGACCGCGGCGTGCACGGCGTCATACTCCCGAAGGGGTTAGGAGGGAAAGAAGCAGCAGTGTCTTAACGTTGACGCCGGCAGCCGCCGCGCCAGGCCAAACAATTCTTGACGAGCTCCGGCAAATGGGGCCTCTGCCTCGGCTGGCATTTTCCTATACCTTTGGCGTTACGATAAGAACAAGGAGCAAGCCATGGAAGTGCCGTTCACCCCCGACGTGCAGGCCAAACTGGACAAGTTGGCAATCGACACCGGCCGCGCCCCTGGCGAGTTGGTTAAAGATGTCATTGCCGGATATTTTGACGAGCTTACCCAGACGCGAGAAATGCTTAACAGCCGCTACGACGACCTGAAGAGTGGCAGGGTGAAACCAATTGACGGCGAGGAGTTTTTTGACGGCCTGCGCCGCCGCGAGGAAGACTTGCTCACGAAGCAATCGCCTCAATGAAGGGATTTGCCCTTCATCCGCTTGCGGCTCAAGACATCACCGAAATTTGGGAGTACATCGCTGAAGATAATCCGCAAGCGGCCCGCCGTCTCCGGGAGGAGATCCATAGCGCCATTCGCGCTTTGGTCCCATTTCCTCGTCAGGGCCACAGACGCCCGGACCTCACGTCGCGCCCTTTGCGCTTCATTCTGGTACGCGAATATCTGATTGCCTATGCGCCGGATGAAAAGCCGTTGTGGGTTGTAGCGGTGATGCACGGAAGGCGCAGCCCGCGCGTGATGGCCGCCATATTGAGAGGCAGGGAGTCAAGCCTTTAAATATGAAACTATGGCTCAAGCGCGGGAACCGCCGTGACCTTCTATTGGGCGCACTTTCTCTTGCGAGCGTCGTTCTGGCCTTACGGTCGAGCAGCGATAAACTCCCCGGCTGGTTGCGGGGAACACGCGTAGCGCCGTGATGACGAGAACGATAGCGCGCGATAGCCGGGCGCTTCCACCTTAACCTGATGACACCCTGATGATCACATCTTGACAATCATACTGAAGAAGCGCTATCGTTACAGCCATGCCCCTCTCCAGACCGTCCATGGAAGAGCCCAATACCGACGTCATCCAGGGGACCCTGGACATGCTCATCCTCAAGACGCTGAGCCTTGAGCCGATGCATGCCTTCGGCATCGCCCGCCGTGTCGGGCAGATCTCGCGCGGGGTATTTAAGGTGAACCCGGGATCCCTGCTCACCGCGCTGCAGCGGCTGGAGCGCGCCGGATGGCTCGATGACGAGTGGCGTCAAACGGAGAACTCGCGCCGCGCGAAGTTCTATACGCTCACCCGCGCGGGAAGGAAACAACTCGAGTTCGAGACCGCGGATTGGACCCGCCGGGCGTCGGCCATCGCGCGGGTCCTGAAGGCGGCGGGCTAGCCGCATGTCTCTCTGGCGGCAACTCGCACGCGGCCTGCGCGTGCTGACGAATCGAACGGCCGCGGACCAGGAAATCGCCGACGAGGTGCGGGATTACCTCGAACAGGCTACTGCGGCGCTGGTCGAGAGCGGACAGTCTCCCGACGATGCGCGGCGGGCGGCGCGGTTGGAGCTCGGCAACACCACCGTCCTGCGGGAACAGGTGCGCGCGTACGGATGGGAGAACGCGATCGGAACGTTGTTCGCGGATCTGCGCTATGCCGCTCGCCGGCTGCGCCACAGTCCAGGCTTTACGACCGTCAGCGTGCTCACGTTGGCGCTGGGCATCGGCGCCAGCGCCGCCATCTTCAGTGCGGTGAACCCCATTTTGTTCGAGCCGCTGCCGTATCCGCATGCCGGCCGGATCATGATGATCTGGGATATCTTCCAGGGCGCGCGCTCCGACGTTACGTTTCATACCTATCGTGAGCTGGCGGCGCGGAATCGTTCCTTCGCGGCAATCGCCGTGATGGAGGCATGGCAGCCGGCCATGACCAGCGCGACCCAGCCGGAGCGATTCGATGGGCAGACCGTGAGCGCGAGCTACTTCCGTGCGCTGGGCGTCTCGCCGGCGCTCGGAAGGGACTTCCAGGAAGCCGACGATCGTTTCAAAGGTCCCCATGTGGTGATCCTCAGCGACACGTTGTGGCGGCGGCGTTTCGGCGGCGACAGCGCCATCGTAGGGCGCCAGGTCACGCTCGACGACAACCTTTATACCGTCCTCGGCGTGATGCCGAAGGGATTCGAGAACGTCCTGGCTCCCTCGGCGGAGCTCTGGTCGCCCTTGCAGTACGACGCGGGAAATATCAGCAGCTTCGACACATCGGAGTGGGGTCATCACCTGCGCATGGTGGGGCGGCTACGGCCGGGCCTCGGAGTGGATCAGGCCAGGCGGGAGCTGAACACCATCGCGCGCACACCGGTGCCGGACTTTCCCAGGGTGCGTTGGGCTTCCCTCAAGTTCGGGTTGATCGTCGATTCGCTGCAGGCCGAAATCACGCGCGGCGCCAAGCCGGTGCTGCTCGCCGTTCTCGGTGCGGTCATGCTGGTGCTGCTAATCGCGTCCGTGAATGTGACCAACCTTCTGCTTGCCCGAGGCGCACAGCGGCGCGGCGAATTTGCCATGCGCGCCGCGCTGGGCGCCGCGCGACCGCGCCTGATCCGGCAATTGCTCACCGAAAGTCTGCTACTGGCCACCCTGGGCGGCGTTGTCGGAATAGCAGTGGCGGAGTTCGGTGTAGAGGCGCTGGTGGCGCTCAGTCCCTCCGGACTGCCCCGGTTGGGCGCCATCGCCGTCAACGGAACCGTATTCGCGTTCGCATTTGGCATCACCACGATCATCGGGCTGGTGGTCGGGTTGATTCCGGCGCTGCACGTATCCCGCGGCGACCTGATCTCCGGAATGCAACAAAGCTCACGGCGCACCGCGGGTAGTCACCAATGGACGCGCCGTACGCTGGTCGTCGCGGAGGTCGCGCTGGCCCTGGTGCTGCTGGTGAGCGCGGGATTGCTGCTGCGCAGCCTCGATCGTCTGTTCGCAGTCGCGCCGGGATTCGATGCTGCACACCTGCTCACCATGCAGGTGCAGTATTCCGGTCACCGATTCGACGACGACAACGCCAGGCGCCGGTTTCTCACACAGGCATTGGAAGCGGTGCGCCACGTTCCCGGCGTCACTGCAGCGGCGTTCACTAGCCTGTTGCCGTTGAGCGGCGGTCAATATGATACGTATGGTGCGCAGTTCGAGGACGGCCAGTCGCGCGGTTACGACGTATTTCGCTATGTGATGACACCGGGCTACTGTGAGATCATGGGCATCGCACTCCACCGCGGCCGCTTGCTCGACGGGCACGACACAGACGGCGCGCCGCCGGCGGTCCTCATCAGTGCATCGTTGGCGAAGAGCGAGTTTCCCGGTCAAGACCCCATTGGCCGGCGGGTCCACGTCGGCCCCAGCAACAGACCGTGGTACACCATTGTCGGCGTGGTAGGCGACGTGAAGCAGACGTCCCTGGCGGAGAGCCAGCCGGAAGCGGCGTACCTCACGCCTGCCCAGTCGTGGTTCGCGGACGACGCGATGTGGCTGGTGGTCCGCGCCCCCGGTGACGTGACCGCACTGGCGCCCGCCATCAGGAATACCATCTGGTCGGTGGACAAGGATCAGCCGATCGTCCACGTCGCCACCATGGACAATCTGTTAGCCGCGTCGGAGTCACAGCGACGCTTTGCCATGATCGTATTCGAGGCATTTGCTCTGGTCGCTCTGGTGCTGTCGGCCGCCGGCATCTATGGCGTACTCTCCGGCAGCGTCACCGAGCGAATGCGTGAGATCGGGGTGCGGTCGGCGCTGGGCGCGTCACGGGGTAACATCCTCGCGCTGGTGGTTCGCCAGGGGATGACGCTCACCGGGCTCGGTATCCTGATCGGACTGATTGGAGCGGCGGCCGCTACACAAGCTATCGTCACGTTGCTGTTTGGCGTCTCGCGACTTGACCCGATCACCTATCTTGGCGTCATCGCGATGCTGGCGGCGGTGTCGGCGATCGCCAGCTGGGTACCTGCGTGGCGGGCGGCAAGGGTGGATCCATCGGTCACGTTGAGGGAGGAGTAGGGCGGCCGGCTTTCATCTCTTCAATCACTTTCTCCGCCGTAGCCACCTGCGTGTCCGTCCCTCGCGCGGCCAGAGCCCCGAGGGCATTGTAAACGAACAGCCGCATAATTCCCGACGTAGCGCGGACCTGGGTGGCCACTTTCTGACGATCCTGCGCGGATTGCGAGCTATCGAGGTAAAACACCCGCACCAGATTATCCCAGCTGTTCGAGAGCCGGTATTCGTGTGGTGCAGTGCTGTCCTCGGTGGCGGCTTGTCCATTCACCGGCTTATCCAATTCGCTCACCAGCCAGGCGGCCAGCGCAGCCTGTTCGGCCGTTCCGCGCAGCGCCACGGCGCGGCGCTCATTACAGAGAAACAGCCTCTGAATATCGCCGATAGAACGGATTAACGTGACGATCTCTTGCAACTGTTGCGGAGTCTGTGGATGGGTAAGTTCAAAAACTCGCGCTACATCGCCACCCGGAAGCTTGTATTCATGCGGCGCCGGAGCAGTGACATGCGCAGGCTGATTGAGCTGATCCACCAGCCATGCGCCCAGCGAGATCTGTTGGTTGTTTCCGCGTACCGCCACAGCGTTCAGAGCGTTGTAAACAAACACCCGTGGAATATCCGCCACTGAGCGCACCGTGGTCACGATCCGCTGCAGCTCCTGCGGCGTGGAGGCGTGCGAGAGATAAAACACACGCACCACATCGTCGCTGCCGGCGGGCGGCCGGTACTCGTGTACCCCAGCGAGAGGTGCATTGGCAGGCAGATCCACTTGGTGAATCAGCCAGTCAGCCATGGCGATCTGCCCGGCTGTCCCGTCTACTGTCACGGTCCTGTTTATGTCATCGATGGACACCTGCTGGATATCCCCTGTCGCGCGAAGCACAGTCGCGATCTCCTCAAGCTCCTGCCTGTTTTCCTCCTGCGTGAGCCGAAATATCCGATTGGTTTGCCCGAAGGCCATAGATACGGCAAAGGCCATAATCAAGAACCGCATAACAACTCCTCTGCGACCTATGACGGACGGCGCCGTCAAGACGTGCATGGTTTTCAGCAATTATGTCATGCGGGTAGCTCCTTCTCGCTATCCATTGACGTATTACCTGTGACGTAATACCGTATAGCCGATGATCCAGTCGTCCAAAGACGAGCGAGCCAAGAGGTTGATGAGCAGCCGGCGCGTTGTTGAACTGGTTAACATTGAAGAACAAGCTCGAACTCGTCTGATCCGGCTCGACTCGGCTACTTCCCTGGAAGACCTGCGAGCACTTCGCGGCAATCAATTGGAAGCGCTGAGAGGCGGCCGCAAAGGCCAGTTCAGCATTCGGATCAATGACCAATACAGAATCTGCTTCAAATGGGAAGCGAAAGGACCAATCAATGTCGAAATCACCGACTGTCACTAAAGACGAAAAGAAACTGCCACCGATTCACCCAGGCAAAATCCTGCTCGAAGACATGCAAGATGAGGGAATCAGCATCAATGGACTGGCGCAGGCGATCCGCGTGCCGGCGAACCGAATCAGCCTGATCGTGAATGAGAAACGCGGCATCACAGCGGATACCGCCGCCCGACTTGGGCGCTACTTTGGCACGTCGGCGCAATACTGGCTGAACATGCAGAATCGCTTCGATCTCGACTCTATCGACCAGGCCGTGATCGAGCGGGACGTGATTCCTGCCGGCGCCCACCGCGCTATATGACCGAGGGGAGGCCGCTCTGGCGAAGACCGTTGGGTTTCCACGACATCTTGTGTGAGAATTCAATAAGGTAACGCTCACCGCTTTCTTAACTCTATGTGCGGCATCGCAGGATTTGTTACTCGCGCCCCGGACACCCCGCCCGAGTCGCTGCTCGCCCGCATGACCGGCATCATCCACCACCGCGGCCCGGACGGCAGCGGCTTTTATCGTGATGCTTTCGCCTCCCTCGGCCATCGCCGCCTCAGCATCATCGATGTGAGCGCCGGCCACCAGCCTATGTCCAACGAGGATGGCGCTCTCTGGATCACCTACAACGGCGAAATTTTCAATCACGCCGATCTGCGCCCCGCCCTGGAGCGGGCCGGCCATCGCTACCGCACCAGGTGCGACACCGAAACCATCCTCCACGCCTATGAGCAATATGGGCCGGATTCGGTCACGCGCTTTCGCGGCATGTTCGCTTTCGCCATCTGGGATAAGAACTCCCGCACCCTGTTCTGCGCCCGCGACCGCCTCGGCAAGAAGCCTTTCTACTACTATTGGGACGGCCGCTTGTTCGCCTTCGCGTCCGAAATCAAGGCGCTGCTGGAGCACCCCGCCATCTCGCCGCGCTTCGAAGAATCGCTGCTCTCCGAATACCTCAACTTTGGCTATTGCTCGAGCGACCAGACGCTGTTCTCCGGCATCCGCAAGCTCATGCCCGGCCACTGGCTGCGGCTGACTCCCGAACAGCTCGAAATCCGCCGGTACTGGGAAATTCCGTCTCCGCTCTCCTATGAAAAACGCGACGACCGATCCTGGATCGCCGAATGCCGCGGCCGCCTGGAAGATGCCGTGCGCACGCGCCTGATGAGCGACGTGCCGCTGGGAATGTTTCTCTCGGGCGGCGTTGATTCGAGCGCCATCGCCGCACTCATGAAGACCATGGTCGATGGGCCGGTCAAAACCTTCGCCGTCGGTTATCGCGAACAGGAATTCAGCGAACTCACCCATGCCCGCCACGTCGCCGAAGCCATCGGCACCGAGCACCACGAAGTAGTCATCGGCATGGACGACTTCTTCAACGCCCTG
>Ga0302324_100020764_pt1 | contig 12833 bp, 11 predicted proteins | sample Palsa_T0_1_FD_201949 | JGI IMG/M metagenome (GOLD analysis project Ga0302324, IMG submission 201949) | Peat permafrost microbial communities from Stordalen Mire near Abisko, Sweden - Palsa_T0_1 | ecosystem: Environmental > Terrestrial > Soil > Palsa > Peat permafrost | place: Sweden: Abisko...
GACCCTTCTTGGGATTAAAAAGATAATGGGGACGCACTGTAACTGTCTGTATTCTCGGGAATTGGGTGGCTTTCATTTTGTCGTAACAGTTTCTGAGGCCCGCGGGCTTTACCCCATCGATTTGAATATAGCGGCAGGTTTATATAAGAGGGTCAAATTCGGTGCTGGCACAGCCACAGGAACTAGGTATTTAAATGTATGTCTGAGGGATTGATGGCACGGGAAGCAAATTTGCGCGGTGGCACCCTTGAGAGCGGCGCCTCCGCGACCGCCACAGCTCCGCGCTCACCTCACGCGCAGGTGGAGGAATCCGTCGCCCGAGCCACGAACTGGCTGTTGTCCCAGCAGACCCAGGAAGGCTACTGGTGGGCCGAGCTTGAGGCTGACACCACCCTGGAATCCGACTACATCCTCTATCTTCACATTTTGGGGCAATTGAATTCCCCTAAGGTGCCCAAGCTCGCGAAGTATATTCGCGATCATCAGCTTGCCGACGGCGGCTGGAATATTTTCCACGGCGGACCCGCCGAGCTGAATGCCACCGTCAAGGCCTACGTGGGTCTGCGACTAGCCGGAGACTCTGCAGCATCTCCGCACCTTGTAAAAGCCAGGGAACGAATCCACGAGCTGGGCGGGTTGGAAGCGACCAACTCCTACGTTCGCTTTTATCTCGCGATGGTCGGCGCCATCGATTGGCGGCTCGTGCCGGCGATACCGCCCGAGTTGATGCTGCTGCCCAACTGGTTCCCGATCAATATCTACGAGATGTCCTCGTGGACGCGCGGGATCGTCATCCCGCTCGTGATTATTTATGCCAGCAGGCCGGAATGGCGGCTCCCCGAGGGAATCGCGTTCGATGAGCTTTTCAAGCGCCCGGGCGCGCGGCCTCTGGCCTTTGCCTGGGACAAGAGCGTGGTCACCTGGCGCAACTGCTTCCTCGCAATCGACCGAGGCCTGAAGCTTTACGAGAAATCGCCCTGGAAGCCCTTTCGCAAGCTGGCGCTTTCGCGAGCACGCACCTGGATGCTGGAGCGCCTCGAGCGAAGCGAAGGGCTAGGAACGATTTACCCCGCGATGATGAATTCCATATTTGCCCTGCTCGCGCTCGGGGGAGACACAACCGATCCGCTGGTCGCCCGCGAAATCCGCTTTCTGGAGCGATACGAGATCGAAGAAAAGGGTGCCATTCGCGTGCAGCCCTGCATCTCTCCGGTTTGGGACACGGCCATTGCGATGGTATCGCTCGAAGAAGCCGGCCTCGATCCGGCGCATCCTTCGCTTATCGCCTCGGAGCGCTGGCTGCTCGAGAATCAGATTCTCGGTCCGGGCGATTGGCAGGTAAAGAATCAGAAAGCCGAGCCGGGCGGCTGGGTTTTTGAGTTTCGCAACGATTTTTACCCCGATGTCGACGACACCGCGTTCGTACTGATGGCCCTTGGCCGCGTGGCCGACCCCGAGCCCACGCGCCTGCGAAATGCCATCAAGCGGGGCTTGGCTTGGCTGGTAAGCATGCAGAATAGCGACGGCGGCTGGGGCGCCTTCGACCACGAGAATAACCTGCAGTTCCTGAACAACATCCCGTTTGCGGATCACAACGCGATGCTCGACCCTTCCACCGCGGACGTGACCGCGCGCGCCATCGAATGCCTGGGGCAAATGGGCTGGTCCGCCACGCATCCCGTGATCGAGCGGGGGCGGGCGTTCCTGCGGAAGGATCAGACCGCCGATGGCTCCTGGTTCGGCCGCTGGGGCGTCAACTACGTGTATGGCACCAGCGGCGTTCTGCGCGCTCTGGAAACGGTGGGCATGGCGTCGCGCGACCATTGCCAGAAGGCCGCCAACTGGCTGCGCTCCGTGCAGAATCCCGACGGCGGCTTCGGCGAGTCAATCCTTTCCTATTACGACGCGTCGTTGAAAGGAAAAGGGAAGAGCACCGCCTCGCAAACGGCCTGGGGGCTGATCGGCCTGCTGGCGGCTGTGGGACCGAACGATCCCGCGGTGGAGCGCGCGGTGAACTGGCTCGTCTCCCGTCAGAATCAGGATGGCACCTGGGACGAAGAGGAATTCACCGGAACTGGTTTCCCATGCGTTTTCTATCTGAAGTATCATCTGTACAGGAATTCTTTCCCGCTCTATGCGTTGGCCCGCTACGACAACATGCGTAAGGGGCGGCGGAGATTTACCGGGGTGCAGGTCCCCGCAGAAGAGATCCAGAATCGAAATGGACATTGGGGGTAATGGATGCGAGTTCCGCTTAGCCTGACCGCCAACATGGCGGGGTACCTGACGCGCAAGAGTCTCAGCGGCGAGAAGAAGTTTCCGCTCGTGATGATGCTCGAGCCGCTACACACCTGCAATCTCACCTGCACGGGGTGTGGGCGCATTCGCGAATATAAATCGACGATCAATGAGATTCTGACGGTCGAAGAGTGCCTCGCGGCGGTGGACGATTGCGGAGCCCCCATTGTTTCCATCTGCGGCGGCGAGCCCATGATCTATCCCGAGATTGGCCGCCTCGCGGGAGAAATTCTCGCGCGCAAGAAGCACATTTACATGTGCACGAACGGCATGTTCATCCGCAAACGCCTGGCGGAGTTCAAGCCGACCTCGCGCCTGTTCTTCAACGTTCACCTCGACGGGCTCGAGAAGACCCACGACATCTGCGTCGAGCGTGATGGCGTGTTCCGCGAAGCGATCCAGGGAATCAAGGCTGCCAAGGCCGCCGGCTTCCTCGTAACATCCAATACGACCATTTACAAAGAGACAGACATCGAGGAGATTGCCGAGCTTTTCGCCTACCTGCAGACCTTGGGCGTCGACGGCCACATGCTTTCGCCGGCCTACTCCTACGCCGCGGTGATGACCAAGGAAATTTTCATGTCCCGCGCGGAAATTCGCGAGAAGTTCCAGCAGGCCAGCGCGCTTCTCGATCGCTACAACATCGTCACGTCGCCCATCTACATGGAATTCCTGCGCGGCGAGCGCGAGCTGATGTGTACCGCGTGGGGCAATCCCACCTACAACCCGCGCGGGTGGAAGGCTCCGTGCTATTTGATGACCGACGGGCATCACAAAACCTTCAAAGACCTCATTGAAAAGACCGAGTGGGAAAAATACGGCCACGGCCGCGATCCTCGCTGCGAGGATTGCATGGTCCACGCGGGTTATGAAGCCTCGGCGGTTCTCGGCGGCAACAAAAAGCTCGGCGACACCTGGAAGATGCTGAGCTGGACGTTTTCGGGCAAGATGGGCGGCCTGAAGGGCGGCAAGCCGGCCAAGCCCAACGGAAACGGGCACGGCAAGGCGAATGGAAATGGGCACGCTCTTCCGCCTCCGGCAGTAGGAGTGGCATCGGCCTCGGTATCGGCTGGGGCACAGGAGAACGAGGTGTTCCGCATCCTATGACCACCCTTGTCACGGGTGCCACGGGATTCGTGGGAAGCCACGTCGCGCGCCAGCTTGTCGGTGCAGGGCACGCGGTACGGGTTCTGGTCAGGCCCGGCAGTAACCTTCAATCGCTTGCGGACATCGCGGTCGAGCGAATCGACGGCGACTTGCGCGATGCGGCCTCCATCGATCGCGCCATGAAGGGCGTACGCCAGGTTTTTCACGTCGCGGCCGATTACCGGCTGTGGGCCAAGAATCCCTCGGAAATTTACGAGAGCAACGTCGAGGGCACCCGGCGTCTTTTCGAAATCGCCGCGCACGAGGGCGTCGAGCGGATCGTTTACACCAGCACCGTTGCGACGATTGCCGTTCCCGCCGGTTCCCACACCGAGGCGCTGCCTGGTGAAGACACCCACGCCACGCTCGATCAGATGATCGGCCACTACAAACGCTCGAAGTTTTTGGCCGAACAGGAAGCGGTGAAGGCTGCCGCCGCGGGCGTTCCGGTGGTGATTGTCAATCCCACCGCGCCGGTGGGGCCTGGCGATTGGAAGCCCACGCCCACGGGCCGCATCGTCGTCGATTTCCTGAATGGCAGGATGCCCGCTTACGTGGACACAGGCCTCAACGTGGTTGCCGTCGAAGATGTGGCTGCCGGGCACCTTCTTGCGGCGTCTCGCGGACGCCTCGGCGAGCGTTACATCCTCGGCGGGCGCAACATGACGCTCAAGCAGATTCTCGACGCGCTCTCCGCGATCACGGGACGTCCCGCGCCCCGCGTGCGACTGCCCCATGCCGTCGCCCTGGCCGCCGGGTACGCGGACGAATTTTTCTCGCGGCTGGTCGGCCGCGAGCCGCAGATTCCGGTGGAAGGCGTAAAAATGTCGCGGCACCGCATGTTCATCGCCAGCGACAAAGCCGAGAGGGAATTGGGCTATCGCGCCGGATCGGTGGAACTGGCGTTGGAGCGCGCGGTGCGCTGGTATGAAGCATGCGGGTATGTCGGCGGACCTGGCCGCAAGCCGGTGCCGCACGCTCAGGCAGCCTAGGTTTTTGCTTTGAAAATTCTGGTCACTTTCGCGCTGGAAACCGAATTCGCTCCCTGGCGAACTCTGCGCAAGTTCCGCCGCGCGATGTGGGGCGCTGCGGAAACCTACGTCGCGGAAATCGGCGGCGCCGAAGTTCGTGTGATTTTGACGGGGGTTGGCTCGCGGCAGGCGGCTTTGGCGGTGTCGAACGTGTCCTGGGACGAGCCCGATACGATGCAGTTCTGCATTTCTTCGGGACTGGCCGGGGGACTTAAGCCGGCTTATCGCGTAGGACAGGTGTTGTCGGCGCGAACGGTTGTCGCCGAAACCGCGCCCCCGGACGCATCGGGCAGAACGATCGAGAGCAGCCCGGCGCTTGTGTCCTTTGCCGCCGAAGCTGGTGCAACCGTTGTGGACCGGTTCTACAGCGCGGAGCGAGCCGTTTCCACCGCGCACGAGAAGCGCCATCTGGGCGAAAGCGCGGATGCCGTCGAAATGGAAAGTTTTCAGGTGTTGCTCAAGGCGCGCGCGGACGGCATTCCCGCTGTGGCGATTCGTTCGATCAGCGATGCGGTCGACGAGGATTTGCCTCTCGATATGAATGAAGTTTTCACCGAGCGTGGGGAAGTGAGCATTCCTCGCGTGCTCGGCCAGGTGGCGATGCGTCCCCAATCGCTGCCCGGTCTTGTGAGGCTTGGCCGGAAAAGCAAGCAGGCGGCGGAAGCTCTCGCCGAATTTCTGGATCGTTATATATTGGCTCTCTCAGAGCGGGCCAAGGCTTTGGAATCGCAAGCCGCGGGGGCTTCGGGGCAGGCCTAACAATAGAAACCCATGAGCCAGACTATCGCACAAATCGGATCACAAGATGCTTCGCAGTCCAACGGCACGATGCGCGCGGGCGTTTACCGTGGCAAGGATCGCGTAGTCGTCGAGACTGTCCCGATCCCTGAGATCGGCCCCGGCGAGGTGCTGTTCCGCGTAGGCGCCTGCGGCATCTGCGGCACCGACATCAAGAAAATTCATCACGGGTTCCTCGCGCCGCCGCAGATTCTCGGCCACGAGCTTGCCGGCACGGTGACTCAGGTCGGCTCCGGCGTGAAGAAGTTCAAGGTGGGCGACCGCGTCGTGAGCTTTCACCACATCCCGTGCGGGGCATGTTTCTACTGCGAACAGAAACTTTTCTCCCAGTGCGCGGGTTATAAGAAGGTAGGGCTCACGGGTGGCTTCGATCCCAATGGCGGCGGCTTCGCGCAGTATGTTCGCGCCATGCCCTGGATCGTCGAACGCGGAATGGTCCGCCTCCCCGACGATGTGACCTTCGAGGAAGCCACTTTCGTCGAGCCGGTGAATACTTGCCTGAAGGCGGTACGCAAAGCGCGCGTGGCCGCTGGCGAGACGGTGCTGGTGATCGGCCAGGGCCCCATCGGTATGCTCCTGATGCTTCTGGCCGCTTATCAAGGGGCGACTGTGTATACCAGCGATCCGATGGCGGGGCGCCGCGCGGCGAGCGTCCGCTTTGGAGCGAAGGACTCCTTCAATCCCGCGGCCGCCAATCTTGGCCAACTCATCCGCGAGCGAACCGATGGACGAGGGGCGGATGCGGTCCTGGTGGCCGTGCCCAACCCGTCATTAGTCCCGGAAGCCCTTTCTATCGCGCGGCCGGGCGGAAGGGTGCTACTGTTTGCGCATAACGATCCCGTCCTCCAGCTGCAATTTCCGGCTGCCGCGGTGGGAATCGAAGAGAAGGAAATTTTGGGCAGCTACAGCGCTTCGGTGGACGATCAGGAAGAGTCCGCCCAACTGGTGTTCAGCCATAGTCTGCCGATGCGGGAGATGATCTCGCACCGTTTTCCGCTCGAGCGGATTGCGGACGCGCTGCAATTGGCGGCTCGCCCCGCTGATGATACTCTGAAGGTGGTGATAACCCACGAATGAAACTGGAATCGAACGGCCACATGAGAGCGGCTGTCCTGTACGGCCGCGAAGACATGAAGATCGAGCAGGTGGATATCCCGTCGCTCGCCGAGGACGAGGTGCTCGTCCGCGTCGAGGTGGCGCTCACCTGCGGCACCGATCTCAAAGTGTGGAAGCAGGGTTCGCATCCGCGGATGATTCATCCCCCTGCGCTGTTCGGCCACGAACTCGCGGGCGTGGTGGAAACCAAGGGCAGCGCCGTCAACGGCGGCGTGCACACGGGCATGCGCGTGGTTCCGTCGAACTCGGCGCCGTGCAACATCTGCATGTACTGCCGCAAGGGCCAGCCGAATCTGTGCGAGGATTTGCTTTTCAATAACGGCGCGTACGCCGAATTTATTCGCATTCCCGGTCGGATCGTCCAGCAGAACATGCTCGAGATTCCGGATAATGTTCCGTTCGTGGACGCGGCCATGGTCGAGCCGCTCGCCTGCGTCCTGCGCGGCGCGCACGAGATCGACGCGCGCGAGGGCGATACCGTCGTGGTGATCGGGTGCGGTTCCATCGGGCTGAAATTCATTCGCATTCTTTCTTCACGCAACGTTCGCGTGATCGCGCTCGGCAAGCGCAAGAGCCAGATCGCCGCCGCCGAGCGTCTGGGAGCCGTGGCAGCGTTCGACGTTTCTGAAATCGATAACCCGGTGAATCTGGTCCGCCAGTTGACGGAAGGCGGACGCGGCGCCGACGCCGTGATCGAAGCGGTTGGCTCCGCCAAGACGTGGCAATGGGCGCTGCAAATGGTGCGCAAGGGCGGCCGGGTGAATCTCTTCGGAGGCTGCCCTAGCGGCACGCAGGTGAATTTCGATCCCGCGGCGCTGCACTATTCCGAAATCACCATCAAATCGACCTTCCATCATTCCCCGCGGTTCATCCGCGAGGCGCTCGATACGATCGTGCGCGGCGAAATTCGCGCGAGCGATTTCATTACCGGGGAAGTCCCGCTGACGGAGCTCCCGCACGTCTTCGAGCACATGAAACAGCGGAACGGCGAGCTGAAGACAGCCGTCATTCCCTAGTACGCGGTAGAAATCGCGCAATGCAAATTGCGCGAGAGCGGTTACGGTACACGCCCTCGACAGGGCTCCATGCTGCCCACACCAGAACTGGAAATCGCCCGCAATCTTCCGCCCGAAGGTTGTGCGCCCGCCGAAGCCCAGCGCTATACGCGCTGGCTTGCTACGCACCACTACGAGAATTTCAACGTGGTTTCGTGGCTGCTTCCGCGCAGGCTGCACCAGCATTTCTACAATGTCTATTCGTACTGCCGCTGGTCCGATGATTTGGGAGATGAGGTGGGCAATCCCACCCGCGCGCTCGAATTGCTCGATGCGTGGGAAGACGAATTGCAGCTTGTCTACCGCGCGGATCGCGGCCCGGCGCATCCCGTGCTGATCGCCCTGCGCGAGACGGTGCGCGAGAAGAATATTCCCATCGAGCCGTTTCGCGATCTTCTGCGCGCCTTCCGGCAGGATCAGCGCGTGCATCGCTACGCCACCTGGGAAGACGTCCTCGATTATTGCGTCTATTCGGCGAATCCCGTCGGCCGTCTGGTGCTGTATCTCTGCGATTATCGCGATGAAGAGCGCCAGCGGCTTTCCGACTGCACCTGCACCGCTTTGCAGCTGGCCAACTTCTGGCAGGATGTTTCGCGCGATCTGGAAAAAGGCCGCATCTATATCCCGATCGACGCCCTTCAAGCTCACGGATTGACGGAAGCAGACATCGTCGCGCGGCGTTTCGATGAGCGATACGCGCGGCTCATGAAGTCGCTGGTCGCGCGGACGCGGGAGTTTTTTGCCGCGGGCGCTCCGCTCGCCCGACAAGTCGACGAGACCCTGCGAGTCGATATCGAACTCTTCAGCCGCGGTGGCTTGGCGATTCTCGACGCGATCGAGGCCTCGGGCTACAACACCCTGAATCATCGGCCCGCGCTGACGAAACTCACGAAAGCGAGATTACTCGGAGGCGCTCTAGTATCGAAGTATTCTGGCGGGAGCTCGGAACGCGAGTCTTCCACGCCCATAGTCAACACGGAAGCGCAGTCCGCCGTGTCCCGGCCCGCGGTACCGCCAAGCGAGTTGGAAGTCCGGAACTCTTACGCGGAATGCAACCGCATCGCCCGCGAGTCCCGCAGCAGCTTCTATCTGGCCTTTTACGGCCTTCGCAAACCCAAGCGCAACGCCTTGTGTGCGCTGTATGCTTTCATGCGCCTCATCGACGACGTCTCGGACGAGCCGGGCGACCTCGAATCGAAGCGCCGCGGCTTGGCCCGCTGGCGGGCGATGCTGGACGAAGCCGTCTCGGGAAACACTTCCGGCCACGCCGTTCTTCCCGCCCTGGCGGACACGATTGCGCGGTTCGAAATGCCCACGCGCTACTTCCACGACCTGATCCTCGGCGCCGAAATGGACTTGACCATCGATTCCTATGCCACCTTCGACCGGCTTTCGGAGTATTGTTATCGTGTAGCCGGCACTGTGGGATTGACCTGCCTGCACGTTTTCGGATTCCGCGACCAGAAAGCGCCTGATCTCGCCGAACGCCTCGGCCTCGCGTTTCAGCTGACCAACATCCTTCGCGACGTGCGCAGCGATTACGAAATGGGCCGCGTGTATCTCCCGCAGGAGGATCTCGACCGCTTCGGCTGCCGCGCCGAAGACCTGGGCGGCCCGCTCACGGAGAAGCTTCGGAGCCTTCTGGAATTCGAAGCCGATCGCGCGTGGCGCTTTTACGAAGAAGGCGCGCCGCTGGTCCGCCAGATCGATGCGGACAGCCGCGCCACGTTGTGGGCCCTGATTCGCACCTACAGCACGCTCCTCGCGCGGATCGAGGAACGCGAATTTGACGTGTTTTCGTCGCGCATATCCGTCTCGAGCGCGGAAAAGATTCAATATCTCCTCACGGCGGGAGTCAGCGGTTGGTGGAAGAAGGATGCCCTCGCAAAGCATTCTGGTGATCGGCGGCGGTCTGGCGGGCATGTCCTCCGCCGTCGCGCTGGCTGAAGCGGGCTTCCGCGTCCGCCTGCTGGAAAAGCGTCCCCACCTGGGCGGGCGCGCCACTTCCTACACGCTGCCCGACGGCAGCGAAGTGGACAATTGCCAGCACGTCACCCTGGGCTGCTGCACGAACCTGGCGGATTTTTACAAGCGGGTAGGCGCCTCGGAAAAGATTCGTTTCTACGACCGGCTGTATTTCGTGGATGCGGCCGGCCGTCGTTCGACGATGAAAAGCTCGGCGTGGCTTCCTCCGCCGCTGCACATGGCTCCGTCGTTCCTGTTTTTCGGCGCCCTCGCGTTTGCGGACAAGCGCTGCATTGCCGATGCGCTGCTGGCGATCGCCCGATCCGGCGGGCATCCGCCGGCGATCGAGGGCGTCTCGATGCTCGACTGGCTGCGGCGCATGAAACAGACCCCGGCGGCCATCGAGCGCTTCTGGCGCGTCGTGCTGGTGAGCGCGCTGGACGAGGAACTTGCCCGGACCGACGCGCGCTACGGAATCGAAGTGTTCTGGAAAGCGTTTCTCGGCAGCCGCGGCGGATACCGGGTGGGAATTCCCACGGTGCCGCTGGCCGAGCTTTACGGCGGTGGCTGTGAAGCGGTCACGCGGCGGGGCGGGGAAGTCCGGATGCGATGCGGCGTTCGCGAAATCAGCTTCGCGGAGGGCCGCTTCGCGAAGGCCGTGCTCGAAGACGGTTCGGAAGTGGAAGCCGATGCCTGCATCGCCGCGGTTCCGCACCCTGTGCTCCTCGATCTGGTGCCCAGGGAATTGAGCGAGCCGGGAACATCGCTGGAAGGATTGCATCATTTGAAGACATCGCCGATTACGAGCGCGCACTTCTGGTTCGAAGGCAAAGTAATGGACGAGCCGTTCCTGGCCCTGCTCGACCATACCACTCAGTGGATATTCAATAAGACGCTGCTCAGTGCCGCGAATGTAACGGCCGCGAATGTAACCGGCGGCGCTCCTCCGCGTCTAAGCACTGAGCGTCCCCGTGGGGATTTGTCCAACGCCCAATATTTACAGTTAGTCATCAGCGCTTCGTATGCCCTGGTGCCCCAATCGCGCCAGGAAATCATCGATCTTTGCTGCCGCGAGCTTGCGGCCGTTCTGCCCGCTACTCGTGATGCGAAATTGCTGAAAGCCACCGTGATCAAAGAAGTGCATGCGACATTTTCTCCGGAGCCTGGAGTGGACCGCTGGCGCCCCGCGCAGGATGCAGGCTTGCAGAATCTGTTTCTCGCCGGCGATTGGACCAGCACCGGCTGGCCCGCCACCATGGAAGGCGCCGTGCGCAGCGGTTATCTCGCGGCGGAAGCCGCAGCCGCGAGCCTCGGAGTGCCCCGCAAATTCCTGCAGCCCGACTTGCCGCTTGAGGGCCTCAGCAAGCTGTGGGCACATAGGAACGGCAATTAAGCACTCACCGATCGTTCAAGGTATGATGGGGATAATCCCCCCTGGAGGTTTTCATGGAGCGGAAGTATAAGCAAAGGGGCTATCGCGACAGCGATGCCGGCGAGAAGAAGCGGGAACGCACCGAGCGCCCGCCGGAGACACCCAGGCCCAAGCAGGATATGCTCGGCCCGCGCACTCCCCGGATGGTGGGAACGGTGATGAGGGCGCGCTGCTCGAGTTGCGGGGCCGTGATGTCCCCGGGCTTTGACCAGAATGGCGAATGCCCGCGCTGCCACGCGGCCATGCACTCCTGCAAGCAGTGCGTGCATTTCGATACGGGCAGGCAGTTCGAGTGCACCCAGCCGGTTCCGGAGCGCATCGCCAAGAAGGACGCGAAGAACAACTGCACGTTCTTCGAATTTCGCATGACGGTCGAGAAGGACACCTCGCCGGTCACCTACGCCACAGCCACCCCGGCCCCTGCCGCTGCCGGCCGTCCCAACGACGCGCGCAAGGCCTTCGAAGATCTTTTCAAAAAGTAGCGTCCTCCAGCTTAAACAAGCCTGTCTCTTCCGTACGCATCTTCCGCTCCGCTCGCCGGTGGTGTGTCAGTTTCCGGTTTGCGTCCGGGTTCAACGAGACTCGATCAGCAGCCTGTTACCGGGGCGCAACGCCTTCCACTAAAAAGAGGCGGCTCTTGGCGGCGTTCTGCCGGATCGGCTTAATCGCGGCATAGGCGGGCGAATCGTACCAAGCTTGCGCTTGCTCCATGCTGTCGAAGCCGATCACCACCATGCGCTTGGGCGCGTCGCCTTCAAGACTCTGGGTTTTGCCCACACGAACCAGAAAGTGGCCGTTGAAGGGCGCCAGCGTTCCCGGGACCTGCTCCGAGTATTTTTGAAAGGTAGCCGGGTCCGTTACTTCGACTTCCCCGATCAGATAGGCGGGCGCCGCCTTGACTTGCCGGGCACGGATCGCCACAGCACCGCCGGCCCCTATCGCCATGCCAATGAGGATTGCCAGGACCAGTTTGCGATTCGTCTTCATCTCGCCTCCCCTGTTTCACGATGCACCGTGTTCCACGACGCACTGGAATAATGCCATCACCGCGATTCACGTCAAGCCCGTGGACCGGCACTTCGTACTGATCATGCAGATGTGCGACGGGAGCCCCACCGCTGTCGGTCTTATGGGGATCTGCTGATCACAGAGTAAGTGCACTAACGCGCGTAATGAGTAAAGACGTAGTCATGATCTTTCGCAGGCCCGTGGCAGGGAAAGCACGTCTCATGCAGGGCTTGGTCGCCCGGCTTTCCGCCCGTAAAGTCGGCGAATCCCCAGCCGCCCGTCGCGGCGTACTTCTTGGAGTCCTTGACCATGAACTGCACATTCAACGGGGACCCGATCACGAAGGATTGAGTGCCGGGGAAGGGGCCATCCAGGACCTTGTTGTTGGCTTCCGACGAGACGCGAGTCCAATGAATTGCGGCAATGATGGCCCCGTCTGGGAACGGGAGCGTCCCTTCCTTGAAGGCCTTGACCGCTATAGCGTTGCCGAGTTGAGCGCGCAATTGCTCGCCTTTGCCGGCGAATAGCAGCTGGTCCACGGCGATCAATTGCCAATCGCGGTATCCCGCGGGGATCTTGATTCCATAGATCGGGGCAGCCAGTCCACTGCCTTGTCCAGATGCGGGAGCCTGATAGGCGACAATTCCAGCCAGCGCTAAAACTGCTATCGGGAACAAAATATTCGCTTTCATAAGCTTCCTCCTAGCAGGACATAACTGCGGGACTCAACGACGCTGGGATTCTCCAAAATCTCGCAAATGAATTAAACACGTAATGGAGTGTTTTTTACCTACCACCTTGGGGGTACGCGGATGACGCTCTCCGAACACCATCTGTTGAAATCGTCGAAGTCCCGTGTAGTTCTATAAAGGGAGAAGTCAAGAAAAAACACATCTCCTTCGGCTGGAGCTTTTCTTGCTTCGCAGCCCACTTGATCGAGCGAGATCTGTTCTGGCCTGCCGCTCCAAAGTCTCGGTCGCTGGG
>Ga0302324_100020765_pt1 | contig 12833 bp, 10 predicted proteins | sample Palsa_T0_1_FD_201949 | JGI IMG/M metagenome (GOLD analysis project Ga0302324, IMG submission 201949) | Peat permafrost microbial communities from Stordalen Mire near Abisko, Sweden - Palsa_T0_1 | ecosystem: Environmental > Terrestrial > Soil > Palsa > Peat permafrost | place: Sweden: Abisko...
GCCCCAGGTGTTCGGTGAGCGCGTCGAGCACGGCATCGTAGAGTTCTCGCTCGCGGGCGAGCGCGCGCTCGCGCGCACTCAATACCTTCTCCTCGAAGCCCTTCAACTCCGGCGTGATGAAGCGCTCAGCGGATTTCACCGTCTGGCGCCGCAGGTAGTCCTTCGGCACGCGCTCGGCATCGCGGCGGGAAACCTCGATAAAGAAGCCCTGCACGCGGTTGAATCCGAGCTTGAGGGTCGCAATCCCGGTGCGTTCGCGCTCACGCGCTTCGAGCTCAAGGAGAAATTCATCGGTGTGGGTTGCGATGTGCCGCAGCTCATCAAGCGCGCCGTCGTGGCCGCTCGCGATGACATCCCCGTCGCGCAGCAGCGTCGATGGCTCCTCCGCGATGGCCGCATGCAGGAGCGCTAGAGTTTCCGCGTGGATGCCAATCCTCTCGCGCAGTTGCGCGATGGGCGGTGAATCGACGGCGCCCGCGATTGCGCGCAGCGCCGGTAGTGCGGCGAGAGATGTGCGCAGCTGCGCCAGGTCACGCGGCCGTGCCGAGCGCAATGCCACGCGCGCGAGGATGCGCTCGATGTCTCCGACCCCGCGCAGATGCTCGCGCAAACTCTCGTAATGGCGTGCATCGATGAGAGCCGCGACCGCTTCGTGGCGGCTCTTCAACAGGACCTGATCGGTGAGCGGCCTATTGAGCCAGCGTCGCAGCTGCCGCGAACCCATGGGCGTCGTGCATTCATCGAGCAGCGAGAATAAGGTCGCCTCCGGGCGACCGCTCAGGCTGACGTCCAACTCGAGATTGCGCCGCGTCGCGGCATCGAGGCTGAGCGCTTGCGTACGTTCCTCAACTGCGAGCGCGCGGATATGCGGCACCGCGGCTTTTTGGGTCTCGCGGATGTATTGCAGCAGTGCGCCTGCGGCGCAGATGGCAAGCGGCAGCTCATCGGCGCCGAAGCCTTTGAGATCGAGCGTCCCCAGCTGATCGGTCAGCAGGCGCGAGGCGCTCGCGAGCTCGAAGTGCCAGGGCGGTCGAGCGCGCACCACGCGGTCCTCGCGGGCGAGATCCTCGCAGGGCAGATAATCTGAGGTAAGAAGCTCGGCCGGCCGCAGGCGTTCAAGTTCACCTGCGAGCGCAAGGCTGCCGGCGGATTGCAGGACGGTGAGGCGTCCCGCTGCAAGATCAAGCCAGGCAAGGCCAAAACCATCCGCGGCCGTGCCGTCGCGCGCCACTGCCGCGATGAGCGTGTCGCGGCGCGCATCCAGGAGCGCCTCGTCAGTGACGGTTCCGGGAGTGATGACGCGGACCACTTGGCGATCGAGCGGCCCCTTGGTCTTTGCCGGGTCGCCGAGTTGCTCGCAGATCGCAACCGACTCGCCGCGCCGCACCAAGCGCGCAAGATAGGCCTCCGCTGCGTGCACCGGGACACCGGCCATGGGAATGGGCTGGCCCTGCGACTGGCCGCGTGCGGTGAGAGTGATATCGAGAAGCTTCGCGGCGCGGCGCGCGTCGTCAAAGAAAAGCTCGTAGAAATCACCCATGCGGTAGAAGAGGAGTGAGTCCGGATGCTGGCTCTTGATGCGCAGATACTGCTGCATCACGGGGGTGTGGTCGGGCGTGTTCTTTGGACCGTTGGTGGGGCTTTGAATCATTTTCTAACTTCGCGGAGGTGCCGGGCGCGTTCGCAGTCGTATAGCGGCTGAATCTGCGTATTTAATCGCTATAGTAGTTCTATTGCGCCTCCATATGCCGCGAACATTGAACCGACGGCCACAAACCGCAAATGTTCCAAAAAGGCTTGAGCCAATAAGAGCAGGTCGAACGGATCACTGTGATGCAGCGTCGGCTTGGTTACTGCCGCAGTCCTAAGACTTCGCTTGGCAGCGCTGCGTCGAAATCCGTGGACACCTTTAGCTTGCCTTTGAGCACTCCAAATTTCGGCATGCGCTTAGATGAGCCTAGCCGGGTAATTCGCGCTACAGGTTTGCCGCCGCACGCAATAACCACGTCATTACCCGCAGCTGCCTCGTCGATAAGCTTGGAGAGCCGGGTCTTCGCGTCGTAAATATTGACGACGGTCATTAGGAGATCCTCGCATTGAGATACTTAGTCTAGTCTAGTCAGATTAATGGATTGATGTTGGGCCCACCCCTCCCAACGGCCGCCCCCGCAAATCGAGGTGCATGCAGACACAACGGCGCCGCGGAAGCGCAAAGTGTCCGCCCAACGAAGCTCCTAGAGCGCATGTAACGGTCTCATCTCAAACGCGATATTCTCCGACCTTGTTCTGCCGTGCATATTGCCATGCCCTGATCGTGAGTGTATCTGCGCACGGGTGGGAGCCTGACCTGGAATGAGGGAAGATCTGCGCCGGGGAGGAACGGGACCTGAGCGATATATCTAAAACCCCGCTGCAGGACGCAGAGGCAGCCGCTCTACCTGCCAACGCGCAGGTGATTCCCGCCTCTGTGGTCGAGTTGCCGTTGGCCCCGAGTCCTTGGGCGCGCCTCAAAGACCACAAGGTTGCGCAGTGGACGCTGGCGTATGGCGCCTTTGCCTACGCGCTATTGCACGGCGCGACGCTCTTGAGCGATGCCCTCGAATGACCTCACGTCATTGTGCGGGTGTTGGCATTGTTGTTAGTCGTTGGAGTGCCGATTGTCCCGGTCCTTGCCTGGTATCACGGCGTACGCGCTCTGAAGCGCGTCAGTGGCTCGGAACTACTCCTCATTGCGCTGCTGTTAGTCGTCGGCGGCAGCCTGCTGTGGCTGTACCCGCACCCAGCCGATGAACACGCCACAGCCGCCACGGCGGGCAATGTTGCGATGCCCGCGGCCGTTGCGGTAAGGACCGCGCCAGTATTTGCTCCTCCCGCCCACTCCATTGCCGTACTGCCATTCGTGAACATGAGCGCGGATCCGAAGCAGGAGTATTTCTCCGACGGCATCACTGAGGAGCTCCTGAACTCCCTCTCACGCCTGAACGATCTACAGGTGGCGGCGCGGACCTCGTCATTTTCGTTCAAAGGCAAGGACGTCGACGTCGCAACCATTGCCCGCAAGTTGAATGTCGGCGCGGTCCTGGAAGGCAGCGTACGCCGAGCGGGTAATACGGTACGAATTACGGTGCAGCTCATCAACGCGGTGAGCGGCTTTCACATCTGGTCGCAAACCTACGACCGGAATTTGACCGACATTCTCAAACTGCAGGCTGACGTCGCGACTACGGTTGCGCAGCAGCTCGAAGTGAGGCTCGTGGGGGATGAGACGGCGAAAATCGAGCTCGGTGGCACCAAGAACCCCGAAGCCTACGATGCCTATCTGCGCGGTCTGCAACTGAATCGCAAAGTGGATGCCACGGAGGCAGACTTTCGCAAGTCATTGGCCGCGTTCGATTACGCGATTTCGCTCGATCCCAACTTTGCGGCGGCGTATGCAAGACGGGCTTCCACGCTTGATGCCGTTTACTACAGTACTTCCGACGTATCCGCCCGCGTAGGCTTGAATCAGCAAGCCCGGATAGCGGCTGAGCGCGCTGTGGCACTTGCGCCGCAGTTGGGCGAGGCGCACCACGCACTTGCGATCACCTATGTCAGAGGAGCGCCCGACCTGACTCAGGCGTCTCGCGAGTTCAACCGTTCTCTCGCGCTTGCACCGGGCAGCGCATGGGTGCAGGTGAACACGGGCTGGTTTGACTGTTGGCTGGGCCATTTTGAGTCTGGCGTGGCCGCTGCGCGGCGCGCAGTCAGCCTCGACCCCCAGAACGTGCGCATACGCGGGGTGCTGGGACAAATCTTGATCTACGCGCGCCGCTACAGCGAGGCGCTGGTGGTCTTACAAGATGCGCAAGCCATGGCTCCAGACTCGCACGACTTAGAGGCGCAAATCACCAGCGTCCTCCTTGCCTCCAGCCAATTCGAGAAGGCCCGCAGCGCATGTGAAGCGCACTCGACGCCGCTCGATGATGGCGACCGGCACTATTGTCTCGCACTCGTCGACCATGCTGAGTCACGCAAAACCGATGCCGAACGCGAATTGGAGCAATTCAAGACAATCGCTGGGGATTCCGCGGCATTTCGTTATGCTGAGATCTACGCGCAATGGGGAGATAAGGCGTCAGCGTTGCGTTGGCTAGGCGAGGCTCAACAACTACACGACGCAGCTTTGGTGGAGCTCAGGGTCGACTTGTTCTTGGACCCGATTCGCGATGAGCCGCAGTTCAAGGTAATCGAAGGCCGGTTGAATTTCCCGCCGTAGTTGACCCGTCAGGTGCACGGTCGTCGAGCATCATCGTCCCGTAAGCTGCACTTACCCCTCCCCAAGCTAAGACTTGGCCGCTACGGGACCTGGCTCTTGAGGGCCGTTTGCGGGAAAATGTCCCGAAAAATACCGGGAATACTTCCCAGACGGGCTCAGGAACGTTTCTGCGCCGATCGATGTTGAAGAGCCATGAGTCGATTTGAGAAACAGCAGAGCCGCGCCCTAGCCAGCGATTGTGGGGGAGTGAGCATGTCAGCGGCTGTGAGTTCGGCGCTTGTCATCTTGGGCGAGTGCGTTGTGCGGTTTCTGACCTCGTGGAAATACATGGCTGATGATGCCAACAGGGTATTGCGAGTGTTCACCGGAGTCCTGGGGCTCGTGCTGCTCGTGGGTTGCCAAGATGCCGCTCCATATTTGCAGAGCCACCCCAGCTGGGAGATGTTTCCTCGCGCCAGCAGTCCGCCCCCGAACTGTCCCGGTCAATACCGTACGGCGGTCGAGAACTTCAATGGCGACTTCTTTTTGGGCTGCTGGGGCACAAAGGAGGACTAAATTCTCCTACGAGAACGAAGGGCCGCGGATTTGTATTTGGCCCGGGTTCTTACGTCCTTCGACAGCAGCTCAGTGCGCCTTTTGAGACTGAATGGATCCTGCAACAACGGTCGCATCTTTGATGTTCGCTTGCTGTTGCAGCGCCGGGTTTCGTTCGAGCTGTGCGGCGTATGCAGTGTCCATCTCCAGCCCCGGAACGTCAGCGGGTCGTTTGAAGACGAACTGCTGAGAGTAGCCCGGGGCGGGACAGGCCTGCAGGTTTGGGGCAGAGGCAACTACGCCGCTCGCCCATCGGACATGCAGCGAGTTCAGGCCCAGGCACTCATTGTGAGCGAATGCGGCGCGACTAGCTTGATAGGTGAGGGTTACAGGCGTATAGCCCAAAAGTCGCGCACCTTCATAAAGCGAGGCACCTTCCGGATCGGAGAGGTAGGTCATGCTCAGCACGGAACCGGTGGTCGCACAACCTGAGCACAGTGCAAACACAATCCCGCTTAAAGCTGCGACCTGGCGCATGGCCCAAACATTCTACGCAACGCCTCGATTGCAGACTATCGCCGTACTCGCGCTTTCGAAGCGAGCGCGGCGAAGCGGCAACGCGCCAAAACTGAAACGCTGACGGGAATAATGAGCCGCCATGGCACGCTGCTCGCTTCGAATCGCGCGACGGCGGCCTGTTGAATGCGCGCAGACCCGAGCCATGGCTCAAGCTCAACCGCAAGCATGAATCCTGCCACTCGTTCACCGGTACGCGGCGCGTTCGTGTCGCGGTAGCCTAGGACCCATGAACTCGGATGCAGAACTCGCCGCACTTGCCGTCCGTGTCGGGGAGTTGCTCCTCGAGAGCCATCGGCGCCTCGTCACCGCCGAATCCTGCACCGGAGGATTCATCGCGAAGACGCTGACCGACATCCCGGGTAGCTCGCAGTGGTTTGAATGCGGCTACGTAACCTATTCGAACGCAGCGAAAGCGCGCGACCTCGGTGTTGCACCGCGCGCGCTTGCCGAACATGGCGCTGTGAGTGAGGCGGTCGCGCGTGAAATGGCAGCGGGTGCACTGCGCGTCACGGGCGCCGACGTTGCCGTTGCCGTGACGGGAATCGCCGGCCCCGACGGCGCAACGCCCGGCAAACCTGTCGGCACCGTGTGGTTTGGCTCCGGCGTACGTCGCGCAGCGCAAGTCGAACTCGCCGCCGAGCGTGTGCAGTTTGCGGGTGACCGTCAAAGGATACGCCGCGACTCAGTCGAATACGCCTTGATGCTCATCCTGAACCTTAAGCTGTGAGCAGATCTTGCCGTGACAGCTATACAGTGCGACCGCCGGCGCACTACTGTATAGCGCGCAAAAGGCTTGAATTAGTAGCGAAATGCATCACCTTGGGTATGCCCGCGGCGGCTTTGATGTGGGATAATCGCAGACACAAATTCCGATAGGTGAAGTGATGGAAGAGAATCGCAAAAAGGCGCTCGCCGCAGCCCTCGGGCAGATTGACAAGCAGTTCGGCAAAGGCACAGTGATGCGCCTCGGCGAAGCCCCGGCGTCGTGGGATGTGGAGACCGTGTCCACGGGTTCTTTGGGACTCGACATCGCGCTTGGCGTGGGCGGTTTGCCGCGCGGACGTGTGATTGAGATATATGGTCCCGAGGCCTCAGGTAAGACAACGCTCACCCTGCAGGTCATTGCCGAAGTGCAACGCGCCGGCGGCGTTGCGGCATTCGTCGATGCCGAGCACGCGCTGGATCCGTCCTATGCGGGCAAGCTCGGCGTCAATATCGACGATCTTTTGGTATCGCAGCCGGATACCGGCGAGCAGGGGCTCGAGGTTACCGACATGCTGGTGCGCTCCGGCGCGGTCGACGTCGTCGTCATCGACTCTGTCGCGGCCCTCACGCCCAAAGCCGAAATCGAAGGCGAGATGGGCGACGCGCAGATGGGCCTGCATGCGCGACTCATGTCGCAGGCGCTGCGCAAGCTGACGGGCAATATCAAACGCTCCAATACCATGGTGATCTTCATCAACCAGATCCGCATGAAGATCGGCGTGATGTTCGGCAACCCCGAGACCACGACCGGCGGCAACGCGCTCAAATTCTATGCATCCGTGCGTCTGGACATCCGTCGCATCGGCGCGCTCAAGAACGGCGAGGAAGTCATCGGCAACATGACCCGCGTCAAGGTGGTGAAGAACAAGATCGCGCCGCCGTTTCGCGAAGCCGAGTTCGAGATCATGTACGGCGTTGGCATTTCCCGCGAGGGCGAGATCATCGAGCTCGGCAGCGCCGAGGGCATCATCGACAAGTCCGGCGCCTGGTACAGCTACAAGGGCGAGCGCATCGGCCAGGGCAAGGACAACGTGCGCAACTTCCTGCAGCAGAACAAGGCCATCGCCCGCGAAATCGAGGATCAGATACGTGCGAAGCTGCTGCCTGTAAAGCAGGGGCGCAACGGCGAGGAGCTGCCGGTGAAGCAGGGGCGCAACGGCAATGGCAATGGTGAGGCGGTGGTGGCGAATACGGCCTGATGGGCCGTTCTTCGGCGCCTTGCGCGCCCTGACCGATGCGCCCTAGGGGCCGCAGAAAGGTCGATGCCTCAAAGGCCTGCGATGCGCGCGCAGTGCGCGACGCCGCGATCCTGCAGCTGTCGCGGCGTGACTTTGCAACCGTCGAGCTTTGCCGGCGGCTCGAATCCTACGGCTACGACTCCGCGGTGGTTGGCGCGACCATCGCGGAGCTCGCTCTTGAGCGGCTCGTCGATGACGCCCGGTTCAGCGAGAACTATGTGGCTTACCACGCCAATCGCGGCCAGGGTCCGGCGCGCATCGGCGCGAATCTGAAGGCCCTGGGCCTGTCCTGTGATCTCATCGATCGTGCGCTGGCTGCCAGTCCCGACTGGCGCACGCGCGCACAGGCAGCGCGCAGTCGCAAGTTCGGCCCGGAGCTGCCGCAGTCCTGGCCTGAAAAGAGCCGGCAAGCGCGCTTTTTGCAGTACCGGGGGTTTTCAGCGGATCATATCCGCGCCGCCCTCGGCACCGACTTCAATTTGGACGACTGACACTTGAGCAAACCGCGCTTCATGAGTACGGCGGATGTTCGCCGCGTTTTCCTTGAATATTTCCGCGAGCACGGCCACACCATCGTGCCCTCGAGCCCGCTCGTGCCTGCAAACGACCCGACGCTGCTGTTTACGAACGCCGGCATGGTGCAGTTCAAGGATGTGTTCACGGGCAAGGACAAGCGTGACTACGTGCGCGCGACATCGAGCCAGCGCTGCGTGCGCGCCGGCGGCAAGCACAACGATCTTGAGAACGTCGGCTACACCGCGCGCCATCACACTTTTTTCGAGATGCTCGGCAACTTCTCTTTCGGCGACTATTTCAAGCGCGACGCCATCAGGTTTGCCTGGGAGTTTGTCACCAGCGCGCAGTGGCTGGGCATCGACCCTGCGCGGCTCATGGCCACGGTGTATCACACCGACGATGAGGCCTTCGAGGTTTGGCACAAAGTCATCGGCCTGCCTGCCGAGCGCATCGTGCGCATCGGCGACAAGCTCGAAGGGGGCTCGGATAATTTCTGGCAGATGGGCGATACCGGGCCCTGCGGACCGTGTACCGAGATCTTCTACGACCACGGCCCTGACGTGGCGGGCGGTCCCCCGGGCTCGGCCGACGCGGACGGCGATCGCTGGATTGAAATCTGGAACCTCGTGTTCATGCAGTTTGACCGCGGTGCCGACGGCAAGCTCACACCGCTGCCCAAGCCGTCCGTCGACACCGGTATGGGACTTGAGCGCACAGCCGCCGTGATGCAGGGAGTGCACTCGAATTACGAAATTGATCTATTCAAAAACATCATCCGCGCCGCCGCGGCCCTCGCGGGAACGACGGATGAGAGTTCAAGTTCGCTGCGTGTCATCGCGGATCACATCCGCGCCTGTACCTTTCTTATTGTCGACGGGGTGCTGCCGGCGAACGAGGGCCGCGGCTACGTATTGCGGCGGATCATCCGCCGCGCCATCCGCCACGGCTACAAACTCGGGATCACTGAGCCCTTCTTCTACAAACTCGTTGGCGCGCTGGTGAAGGAGATGGGTTCCGCATACCCCGAACTCGTGCGCGGACACAAGCATGCGGAGCGGGTGCTGCAGCAGGAAGAGGTGCGCTTTGCCGAGACACTGGCGAGCGGCATGGCGCTCTTGGAAGCTGCGATCGCGAAACTTGAGGGCAACGTGATCGACGGCGCGATCGTGTTCAAGCTCTACGACACGTTTGGCTTTCCGGCCGATCTCACGGCAGACATCGCCCGCGAGCGCGGCCTCCATGTTGATGAGGCCGGCTTTGAATCGCTCATGGAAGCTCAGCGCGAGCGCGCCCGCGCCGCGAGCAGATTTGGTGCGGAGCTGAAGCAGGGCACGAGTGTGACTGCGCGTACTCTCTTTCAAGGCTACGAGGGACTTGAGGGCGAGGGGCAGGTCATTGCCCTCCTCAGAGGCGGCGCGCCAGTCGACGCCTTGAACACGGGAGAGGCAGGCGAAGTGGTGCTCGATCGCACGCCCTTCTACGCCGAGGCCGGCGGGCAGGTGGGTGACGCTGGGGAACTCACGGCCGCGGGCGTGCGCTTTGATGTCACCGACACGCAGAAGCGCGGTGTCGCGCATTCGCACATCGGCACGCTTGCTGCCGGCAACATTGCTCTTGGCGACACGCTGCGCGCGCAAGTAAATGGCAAGCGCCGCCGCGCCACCGCTCTTAATCACACCGCAACTCATCTCCTGCATGCGGCCTTGCGCGAAGTTCTCGGGACTCACGTTCAGCAGAAAGGATCGCTCGTCGCGCCGGACCGCTTGCGCTTTGACTTCTCGCACTTTCAGGCAGTCACGCCCGAGGAGGTGCGCGCGATCGAGCGCCGCGTGAATGCGGAGATCCGAGGCAACGCCGCGGCCGAAACCAACCTCATGGATTACGAGCACGCCGTCGCCGGGGGCGCCATGGCACTGTTCGGCGAGAAATATGACAAAGACGTGCGAGTGCTGCGCATTGGAGATTTTTCTCAGGAGCTCTGCGGCGGCACACACGTTGAGCGCGCGGGCGACATCGGCTTCTTCAAGATTGTGAGCGAGGGCGGAATCGCCTCGGGCGTGCGCCGCATCGAAGCTCTCACGGGCGAGGCGGCGCTGGTGTATGTCGAGGAAAACGATGACATCCTGCGCGACGTGGGCAACTTACTGCGCGGTTCGCGCGAAGACCTGCGCGACAAAGTCCGCGACGCGGTGGAGCGTGCACGCGTTATGGAACGTGAGATCCGCACATTGAAAGACCGGCTCGCATCAGGCCCGGGCACCGATCTTGCTGCGGGTGCCGTCGACGTTCGCGGTGTAAAAGTTGTCGCGACGAAGGTTGATGGCGCAGATGCCGCTGCCTTGCGGCACGTCGTTGACCAATTGAAAAATCAACTTAAATCTGCGGTCGTAGTGCTTGCCACGGTCGAGAATCCTACGAAAGTGCTGCTCATCGCGGGCGTCACCGCCGACCAGAGCGCGCGCATTCCCGCGGGCGAACTCGTTGCTGCACTGGCGCGCACGGTTGGCGGCCGAGGCGGCGGACGCGCCGACTTTGCCCAGGCCGGAGGCAACAATCCCGCGGCCCTCGATGCAGCGCTTGCACAGGTTTCGGAGTTCGTGCGTGAAAAGCTGGCATAACGTGCGCGGTCATGGAAATGACTCAGGAATAGTATTCATGTACCTTTCATCGGGGGAGTTGTTCGGGATACGAACCACAATTCTTGATTTGTGTCCGAGAGCGAAAAAACGTAGATTCACGACCGGACGTATGCGGCTGGATTCGAATTACATCGCCGTAATGTCAAGCAAAGGATAAAAAATGCTGATTCTGACCAGGCGCGTGGGTGAGACGGTAATGATCGGTAACGATGTAACCGTGACGGTGTTGGGCGTGAAAGGCAATCAGGTGCGTGTTGGCATCAATGCCCCAAAGACAGTTGCCGTACACCGTGAAGAGATCTTCGAGCGCATCAAGCGCGAACAGGAAGGAAACAGTGGCAACGACGGTGAACCTGAAGCGCCGGCGGAGTTCGCCACGCTCTGAAAGCGCTCCCGCGCGTCGCATGCGATTGCGGCCTTACGTTCCACGATCCGCTTAAGTATCATGACCACCCTGCCAAGCGTAGGGTGGCGCGAACGGCGCGCAACTGTCTGATAAACATCGATTTCCCGCGGAACGGAGAGATGGCCGAGTGGTCGAAGGCGCACCCCTGCTAAGGGTGTAAGGGTCAAAAGCCCTTCGAGGGTTCGAATCCCTCTCTCTCCGCCAATTATTGCCTGTCGTCTCGAACATTTGGCTCGTCGCTGCCGATGCCCAGTGCCGAGTGTTCGTTGCCGTCGCTTGCCCAATCCCGGCCTGTTCACTCCGCCGCGGACTCGACGCCACCGCATGGCCAGACCGTGAATTCATCTACGGGCGCCGAAAGTCCGGGAGTTGCACTGCCGCTCGTTGAGGTTTCCACATCTCGAAAGCTGACGCTGATGCGAGGCAGCACTGGATCCATGAGCCGTCACTGACGCCGTAGATCTGCTTGCCTGTTAGCTGACACTCACGTCATGCGCAATGTCATCGAGGGCACACATTCGGAACATCAACGAGTCGATCACTCCTCTGCCGGAAGAATCATTGATCGCTGTTGGGGCGTCGAAGCGATTCGGGTCTCAGCGCCGCCTGAGCCGAAGTGTGTTTAAGCGAGCGGTCTTTTAGCGCCAATCGTGATGATGATAGTAACGGCCACCGCCGCCACCACCCGGATATCCAACAAACCCAACGCAGCCACTCACCAGGCTACCGAGGATCAATAATGCAACAGCCCACTTACGCATCGCTAGTCTCCTTAAACGTATCGTACACCCCAAACGTGACAACCGCAGAGTTGCACGACATATCGATCAACATTTGCGCCTCGCTAGAATTCCATCCTGATCAGATGTCTGTGTCATCAGCGAATCTGAATTCATGACGGTGGCCGTCTTATTGGGCCGAAGGATGCGCATAATCCCATTCGAGAAAGCGAGCCGTCTGAGGGTCGGTTCGCTCCGGCAGACAGCAGCGGGTAGAGGCAATCTTCCCCCCGCGCATCTCGCGAATTCCCCAGAGGATGATGCGCTCGACTCCAGCTTTCTGGATAGTGGCACTGCGTGCTTCAAAGCGCGTGACCAGAACGTTGCCGGACACATACGTATTGATCGGAGTGACGCGACGGCTTTTGTCCAGCACGAAACGCTCGAGGTCCTTCTGTATGGCGGCCTTGCCTGCGCACGGCGCTTTCGCACAAAGGCCACTTTCCGCATCGATCACCGAATCCTCAGTAAACAACGCGAGCGCAGCGCTCACATCGCCTCGGGCGAGGGCGTCTAACAGCTGCTGCTGCACGGCGACGGGATCTTCCTGTGCGAGGGCTCCCGCAGCGGTTCCTACGAGCAGAAGGACGGCGAATTTGACAGCGAAGGACTTAAGCATGGCGTGCCTCTCAATTGCATGCGATAACACTTGGGAACGCAGAGATGGCCCTCTATTCGGAAGAAGGGGGACTAGCGCCTCGACCCGGACTGATATTCGGCGCGGCCGACTCGCTATCTCGAATTGTTAGGGGACGGACATTCTACGTCTGTACGCTGGCGCACCAAGACTAACTCTAGGCCCGCGATTTGCGCTCCTGAAAGAAGTGCTGAACTCGACGGCGTAGATCGTGTTGAAACACGCGTCAAACGCCGATTGCCAAGCGAGGAATCTCCCGCTGCGGCACTATTGAGGGACCGGGTGGCATGCCGGCGATGAGCTTTGCGGGGAGTGGTGCGTCCACCGAGGACTGCAGGTGTTACCCCGACATGCGCCGGCGAATAGTCGAGGATACGGGGATACAGATATGCGTCTGACGCCGTTTCATGTGGCTTTACAGGTGCGGGATATCGAGGAGGCGCGATCTTTCTATAAGACCGTCCTGGGATGCCCCGAAGGTCGCA
>Ga0302324_100020766_pt1 | contig 12832 bp, 8 predicted proteins | sample Palsa_T0_1_FD_201949 | JGI IMG/M metagenome (GOLD analysis project Ga0302324, IMG submission 201949) | Peat permafrost microbial communities from Stordalen Mire near Abisko, Sweden - Palsa_T0_1 | ecosystem: Environmental > Terrestrial > Soil > Palsa > Peat permafrost | place: Sweden: Abisko...
CGACACGGCCGGCGTGGGATCTTCGCGCGAGAAGGGCTGGGCCGATAGCATTTGGACGCTTAAATACAGCACAACCAGAACAACTGTTTTTCTCATAAATTGATCACGTTTAATTTTCCGTTCCATTATTCAAGGTAAAGACCGAGGATTGTTTTCTGCTGTACAAATATCGCAAAAATAATTTTTCATTCCTGTATTTGGCGGTTAGTGAGAATTCTGATCGGAACCAATAGCGGGTGACTTTTTAAAGAACCAATGAAATCCAAGACCCAGTGTAACGCCATGGGTTAATAACGTTTCTTTATAATTGTTGGGAGCGCTGGTAACTTTTTCAGTGGCATTGATTGTTGTGTTCACGTTGTTTTGGTCACTACTTGCCGTTGATGTGTAACTATACCCAACGGCAATGTCCATCCCCACAAAATCGTTGAAAAAATGTGTAAGACCTACGCTTCCCCCTGCATTCCAGGAGAAAATTCCGTTTATCGTGCCGTTACTTTGATAGGTGCTGGTGATATTATTATTGCCGCTTCCGGAGGAACCACCGCTCCCGGTACCCAGCGTTCCGTTGAGTTGAGTGTAAAACATGTTCTTCGAAAGGGTCTTAAAATAATAGTACCTCAGAAATGGTCCTGCCGTGAAGGTTGACGTGTATGTTTTGGCGTTGGCCGTTAACAAATTACTATTGGTTAAGACCGTGTTCGTGGTGGTGCTTTTTGAGGAAAGGCTGTAATTGACGGATGCTCCTAATACTAAATGATCCGTGATAAATACGCCAAGTTGAGGGCCTATCGTCAAGGTGTAGGTTTTTGAAGAGGCAGACCTTGTGTTGTTGTTGCCGCTGCTGTAATTCAGGTTGTCGGACGCTGACTGATAGGAATTTGTTCCCAACGTAGGGCCAACAAAGATCGTCCCTTTTGAAAACTGCGCAGAAGCTGAAAAGGCCAAAGCAACCAATAGGGTGGAAATCAAGCTTATTTTTTCCATGAGCACGATGAGTCAATAGTAAATGTGACTTCTACTTGTGTTACCGATGGTAAAATTTTATGCCAGTGGACAAGTACAATCGACGGCGCGGACCGTCTGTCCGGATAACCGCATTTCCTGTGCAAAAACCCATTAACCATCACAGCTACTATAGGTGGGCTCCTGCAATTCTTCATTATGTTTGGATACTATTTTCCCCAAATAGCTAGCCAACCATAGAATTCAATCGGATATTTTTCGTTGGATAAAAGCTGCACTTTATTTCCTTTAGGGAAGGATAAAGTTGGAGAATACGCTACTTTTGGTCCGTTCGTAAGCACAATAAACCGGTAACAAAACAACACCATAGATAACCTCGGCGTAAGAATGAAATATAGCATTGGTCTGGTGGCCATTTTGGTTGCGTTGTGGGGTGTGGTAAATGCCCAAAATGATTCCTTGAAAGCATCCCCCGGAAACCAGGAATTTGGAAATTCTCAAACTAACGCTGCCAACAGAATACGGGGGATGTTTTCGTTGGGGCTGGAGACCGGGTACACTCTGAATTATCTGATCACGAACATTTCAAGCCTTACGGACACGGAGTATCAACCCATCGGAGGATTTTCCGTGGCCATTCCTGTGGCGTATGCGCTGACCGACTGGTGGAGTCTTTATTCGGACCCCAATCTGACAAAAAAAAATTATGAGTACGAACGGACCGGTTCTTTCCAGGGTGTGAACGAAACCTACACCAATACCTATCTTCAATTGCCATTCATGGCCCGGTTTCAATATGGGGGAAAGAAACTTAAGGGATTTGTAAATCCCGGATTTTATGGAGGGTATTGGCTATCTGGCCGGGTAAAGGGAACGATGCCCAACCCGCTCAATCCGGTCACTACTGGCTCCACCTCAGGCACGTCGATTTTTGATGGCCTCAATCCCTATTCTTTTAATGAAAAATACGCGTTTAACAGCACAAAGGACAACCGGTGGGAGTTTGGCTGGATCCTTGGGGCCGGAGCGAGCTATCAATTGAATAGCACGTTCCAGTTGTTTGTGGAAGGAAGGATTACTCAATCGCTGACAGACCAGCAGAAGCAGTATATGACCAACCAGGTTCAGCGTTATAATCAAACCATAGGAATTTCCGCAGGCTGCCTGGTGAATCTAAAAGCCCTTTCAAAATGAAAAAATATCTCTGGATAGTGCTGGTGACATTCTGTTTCAGCGTAACTTCCTGTAATGAACTGGCTCCCAAAGTGAACGCGCCGCAGAATTATACCGGAGATAGTTATAGCGATGTCTTTGAAGGTTTTTGGAATGGGATGAATATGAATTATGTGTTCTGGGATGTTGATCCGACCAATTGGAACCAGGTTTATTCAACGTATCAACCGCAGTTCGCCAATCTTTCCGCCGTGAGTAGCGCCAACAACCAACTGGCCGAGCAGTATTTCACTGCAATGACCGCTGCACTTATTGATTCGCACTATACGCTCACCTTTGAATTGACTGGAGATATGGTTTCTCCCGCCCTCAATCGCAAACTAAGTATCGACAAACAATATCCCGATAGTATTTATTCCCTTCCGACTAATTTTTTTACAAGTGTCGTAACCAAGAATTACATTGACGCATCGTCCCTGAAAACGGGTACGGACAGCATTACTCTGGATGGCTCGAAAACCGTCTTTACGATTCTGATGGGAACGATCCAGAGCAATATTCTCTACCTCCACTTTAATTATTTTGCATTTTCCCAGGCGGGAACCAATACGGCACCTCTTTTAAACTCTTTCTTTGCCACGGTGGCTGACCTCCCGTCAACGATCAAAGGAATTGTGATTGATGTACGCGAAAACGGGGGAGGAGAAGTTACCGATCTGGATTACCTGGTCGGGAGCATGGTCACAACTCCCGTAACGTATGGCTACACCCACTCCAAAAGCGGAATTGGTCGATTGGATTATACGCCGTGGGAACCTGCCATCGTCTCACCTCAGCCGGGAGCGGTGTCGATTCAAGTGCCCATTGTTGCATTGGCGGATCACCTCTCTATAAGCCTCGCCGAACTGACCACATTGGCCATCAAAACATTGCCCAATGGCAAGTTCATAGGTACCACAACCTGGGGCGCGAATGGACCTCTTTTGCCGGTTACCTATTTAAACGGCGGACAGTTTACGGTTGGATCAACCAGTTTCGGAGCTAACGGATACATGTTTGTGTACACCTCCTCGGCTTCATTTAAAGCGACGAACGGCTTGGTCTATGAAGGAGTCGGGATACCTCCGGACAGCTGGGTTCCTGAAACGGGCGCAGCTTACGATCAGGGTGTCGATTTGCAATTGGCTGCCGCAGTAAACTACATTAATAGCCGATAAGAGATCTTAGAAAAATCAATACGAACAACAGAGCGCACTCCAGTTTTGATTCGTGCTCTTTGTGTCTGCTTTGTCGTATGTTTTGTGACCCTGCATTTTCACACTGAAGAGATCAGCTACTGCAACAGAGTGAGATTAGGTTAAAAATAATCAGGAACTTCTAATTCATCCCTGGCTGTTTAATCACATATCCGGTCTTTGCTTTTTCATCGGCCACGATCTTCTTTACGTCGGCCAGCAATTTTTTAGCATCATAAATGATACCGTCTTTGATGGTGTACTTTACTCCGCCCACGCGGATAACTTTATTGTCGGGCGTAAGGCGAATGGCGCCGGTACCGTACAGCACCTGTAGGTTTTGTAACGGATTTTCTTCCACAATCGCAAAGTCGGCCAGCTTCCCGACTTCGACCGACCCGATTTCTTTCTCCATGCCGAGCGCCTGGGCACCATACAACGTGGCGGACCGGATTACCTCGAGAGGATGAAATCCGGCTTCCCGCAACAATTCAAGTTCCCGGATATAAGCAAAACCATACAGCTGAAAAATAAACCCTGAGTCCGAACCTGTCGTCACCCGGCCGCCGCGGTTTTTGTATTCGTTCACAAACGTCATCCACAAACGATAATCTTCTTTCCAGGCCACTTCCTCTTCCGTTCCCCACGAATGCCAGTACGAACCGTGCGAGACGTTGCTCGGTTGGTAAAATTCCCAAAGCGAAGGGAGCGTGTATTCTTCATGCCACTCGGCTCGGCGTGCCCGTTGGAGGTCGCGGCTGGCTTCATAAATATTAAATGTTGGGTCAATTGTAAAGTCTAGTTTCAGAAGCGTGTCCATGACCGCATTCCACTTTTCAGAATAGGGAGGTGCCGCTTGTTTCCACAGTTTGCCCGCGTCGCTGAACCGGTCCTGCTCATTTTGATAATTGTAATCCAGACGGTAATTCTGGATCGTCTGGTTGGTGAACATGGCTTCAGGCAGTCCATAAAAATGTTCCATGGTCGTCAACCCTGCCCGCGCCGAGTTGACCACGTTCCACCGGGCCACATCCAATTGGGCATGATGGCACGCCGACCGTAAGCCAAGTTTTTTATTTTCACGTAATGCCGCATCCATGACCTGAGGAGGTGCGCCAAAAAATTTTATACCATCAGCGCCTTTCTTAAAATTGTCATCGACCCACGAACGGGCTTGCTCGGGGGTGGTAATGGGGTCTTTGCTTCCGGTTCCGAAAGCGATATACGCCTTTATGCGTGGCGCCGTGATCAGGTTTTTGGCACTCTTGTCCCGCTCATCAAGCACCCACGACAATTCACTTCCTGACGGTTCGCGGATGGTGGTGATACCATGGGCCATCCAAAGTTTGAAGACGTATTCAGCGATGGGTGCCTGGCTTCCGCCAATGTGTCCATGCATGTCAATGAACCCCGGCATAAGATACATGCCCTCACAGTTAAGCTCCTTGCCACCGCTCTCCAACTTTGGCCGTCGTTCAGGGTTGATCGGAACACCGGGATGACCTACGGCTTGAATCGCTGCAATGCGGTTTTGCTTCACGACAATATCGACAGGTCCAAAGGGAGGTGCACCCGTTCCGTCAATCAAGGTCACCCCGCGAATAATCAATTGACTAAATGGGCCATCGCCCTCCTTCACTTCAGGAGCCTTTTTTTTAAACTCCTGACCATAGATAGGCCCGGAAGCGATCAGAAACAGGAGCAGGAAGAATTTTTTCATGCAAATCATTTTTTGGAAAAAGAAAGCTAGTAAAATTAGTTCGCAACCCGGTAAAGATTCTTACTCCTGCCTGTTTTTTTTGCAGTTCTCTCTTCGGTTTCTTCCGTCAAAAATCCCGCGTAATGTAACGACTTCACGACGTTCAGAACGGTGGTAAGACGGACTTCGGCGTTAGCGGCCTGCAATGACTGACAGATATCGTCGATGGAGAAATATCCAGGTTGAGCCAAAATGAGGGTGAGAATTTCCTTTCTTTTTTTTGTGGAGATGATTTGAGAAACACGAAGCTGAATACGGTCGTGGTTGTTCATTGAGTAATGAATTTTGCCACTTCATTAAAAAATTTTTCCTTATTCTGCCAATACTTCCGGCTGTAGCAGCTCAGGTATTTCCAGTTTTTCTGTTCCAGTAATACAGGCAACGAGCCATGCCTTTCTTTGGCAGATATGCTTTGATGATAATGCTCATCATCGGTGATAACAATCCCCAAAGCCTGGTGATCGACATGGACGGTCAAATCAGCCGTGGGCAAATCGTTTTCATGGAGTGTGATATGGGCAAATTTTTTCTCGCTCCAATCTCTTATCCGGTGTTTCAACCGGTGATGGGACGGGTGTCTTGGTTCCGGGACAAAGGGTATAAATTTTCCTTGAGATACATCGCGTGCAAAGTGAAGGTAGGCTTTCAGTAGTTTCGGCCCCTGGTTCACTGAATGTTCGACATGCAGTTCTTCCGGCCAGATACTGGCAACGACAATCACTTTTTCGCGTGCACGCGTAATGGCTACGTTAAGCCTGTTTTCTCCTCCGTTTTGGTTTAGACTCCCGAATTGGGCATTGAGTTTGCCCTTCTTATCGGGCGCGTACCCGATCGAGAAAATGATGATATCCCGTTCATCACCCTGGACATTTTCAATGTTCTTTACGAAGATGTTCCCATGTCCTGTTTCGGCGACAGGCATTTTCTCCTCAAGAATATCGAGGATCAAGTCGTGTTGAGGTGCGTTGAAGGTGACAATGCCGAGTGATTTCTGCGGGTGTTGCGTGGCTATGTCGCGCACGAGTCCGGCAATCCGTTCGGCTTCTGCACGATTGGTATTGTCGTGCCAGGTTCCTTCAAGCTTTATGTATTCAATCGACGCCTCCGTCTTGTTGACGGCATTCCGGTCGGGGAGGAGGCTTAGGCGCCCCTGGTAAAAGTGCTGGTTCGAGAAATCGATGAGCGGCAGGGATTGACTGCGATAGTGGCTGCGTAAATCTGTTTTTAGTAGATAGCGGTTACAAAGTTCCAGCAAGGAATCTGCTTCCAGGTCGGGATGGTCCATTTCTTCATCCTGCCATCGCACCTGGTAAAGGTCGTTCGGACGAAGTTGCTTGTCGTCGCCCGCCACGACAACTTGTTTGCCCCGGTACATGGCGGGAATGCCGCGTTCGGCAAAACACTGAGAGGCCTCGTCAAAGATTACAATATCAAACATTTCCTTCATCGGAAAAATCGCCGAGACTGATTCGGGCGAGGCAAGCCAGCAGGGAATAAGTTTAAACAGTTCGTCGCCGAATTCATTCACCAGTTTGCGAAGAGGCCAGATCTTTTTCTTCTTCGTCGCCTGGTGGAGCAGATCTCGATAGGTAACGCGGTTGTTGAGCCGGTTAAATTCCAAATCCCGCGTCACCTCTTCGCGCGCGCGGAGCAAAAGAATTTCTCCGCTGATGGTTTGTTTTTCCGCCATAAGGTCATGCAGTTCCGTTTCTAGCAGTCCTAATTTGTCGGAGGAGACCATGCGTAACAATGGATTTTTGTTTTCGATGTGTTCGATCCACGCCAGACATAAGCTATTCAGAAATAGTTCCTCCAATGCTGTATATTCCCACGTCTGAACGGCATCGTAAAGCCTGGTGATAATGGTTTGTTCGTCGTGATCGAGTAAATCCTTCTGACGGTCAAATTCGACCAACGCATCAAAATCCTCATGGAGTGCCTGGGCTAGTTTTTCGCTATACTCTTTCGCGGCGGTCAGGCGGCTCACTTGAGCGGCAGTGAGGTAGTTAAGCCAGATGGATCGCTGCAATGGTATTCCTTCCAGGATCTGAAAGAGTACGCTCAATTTATTTTCCAACTCTTGCCGGCTCATCCGGGCCGGATTTAGAATATTTTTTATTCCGCGTATGGAATTAAAAATGAGTTTCGCCTCGATGGCCCGCTGCTGATTTTGCGACCAGTGCCGGAATGTCGCAATGCGGTAGTCATCCGGAACTTCGGTGAGCCATTTCTTGGCTTTTAACTTGGATAAATTGTGTTCCAGGTTAAGACGGTTGTCTAATTTTTGTTCCAGGATTCGGAAGCCGGCTTTTTTATTTTTTAGTCCGTTGGCCACCAGGGCCCGGGTGACGGATATTTTGTCGTGCGAGAATAATTCCCACCGGATCAATCCGATTAGACTTCTTCTGGCCTTCATACTTCGCCGAAGGGATTCCTGAAATTGTCCAAGGAGGTGAAGTTCAACGGAAACCTCGGGTCCCTCTCCGTCATAGCATTCCGCGACAATTCGTTCGATATTCGATAGCCATAAAGAGCTCGTTTCTTCATCGGTTTCACCTAATTTTTGTACGAAGAACTTGAATCTTTCTTCCGTATCAGTCAATTGAAGAATCTCCATCAGGTCCGGTTTCTTTTCGAGTAGCGCTTCGCATTCGCTCCAATTGAATTGAACCCCAAAAGTCTCCCGAAACCGACCCGACAGATCATCAAAAAATTGGGGTATAAAGGTCAAATGCCCTCGGAGCGTTTTACGATCGCTCAGTTCGAATAAGGAAAATGATTTTCGGTCGTGCCAGGGATAATCGGGACTTTCGAAGCGCCCGGCATAGTGCGAATACGATTTCAATTTATTCAGGAATTCGACGGATGGATCAAACCGGAAATGTTGAAATTCCTGCTTGAGATTGATCGTGGAGCCTTCCGGCGAAGAACGAAGGTAGAGTTCCTGAATGCAGGTGCCGCATTCCGATTCATCGAAAAGGGCATGCCTGAACTCTTCTAGTTCTTCCGTGATCTGGTCAATCCGGCGGCCCATTTGATAAAACTTACGTTCGAGTTGAATCGCATCCAGACTGTTGTTCCTTGTTTTGTATTCCTCAACGCGCTCGATCTGTGAGGCTATTTTTTCATATAATGCCTTGCGATCGTTTTTAAAATCGTGGACAAGACCAAGAAAAGGGGAAAGATTTTGTTTTTGTAACCGGGCATAAACAACGTCTAGCGCTGCGCGTTTTTGACAAACGACCAGCATTCGTTTGCCCGAAGCGATTCCATCGCTGATCAGATTGCAAATGAGTTGGGATTTACCCGTACCCGGTGGACCCTGCACCACGGTTGAGTTCCCCAGTTTCACGGCCTTCAACGCATTTTCCTGCCATACGTCCATGGCAAAAGAAGCGTACATCTTCTCTTCTTTCACGAGCGACATGAAATTGGATGAATCAGACTGGAATAAAGGACCTATCGTATTGCGCCGTAAAAAAAAATCTTCCAGGTCAGCGATTTTCTCATTGTCAATCAAATCGAGGTAATCCGGTACGAGGTAAGACCCCGCCTGAGGAAAAATCCCGATGACGGCTTCCGGGAATAATTTCAATTCTCCCTTTTTGTGATGTTCGCCGAAGGCATCTTTTTTATAGTTTACAAATGAAATTAGTTCATCCCGGAAATTATCGGGATTGAACTGGATGTCGACGGCGCCGGCTTGCAGCAGTTGATAAATGGCTGTACGGAAGACGGTGGTGTCGCGGTCGACATCTTCAAAAGTTTCTTCCAGAAGTCCTTCATCGGCTTTGACCTGATTATAGAAGGAATAGGCCAGCAGAAACGATTTGTTAAAAGTGATGTCGGCGCCGGAACGGGGTTGGATCTGCCATTGATTATTTTCGACAACAAGCTCCACGGGGAAGAACAGCAAAGGACAGCGAGCAAATGTTCCATCCGAAAACTTGCCCCGAATAAAGGGCCATGCCACATGCAAATCCCATGACCCGCGCTCTTCAAATAAAAAATGATCGATGCGTTGCAGTTTTTTTAACTGACGGCTTACCTCGTTGGACACTTCCATCCGGGGGTCATGTACAGGGCAAATCATTTTCTTTCTTCCTCCGATCAGGGCTTCGATCAGCGAAAATGATTTCTCCCGATTGAGCTGACTGGCCGCATGAATATCGAGAAACTGCTCTGAGCCCAGCCTGGGCAAGTACAAAGAACGGTTGCTCCCTGAAAGATTGGTCAACCTTCGTAGGTAGTTGGTTAACAGCTTCTTGATCTTTTCCTGCCGTTCCACGGTCACTCTTTGGTGGTAAGATAAGGCTTTATCTTTTGAAATGTGAGGGCATCCACAAGTACAACGTTGGTTAATTCATCTACCGACTTAAAATCACCATGTTGATACCGATACGCCGTGATCGCCTGTGCAATAGTAAATTTAATGTACGGAAGCGAAGCGAGTTCTTTTTTACCGGCCTGGTTAATATTAATTTGCTTTGGCCTAAAACCTGGATCAATAAATGAGTTTTTCTTCACTTCGTCAATCGCCGCCGAGTCCAATCCGTAAACTTCAGCAAGTTGATCCATCGAAATAAAACCGCCCAACCGGTTTCGATAAGTAATAATTCGCCTGGAAAGCCTCGGACCGATTCCATAAACCCTGACCAGTTGGGCACTATCAGCTTGGTTTAAATCAAAGGGTTCCTTTGACTTCGGTAGTGCCTTTTCAGCATGTGGAAGTTTTTTTGGCCTTTGTTCGGGCAGGTCAATAAAGGGGTAAAGTTTCCTGGCGATGACGGAGTCCATTCCATAAATTTTTTTGAAATCATTCTTAACCTTGAATTTCCCGCCTTTAGTCCGATAGTTGAGAATCTGCCGCGAGAGTTTTTCCGCGAGTCCAAGTGCCCGGAAATCTTTTGCTAAAGCTTTATTGGGGTCAAAGGAGAACAAACGAACCGGTTGGATGGTCACGCTGTCGTTGTGTTTGCTCCAGGTCCACTGGGCAATTAAACTATCGAGTCTTCGGCTGTCTTTGGCGGCGTTCGTTTCGGGATGACTGAACCAAAGTTGATAGAGCGGTTCGGAAAAAAGAAGGAGGGCCATTAAGGGAAGTAAAATCAAAAAGCCGTTCGTCTCCGTTCGGGAGAAGCCGAAATAACTTCTGATCCATGCCTTTAACCGATTCACAAAATTTGGTAACCACGGAAAGATAATTAGAAAACGTATCGCAAAAGTATGTTGTATGGAAAACAGGACAGCGAAAGTAGCGCCGGCGTTACCTGTCGGATTCGGCTTCAAAGAGCCAGGAAACCTTAGGGGACGAACATTTTATCTTGCGCAAGGCACGAAGATAATTTCTTGTAGATGGTCTTGATCGACTCAGGGGAGTAATCGCCCTTCAGAGCTTTTAGAATTCTCTCGGAAAGAGTTCCTTCCGACAGGATGATCGAAAGCTCCGGCCTCCACTGTTCGAGACCCGGGTTCCAACTCAACAGACGGTCAAAGATATGCTGCAGGGCTTCCCTTGCAGTGACGGCCCCCTGGATGCCAAACAACGCCAGATATTCTGAATCGCCAATCTTTGATTGCTGCCCTTGGCGAGCCGTATCATCCAGCATGACGGCCAGACTATCGGTTTGCTGTTTCATCTGTTCTTCAAGACGGACAAACTTCTCACGGACAAATGCTTTAATGGTCTCAATAACAAAATTGATAATGGCGAGATCAGCCACCGGGCATTCCTGAATATCCATAATTCTTATTTCAATCGAACCTCTGTCGAACCGTGGGATTGCTCCACGCGAGTTAACCCAGATGGGGTTTAGAACTCGAGCGGGATCGTAGGGGGCGATATCGGATTTAATTTTCTCATAAATAGAATTAAGATATTGCCGTTTGGAAAATATTGCTTCGGGGATAACTTTTCCGGTAATGGATGGAATTTTTATTTGGTTGGTTTTATAAAAATTCAACCGGGTATCCAGGAACCCGGTGATTTTTCCTTCCAGGAGTGGTGAACTGGCACACAGCGCAGGCAGCAGGGGAAGCACCAATCGCACAGCGGCGTGAAGTTTGGCAAACTCTTCATCATCGTAAAAAGGGAGATTCAAATGTGTACTTTGAAGGTTTGACCAGCCATGACCCCGGGCGTCGAATATTTTGTTGTAGGCCTCGTACACCTCATTGCTGTCGTGGGGCCAAAGCCGGGTTTCCGTGATGGGGTTCATGAACGGATGCGCTGCCGTCGGCATCAGCATGGCATTCCACGGTGTGAGAATAGAATTGATCCTGGTAACGTCGCCGGCAAAAGCATGGTCAAGTTCATTGAAATTGGACTCCGGGTGGGTTGATTTCAACTCAACGACATGCAAAACCAATTCGTTGGACCAGGTGACAGAACCGTTTTCAAAATCGCTGCCGTATTTGCCCAGCACGTTTTTTAACAATTCATCCGCAATCGGCATTACCGACAGGGTGTCCTTGTCGACAATCATGTACTCCAACTCAACCCCGTAACCCTGGAAGAGATGAATGCGTGAAGGTTGAGTCATTACTTTTCAAATTTTATTTTATTTAGAAAAACTTCAACGATAATGGAATACAGCCGGTCTTTCAGGATTTTATCTTCAATGCCGGCATCAATATTCGGATTGTCATTTATTTCAATGACATAGAATTTTCCATCCACTTCTTTCATGTCGACGCCGTAAAGCCCCTTGCCGATCAGCGAGGTCGCCTTCAAGGCCGTTTTTAACAACCCCGACGGTGCCTGATCAACAGGAATGGACTCTACGTCTCCATCCCGCGACGCCTCTTTGTTCGCGCTCCAGTTCACGATTTGCCAATGTTTTGAGGCCATGAAGTATTTGCAGACATAAATCACTTGTGAGTCAATGATGCCCACCCGCCAGTCAAATGGCGTTGGCAAGAATTCCTGCGCGATCAGCAAATCCGATTTCTCAAACATCCGTTCCCGTACTTTCTTAAATTCGTGTAAGGTGTTGATTTTGAAAACTCCTTTTGAAAAGGCTCCGTCCGGCTGCTTTAATATAAAAGGAAAGGGCATTTTACCGGGAAGCGAGTGACAGCTTTCTTCCGTGATGACGTGGGACCTGGGAGTAAGAATTTTGTGCGCGTTAAGCAATTCGTGAAGGTAAACTTTGTTGGTGCACTTCAGGATGGATTCGGGATCGTCGATGACCGCCAAACCGAGGGAGGCTGCCTTCTTGGCGAAGCGAAAGGTATGATGGTTTACGTTGGTTGTTTCGCGAATAAACAACGCATCGTACTGAATAATCTGATCAAAATCATTTTTAGTAATGAATTCCGTGTTGAATCCGGCCTCCAGGGCGGCCCTGTAAAAACGTTTTAACGCACGGGCATCGGAAGGGGGATTGGGATCTTCGGGATTGACCAGGATAGCCAAATCGTATTTCTTTTTATCCGGACGATAATCACGTCTTCGTAAAAAATACTTTTCGAGAGCCATCACGAGCACCGGTTTATCATTTTCGGGGACTTCGTTCAAGCTGATGGGTTTGATGCTTTGCAACACCCACTTGGTTTTTTTTGAAAACGACGTACGCAACGAAGGAGCCTGCACCATTTGGAAAAGTTGCAAGGCCAGCTTATTTAGGTGTTCCGACTGGGTTGTCCCAAAATACACATTGAACTCCGCGCGGTCATTGGGTTCTCCTTTGAATGTATT
>Ga0302324_100020767_pt1 | contig 12831 bp, 14 predicted proteins | sample Palsa_T0_1_FD_201949 | JGI IMG/M metagenome (GOLD analysis project Ga0302324, IMG submission 201949) | Peat permafrost microbial communities from Stordalen Mire near Abisko, Sweden - Palsa_T0_1 | ecosystem: Environmental > Terrestrial > Soil > Palsa > Peat permafrost | place: Sweden: Abisko...
TAGCTTCTGCTCCCAACTAGTTAGCGGCGTCTGCACGGACGGCGCTGGCCCTTCGCCGGCTTGGTTCAAACAGTCTGACGGTAACTTCTACGGGGCAACCGCGTATGGCGGGGCCAACTGCGACAGCGGCGTGGCACAGTCTTCAAAATCACTCCGAGCGGAGTGCTGACGACGCTCCACAGCTTCTGCGCCCAAAGCGGATGCACGGACGGCGCAGGCCCCGAGGCGCCGCTGCTCCAGGCCACTGACGGAAATTTCTACGGGACAACGTTGACTGGCGGGGACGGTAGCGCCTGCACCTTTATAAGCCCGCCAGGCTGTGCCACGGTGTTCAGTCTCTCCCTGGGGCTCAGTCCAACCGTGCCAGCGGTTAACGCTGGAGGCGTCCTGAATTCCGCCAGCTACACCACGCAAGGCGTCGCGCCCGGTTCCATCGTGTCCATCTTCGGCACGAATCTGGCCGCTTCGACGGCCAGCGCGAGCGCCATCCCGCTGCCGACCGGGTTGAGCGACGTTACATCCGTGACGTTTAACAGTATCCCCGCCGGGCTGTACTTTGTGAGCGAGAACCAGATTAATGCACAGTCTGCCGTTCACGTGTTGCCGCCGGGCCAGGACAGCGGCACGATCAACGTTATGGACGCACAGCAGCGGCACGTCGGCTCCGCAGAATGTCACGGTGGCGCCAGCGTCGCCCGGCATTTTCACTACAACTGCGAACGGGCTGGGTCAGGCTTTTGCGTACGGACAACACCACCGGGGATCTTGCCGCGCCGGGCGGCGCGTCCATCGGAATTTTCAGCACGGCCCGATCTCGGTCGGTTCGGGGCACGCATTGATCATTGCATGCACCGGACTCGGCCCAGTGACTCCGTCTATCGGCAACTACGTGGCCGCTTCGGACGGCATTCTCCGGAACACTGTGCTGCAGCCGGCCGTATTGATCGGCGGTGTCCAGGCGCAGTCCGTTTATTCCGTGCTCTCGCCGCAATTCGTGAGCGAGTATCAGATCGGCGTGGTGCCGGGACACGGCACGCCCACGGGGGTCGCGGTGCCCATACAGATCCAGATCGGCGGCGTCATGACGACGGCCCAGGTCACCATCGCAGTCGCCCCGTAAGGCCTGGTCTTGGGAGGCTGCGCGCCGATCCCAGCCGTTACGTACGGATGAACGTATACCATCGACGGCGACTGGATCGATTTCGGAGATACAATCTAAGAACCATGCTTACCAGAGAACAGGCGCAGAAAATTACGGAAAAGGCGCTCTCGTTTTCCACCTTTCCGGAGTGCGACATCAGCGTGAACAGCTCGGAGAACGCGTTCATCCGTTTCGCGCTGAACGATGTGACTACCTCGGGTTTCACGGTGGAGCAATCCATGTCGATTTCGTCGGTGCGGGATGGCCAGAGCGGCAGCACGCGGCTCGACGAATTCGACGACGATTCGTTGCGCGAGGCGGTGAACCGGACCGAGCGTCTGGCCATGATCGCGCCGCCCAACCCGGAGCGCGTGCCGCCGCTCGAAAAGCAGAAGTATCCCGAGTTGGAGAACTATACCGCGTCGACCGCCGGCGCGCGCAATCAGGCCATGATTCCGCACATTCGCGCGATCATCGACGGCGCCAAGGCGAACAATCTGGCGGCCGCGGGGTTCTTCGAGCGCTCGGCCGAAACGGCGGCGATCGCCAATAAGCAAGGCAATTTTGGATATGGGCGGGTTACGGATGCGAGCCTTTCGGCGACCTTGCGCAACGCGGCGGGATCGAGTTCCGGATGGGCATGCCAGCCGTCCGTCCTGATCGAGAGCATCGACGGCGCGGGGGTGGCGAAGACGGCCATCGACAAGTGCCTGCGCTGGAAGGAACCCAAGCGGCTGGATCCTGGAAAGTACACCGTGGTGCTGGAACCGACGGCCACCGGCGATCTGGTGCAGATGATGGGTTTCGGCATGCAGGCCCGCGCCGCTGAGGAGGGCCGCAGCTTCCTGAGCAAGTCAGGCGGCGGCACATTGGCGGGCGAGAAACTGTTTCCGGAATTCATCACGCTGCGGTCGGACCCGTTCAATCCGTTGTACTCCTCGCTTCCCTGGAGCGGTGGAGGCGGCTTCGGATTTGGCGGCGGCGGTGGTGGCGCGGGGGGCGGGTTGCCCGCCGAGCGCATGGCCTGGATCGAAAACGGCGTGGTGAAGAACCTAGTCTATGATCGCTATTGGGCCGCCAAAGCCGGCAAGCAGCCCACGCCCTTCCCCAGCCGCCTGGTACTGGACGGCGGCGACAAGAGTCTTGCCGATCTGGTCGCAGCAGTGGATCGCGGGCTGTTGGTGACGCGGTTCTGGTATATCCGGGTGGTCAATCCGCAGACCATGCAGATGACCGGGCTGACGCGCGATGGCGTCTTTTTGATCGAGCAGGGCAAGGTCACGTCGCCGGTGATGAACTTCCGCTTCAACCAGAGTCCCGTGGAGATGCTGAAGAACACGGTCGCGATGGGTGTGCCAGTGCGCGTGCGCGGCGGGGAAGGGCAGGGCATGATTGCGCCCGCGATTGTGGTGAAGGATTTTTCGTTCACCAGCATCTCCGACGCGGTGTGACCACAGCACAAGATAGCCGCGTCAGGTAGCCAGCGTCACCTCTTGGTAGGGTTCGCCTTTGTGGCACCGGCTCACCTGGATCTTGACCTTTTGCTCAAGGGCCTTAAGGAACGCAAACAGCCGGCCTTTGGCGAAAAGATGATACCGGCCACTCATCAGCTTGGACACCTCCGCCTGGTCGATGCCGAGCAGTTCGGCGATTTCCCGCTGTTTGAGCTTCCTGGTCTTCAGGATCAGGCGGACCGTGTGCCCAAGCTGCGCGCGCGTGAGGATCTCATCGGCGTCGTCGAGCTCCAGGTCGGCGAACACGTTGCCGCTGCCGATTTCGTATTCGGGATCTTTTCTCCGGGTCATTCTTTTTCCTCCATCTTCACGGCTTGCCTATAGCGTTGCTTTATCAGATCCACGTCCGACTTGGGTGTTGCTACCCCACGCCTGGATTTTTTCCGGAAGGCGTGCAGTACGTATACCCGCCTGCCAATCTGAACCGTCCGGTAGGCGTCAGTATCGAATCGCAGCGCGATCTCAAACACCCCGCTGCCGACGCCTTTGAAAGGCTTGGTGATCGGCGCTTTCTCGCCTTTCTGCGCGTCGTACAGCGCTGACCCGACACTTTTCCGTACCTCCGGCGGGAAGCTCTTCACCTGTTTCCGGGAATCGCCCAGCCATGCGACCGACCTTACGTGTTCATCCAAGTCTTCGCACCATTATATGAGAGAATACTCATAGAGGCAATAGCGGCCTACGCTCTTCCCCAGCCGTCTAGTGCTGGAAGGTGGCGGCAAGAGCCTGGCCGATCTGATCGCTTCGGTGGATCGCGGGCTGTTGGTGACGCGATTCTGGTACATCCGGGTAGTCAATCCGCAGACCATGCAGATGACCGGGCTGACGCGCGATGGCGTCTTTTTGATCAAGCAGGGCAAGGTCACGTCGCCGGTGATGAACTTCCGCTTCAACCAGAGTCCCGTGGAGATGCTGAAGAACACCGTCTCGATGGGCACGCCGGTGAGGGTGCGCGGCGGGGAAGGGCAGGGGATGATTGCGCCCGCGATTGTGGTGAGGGATTTCGCGTTCACCAGTATTTCAGACGCGGTGTAGATTTTTTTCGGCAGTGGGTCAATTTGCTTTGTGGGGCAGGTTGGCAACCTTGGCAACCTGCGGGCCGATTGTCAATCGGCCCAGTTTGCGCCGATTTCCAATCGGCGCGCAGGATACCATCCTGCCCCACAAGCTGCAAACTGTACCCACTACCGTTTTTTCCCGCCTTGCAAAGCACGCGTTTCTGTTCGATACTGGTTGTGGACTCGTACAAATTGTACGAACAGTACAAACCACCATGACACGTCTAAACGTCTCGAAAGCGCGGGAAGAGTTTCCCGACGTCATAAATCGCGCCGCCTACGGGAAGGAGCGCACCATCGTCTCCCGCCGTGGGAAAGACCTGGCCGCCGTCATTTCCATCGACGATCTCCGCCTTCTGGAGCGCCTGGCGAAGAAGGAGATGGACCGCCAGGACATCGCAGACGCCCGCGCCGCTCTGAAAGAGGCCGAGGAAAAAGGGACCATTCCTCTCCGGGAACTCATGCGAATACTGGGAGACTAAGGCTTGGCCTACTGCGTTGAGGTCACGCCCGCAGCTCAGCGGGATCTTCGCAAGCTTGATGCTCACATCCGTAAGCAAGTGAATCTGGACCTTCTCGGCCTGGAAGAGAATCCACGTCCTCATGGAGTGGAGAAAATGGAGACGAAGGAGAAGCTCCATCGGGTTCCCGTAGGGCCGGGCAAGGACTACCGCGCCATTTATCAGATTCGGGCGAAGTTCTGCTTGTCCTGGTAGTGAAGGTAGGAAACCGGAAAGACGTGTACCGCCGGGTGAAGTGAGGCCGTTGAGGCACACGATGCCGTTGGGGACGCCCGCATCTCCGACACAGTGTAGTCCGCTGAGTCGGCGTCTGCGTCGCGCCGACTGCGGGACGTGGAGACATTGCAAAGCGGTGCGTGCCGTAGCCGAGAACACCGGCCACCAAAGAGTCTGGTAAGCCGTGTTCGCGAGATTTGAGGAAGCTGTGCGAAAGCTGGGAGTCTGAGGCTGGGCTGCCGGCGTTGCGGTCACGCGCGCCGCTGAGAGAGTTGACAGGCCGCCGCCGAAAGAGCCACGATCATACGTGAAGGTCCGTGATGCAATCAAGCTGGCGGAGCGGGACGGATGGCTCCTAGTGAATTTCGAGGGCAGCCATCGCCAGTAGAAGCACCCAGCCAAGAAAGGGCGCGTCACTGTTGCGGGCCATCCCTCCTATTGGAACTGGACCCGAAGACGCAGAACAGCACTTGAGACAAGCGGGGCTGAAACGATGAGATACGCCGTCCTGTTCGAGAAGACCGCGACCGGGTTCAGCGCGCACGTTCCGGACCTTCCCGGATGCGTCGCCGCCGGCGCCACGAAGGAAGAAACCGCCGAGCTCATGCGTAAAGCCATTCAGATGCATTTGGCCGGGATGCGGGAAGACGGAGACCCGATCCCAGAACCAAGCACGATTGCAGAATACATCACGGCAGCCTGAAAAACCCCTGGTTTTTCGAACGAAAGAGCGGGTCCAGGGGACCCGCGCAGACCATGTTGCAGGCCATGGGGTCTGCCCCACGGGCACACCGATGCCGTCGGGGACGTGCCCCCACCTCTACTCGTCGTCGTCTTCAACTGTTACGGGCTCGAGGTCCTCGGCTTCGAAGATCTGGCGGCAATCCAGGCATTCCAGGTATTCCACGCCATCGCGCCTGGCGATGATCTCGGTACGGTTGTGGTCGCAAGCGTGCTGCATAAATAAAGCAAGACTTAGGATTTATTCTAATGATCCAGACACCCTTGTCAAGGGGGCTGGGCATTATTTTTTGCAATCTTAACGCAGGTTAGCCTGTCCGGACGGTTTTTCCGGTGCCCTGAGCTACAATTTAGGGGTGCCGTTCCCCATTCACCGCATGCGCCGGCTGCGCGCCAGCGAGCCGATCCGCAGCCTGGTGCGGGAGACCCGCCTGGATCCGGCGGAGTTCATCCTACCGCTATTCGTGTGTCCCGGGGAGGGCATCCGCCGCGAAATCGGGGCCATGCCCGGCAATTTCCAGATGTCCGTGGACGAAATCGTGCGCGAATGCGCGGAGGTCCGGTCGCTCGGAATCGGCGGCGTGATCCTCTTCGGCCTGCCGGAGAGCAAGGACGAAACGGCCTCGGGGGCTTATGCCGAGGATGGCATCGTGCAGCGCGCCATCCGCGCCATCCGCCGCGATGTTCCCGGCCTGCTCATCATGACGGACGTGTGCAACTGCGAATACACCAGCCACGGGCACTGCGGCAAGGTCGTCGACGGCGAAGTGGATAACGACCAGACGCTGGAATGGCTGGCAGCCTCCGCAGTTTCGCACGCGCGCGCCGGCACCGATATCGTGGCGCCCTCGGACATGATGGACGGGCGCGTAGCCGCCATCCGCCACGAGTTGGATGCCAACGGCTTCTCCCACATTCCGATCCTGTCGTACGCCGCCAAGTTCGCCTCGGTGTTCTACGGGCCGTTTCGGGAGGCGGCGGAATCCACGCCGCAGTTCGGCGACCGGCGCAGTTACCAGATGGACCCGGCCAACGGGCGCGAAGCCATGCGGGAGATCGAGCTGGACCTGGAGGAAGGTGCCGATATGATCATGGTTAAGCCCGCCATGCCCTACCTGGATCTGGTCCGGGAAGCGCGCCAACGCTTCGACGTGCCCATCGCCGCCTACCAGGTGAGCGGAGAGTTTTCCATGATCGAAGCCGCCGCGCGCAATGGCTGGATCGATCACGATCGGGCCATGCTGGAGAGCCTGACCTGCATCCGGCGCGCCGGCGCGCAGATCATCCTGACGTATTTCGCCAAACCCGCGGCGAAGCTGCTGGGTTGACGTGGCGCACGCACTCATGCCGACGCTTGTTTTTTGCGTATGCGATCAAGTGCCGAGACGAGTCTCGGCACGGCACGCACGAGTGCGTGCGCCACGCTGGTATCCTGAAACTTGTTGCGAGACTTCACATACGCGGCGCGGACCCTGGCCAAGAGTCCCATATTCGCCGCCACCGCGATCGTCACCATCGCGCTGGGAATCGGCGCCAGCACGGCCATTTTCAGCGTGACCAACGCGGTGCTGCTGCGGCCGCTTCCTTATAAGAATCCGGACCGGCTGGTCTTCGCCATTTCGGACATGCGCACGCGCAATGTCAAAGACTTCCCATTCTCCAACGCCAACTTCCTCGATCTGCGCAACGGCACCGCGGGAGTATTCGACGAACTGGGCGCGGTCAACACCGGCCGCGCGACGGTGCCGCGCGAGGATCAGTCGCCGGAGCAGATTCGCTGGGCCGCCGTGACGCCGAACTTCTTCCGGTTGATGGGCGGACAAATCGCGCTCGGCCGCGACTTTACCGACGCCGATGGACAGCCGCAAGCCGTCCCGCCGCTGCCACAGTTCGCCATCCTGAGCCATGCGTACTGGCAACGGCGCTTTGGAGGCAATGCGTCCATCGTAGGAGGCCCGATGCCCGGCGCAATCGGCGGGCAGGGAGGCACGCAAATCGTGGGCGTGCTAAAGCCCGGCTTCGAACTGCTGTTTCCGACCGACGCCAATATGGAGCAGCATCCGGACGTCTGGTTCGCGACGCGCTTGGCCTACGACAACGCCAACCGCAACAGTGTGTCGCTGCATGCCATCGGCCGGCTCAAGGACGGCGCCACGCGCGCGCAGGCGCAATCCGCCGCGGAACGCGTGGCCGCCGAACTGCGCAAGAACTTCATCATCCTGGGAACCTCCGGCCTCTTCATTCGCCTGGAGCCGATGCACGGGCACGTGGTCGAGGAGGTGCGCCCCGCCCTGCTGGCGCTGATGGGTGCGGTGATCTTTCTGCTGCTGATCGCCTGCGCCAACGTGGCGAATCTGCTGCTGGTGCGCGCGTCGGTGCGGGAACGCGAACTCGCGATCCGCACCGCGCTGGGTGGCAGTTGGTGGCGGCTGGCGAGCCAGACGTTGGCGGAGGCCGTGCTGCTGGCGTTCACCGGCGCGCTGCTGGGCTTGGCCCTCGCGTGGCTGGGCATCCACGAGTTGCGCGCGATTGCCCCCGCCAGCCTGCCGCGCCTGGACGCCATTTCGATCGACCCCGCCGTGCTGGGTTTCACCGCACTGGCGGCGTTGGCGGCCGCGGCGCTGTTCGGTCTCGCGCCGGCGGTACGCGCCGCGCGGCCCAGCGTCGCTGTGTTGCTGCGCGCGAGCGGCCGTAATGCGGGGCTTAGCGGCGCAGGATTGCTGCGCAACGTCGTGGTGGTGGCCGAAGTGGCGCTCTCGTTCGTGCTGCTCATCGGATCGGGCTTGATGTTCCGCAGCTTTCTGGAGCTGCAACGCATCGACCCCGGATTCAATCCGCATGGCCTGCTGACGTTTCTGCTGCTGGGAGGCCGCGGCGGGCAGCAACCGCAGGAACGCGCCGCCCGCCAGCGCGAGATTCAGACGCGCCTGCAGACCCTGCCCGGTGTGCAGGCGGTCACCGCCTCGTTTCCGCTGCCGCTGGCGGGAGGATTCAGCCCTATCCGCTGGGGGCTGGAACCGGCCCTCACCGACCCGAGCAAATTCCAGGCCGTCGATTTCCAAATCGTGCTGCCGGGTTACTTCGAAGTGCTGCACACGCCGCTGATCGCCGGGCGCACTTTCACGGATGCCGACAATGCGCCCGACCGGAAGGGCGTAGTCATCGACCAGACGCTGGCGGCCAAGGCGTTCCCCGGCGAATCCGCCATAGGCAAGCGGCTGCTGATCCGCATCCGCACTCCGGAGCCGGAATGGGTTGAGGTGCTCGGCGTGGTGGCGCACCAGCGCGATACGTCGCTGGCTGTCGCGGGCCGCGAGCAGATCTATTTCACGGATGGTTTCCTGGGACATGGCGCGGTTGGCTATTGGGCGATTCATACGGCGAGCGATCCGGCGAAATACGCGCCCGCGGTGCGCGCGGCGATCGCCAAGCTGGACCCGCACCTGCTGGTCACCGAGATGCAACCGATGGAGGCGTTGGTGGAGCATGCGCAGGCCTCCACGCGCTTTTCGCTGCTGCTCATCGGTGTATTTGCAAGCGTGGCCGCGCTGCTGGCGGGGGTCGGACTTTACGGCGTGCTCTCGACGGTGGTGCGGCAGCGCACGCCGGAGATCGGCGTCCGCATGGCGCTGGGCGCGGCGCCGGCGAGCATTTTCAGCTTGGTGGTGGGACAAGGGCTGCGGCTCAGCGCGGCGGGCATCGGGCTGGGCCTGTTGGCGGCCTTGGAACTGACGCGCGCGATGACCAGCATGCTGGTGGGCGTGAAGGCCACCGACCCAGTGACGTTTGTCTCGATGGCCGTGCTGTTTTTTGCGATTGCGGCGGTCGCCTCGTGGCTGCCGGCGCGGCGGGCCGCGGGGCTGGACCCGACGGCGGCGTTGCGGGAGGAGTAAGTCGCCACGATGACCGCGCGAACTTTACTTCGTAGCCCACGAAATCCTTGAGCATCACGTTGCCGTTGATTGATATACCCTCGGCGAGCGCGGCTTCCGGAGTGTACGGCAGATTGAGGCCTCTTTGCGGTGATCGGGCGGAGCGACGTGATGCGGGGATATCGCGCCAGCATCACGAGTGCGGCACCGCCCTTGCAATATGGATGGGGGCTACTTCACGCTGGGAGCGTTTTGAAGCAGTGTCGTAACAATCGTGGAAAACGATATTCCAATCCAGACTGACTTGAACTTGCTCTCGGGCTCCCACCACATCGTGAACAGGTCGGCGAATCCATCGTGCGAGCGGTGGTCGCGGCAGCGAAAACGGTCATGCGTCCCTTGCCGGTGATGTAGTATTGCCACTCGTCCGCGTTCGGATGCCAATGCAATTCGCGCAGGCCGCCTGGCTTCAAAGTGACGATCGCCGCGGAAATCGGGATCACTGGAAAAATCCTGGAATCGATGATCTTCACTTCTCCGCCGCGCGTGACCTTGCTGGGCTTCATCGCGCTGGCCTTGAAGTCGAAACGCTTGGGCACGGTCCCGGTTCCTTTCGCGGCCTCGGTCTGCTCCGCGTGCAGGTCGCCGGGAAGAGCTGTTTGAAAGATGAACAGCTCCTTCTTGGGAACCGCATCGAAGGTCGATTGCGGCACATCGAAGTTTTTAGCAAGGACTTCCTTGGGTGTATGCGAGAGCCAGTCGGTAATCAGGAACGTGTGAAACTCGTCGAAGTTTCCGTTGTCGAAAACGAGGAGGAACTTGCACCCATCCGGGCCCAGGCCCTGAATCGAATGAGGCACACCCGGGGGGAACAACCACAAGTCGCCCTTGCTTACATCGCTGACAAAACTCCTGCCTTCTTGATCTACGGCGGTGATGCGCGCACTGCCGTAGAGCATGATGGCCCATTCCGCCTCAACGTGCCAATGGAGTTCACGGACACCGCCGGCCGTGAGCCGCATTTCCACGCCTGCGATAGCGGTCGAAATCGGCAAATCGCGCACTGTGACCTGCCGTGTCCACCCGCCGCTCTCGATACGCTTGCGCGAGAGAGAGAACGAATACTTAAACGGCTTTACACTGCCGCTATCGGTGGGGGGAGGCCATTCCGAATCCGGATTCTCCGCCGCCAGCGGCCCGTTCTGCTGGCCGGGATTGATCTCCTTCGACGCCGTGTGGCTAGCTGGCTGCTGCGCCTCCGCCGTTGTCTCACCGACCATAGTCAGCGCTGCGGCTGCGACAGCCGCGGAGCCTAGTCCAAAAATGTTTCGTCTACTAATCTTCTTCTCGTCATTTTCAATGTCAGACATAGCGTCTCCTCTCAATTGAAGCGACCCGTCTTTCACGGGCGCGCCTTCCGCCGATTTCCGAAACTCGATCAAAAGACATAGGTTAGATACGTAAACGGGTAATTATAGTCCTTGCCGGGCGTAGCTTCATTCAAATACTGGCCAGTAAACAAATGGCAAGAGCCGAAACCGTAGCTTACGTGCCGGTTTTGCTTATATTCCGCGATCAAGTCGAGTTCAATTCCGAGATGACTGCTGGTAGCTCCCGGGTGCGCGCCTATGGAAATAGCGCCACTCGAGGCATACACCGCATCGTTTTTCGTCGCCAGCCAGAAATCGTCAAACATCCCGGTGAACGTCCACCTCTTTCCAACCTTTTCGTCAACGCCGGCGCGGATGTCCTGGATGTTCCTCCAGCCGAATTGATCGGCAAAGTCCATCTTGTCGTGAGCGGAGGGATAAATCTGGTCGTGAGTGCCCCAGGTGTCTCCGTTTGGGTTCTTCGTGCCCGAAGCGTAATTGTACTCCACGAACAGCCTGGCTGCGTACGCGCGTTAACGAATGTGTATCCCGCGTTCCAATGCCCCGCCCAGGCGTCAATGGAATAATGTCCCAGCGATCCGGCCTGTCTTTTCATTTCGACATCGTAATCGAAACCGTCAGACAGGGTGCCGGCCACACGGCCTCCCGTTACCTCGCTCAGATGCCCGCGCCCCTCGGTTTCGGGAAGGGACGCGAGGCTGGGAGCGACTCGCCACAACAGATAGGGCTCGATCGTCGTGTGCCGGAGAAGGTGTGTGAAGCTGCTGTAGATTCCATAGATATTGTTGCCTTCAATATGATGGGCGATATAATCGTCGCGGCGTAAATCACCGACGCCCCGAAGATGCTGACTTTGACACCCGGGTGGTGGAGATCGACTCGGACGGTATCGAACGTCCGCCCCATGTTCAGCCAGTCGGAAGGCCCGATCACACGCTCGTCGCCAAAAGAGAACATCTGGCGTCCTCCCACCAGGTCGATCCATCCTTCGGTTGAGCTGCCAAGCCGAACGTAAGCCTCGCGAATATCCCAAACCTCCTGGTAGGGAGGCGCAGTCGCTACGTGATGGTTGAAGAAGACTCGCGAATCCTGCGTGACCCCAACAATTTCCAGCCAGTTGGTAGGTTGAATATACATGCCGATGCGGATCTGAGTCAAATCGTACGCGTCGTTGACGGGGCGTAGCCAAATCCATCCTGACTTTCAACTCGATCTCGAAACTGTCCGCCGAACTGGATCCAATAGGGCAGGTACTCATCTAACTTGGTGATGGGGTATAGCCACCCAGCGGTGTCGTCTCCGGAGGCGCGCAGGTCCGTGGCTGCGTGAGCGGCGCCGGGAGTATCGGGTTCAAAGGGGCCGGCTTGGGAGTTCGGGGTCTGCTGAGCGATTGCGCTACCGAGGAGCACGGCGCCTAAAAGAATAATGCGTGAAGGAGCATTGCCCATCTTACGAATTTCGGTTGTCGGACGCTTCATGTCGAATGTCATAGCAATGCTAGTGCCACCACGCCCTGATAGCGAAGGGCTAAACGTTGGTGAGATCGGGCGCGACGTTTGCGGTCGTGGCGCTGGAGATCGCTCGGATAACTACAGGCTCGGCGTTCTGGCCGTCGATTTGTGCGATGCTTGACACCAAGAACGCGATTTGGCATGATCGGCCATTGACGCGCTTTCAGATGCGTCCAGTGTCGCCTGGACGCCGTGTGGAGGCCACAGTTCGACTTGGGGGGCCGAGACTGTGGAAGCAATCTTATTTAGAACCACGGAATTGAAGATCGGCGGGTCAATTGCACCAGTTGGGATTGATTGCGGGAGCGCATGATGCCGGATACCAAAGGAGACACGACGCCTTCACGAAAGTTCAGCATCGGGGCACCAAACGTCGAATGGCGATCACTTTGAAATCCCTCGACCAGCAGTTTTCGACTGGACAGCCCGGATCTCATCTAGGTATAGTGAAACACTGCTGTTGCGGATTGCAGCGCTACGAGGGCCAACGTTATGAAATCGTTGCGTTTTACCGAGTTTGGACCGCCGTCGGTGTTGCGAATCGAAGAAGTCCCGATTCCGGAGCCCGGCGAAGGCGAAGCACTCGTTCATGTGAAGGCCGCAGCCATCAACCCAAGCGACATCGGGAACGTCGCGGGACACTTCAAGAACACAACTTTGCCGCGGACCCCCGGCCGCGACTTTGCGGGTATTGCTGTAAAAGGGAAGCATCACGAAGGTGCCGAGGTCTGGGGCAGTTCCGGGAAGCTTGGTACCTGAATTATGCACACGCCTGACCTCCGATCACACCTGATCTGATCCAACGCCGCCCTCGAAGTCGTCGTTCCCAGGTTCCGTTCTGCGCCTTTCTTCTTGCCTCCTTGTAA
>Ga0302324_100020771_pt1 | contig 12830 bp, 12 predicted proteins | sample Palsa_T0_1_FD_201949 | JGI IMG/M metagenome (GOLD analysis project Ga0302324, IMG submission 201949) | Peat permafrost microbial communities from Stordalen Mire near Abisko, Sweden - Palsa_T0_1 | ecosystem: Environmental > Terrestrial > Soil > Palsa > Peat permafrost | place: Sweden: Abisko...
CAGCTTGCGGATGCGATCGTCGGACAGTCCCGTCCAGGCGCGGATCGTCTGGGTGCGGGCCTCGTGGCGCAGGAAGCGCAGCGCCAGCTCCATGCGGGCGCGCTCGCGCTGATAGCGATCGTCAGAAATTCGCATGGCGGCTCCGGCGGGATGAGCGCGTTCATTCTGAGGAGAATCGTGCAAAACGCAATTCGAGAAATTGGTGAAAAATCCCCAATTATTATCTGGCAAATTGCGGCCGCTTCGCTAGCATGGCTGGCCCGCGCGAGGGTGTGACACCCGGAGATGCCATGCTGCAGTACTGCGATTGCGACGAGGGTGCCGCGCTGGCGCAGGGCTGGCTGCGCGACGATACGCTCGCGTCGCTGCGCGAGCTCAACGAGCGCTGCCTCGAGCTGCTCGCCGAGCAGGCGGCGGTACCTGCCGGCGGTGGCAGCCAGCTGCTGCGCCAAGTGGCTGATTTATGGCGGATCCTCGATGCCGGCGCCCGGCAACGTGCCGCCGCCTGTCCGTACCTGCTGCTCGATGCCGGCTTCGCCGATGCCGGCCGCTGGCGCGCGCCGCATGCCGCGCAGGTGGGCGACGGCGAGCACGAGGGCTATACGGCCTGGTTCACGGTGCCGGCAGCGCTCGAGGTCTCGCGGCAGGTATTCACCTATGCCTGGTACCTGGCGCGCTCACAGCCCGCGGCGGCGCGACTGCTGCTTGGCATGCCCGCACCAACTGCGCTCTTGCTCGCACAGCACACGCTCGGTCAGATCCAGGCGCTCGGCGCCTGCCACGCGGCGTGGCTGCGACCGCGCTGGCCGGCGCGCATCGAGGCGTGGCGTGAGCTGCTGCTGTCGGCCGCCGCCGGCGAAACGCAGGCACTGGAGCGCGCCCGGCTGCACGGGCTGACGCTGCTGGCCGGCGAGGCGCGCCGCGCGGCGGGCGAGCGTCACGCGGCTTAGCGGCGCTGCACGCTAGCGCAGGTGGCGCAGCCAGCGGCGCACGCGGCGCTTGCCGAGCAGGTTCGCGGCGAACGACAGGCTGATGAGCTTCAGATCCAGGCCGACGCTCTGGCGCTGCAGATAAAGCCGGTCGAGCCGCAGGCTGGTGCGCGCACCGCTACCGCTGAGCAGTTGCGCAAGTCCGGTGATGCCCGGCGCAGCTGCAAAGCGCCAGTCGCTCGCGGCGCCGTGCCAGCCGAGCCTGACGATGTCGGCCGGCGTCAGCGGCCGCGGACCCACCATGCTCATCTCACCGCGCCAGACATTGATGAACTGCGGCAGCTCATCGAGCCCCGTACGCCGCAACACCGCGCCGACGTGGGTCACGCGCTGCCGCGCCATGGTGCGGAATTTCACGACCGTGAACGGCCGGCGCCCGCAGCCGACGCGCGTCTGCAGGAACAGCGGCGCGCCGCCGTCTTCCGCCCAGGTGGCGATGGCGATGCCGACGGCGAGCGGGGCGAGCGTCAGGCAGGCGGCGCAGGCGGCCACCAGATCCAGCGTGCGTTTACCAGGGTAGGCGGGCATCAGACCCCCGGGCTGACGCATGCGCCGCTGCCGTGAGCCGCCGCCTGCGCAAGGCGCCGGCGATAGCGCAGATGGCGCGCGCGCGAATGCTCGATGAGCGGCCGCCACACGGCCCCCGTGAGCTCGTGGCGGATGAGGAAGCGCCAGAAGCGGTTTGAGCGCTTGTACAGGTAGCTCATCGCCAGGTACGGCAGCACCGCGTGCGCATCCGCCGGCCGGCGCGCCCAGATGGAGCGATGCGAGAAGAGCGTGTCATAGCACCACGCATAGCCGTGCTGCAGTTGTGCGGCGCTCATGTGGCGCGGCTGGAACACCACGTGCGCGGTGTCGTACTGGTCCCAGTTGCGATGCAGGATGCGGCCTTCGGAGTGCATCTGGCGGAACAGCGGCGTGCCCGGATAGGGCGTGAGGATGTGGAACGTGGCGCACTCGAGTCGGTTCTCCTCGATCCAGCCCACGGTCCGTTCGAACACGTCAGCCCGGTCGTGATCGAAGCCGAGCACGAAGCTGCCGTTCACCTGGATACCGTGGTCGTGCAGTACGGCCACGCGGCGGGCGTAGTCGCGTGATGCCGGGGTGCGCTTGCGCGCCGCCAGGAGATTGCCGTCGTTCAGGGACTCGAAGCCGACGAACACGCCGGTGCAGCCCGACAGCGCCATGGCGCGCACCAGCGCCGGATCGTCGGTCACATCGATCGTGACCGCCGCGCTCCAGATGATCTCCAGCGGCTGCAGCGCGCTGCACAGGCGATGCAGGTAGTCGCGGCGCGACCCCAGGTTGTTGTCGACGAACACGGTGTAGGCATTGCCGTCCGCCACGATCTCGGCGGCCACCTGCTCGACGCTGCGCATGCGGTAGGGCATGTGCAGTGCGTCGGTCGACAGGTAGCAGAAGCCGCAGCGGTTATGGCAGCCGCGCGTGGCGATCATGCTGGTGGTGGTGAGGAAACTGGCGCGTGGCAGCAGCGCGCGCCGCGGCGGCGGATCGAGCGCATAGGAGCGCGCGAAGTCCGCCTGGTAGCGCGGCCGCAGCGCATCGCGCTCGACGTCCTCGAGTATCTGCGCCCACAGCTGCACGCCATCACCGATGGCGATCGCGTCGGCGTGCTGCGCAGCCTCCTCCGGGCAGGACAGCACGTGCAGGCCGCCCAGGATCACCCGCGCGCCCTGGGCGCGATACCAGGCGGCGAGCTGGTAAGCGCGGCGGGCGAAGGTGAGATGCACGGTGATCCCTACGACCTGCGGCGGCGGGTCACACGGCGGCGCGCCCTGCAGCAGGTTCTCGTCCCAGTAGCGTACCTGCCAGTGCGCAGGCGTCGCCGCCGCGATGCTGGTCAGCGCCAGAGTGGGTGTCAGGACGTGCTTGCCGAAGCTGGCGCGCGGATCCTTCGGGTAGAACGGATTGATGAGCAGCGCGTGGCGCGGTGCCACCTGCGTGCCTGTCCGCTCCGGCAGCGGCGGGGCGATGAGCATGTCGGCCGGCACGCGCGGCATACGGCGGCGCAACGGCCCGAGCTTACGCATGTTCCAGCGCCTCATCGTTGGCCGCGGCGATGCGCCCGAAGCGTCGCTGGCGGCCGGCGTAGTCGGCGAGTGCCTGTGCGAACGCCGCCTCATCGAAGTCCGGCCACAGGCAGTCGATGAAATGCAGCTCCGCGTATGCGCACTCCCACAGCAGGAAGTCGCTCAGGCGCCGCTCGCCGCCGGTGCGGATCAGCAGGTCCACGGCCGGCGCCGGCGGTGCCGAGTGGCTCACCTCGCCCAGCAGGCGCAGGTAGTCGTCCGGCTGCGCCGCAGCGGCCGCGGTGAGGCGCCGGCCCGCCTGCATGATGCTGTGGCGCGCCGAGTAATCGACCGCGATGCGCAGATGCATGCGCGTGCAGGCCGCGGTCAGCGCCTCGCTGTGCTCGATCTGGCGCTGCAGCTCGGCACTGAGCCGGTCCCGGCGGCCGATCACATTGAGACGCAGCGACTGCGCGAGGCAGTGCTCGGTCTGCGTCATGAGGTAACGACGCAGGAGGCCGAACAGCGCCTCGACCTCGGCGCGCGGCCGGAACCAGTTGTCGCTGGAGAAGGCGTACAGCGTCAGCGTGCTGACGCCGTGCCGGGCGGCGGCCCGGATCACCGCCTCGACCGCGCGTGCGCCGGCGCGGTGGCCGGCTTCACGCCGCAGGTTGCGCGAGCGCGCCCAGCGGCCGTTGCCATCCATGATGATTGCCGTGTGCATTGGTAGAGTACTCTGAGTTGCAAAGTAATGGAGCAAAAAAAAGCTACCCCTGCCGCGTCGCCTTGATCACCGCCTCGACGTGATCGAGGTAGCGGTTGAGCGCTGCGCGCCCGGTGACGGTGAGGCGATAGATGGATTTCGGGCGGCGTCCCTCGAAGGACTTGGTGCAGGTTACGTAGCCGGCCTCCTCGAGCTTGCGCGCATGGGCGCTCAGGTTGCCGTCGCTCACCTCGAACAGCGCCTTGAGCTCGCTGAAGGTGAGTTCGTCGCGTACCGCGAGCGCACTCATCATGCCGAGGCGCACGCGCTCGTACACGAGGCGCTCGAAGCGCGCCTCCTCGCGGCCGGCGCCGGCGACGCCGGCGAGCTTCGCGCGCTGTGCTGCGGGGGCCTGGGTGCGCACGCGCGCGCTAGCTTTGGTCGCCATGCCGCTCCCGCCCGATGAGCATGCCGAAGGTCACGTGCAGGCCGCCGAAGCCGGCCGCCAGCGCAAGGTTCTGCAGGCGGTCGGGCAGCAGCAGCGCCGCGAGCCCGAGCAGCACGAACAGTGCGCCGAGGACTGCGACGATGCGCGCCGTCGGGGCGCTGGCGGAGATGAGCGCGCAGCCGTACAGCAGCAGCCACGTGCCGGGTATGGCGTGCAGGTTGCCTGCCTGCCAGTGTAGGGCGGTGATGATGCCGCCCGCGAACAGACTCGGCAGCAGGCACAGCAGGAGCTTGCGCACCGGGGCGCCCCACACCGAGCCCTGCATGGCGAACTGGCGCGCCATGACGACTGCGCCGCTGAGCGCGGCGACGGGTGCGGCCGCGAGCCACACGAGCAGCGCATGCGCGCGCAGCGTCGTCATGGAAGCGACGCAAGCGGCCGCAAGCCCGATGAGGCCCATGACGACGCCGGCCAAGCCCGGCACCGCCAGGGAGCCGGCGCGCTCCATGCTGGCGCGGATGTAACGCAGCGTCGCGGCGGCGTGTGCGTCGATCGTCACGGTGTTGGAGCGCGGCACGCCTGCCAACATACGGCGCGTGCTGTAGATCGTCAAGTACTCTGCAATACAGAGTAATAGATGACATATTGCGGGCGGCCCGCGCCGCGGGCACCAATGTCCGTTTCTGACCGGTGCGCGTCTGCGGCAGCCATGGCGCTGCGGCTGCAGCTGCCCGATCATGTTGCCGATTCATACCCAAGGAAGTGCGCAACATGTCCCAGGCCCTGATCGTGATCGATGTGCAGGAGTCCTTCCGCCACCGGGAGTATTTCCGGGACGAGGATCTGCCGCGATTCCTGCGCAACCTGCAGTCGCTCATCGAGCGCTGCGAGTCACGCGCCATACCCATCGTGCAGGTGCTGCATCGTGAGACGCCGGATGATCCGGCCAACCCGTTTGCCGCAGCTTCGGGGCTGGTGCGCCCGATGCCCGAGCTGTCGCTGCACGCCGCCGTGGTCGTCTACAAGCAGGTGCACTCGGCCATGTTCGGCCAGTGTCCGGATGGCACGACGCTCGAGCAGTGGCTGCGGCGCCGCGGCATCAGCGAGCTGCTGATCACCGGCATCCGCACCGAGCAGTGCTGCGAGACGACCACGCGCCACGCCTCCGATCTGGGATTCGCGGTGCGTTACGTGAGCGATGCCACCCTCACTTTTGCGATGCGTACGCGCGCCGGGCGCGAGGTCTCGCCGGCACAGATCGTGGAGCACACCGAGATGGTGCTCGACGGCCGCTTCGCGCGCATCGTCAGCAGCGCCAGCGCCGTGTAGCGCTGCGCGCGGAAAGCGAGCCGTGCACAGCAGGGAAGTGGTGTTCGTCATCCTGCCGGACGTGGTGCTGCTGGACCTGGCAGGCCCGGTGGATGCGTTCCGCAATGCCAACAACCGCGTGCCGGGCAGCTATCGCCTGCGCTTCGTCGGCGCGGAGCGCAGTGCGCCGACCGCGGCGGGTCTGTCCTTCAGCGGGCTTGAGCCGTTGCCGCCGCGGCTGGCGCCCGGGACCATCCTGGTGCTGACCGGCATCGCCGGTACGTCCATCGATCCGCAGCAAAGCGCCACGCGCCTGGTGATCGAGTGGCTGCGCAGCACTGCCAACCCGACGCAGCTGCTGTGCGTGTGTGCCGGCAGTGTCCTGGCCGCGCGCGCCGGCCTCCTGGCCGGGCGCGAGTGCACCACGCACCATGCGCACCTGGAAGAACTGCGGCGCGCCGAACCGCGCGCGCGCGTGCTCGACAACCGTGTGTTCGTCGAGGACGGCCCGGTATTCACCAGCGCCGGCGTCACCGCAGGCCTTGATCTGGCACTGCACGTCATCGGCCGGCAGCTGGGGCCGCGGGTCGCCGCCGAAATCGCGCGCGAGCTGGTGGTGTACCTGCGCCGTGCCGGCACCGATCCGGCGCTCTCGCCCTGGGTAATGCACCGCAATCACCTGCACCCGGCGGTGCATCGCGTCCAGGATGCCGTGACGCGCGACCCGGCGGCGCGCTGGAGCTCGGCGCAGCTAGCGGCGGTCGCCTGCACCAGCGCGCGTAACCTGTCGCGGCTGTTTGCCGAGCATGCCCACTGCTCGCCGCTCGACTACGTGCAGCTGATCCGCTTCGCCTTTGCCAAGCAGCTCGTCATGCAGAGTCGCCTGGACCTCGAGCACGTGGCGACGCGCGCCGGGTTCCGCTCGGCGCAGCATCTGCGGCGTGTCTGGTCGCGCTGGGAAGTGCGGCCGCCGAGCGCGTTCCGCAGCCGCGAGAGCCACGCGGCCTGACAGCGGCCGGCAGGCTCGTCAGCCGCCGCTGTCCTTGGCGATGAGAAACTTGACCAGCTCGATGAGCTGATCGGTGCTCTTACCCACAGCCTCGCGGTTCACCCGGTACTTGCCGTTGACGATGAGGCAGGGCGTCGACGGCACCTGCATGGCGAGGATCTGCGCATCCGCCGCGCGCATCTTGCTGTCCACGCCGAAGGATTTGGCCATCGCCACGAAGTCGCTGCTCTTGACGCCTGTGACCCGTTGGTAGAGGCGCGCGGCATCCTCGATCGTGGGCTGCGGCTTTTTCAGTTGCGTGGTGCCCGGCACGATCGTCTGCAGCTCGCCGCTTCCCCACACGGCGTCGTACATCGCCTGGTGGGCGCGCTCGGCGACCCCGAGCATCTGCGCGGCGAAGAAGGCGCGCTGGAACATGGGCCAGTCTTCCGCCGTGTTGAAGGCCGCCGGCAGGTACACCAGCTGCGCATTCGGCGGCAGCGACAGGCGCAGCTTGGTGATGACCGGCTGAAAGGCGTTGCAGGCCGGGCAGCCGTAGGAGAACACCTCCATCACCTCGATCTTGCCGGGCGGCACCGTGGTCTGCTGCGGCGGCGTCAGCCGCACGTACTGGTTGCCCTCGGTCCACGTGGTCGCCTGTGCCTGCGCCGCAAGAGGCAGCGCCACGGCCAAGAGGCAGAGGAGGGCGGCAACGATGCGTGTCATGCGGATCTCCGATAGCAACGTATATAGAGTGCGAGCGCGCGCCAAGCGTGCGCTAGTAGATGGCGATTTCGCGCCGCCCGTCCGCGGCGCGGGCACCGCGGAACATGCCCTCGGTGCTGAAATCCAGGACCAGAGCGCCGTCCTTGTCGACCGCGATCAGACCGCCGTCGCCGCCCAGCCCGCGCAGCACCTTGTGCAGCATCTCGTCCACCGCCTGCGCCAGCGTCAGGCCGCGGTACTCGACCGCGGCGCAGACGTGATGCGCCGCCACGGCGCGGATGAAGTACTCGCCGTGACCGGTCGCCGACACCGCGCACACGCCGTTCTTGGCGTAGGTGCCGGCGCCGATGATGGGCGAGTCGCCGACCCGCCCCGGACGCTTGTTGGTCAGGCCGCCGGTGGAGGTGGCGGCGGCGAGGTTGCCGTGCGCATCGCGCGCCACCGCGCCCACGGTCCCCTGCGGGGCCGGCGGCACGAGGTCCGAGACGCGTTCGCCGCGCTGCTCGGACTGCAGCTGCTCCAGGCGTTCGGCGGTGCGGAAGTAGTGGTTCGGCACCAGCACGAACTGCTCCTCGAGTGCGAACTCCTCGGCGCCGGCGCCGACCAGCAGCACGTGGCGCGACTTCTCCATCACGCGCCGCGCCAGCTCGATCGGATTCTTGACGTGGCGCACCGAGGCCACCGCCCCGGCACGCATCTGCCGGCCGTCCATGATGGCCGCGTCGAGCTCGGCGGCGCCGTCACGGGTGAGCGCCGCGCCGTGGCCGGCATTGAACACCGGGTCGTCCTCGAGCGTGCGCACGGCCGCGGCGACCGCATCCAGGCTGGTGCCGCCCTGCTCGAGCAGCGCGTAGCCGGCGTCGAGCGCTGCTTCCAGCCCGTCGCGGTAGCGGCGCTCGCGTTCGGCGGAGAGGGTGGCGCGCGGCATCGCGCCCGCGCCGCCGTGAATGGCGATGGCGTACATAGCGTTTCCTTACGGCTGGCGCTGCGCGTCGCGGTACATGCCGACTTCGCGCCGCCCGCGCGAGTCGCGTGCGCCGCGGAACATGCCGACGCTGTTGAATTCCATGGCGATCTGGCCTGCCGGGTCCATGGCGATGATGCCGCCTTCGCCGCCCTTGCGCCGCAGTTCCTCGATGACCTCGTGCACCGCGCGCGCCAGCGGGTAATGGCGGTAGCGCACCAGCGCGCACACCTCGTAGGCGACCACCTGGCGGATGAAGAACTCGCCCTGGCCGGTGCCGGAGACGGCGCAGGATTCATTGCTGGCGTAGGTGCCGGCGCCGATGATGGGCGAGTCGCCCACCCGGCCCAGCATCTTGTTGGTCAGGCCGCCGGTCGAGGTCGCCGCCGCCAGATTCCCGGCGCGGTCGAGCGCCACCGCGCCGACCGTGCCCATGCTGGTCTGTTCGGCCAGCTCGTTGCCTGAGGTGGCACCTGCCGAGGCTGAGTGCTGCGCCTGGCGCGCCTGTTCGAGTTCCTGTTCGCGCGCGGCCGTCACGAAGTAGCTGCGCGGCACCAGCAGCACGCCCTGCTCGAGGGCGAACTCCTCGGCGCCGTCGCCGACCAGCAGCACGTGCGGGCTCTTGTCCATGACAAGGCGCGCCAGCTCCACCGGGCTCTTCACGTGGCGCACCCCTGCGACCGCGCCGGCCCGGCCGCTGCCGCCGTCCATGATCGCAGCATCCAGCTCCGCGAAGCCCTCGTGGTTGAGCACCGCCCCGCGCCCGGCATTGAACTGCGGATCGTCCTCCATCAGGCGCACGGCCGCCGTCACCGCATCCAGGCTGCTGCCGCCCTGCTCCAGCACGGCGTAGCCCGCATCGAGCGCCGCGGCGAGACCTGCGCGGTAGGACGCCGCCCTTTCCGCGGTCATGCGCGAGGGCTCGATGACGCCGGCGCCGCCGTGGATCACGATGGCGATGGGCCGCGTGTCGCAGCGCGCCGCTTGCGGCAGGACGCAGCCGGCGAGCACCAAAAGCGGGCACAGAACGGCAGACAGTTTCGGGCGCGACATCAGTTCCTCTCGGCTATCATCGCAGCGGCTCCACGCACGCGCGCGTGTCGGCGGGGCGTCCCCGGACACCTCACGGCCAAATCTTAAAGTGAAACCCGCCAGCCCGCAGCGGATCCGCAGTCTTCTGGTCGCCAACCGCGGCGAGATTGCCATCCGCGTCATGCGCGCGGCGAGCGAACTCGGGCTGCGCACGGTGGCGGTGTACTCGCAGGAAGACCGCTTCTCACTGCACCGTACCAAAGCCGACGAATCCTACCTCGTGGGGCGCGACAAGGGCCCGGTGGAGGCCTACCTCGACATCGCCGACATACTGCGCGTGGCGCGCGAGGCGGGCGTCGAGGCGATCCACCCCGGTTACGGCTTTCTGTCCGAGAACCCGGCGTTCGGCGAAGCCTGCGCCAGCGCGGGCGTGACCTTCATCGGGCCGAAGCCTGCGACCATGGCGCTGCTCGGCAACAAGATCAGCGCGCGCAACCTCGCCGTCGCCGCAGGCGTCGCGGTGATGCCGGCGACGCCGCCGCTGCCGCAGGAGGAGTCCGCCTGCCTGGCGCTGGCGCACGGCATCGGCTATCCGGTGATGCTGAAAGCGAGCTGGGGCGGCGGCGGGCGCGGCATGCGCGTGGTGGACGGCGATGCGCAGCTTCGCGAGGCGCTGCCCGTGGCGCGCCGCGAGGCCCATGCCGCCTTCGGCAACGACGAGGTGTACCTGGAAAAGCTGGTGCGCCGCGCGCGCCACGTCGAGGTGCAGATCCTGGGCGACAGCCATGGCAACCTCGTGCACCTGTTCGAGCGCGACTGCACCGTGCAGCGCCGCAATCAGAAGGTGATCGAGCGCGCCCCGGCAGTTTTCCTCAGCGACGCGCAGCGCGAGGCGCTGTGCGCGGCCGCGCTCGCTATCGGCCGCGCCGCGCAGTACCTCAACGCCGGCACCGTGGAGTTCCTGCAGGACGCCGACAGCGGGCAGTTCTACTTCATCGAGGTGAATCCGCGCATCCAGGTGGAACACACCGTCACCGAGTGCGCCACCGGCATCGATCTGGTGAAGGCGCAGATCCGCCTCGCGGAAGGCGCGCGCATCGGCACCCCGGAAAGTGGCGTGCCGGCACAGCCCGACATCCGCATCAGTGCGCACGCCCTGCAGTGCCGCATCACCACCGAGGACCCGGAAAACAACTTCATCCCCGACTACGGCCAGATCTCCGCCTACCGCAGCCCGGCAGGCTTCGGCGTGCGCCTGGATGCCGGCACTGCCTACACCGGCGCCATCATCACGCGCTCGTACGACTCGCTGCTGGTCAAGGTGACCGCCTGGTCGCCGACGCCGCAGGAGACCATCGCGCGCATGCACCGCGCGCTGTGGGAGTTCCGCATCCGCGGCGTGGTCAGCAATCTGCGCTTCCTCGATCAGCTGATCATGCATCCGCGCTTCGCCGCCGGCGACTACACCACGCGCTTCATCGAGGAGAGCCCCGAACTCTTCACCTGGCCGCGCAAGCGCGACCGCGCCACGCGCATTCTGGCCTTCATCGGCAGCACCATCGTCAACGGCAATGCCCAGGTCAAAGGCCGGGCCCGTCCGGCGCATTTCACCCCGGCAGTGCTGCCGCCGGGGCCGCTGCCCGCGCCCGCCGCGGGCAGCAAGCAGAAGTTCGACGCACTCGGCGCGGACGGCTTCGCCCGCTGGATGCTCGGCGAACAGCGCGTGCTCTTCACCGACACCACCATGCGCGATGCGCACCAGTCGCTCTTGGCCACGCGGCTGCGCAGCATCGACCTCACCGCCATCGCCCCTCACTACGCAGCGCTCCTGCCGCAGCTGTTGTCGCTCGAGTGCTGGGGCGGGGCGACCTTCGACGTAGCGATGCGCTTCCTGCGCGAGGATCCGTGGCAGCGCCTGCGGCAGCTGCGTGAGCGCGTGCCCAACGTGCTGCTGCAGATGCTGCTGCGCGGCGCCAATGCGGTCGGCTACACCAACTATCCGGACAACGTGGTGCGTTTCTTCGTGCAGCGCGCCGCCGCCAACGGCGTCGACGTGTTTCGCGTGTTCGACTCGCTCAACTGGGTCGAGAACATGCGCGTTGCGATGGATGCGGTGCGCGAGTGCGGCAAGCTGTGCGAGGCGGCCATCTGTTACTCGGGCAACCTGAGCGATCCGCACGAGCGCAAGTACACGCTCGACTACTACCTGGAGCTCGCGCGCGAACTCAGGGCCGCCGGCGCGCACGTGCTCGGCATCAAGGACATGGCGGGCCTGGCGCGGCCGCGCGCCGCCTACACGCTCGTCAAGGCGCTGAAGCAGGAGATCGGCCTGCCGGTGCATTTCCACACGCACGACACCAGCGGCATCGCGGCCGCCAGCGTGCTGGCGGCCATCGAGGCGGGTGCTGATGCGGTGGACGGCGCCATCGATGCCATGAGCGGGCTCACCTCGCAGCCGAACCTGGGTTCGCTCGTCGAGGCGCTGCGCCACGGACCGCGCGAGTCGGGCCTCGATCCTGACAAGCTGCGACTCCTCTCGGCGTACTGGGAGCAGGTACGCCGCCAGTACGTCGCCTTCGAAAGCGACATCCGTGCCGGCGCCTCCGAGGTGTACGTGCACGGCATGCCCGGCGGCCAGTACACCAACCTGCGCGAGCAGGCGCGCGCGCTCGGCATCGAGGAGGCGCGCTGGCCGGAAGTGGCGCGCACCTATGCCGACGTCAACGCCATGCTCGGCGACATCATCAAAGTCACGCCCACTTCCAAGGTGGTCGGGGACCTCGCGCTCCTCATGGTGACCTCCGGCATGAGCCGCGCGCAGGTGGAGGACCCGGACACGCAGGTCGCATTTCCCGAGTCGGTGGTACAGCTCCTGCGCGGCGACCTGGGTCAGCCGTACGGCGGCTTCCCGCACGCGCTGCAGAAGAAAGTGCTCAAAGGCGCCGCCGCGCGCACCACGCGTCCCGGCGCGGACCTGCCGGCGGTGGATCTGGCGGCCGAGCGCGAGCGCATCCAGGCGGGAATACCGTGGCCGGTGAGCGAGGAGGATCTTGCGTCCGCGCTCATGTACCCGCGCGTGTGGCGCGAGTACGCGGAAGCACGCGTGCAGTACGGGGACCCTGCGATCCTGCCGAGCGCGGTGTTTTTCTACGGCATGGAGCCGGGCCAGGAGATCAGCGTGGCGCTCGAGCGCGGCAAGACGCTCATCGTGCGTTACGTCGCCAGCAGCGAGCCGCACGAGGACGGCACGCGCACCGTGTTCTTCGAGCTCAATGGCCAGCCGCGCTCGGTGCGCGTCGCCGATGCAAGCCAGGTGGCGCGCCGGCCGCCGGCGCGCCAGGCGCAAAGCGGCAACCTGCTGCACGTCGGCGCGCCCATGCCGGGCGTGGTGGCCGGCATCGCGGTGGCGCGCGGCGCGCGCGTGCAGCGCGGCGCGGTGCTGTTGAGGCTCGAGGCGATGAAGATGGAAACCGCGGTGCGGGCCGAAAGCGACGGCGAAGTGGCCGAGGTGCTGGTGCAGGCAGGCCAGGCCGTGGAGGTCAAGGATCTGCTGATGGTGCTGCGCTAACAGCGCGCCGCTTACACGGTGTCTCTGAGTGCGATGCTGGGATCGGCGAGTTTGTCGGGGTTGGGCCGGGCGTG
>Ga0302324_100020773_pt1 | contig 12830 bp, 12 predicted proteins | sample Palsa_T0_1_FD_201949 | JGI IMG/M metagenome (GOLD analysis project Ga0302324, IMG submission 201949) | Peat permafrost microbial communities from Stordalen Mire near Abisko, Sweden - Palsa_T0_1 | ecosystem: Environmental > Terrestrial > Soil > Palsa > Peat permafrost | place: Sweden: Abisko...
GTGCAGCCGCGCGGCGAGTGAGGCCGCATTTTCGCGGCGGGTCACGCTGATCGTGAAGACCGTCCGCGTCGTGGGCTTAGCCAGGTCTCCGCTGACCACGACGTCCTTGCCGACAACGATCGGGACTGTAACCCAGAGGTCCACCTCCTCGGCGTTGGGGGCTGCCGCGAAGGCACGCGTGATCAGCTCCACGATCTCCGCGTTGAAGGCGTCGTGCGAAAGCGGCTGGTGAAACTTCACGCCCGAGACACGCAGGCCCAGCACCACGTGAGCGCCGGTTTCATTGGCTAAGACTTGCACGACCTGCGCCGGCCAAGGGGAACTGAACAATTGCTCGCCGACTGAGGTCGCAATATCGAGCCGGTTACCTCCCGCGCGCGAATGCGCATCCAGGTCCGCCACGCTCGGCATAGCAGCCTGGGCCGCAGTCGTTGTTAGCGCCACAACCAGCATGAGCGAACGAAGTGAGCCATGCGACTTTAGATGACAAAGCTTTAGCTTTGGCAGATAAAGTCTGTTAATAGCTTTGAGCAAAGTAGGCCCTTACCACCGCCGGTTCTCCGCATGCAACACAGACCGCGTACGCCTCGAGCGGATAGGTGTTGCGCGTCGTCGCACCGGTCTCTTCCTTGACGTGTTGCTCGCAGTCGGGGCGCCCGCACCACGGAATGTCGATCATGCCGGCGCGCGTCTTGCACTTCTCGTAGAACTCATCGCGGTCGCTCACGCGAAAGGTGTGACTGGTTAGAAACGCCTTGGCTTGATCGAAGAGCGAGAGTTGAATCGCGTCGAGGAGCACGCGCAGCTCCTGCGCGAGCCCGCCGAGCGGAACGCTGCGCTTTTGCTCCGGGTCGTCCTTGGCGCGGTCGCGCCGAACCAAAACGGCGGTCTGAGAATCGACGTCGCGTGGACCGATCTCGATCCGCACCGGTACACCGCGCAGATCCCATTCGGCATACTTCCAGCCCGGCTGCTGATCGCGGTCGTCGACTTTCACGCGAAAGCCGGCCTCGCGCAGTCTTTTCGCTGCATCCTGACACGCCGCGACCGCGCGGTCGTCGCCCTTGCGCACGATCGGCACGAACACCGCTTCGATCGGCGCCATCTTCGGCGGAACGCGTAGACCGCGGTCGTCACCGTGCACCATGATCATCGCGCCGAGCATGCGCCAGGACATGCCCCACGAGGTCGTGTAGGCGTGCTTGATCTGCTGGTCGGCATCGAGGAATTTGATGTCGTATGCCTTGGCGAAGTTCTGGCCGAGATCGTGCGACGTTCCCGACTGCAGCGCTTTGCCGTCGGGCATGAGCGCCTCGATCGAATACGTCTCGACCGCGCCGGGAAAGCGTTCGCTCGCGCTCTTGATGCCGGCGTAGACTGGAACGGCGGCGACGTTTTCCGCGAAGTCACGATAGACGCCGAGCATGCGCAGCGTCTCCTCGCGTGCCTCTTGCGCGTTTGCGTGCGCGGTGTGGCCTTCTTGCCACAAGAATTCCATCGTGCGCAAAAACGGGCGCGTGGCCTTTTCCCAGCGCAGCACGTTACACCACTGATTGATGAGAATCGGCAGATCGCGATACGATTCGATCCACTGCGCATACATGACGCCAATGATAACTTCCGACGTTGGACGAATCGCGAGGCGCTCGGTGAGCTCTTCGTTGCCGCCGTGCGTCACCCACGCAACTTCCGGCGCAAAGCCCTCCACGTGCTCCGCCTCTTTGAGCAACAAGCTTTCAGGAATGAGCAGCGGGAAGTATGCGTTTTCATGCCCCGTCGCTTTAAAGGCCGCGTCCAAGTTCTTTTGCAGATTCTCCCACAACCCATAACCGTATGGGCGAAGCACCACGCAACCGCGCACCGGCGAATACGATGCTAGCTCGGCCTTTAAGCAAACGGCCGTGTACCACGCGGAAAGGTCGGCCGCTTTTGGAGGGATCTCCTTAACGTCCTTTGAGGTCTGGGGTTCGGACATGACCGGCCCGGTTTCGCGTGGAGCGGGCCCACGGCCTCTTCGGCCGAAGGTGAGCCCATGCCCAAGCTGACCCGCATCTATACCCGCACCGGCGACGACGGCACCACCGGCCTTGTCGGGGGTCAGCGCGTCAAGAAGAATGCGCTGCGGATCGAAACCTACGGGACGGTCGACGAGTGCTCGAGCGCGATCGGGATGGCCCGCAGCGCGCTACGCCCGCTGCTCGCAACGCATGCGCGCGCTGCGCGCCTCGATGCGTGGCTCGCCTGGGCTCAAGACGCGCTGTTCAACCTGGGCAGTGACCTCGCAACGATGCCCAAGGATCGCTGGGAGGGCATGCCGCTGATCGCGCACGATGATGCCGTCGCGCTTGAACGCGCCATCGACGAAGCGCAGCGCGATCTGCCGCACCTCAACAACTTCATCCATCCGGGCGGGTCGCTGCCGGGAGCCTACCTGCATCTGGCCCGCACCCTCTGCCGCCGCGCGGAACGATTGCTCATTACCCTGCGCGACGAAGATGACGGCGTTTCAAAAGAGACGCAGCAATTCCTCAATCGCCTCTCGGATGCGCTCTTCGTTTGGTCGCGATGGATTAATGCGGACTTAAACGAGCCGGAGTATCTTTGGAACTCAAGCTCCGCTCCGCCACCTCCCGCATAAGGAACTGCTTGAAGCTGCGCCTCCCGGTCCTAGCCGTCCTCGCGACGGCGCTTCTTTGCGCGTTGGCGCTGCCGGCTCGTGCCCAAACCGGCTCGAGCATCGCCGGAATCGTCGTCGATGCGGCGTCAGGCCTTGCGCTCTCCGGCGCGACGGTGCGCATTCTCGATACGTCGCATCGCACGGCGACCGATGCGCACGGCGCATTTCACTTTTCGGGCATCGCGCCGGGAACGTACCGTCTCGAGGTGCGCTGCCTTGGCTACCAGCCCGCGCTCTCGACGCCGGTAACCGTCGGTACGCGCGGCGCTGCGCGCACGACGCTTGCGGTACAACGCGCCACGGGGGACCTGCACGTCATCGCCGTAACGTCGACCAGATCCAGCTCGAGTCTGCAACAATCCAGCGTTATCACGGCGACGCTCGACACGGAAACGCTCGAGGCGATCGGCGTCGTGCGCGCGGGCGATGCCCTGCGCACGCTCCCCGGTGTCAACAATGGGATCAACGGCGATACCGCCGCGCTCGGCGACGATATCGACCTCAACATTCGCGGCATCGGCCAACCCGAGACGGTCGCAGCGATCGACGGGCATCCGATCGGCTACGGCATCAAAGGGGGATACAACTACCAACTCTCGCCGGTCTTTCCGTTTCGCGACATCCAAGTGCTGTACGGCTCGGGTGGAAGCAACATCCTCGGCGTCAATGCAATCGGCGGTGTGGTCAATTTTCATACGCTCGATACGACGCCAAACGCGCACGCGAGCTTCACGCAAGGGTTCGGCTCGTTCGAGCGTCTGGCGAGCAGCGTCGCGGCGACCGGCACTGACGGCAAGCTCGGCTACGCGCTGGCCTACGGCGTTTCGGGCCTCGACGGGCCGTTTCGCAACGCGACGTTCTACCAAGCCGGCGCGCAGGCAAGTTACGTGGACGATTCATCGGTTACTTCGCGGGCCGCGCTGATCAAGTTCAGCTATGCGCTCGACGCAAAGACAAATGCCACCTTTACCGACGTCAATAGTTCGTACTGGGAGGACAAAACGGGAAACGGCGACGGCGACTACCTTCCCTATGCGACGGCGCTCGCGCGCTGCGAAGCGCAAGGTAGCGCGTCACCACAGGAGTGCGCAGCGCAGACCACCGGCTGGCAAGGAAGCGGCGCCGCATGGCAAGGATTTAATTTCGGTTACCAAGATCTCGACGTCACGCACCGCGCCGGGGCGGGCACGATCGCACTGGACGGCTTCACCACGCTCTACGACGACACTCAGTACCGTTTGAATCTTCCGACGCCGGCGAAAGCCAAGACCACTGTTTCGCGCGTGCAATCCAGCGGCACGATTCTCGACGACGATTTTTCCGGCACTGACAACGACTTCACCTTCGGCTACAGCTATCTCAACAACGCCTATGTCTACCAAGCGATTTCGAGCAGCCCGTCGTACAGCTCGCCCTTCACCAACGAAACCGCGTTCTTCGTGCGCGACGTTTATCAGCCGCACCACTCAACCCTGACGACCTTCTTCAACCTTTGGGCCAAGCACGCCAGCGCGACGAACTCATCCTATCTCGATCCGCGGATCTCGCTCCTCGACCGCGTTAATTCCCGCGACGTCGTGCGCGCAGCGATCGGCGCGACGACAACCGAGCCGACCTCGGACAACATCGATGTACCCTTTACGCCGAGCGCACTGGCCCTGGGCACGCTGCAAGGCGCCGGCGGTGGAACGAGTTATGTCTGCAGCGGTCAAAACTCGATCGGTACCGCTCCATCCACCGACCTCAAGCCGGAACGCGGCGTCGACGAGGAACTGGCATACGGACACACTTGGTCCGGCGATTCGATTACGCAGCTTCAACTCTACAACGTCAATGTCTACGACAAACTCTATTCAACCATTGCGCCGCTCTCGCAGACCGGAACGGGCGGTATCAACCCAACCTACATCACGACTGCGGATTCGTTGCTCACCACGACCTGCGGCGCGGGCAACTATACGCTCGGCGTCACCGGGACGGTCAACGTAGGCACGCTGCAGGCGCGGGGTGCCGACCTCTCCGGGCGATGGCGCATGAATCGTCGCATCTATGTCGACTACGACTGGGCGCTCACCTCGAGCGTGCTCAAGAACGCGCCACAGCAATTGCTCGAATCGAACCTGACCGACGTCATCGGCAGTCAGATCAAAGGCGTGCCCCTGCATACCGCTAACGTCGCGCTGGACGGAACCATCGGCCTCGTCGATACGCGCTACACGGTCTACACCGTCTCAAGCAACAACACGAAGAATTTGCCCGCGTACAACTACAGCAACGTGCAGGTGAGCGCACCGGTCGGGCAGCGCGGGACGTTTACCGTCGCCGTGTTCAATCTCTTCAACCAATGGGCAAACATCGCCGGTCTCATCGGCGAAGGCGTGCCCGCTCCGCTCAATGCGTACGCGCCCGCAAGCGCGTACGTCCCGCTCATCGGCAGCGCAGCCACCGAACAATTTGGACTGCCGTACCGCTCGATCTACTTTAGTTTTCAGTTCCGCCGTTAGGGAAACTGACGATCTCGAGAACGTGGGAGTCGGCAGCGAATCGCGCTTGGCGCGCCAGTACAAAGGCGTCACCGGCGCCGGTTGGATGCACGATGTCGTGGACTTCCGCCGCGACCCACCGATTGCGGTAGACTTCACGCTGCGCGAGGCGCAGATACGGGCTGGGGGGACGCATGGGCCCTCCTTGCGAACCTGCGCGAAATGTCCTTCGTCTCCGAACTCTTTGCGACGACCAACGTCGACAAGCTTCGCGCGCTTGCACAACAACGGATTCTCAAGCGGGCGCTGACCGCGAAAGACCTTGTCGCAATTGGCCTGGGTACGATGATCGGCGGCGGCATCTTCACCACCATCGGCACCGGGGTTGTCGGAGCCGGTCCGGCCGTGATCGTTTCGTACCTCCTCGCCGGTCTCACATCATTCTTCGCCGCACTCTGCTACGCCGAGCTCGGCGCGATGGTGCCGGTTGCGGGGAGCGCGTACACATACGCCTATGCGACGATGGGCAAGCTCTTCGCGTGGATTATCGGCTTTGCGTTGATCTTCGAATACGGAATCAGCGCCGCGCCGGTTGCCCAGCAATTTTCCGCCGCGATCCAAGACGTGCTCAAAAGCATCGGGGTCATCTTACCGACCTGGGCGCAGACGTCGAATCTACACTTTACGGGTCCGTGGTGGATGCCCACGAGTTGGGATCTGGCGCACTCACAGTGCGACGTCGTCGGCGCGCTTTTCGTGATCGCTCTCTCGGTCTTGCTCTCGATCGGCATTCGTGAAACGGCGACGACCAACAATATCTTCGTCGTCCTCAAGATCGGTGCACTTCTGGTTTTTATTGCGGCCGGAATCTTCTTATTCAATCCGGCTCACTTCTTGAATTTCGCGCCGTATGGTCTGGGCGCGCTCAAGCCGTTCGGCGGAATGGCTGATTACTCGTCCTCCGCGCAGCCGTACGGAATCGTCGCCGTCAGCGCATTCGTCTTCTTCAGCTACATTGGTTTCGATACGGCGACAACGACCGCCGAAGAGTGCAAGCAGCCACAGCGCGATATTCCACTTGGCGTGATGGGCGCGCTCGGTATCGGCACGGTCCTGTACTGCGCCACCGCCGTCATCCTCATCGGCGCCGTCCCGTGGGATAAGGTTCCGACCAAGGATCCGCTGGTCTATGCCCTAGCTCCGCTCCACATGCCGTGGGTGAGCGCGATCATCACGATCGGCGTGCTCGCCGGCACGACCAGCGTCGCGCTCAGCTCGCTTCTTGGGCAGACCCGCATCTTCTACGTCATGGCGCGCGACAAGATGTTGCCCCCGGCCGTCGCGGTGATCAGTCCTCGATTCAAGACCCCGGTGCGCACGACGATGATCACCGGAGCGGCCGTCGCCGTGCTCACCCTCATCGTCCCGCTCACCGACTTGCTCAACTTGGTCAACATCGGAACGCTGATTGCGTTCACCGTCGTCTGCGCCGGGGTGCTCTACCTGCGAAAGCGCAAACCGGACCTTCCGCGCACCTTCAAGGTGCCGTTCGTCCCGCTTTTCCCGATTCTGGGAATCGTGATGTCGCTGTTTCTCGCCGTGTTCGGCCTCTCGGCCCGCACCTGGACCTGGTTTGCGATCGCCCTGGTCGTCGGCCTGGTCTTCTTTTTCAGCTACGGGTTCCGAAAATCGGACCCCGACCAGATCGAGCCGGTGGTCGAGCCCGAGGGCATTTCCGAGCAATTCGTATAGCTCGTGTAAACGCCGCGTAAGCGCAGACACCAACGACGGTTAACCTTTTGTAAGCCCCCCGTTATCAACGCATTAGCGTTGCGTACTGAAGTCGTAAGCAGCCGATTATCGCATTGGGTGTGATTTAGCGTAATTAATGAGGTGCTACCATGGCTACCCTGTTTTCACGGGCCGCGAATCGTACGTTCTCACTGGCTCATTTGCGCGCCCACGCCACGCAGCTCTATGTCGTGCTTACGTGGCTTCACATCCCCGCGGCCGCAGCGATCGCGATCGCATCGGGTAACTCGTGGCTAGCGCCCGTGTTTATCCTGTGGGCAGCGGCAACAGCCGCAACCATCTGCTCCAAGCTGATGAAGGACGGAATCGTTCTCCGTTCGATCGTCGCCGCCGCACTGACCGTCGGACCGATCATGTTCGGCGTCGCCGGGTTCGGCAACTGGCATGCGGACTCGAGCCTCTACTTCTTCGCGGTGTTCGCGATGCTCGTCGGATACGTCGACGCGCGCCCGATCGTAATTTCGGCCTCCCTCGCCGCCGCGTACGGCGTCGGCGCTTCGCTCGCCGCTTCGTCGACCGTCTTCCCGGCCGAAGGCATGGATCGCTTCGTGATCCAAGCGGTGTGCGCTCTGATCGAGGTCATCACCCTCGTGCAGATCACCAAGGCCGCACGGACGATCTTCAACCGCGTCGATGAGTTCGTGGACTTCACGATGCGCGCGACCGCCGAAGCGATCACCGGACATCTCAACGACAACGCGGCGCTTCAAGCCGAAATCGAACGCGTCCGGCGCGGCGCAGCATAACACCCAGTTAACCCTAAAAAGCCCACCACACGATCAATGCGGCCGAGGAATCGGCCGCATTGATTATGCACTATACTAAGGAGAGTATCTTGACCCTGGCAGGCATGCGCGCGCGCGCAACACAGCTCTATACGATCATTATCTGGCTCCATGTCCTCGCAGTCGCCTTCGTTGCTCTCAACGCGCGCAACCCTTGGGTTGGCCCGGTAGCGTTTCTAGCCGTCGTCGCGGTTCTCGCCACGATTTGCGCCCGCACCATGAAGGATGGAATCGCGCTACGCTCGATTATCGCGATCGCCATCACGCTCGGGCCGATCGCCTTCGTCTACGCCGGACGCGGTGACCTCAGCGGCATCTCCGGACACGGCAATTGGCAAATCGACTACCATATGTATTTCTTCGCCGTCTTCGCCATGCTCGTCGGCTACGTCGATTGGCGCCCGATCGTCATCTCGGCTGGACTTACCGCCGTGCACCATCTACTCTTCGATCTCTTCGTTCCCTCGGCGGTCTTTCCGGAGGAAGGCCTGGATCGCGTCGCGCTCCATGCGATTTGCGTGGTGGCGGAATGCGGCGTTCTCATCTGGATCACCAACACGGTTGCCGCGCTTTTTGCACGGATCGACGAGGTCATGAACTACACGACCAAGGCTACGGCCGAAGCGATCGCGGACGAAATCGCCGAGAAAGCCGCTCTGCAAGCTCAGCTGGATGAACTGCGGACGGCGGTCGCGGCCCGATGACGACGACGATCTCCGGCATCATCCTGTACTTCGGATCGAATTCCGATACGATGATCGCCGGAAAGGCGCTACGAGACGCCGGCGTTACCGCAAAGATGATGCCAAAACCGGCAAGCGTATCATCCGAAACGAACCTGTGCCTCGCGATCTCCGCCGAAGCGGAATCGAAGGCGAAGGCGGCTATCTTCGGCGCCGGGATAGTACTTGGCGGCGTCGTCGAGTAACTTCTACTGGGCTTGGGCAGGCGGCGCGGGTGCCGCCTCGCCGATACCCGGCGTCATCACGTCGACGCGCGCGGTCCGCGCGTTGTACGCAGCGTGAACGCCGAAGGCGCGCGCAATCGCACGCAGACCGATCATAACCCGGCCACGCACGCGGAACGGCGCGTGCTCGAGCGTGAAGGGCATACCGTTGATCGATGCGTGAGCATCACCGACCCGTAAGCGCAGCGACTCGGTACCGCGCACGACATAGATGTTGGAACCGTCAACCGACGTTTGCGCTCCCAAGGCGTCGGACAGCGACCGAACCGGAACGAAAATGTGGTTCCCCGGCGTAGAAACCGGCGGTACGTCGCTCTCCACGTGCTGACCGTCGACGACCATATCGACCGGACGCGAAAAGGCCAAGATCGTCGAGGCCGTTATCGCGACCACGGCCACCAAAACTAGCGAGCGCACCGACGGCTTGTTGTACGTCATGACACCCCGCTCGTGATCTCGCTCGCGTAGTCGGGATATTTCTCGGCGATCACTTTCTCGATTTCCAAGCGCAGCATGCCGAGCAGCTCGTCTTCGGGATAGGTGCCGACCAGCTCGCCGGCGCGATAAATCGCGCCCTTGCCCTTGCCGCCCGCGACGCCCACGTCGGCCATCTTGGATTCGCCCGGTCCATTGACCACGCACCCCATCACGGCCACCTTGACCGGAGCGCTGTACTCTTTGGCGATCGCCTCGACCGCGCGCCCCAGTTCGAGCACCGAGATCTCGGCGCGCCCGCATGACGGGCATGCGGTGATCTCAAAGCCCTTCTCGCGCAGGCCGAGTGATTTGAGGATCGACCAGCATACCGGCACTTCTTCCACCGGATCGGCGGCGAGCGAGACGCGAATCGTATCGCCGATGCCTTCAAACAGCAGAATGCCCAGGCCAATTGAGGATTTGATCGTGCCGTCGCGCAAGAGGCCGGCTTCGGTAATGCCCAAATGCAAAGGATAGGGCGTATTGCGCTCGCGCAGACGCTGATCCATCAAACGATACGCGGCAACCGTCGTCATGACGTCATGCGCTTTGAGCGAGATCGCAATGTCGGTGTGGCCATGCTCTTCGAGAAGCGCCACGTGGCGAAGCGCGGACTCGACCATCGCCTCAGCGGTAAGGCCCAGCGTCTTCTCGAGATCCGGCGCGAGCGAACCCATGTTGACGCCGACACGAATCGGAATCTCGCGCGCTTTGGCCGCGGTCACAACTTCCACGACCTTCTTGGGGTCGCGAATGTTCCCGGGGTTCAGTCGTAGCTTGGCAACACCCGCTTCGATGGCCGCGAGCGCCATCTTGTGATCGAAGTGAATGTCGGCGACGATCGGCACCGGGGAACGGTAGACGATCGCCGGCAATCCAGCGGCGTCGGGCGGATCCTTGACGGTCACCCGGACAATCTCGCAGCCTTCCATCGCGAGCGCATAGATTTGCTGCAGCGTCGCATCGGCGTCAGCCGTATCGGTTGTCGTCATCGACTGCACCGCGACCGGATGATCGCCGCCGATCCACACGCTCTTGGCGTCGGACTTGCCGGTCTTGTTCTGGAGGAAGATCGGGTTCGATTTGCGCCGGAGACGGATCACTAAAATACTCCTTGGCCCGAGAAGATCTTGGCGATGTCGTGGAAGGCGACGAGCAGTATCAGCGCCATCAATGCGGCGAAGCCGGCGACGTGCACGAGCGCTTCCTTATCCGGATCGACCGGTTTGCCGCGCAGCAGTTCGGCAACAATGAACGCCGCGCGTCCGCCGTCGAGCGCCGGAACCGGCAACAAGTTGAAGAGTCCAAGCGCAAACGAGATCGTCGCCGCCAGCGTGAGATAGGGCCCCCAGCCGAAATCTTGCACCACGCCGGCGACTTGCGCCATGCCGATCGGGCCGGAGACCTGCCCCGCGTATTTGCTAAATTGTGTGACCAGTAAGCCGAGGGACGAAAACGTTTGGTCAGCAATCCCGACGTATCCGAGCCCGGCGTAGCGCACGGACGTGAGAAGTCCGACGCGCTCGTAAGCCGGCGTCGGCGAGAAACCGATGCACCCTTGTTTCGCATTTTGCGGGCAGGGCTTCGGCTGAACGTGGATCGTCTTCGCGACCCCATCCTGTTCGTAGGTCACGTCGATGGTCTTACCGAGCGCACCGTGAATCGTATCGACCAGCCGGTTCGCGTCGGTCACATTCTTGCCGCCGACACTGACGTCCACGATCCGATCGCCCGGCCGCAACCCATGGGTCGCGGCCGGATAACCCGGCATCACCGAGTAGACGATTGCGCGGTCGATGCGGTCGCTTGGAACCCCGAACGCGAGCGCGCCGACCAACAGAATGATGTAGGCCAGCACGAAATTCGCTACTGGGCCGGCGAGGATGATCGCCAAGCGGTTCCACGGACTCTTGGATTGAAAATTTTGCGACGAACGCGCCGGCGACTCGCGGAAATCGCGCTGCTGCACGGCCTCGGTGGTCTTGTTGTCCTCGCCTTCCATCGCGCAGTAGCCGCCGATCGGCAATGCACGCAGCGAGTAGAGCGTGCCGCTACGCGGGCTCACCCAGCCGAAGAGTTTTGGACCCATGCCGACCGCAAACTCGTTGACGCGCACGCCGTTGCGGCGCGCGACGATGAAATGACCGTACTCGTGCAGCACGATGAGAATCGAGAGCATCACGAGGAACGTGACAATCTTGTCGATCGATGCGAGGGTAACGACTGCTAACAACACCTGATGTCCTCTACGTACTCCGCGGCCACGAGACGCGCTTCCGAATCTGCTTCCCGAATGGAAGCGAGGGTTGCATCCCGGTGTGCCACCCGATCCAATGTGGTTTCGATGATTCGCGCAATCTCACCGAACCGAACCCTTCCTTCGACGAAAGACCGCACGGCGACTTCGTTGGCGGCCGAAAGGACCGCTGGGGCGGTTCCGCCCCGGGCCAGCGCCCGGTAGGCCAGCTGCAGACAGGGAAAGCGTTCGAAATCCGGGCGTTCAAAGTCATAACGCAGAGCAGATACTTCCGGTTGAGCCCCAAGGATGCGCAGTGGGTCCACCGTATCCGACGATCCTGAGAGCCGTTCGGGAAACGCCAGGGCGTAGCCAATTGGAATGCGCATGTCCGGGGCGCAAAGCTGGCCCTTGACGCTGCCGTCGGTGAAGACCACGAAGCCGTGGGCGATGGATTGGGGGTGCACCGCAATGAGCACGCGGTCGCCCGGCTGCCCAAACAGGCGGCTGGCCTCGATCGCTTCGAGGCCCTTGTTCATCATGGTGGCCGAATCGATCGTGTTCTTGGTGCCCATGCGCCAGGTCGGGTGGGCCAGCGCCCGCTCGAGGGTCGCCTCGGCCATCTCGGCGGCACTGGCATTGCGGAATGGCCCGCCCGAGGCGGTCAGCACGATCGCCGCCACGCTGGCCGGGTCCTCGCCGACGAGGCACTGGAACAGGGCACTGTGCTCGGAATCGACCGGCAGCAGACGGCTCCCGCTGCGCGCCGCCGCATCCAGCATGACCTCGCCGGCCGCGACGATCAGTTCTTTGTTGGCGACGGCCACGTCGGTGCCGCGCTCGATCGCGGCAAGCACCGCGTCGAAGGCCACGGCGCCGTCGGTCGCGGCGAGCACGATGTCGGGTCGCGTTTCGATCGCGACGCGCAACAGGCCGGCCGGTCCGTCGGCAGCGCTAGTTGCAATTTCGGGGTCGAAGCGCTCCCACTGCTCGTGCAACAGTGCGACGTTGCGCCCCGCGGCGAGTCCGACGACGTTGAAGCGATCCGGATGGGCCGCGATCACATCGAGTGCTTGCGTGCCGATCGAACCAGTCGATCCGAGAATGGCGACGCGCTTTTTGCTTTTGCTGCTACTCATTGCGGAACCACCAAGACGCCGAGCAAATGTAAGGTGCCAAAGTACGCCATGCCGCCGAAAAGGTACGAGTCGAAACGGTCGAGCACGCCGCCGTGCCCTTGGATGATCTGCCCGGTATCCTTGACGCCGGCATCGCGTTTGAGCGCCGACTCGGCGAGATCGCCGGCCTGCGCCGCAATCGAGGTCGCGAGACCCAGGGTCAGTCCTTGCCAAGCCGTCAAATGCAGCTGCGGAACCAACGCCGCGGCCACGGC
>Ga0302324_100020776_pt1 | contig 12828 bp, 12 predicted proteins | sample Palsa_T0_1_FD_201949 | JGI IMG/M metagenome (GOLD analysis project Ga0302324, IMG submission 201949) | Peat permafrost microbial communities from Stordalen Mire near Abisko, Sweden - Palsa_T0_1 | ecosystem: Environmental > Terrestrial > Soil > Palsa > Peat permafrost | place: Sweden: Abisko...
CGGCGAAAAATGGGTCTGCGCATTGATCATGTGCTGCTGAGCCACGCGCTTGCCGCGCGCTGTCGAACCTGCACAATTGACGTTGAGCCGCGCAAGTCTGAGCGGCCGTCCGATCACGCACCGGTCTTAGTCGAGATCGATATCTAATTCCAAGGTTTAATCATCGCGTTCCTTGCTGGCATCGATCCCAAGCTCCTGAATCTTCCGCGTCAAAGTATTGCGACCGAGACCCAACAACTGGGCAGCCTCGATACGGCGTCCGCCGGTATGCGCTAACGCCCGCATAATCAGCGCTTTTTCAAACTGCGGCCCAAGCACATCCACCAGACCCGATTCACCGCGATTGAGTGCGCTGACAACTTCTTTTTCAAGCGCACTTATCCAGTTTTTATCCGCCGTTGTTGCCGCACCTTCGAAGCGCAGTTCCTGCGGAAGGTCTTTGATCTCGACATTAACTCCCGGTGCCATCACCGTCAGCCAGTGGCACAGGTTTTCAAGCTGGCGCACGTTGCCGGGAAGATCCTGTGCCGCTAAAAATTTCAGTGCTGCCTCTGACAGCCGCTTCGGCTCGACCCCCAGCTCACGCGCACTTTTAGCAAGAAAATGTCTGGCCAATAGCGGAATATCCTCGTGCCGTTCGCGCAACGGGGGCAAACGCAGCCGGATCACGTTCAGACGATGGAACAGATCTTCGCGGAACAATCCCTGTTTAACACGTACTTCGAGATCCTGATGGGTCGCTGCAATTACGCGCACGTTGGCCTTGATCGGCTGGTGGCCACCAACACGGTAGAATTGTCCGTCGGACAACACCCGCAGCAAGCGGGTCTGCAGATCGGGGGGCATGTCACCGATTTCATCGAGAAACAAGGTGCCGCCATCGGCCTGCTCAAAACGTCCGCGCCGCATGCTTTGCGCACCGGTAAATGCTCCGCGCTCATGGCCGAACAATTCGGACTCGAGCAAATCTTTAGGGATCGCCGCAGTATTAATTGCAACAAACGGTTTAGCCGAGCGCAGACTATGGAGATGTAACGCCCGCGCGACGAGTTCTTTGCCGGTACCAGATTCGCCAGTGATCATTACCGTCACTTGCGATTGTGACAGTCGACCAATCGCGCGGAATACTTCCTGCATTGCTGAAGCTTGGCCTAGGATTTCTTGTTCATGCTCCGGACTCTCAGGTGTTTCATTACGTCGCAGACTTTCCTCCATCGCGCGCCGGATCAATTCAACGGCATGATCGACATCGAATGGTTTCGGCAGATATTCATAGGCTCCGCCCTGAAATGCGGCGACCGCGCTCTCGAGGTCAGAGTATGCGGTCATGATGATAACCGGCAGGAGTGGGTGTTGTTGCTTCGCCTGTTGCAATAGTTCAAGCCCGGATTCGCCCGGCATACGAATATCACTAACCAGAACCTGTGGCGTTTCTTGCGCAAGCCGGCCGAGTGCCTCATCAGCTGATGCAAAAGCCTTGAATGCAATATTCTCGCGCGTCAATGCCTTTTCAAACACCCAGCGAATCGAACGGTCATCATCGACAATCCAGACCGGCTTCATGCTTTTCCATCCTCCACGTATCCGACCGGCAGCAGCAAGTTAAATGTCGTGTAGCCGGAACCACTATCAAAAGTGATGGCCCCGTGATGTTGGGTAACAAAAGTTTGCGCAAGTGTCAGCCCGAGTCCGCTGCCGCCTACCCGCCCCGATACCAACGGATAAAAAATCCGATCACGAATATCCTCCGGAATACCCGGGCCATTGTCGCTGATCTGCACGCGTAGCGCGTGCCGATAACGGCGCCGTGCAAACGTTATCTGACGCGCGATCCGCGTGCGAAGCGTAATCTGGCCGTGGCCATCCATTACTTGTGCAGCGTTGCGCACAATGTTCAACATTACTTGAATCAACTGTTCCTTGTCGCCGTCGAGAAGCGGCAAGCTGGTGTCATAGTCGCGTCGGATTTCAACACCACTCGGATATTCGGCGAGGATTAGACTACGCACGCGTTCGAGTACTTCGTGTATGTTGAGAGGCGCAATTTGTGACAGACGATGTGGTGTCAACAGCCGATCCATTAGCGATTGCAGACGATCGGCTTCCTTCATAATGACCTGCGTGTATTCGTGCAAATTCGGCCGCTCAAGTTCGCGGTCAAGCAATTGAGCGGCGCCGCGGATGCCGCCGAGCGGGTTCTTGATTTCGTGCGCGAGATTACGGATCAGTTCGCGATTGGCCTGACTTTGGTCGAGCAGGCGCTCTTCATACGCAACTTGCAATTGTTGCTCGATATGTCGAAATTCAAGCAGCATGTTTTGGCCAATATCGGCTCCGCTATCCAACCCGATCGGCGACACCGTGCAACTCAAACGCAGGCTATCACGCCCTGCGACGCTGACCCTGAAACCATTCTCAGTATGATTACAATGATTGGCGCGCGCAAAATTGATTGTGGCGCGCAATACGCCATCGTCTTTGAATATCTCGCCAATAGGATGTCCCACAAAGGCCTTGCTGCTCAACTCAAACAGGTTTTCCGCTGCAGGATTGGCATACTGCACGACCTCGCTTCCGTCAATCACCACGACCGCCGTTGTCAAAAGGTCAAGGCCGGTGAACGCCGCAACCACCACCTTACACTCCAGACCTAGCAAGAAACGCGCCGCCAGAAAGTAGGCGATTAAAACCGACGGGGGAGAAAGCTGCGGACACGAAAAATGCTGGGGGCCGAAACCAGCGCGTTATTTGATGCTGCCAATCTCTTTTTTGAGACTGGTGACGTTGTCCTCGTGCAACTTGACCGCCTGCTGAAAAGGTTCAAGACGCTCCACTACTTGCGCGTAATTACGCTCGTCACTGTTGCCTACCGCCTCCTGTTCTGCCAGCTGTTTTTCGGCTTCATCGAGTAACTGCTGTTCCTGCGCCAGTTCCATGTCCAAAATACGACGGCGGTCAACATCACGCTGCCTCTGGGTGTCATCATCAACGCTGGGAAAGTTCGCAGTATGCTGCTGCGCTGGGCGGCGCGGCGGAGCGGTATTGGCCGGCTCAAAATTCATCGAGCGACAACCACGTGCCTCGGATCTGATGTTGGTAAAACGCTTGGTGCCGCTGCCCTTATCCACGCACTCCCAGATATCGGCGTAAGCGCTTGATGCCAGCAGCATTGTCAGCAGCAATGCCACCAGGGTCTTTACCCAACTACTCCGATTTGCCATGGATGTTATTGTCGTATCAGGATATTCTTTCGAGTCTATGTCAGAAAAACGTATTTTTCAATGCACTTGGGCCGCCCCACAAAAAACAGGGCGGAACATGTCCGCCCTGCCACTGCCCTCCCTGCGGGTCAGTAAATCCTTACAAGCTGTAATACATGTCAAATTCGACCGGGTGAGTTGTCATGCGGAAGCGCGTGACCTCTTCCATCTTGAGTGCGATATAGGCGTCAATCATATCGTCTGAAAATACGCCGCCAGTCGTTAGGAAGGCGCGGTCCTTGTCGAGGTGTTCGAGCGCCATGTCAAGTGAGGAGCATACGTTCGGCACTTTTTTCGCCTGCGATGGCGGCAAGTCATAAAGGTTCTTATCGATCGGTTCGCCGGGATGAATCTTGTTTTGCACGCCATCAATGCCCGCCATCAGCATCGCGGTAAATGCCAGATACGGATTCGCAGTAGGGTCTGGGAAACGCACTTCAACGCGGCGTGCCTTAGGATTGCTCACATACGGAATGCGGCAAGATGCTGAACGATTGCGCGATGAATATGCGAGATTGATCGGTGCTTCGAAACCCGGTACCAGCCGTTTATAGGAATTGGTGCCAGGGTTGGTAATTGCATTAAGCGCCTTGGCATGTTTAATGATGCCGCCGATGTAATACAGCGCGAAATCCGATAGTCCGGCGTAGCCGTTTCCGGCGAACAGATTCTCCCCCCCTTTCCATACCGATTGATGTACGTGCATGCCCGAACCGTTGTCGCCAACCACTGGCTTCGGCATGAAAGTCGCGGTCTTACCGTACGACGAGGCAGTCATCCACACCGTGTACTTGAGGATTTGCGTCCAATCGGCGCGCTTGACTAAACTGTTGAATTTGGTGCCGATTTCGCATTGGCCAGCCGCCGCCACTTCATGGTGAAATACTTCGACTTCAACGCCCTGTTGTTCGAGCGCAAGCGACATCGCGTTGCGAATGTCTTGCAGCGTATCCTGCGGCGGCACTGGAAAATAGCCGCCCTTGACCGGCGCTCGGTGCCCCATGTTGCCACCTTCGAACTCATCGCCCGACGACCACGGAGCTTCTTCCGAGGCAATCTTCACAAAAGAGCCCGACATATCTACGCCCCATCGCACCGAATCAAAAATGAAAAATTCGGGCTCAGGACCAAAATAGGCAACATCGCCAAGGCCGGTTGATTTCAAATACGCTTCAGCGCGCTTGGCAATCGAACGCGGATCGCGATCATACCCCTTGCCGTCTGACGGCTCGACCACGTCACAAGTAATATTGAGCACCGGCTCGTCAGTAAATGGATCCATGCGCGCTGAATCCGGATCGGGCATCAATAGCATGTCGGATGCCTCGATCCCCTTCCAGCCGGCAATAGATGAACCATCGAAGGCGTGGCCTTCGGTGAATTTAGCGTCGTTGAATGCCTTAACGGGAACCTGTACGTGCTGCTCCTTGCCGCGCGTATCGGTAAATCGAAAGTCGATAAATTTGATTTCATTTTCTTTGATCAACTTCATTACATCGGCTGCCGCCATTACCATCGTTTTCTCCTACTGAAGGTGGATTTATTGAACGAAATGAGATCTGGAATGGTTAGTTCAGCATGAAATATGCCAAGACAAAATACCAGGACAATCCTGTTCCATAGGTTAATTTTGACCTGGTCGACGCTTTGGCTGCACTATTTTTGTGCAACACAAGGAAGTCTGCGCATCACTGGTGCACATAAAAATCGCTATCGGATTGCAGAAGAGTTTGCCATAAAATGTGGTCTGAGTGGTGTTCCGATGAGCAATGCCGATCAAATTCTACAATCCGCGCGTCAGCGCGCCAAAGAACAGGGGGTGCCCTATGCCGGGGCACTGTTGCCCGCCGAAGCACACACGCTGATAACTCAAATGCCGCAGGCCAAAATCGTGGACGTGCGTTCGCGCGCCGAATTCGATTTTGTCGGTCGCATTCCCGGCAGTCTAGAAATCGAATGGAAAACCTACCCGGGCATGCAACCAAACGCCGATTTTCTGCGACAGCTTACAGAACAAGTGCCGAAGGATAAAACACTGTTCTTCATCTGCCGCAGTGGCGGACGCTCTCACGAAGCCGCGCGTGCAGCCGCCGCCGCCGGATATCAAGCTTATAACGTGCTGGAGGGTTTTGAAGGCGACCGCGATGAAAATGGCCATCGTAACTCCATCGGCGGCTGGCGGGCAGCGGGATTGCCGTGGATTCAAAGCTAGTCGACGTATTAATTCAAATCAAGAAAGGGTTCACCAAAAAACTCAGGGCACCGCTTAATTACTTTTCTGCATCAATCGTCGTTGTTCAACGCCAACCCTGCCCATCCGGCACCCAAAGCCGTCATCATTGCTGCCGTACACAACGCTACGCTTGATGATCCTTGTTCAACCAGAAATCCACCGGCCGTAGTTCCAGCACTGATGCCAGCGAGTAAACACGTTCCGCCCCAAGTAAAACTTTCGGCCACCATTGAAGGCGGCGCAATACGTGACGTCAACACTGATTGCACGGCAAGCACCGGGGCCATCGGCAAACAGCCGATCACACACAACATGCCGAAGAAATAAACATTCGATATCGGCACTAACAGCAGGATACCGAATGCCATCAGCACTAACGCAGCAACAAACTGCCGAGGCAGCGACCAGCGCCAGTCGTAACTGCCATAGATCAATGCACCGAGTGCGCTGCCAATACTTGCCGCCGCCAACAACGCGCCGGCCGCAGCCGGCATGCCGGCGTGCGTCGCGAATGCCGTGACCGCAATCTCGAACAATCCGAATGCGGTCGAATACAAAAATGTGGCCACAAATAGCTTGCGTAGTCTTGCATCATGCAACGGTCCGAACAAGTTGTGCTGCGTTGGCGGCCCCTCGACTTTCGATGCTCTGATCACCGGTGCGTACAGAAAAATCAAACCGCCGACTCCACCCGCGAACGCAGCAAGCGCCACTGCGCCGCTTGGAGAGCCATGCGCTACAAACAACGCGACCAACAGCGGGCCGATGATGAACATGACTTCGATCAGTACCGAATCGACGGAATATACGGTATGTAATTGCCCTGGCTCGCGCAGCAGGTGCGGAAGCAATGCGCGCATGCAGATGGTGATCGGAGGCAGCAGTGCGCCGGCCAGCATTGCGCACACACCGACCCATAGCATTGATGCTGAGGACAGCCCCAAGATTATCAATGCAACGAGCGCCAGCGGATAACTGACGGCAGTCGAAATCAACACCGGACGCGGGCCGAGGCGGTCGATCAATCTACCGATGACAGGCGCCCACAATCCGAGCCCCAACACGTAGCACGCACTTGCCGCACCGGCCTGTGCAAACGATCCGGTGCGTGCTTGCACGAACAAGATGATCGCGAATGCTGCGACACCGATCGGTAGGCGTCCGAAGAGGGATGCGAGCAGGCTTGAGCCGACGCCCGGCTCGCGCAGCAATCGCGCATAGCGGCCAAACGCAATCATCGCGCCCGGCGCGCGGTCAATTTGTCCAATCGATTACGCCAAAGTAGGCGGTAACCAGCACCAAGCCACCGAACATAATCCGGTACCATGCAAACATATTGAAATTATGCGTCGCGATATATCGAAGCAGCCAACGCACGCAGAAGAACGCTGCGATGAAAGAGGTCAGCGCACCAACGATGAATAACGGGATATCTGCGGCAGAAAACAATGCGCGGTTCCGCCAAAAGTCATAAGCGCCCGCTGCAATCAATGTCGGCACTGCAAGAAAAAAAGAGAATTCGGTCGCCGCCTGTCGTGATAATCCAAATAGCATGCCGCCGATAATTGTCGCCCCCGAACGTGAGGTGCCGGGGATCAGAGCGAACGCCTGAGCGATGCCCACCTTGAGGGCATCAAGCGAAGTCATGTCATCGACACTGTCGATACGGGACGGCCGCGGTCGCCGTTCAACCCATAATATAATCAAGCCGCCAACAATGAATGCGGCCGCAACCGGCACTGGCTTAAACAATAATGCTTTGATTTTCTGATCGAACGCAAGTCCGATTAAAGCGGCCGGCATAAATGCAATCGCGAGGTTCGCGAAAAACTTCCTTGAACTGCCGTCCCGCAGCAGCCCCGCCAGCGCGCCGCCGAATCTGGCGCGATATTCCCAGATAACCGCAAATATCGCACCGGTCTGAATCACGATTTCGAACACCTTGGCCTTGTCGCCGGTAAATCCAAGCAAACTCCCGGCGAGAATCAGGTGCCCGGTTGAGGAAACTGGCAGAAATTCAGTCACCCCCTCAACAACACCGAGGACTAGCGCCTTGAATAGCAGCAGATCCACCTGCTCAAACCTGGCGGTAGATTTTCATGCCCTGGCCCGCGAACTCCTCCGACTTTTCCTGCAGTCCTTTTCGCAACGCAGTCGACACGTCAAGGCCTTGCTGTGCCGCATAGTCGCGCACTTCCTGCGTAATTTTCATCGAACAGAAATGTGGCCCGCACATTGAACAGAAATGTGCGAGCTTGGCACCCTCCTGCGGCAAGGTAGCGTCATGGAATTCACGTGCTTTTTCCGGATCGAGCCCAAGGTTGAACTGATCTTCCCAGCGGAACTCGAAGCGCGCTTTCGACAGCGCGTTATCGCGGATTTGTGCGCCAGGATGGCCCTTCGCAAGATCCGCCGCGTGCGCGGCAATCTTGTAGGCAATGATCCCGTCCTTGACATCGTTCTTGTCGGGTAATCCCAGATGTTCCTTCGGCGTCACATAACACAACATTGCAGTGCCGTACCAGCCGATCATCGCAGCGCCGATCGCGCTGGTGATGTGATCATATCCCGGTGCGATGTCGGTCGTCAGCGGCCCCAACGTGTAGAACGGCGCTTCCTTGCAATATTGCAACTGCAGATCCATGTTTTCCTTGATCATGTGCATCGGCACATGGCCCGGCCCTTCTATCATGACCTGCACGTCGTGGCGCCATGCCACATCGGTCAGCTCGCCGAGCGTCTTGAGCTCCGCAAGCTGCGCCTCATCATTGGCATCGTGAATCGAACCGGGGCGCAAGCCATCGCCGAGCGAAAACGCAACATCATAGGCCTTCATGATCTCGCAAATTTCCTCGAAATGGGAATAGAGAAAGCTTTCCTGGTGGTGTGCCAGACACCACTTCGCCATGATTGAGCCGCCGCGCGAAACGATGCCGGTCATGCGCTTCGCGGTCAGCGGCACAAATGGCAAACGTACTCCGGCGTGGATCGTGAAGTAATCGACGCCCTGCTCGGCCTGCTCAATCAGGGTGTCGCGGAACATCTCCCACGTCAGTTCCTCAGCGCGGCCCTCGACTTTTTCAAGCGCCTGATAAATCGGCACAGTGCCGATCGGCACCGGCGAATTGCGAATGATCCATTCGCGCGTTTCATGGATATGGTTGCCGGTCGATAGATCCATGACTGTGTCAGCACCCCAGCGAATCGCCCACGTCATCTTTTCGACTTCCTCGGCAATGCCCGAAGTCACAGCAGAATTGCCGATGTTGGCGTTGATCTTCACCAGGAAATTTCGGCCAATGATCATCGGCTCAGTTTCCGGATGATTGATGTTGGCCGGAATGATCGCACGTCCAAGGCCGACCTCGTCGCGCACAAACTCCGGCGTGATGATCGACGGCAATACTGCTCCAAAGGTTTGCCCCGGATGCTGGCGCACCAACAATTCACTTAGCCTCTCGCGCCGTTGATTTTCACGAATCGCAACGAATTCCATTTCAGGCGTAACGATGCCTTTGCGCGCATAGTGCATCTGCGTCACATTCATCCCGGCCCGCGCGCGGCGCGGCGCACGCTGCAGGTTGAAGCGCAACGTGCCAAGCTTGGCATCGACAAGACGTTCGCGGCCGTAACTTGAGGTCGGCCCTGACAATTCGTCGGTATCATCACGCTCAACCAGCCACTGCGTGCGCAATGTCGCAAGTCCGGCACGGATATCAATTTCGGCATGCGGGTCAGTGTACGGCCCGGAGGTGTCATAAACGAAAATCGAGGGGTTCATTTCAGTTCCGGATGATGCCAGCGTGTCGGACTGCGAAATTTCACGCATGGGCACGCGAATATCAGGACGGCGCCCTTGAACATAGATTTTTCGTGAGTTCGGCAACGGCTTGACCGCGGCAGAATCGACGTGTGCGGTCGCGGCTAGAAATTTTGGATTGGCGTTCATCATTGCTTCCTTTCATCATCACGGAGGAAGCAGGCGGCAAATATAGAACCAGCCACGCTTCCCTGCGGCGGCATTATCCGCGTCAGGTTCCAAGGGACTCTCTCACCCCGCAGCATCCGCCACGAGGACCCCTACGTGCAATTTTCTCATTATGTCATAATTGCAGCTCCTAATTTCGGCATCTCGCATTGCTTCCCGCCGCAAAAACATGAACTCCCAGGCCGACATCGAAGGCGCACGTTTCAATATGATCGAGCAACAAATCCGCCCGTGGGACGTGCTCGACCAGCAGGTGCTTGATCTGTTATTCGAAATCAAGCGTGAGGAGTTCGTGCCTCCGCAATATCAAAGCCTTGCATTCGTCGACATGGAAATTCCGCTTGGTCACGGTGAGAAAATGCTCATGCCCAAGATCGAAGCGCGTATGTTGCAGGCGCTCGCGATCAAGCCATCGGACCACATTCTCGAAGTCGGCACCGGCAGCGGTTATATGACCGCGCTGTTGGCCAAACTTGGCGCGCATGTCTACAGCGTCGAAATCGTGCCCGAATTCAGCACGCTGGCGGCAACCAAACTCAGGACTCATGGCATTACCAATGTTACGCTTGAAATTGGTGACGCCTCGCGTAGCTGGAACGCACATGCATCGTATGATGTCATCTTGCTGACTGGTTCAGTGCCGCTTCTGCCCGATGCGTTTCAGCAAAACCTTGCCATGGGCGGACGGCTGCTCTCGGTAGTAGGCGAATCTCCGGTAATGGAAGCACGTCTTATCAGTTGCGTGACACCCGGTACCTACCACTCGTTCGTGTTGTTCGAAACCTGCATCCCGCCGCTCAAAAACGCTCTGCAACCCGAGAGATTCGTTTTTTGATCAGGCAATTGTCGCCGGCAACTCTGCGCGACTGGTTGAACGACCGTTCCCGCCCCCTGCCGCTGCTGCTCGACGTCAGAGAATCATGGGAATACGATCTCTGCCGAATCACTGACTCGCAACTGATATCACTTAAGGATTTGCCACAACGCTGGACCGAGTTGCCGCGCGGGCGCGACATCATTGTCATCTGTCATCATGGGGTGCGCAGCCAGCAGGCCGCGCGCTTGCTTGAAGATGCCGGGTTCCCGCAGCTTTATAATCTGAGTGGCGGCATTGCGGCATGGTCCGCGCAAATCGAGCCGACGATGCCACGTTATTGATTACGTATGCTTGCGTTGAAATACCAGCCCTTATCATGGCTGATCGGCATGGCTATATGTTCCGTGGCATTCGGCGCCAATGCTGATGATCGGTGGCTGCAAAAATAACAATGGATTCCAAGGCAGCGATGCGGGCGGAAATTCGTGCGGCGCGTGATGCATTGTCGACCGCGGTCCACCGCAACCTGAGCGCGCGCATCAGCGCGCGCGTGCTCGAACTCCCTGCCTGGCGCGATGCCAATTGTGTGCTGTTGTATATTTCTTTCGGTATGGAATACGACACCGCGCAGCTCGTCAGCGCTGTCCTCACGCATGACAAGCAGCTATATCTGCCGCGCGTCAACCGCGATCACAATATTCTCGAAATTCACCGCGTGTCCGATCCCGCGCACGAAACTGCTCCAGGCGCATTCGGCATACGCGAGCCACGCGTCGAATGCGCGCTCGCCGATCTTGGCAAAATCGACTTCGTTCTGGTACCCGGCGTCGCGTTCACGCCGCAGGGCGACCGCCTCGGCTATGGCCGTGGTTACTATGACCGACTGATCCGCGAACTCCGCCATCGCCCGCTGCTCGCCGCCGCGGCATTTGCGCTGCAAATCCGCGCACAGATTCCAATCAATGAGGGCGACCAACGCGTGGATTTGGTGATAACCGAACATACCTCATACCACGCCGGCTGATTACAACCTAATCAGATCGAGTATCCGTGCGGTGGCGCCGCGGTGGTTACGCGCGAAATCGAGCGCGGCGTGCGCCATTTGTTGGACGCGCGCGCGGTTTGCAAGCAGGTCGCGCGCGGCGTGGACAACGCCCACCGCATCGTCAACTTGCAACGCCGCGCCGGCAACAACTGCTAGCCGCGTTACCTCGGCAAAGTTATAAGTATGCGGGCCGACAATCACCGGGCAGCCAACCATGCACGCTTCAATCAGATTTTGTCCGCCGAACGGCAACAGAGTGCCGCCAATAAAGGCGACATCGCACGCCGCGTAGTACGCAATCATTTCGCCCATACTGTCGCCGAGTACGACACGCGTCTTATTCGCGAGGGCCGTGTTCGCGCTGCGGCGCTGATATTGGATGCCAGCGCCCTCGAGCAACGCGGCAACCTCATCGAATCGCTGCGGATGGCGCGGCACGATGACCAGCAGCAAATCCGCAATATCAGCCTTACGCAGCGCCTCGATCAACAGTGTTTCTTCGCCTTTGCGCGTACTTGCGGCGAGCAATACCGGCCGCGACCCGCCATTGAGCATTCCCCACTGTTCACGCCAGCGCGCGCCGCAAGCGATGGCGTCAGGTGCCGGGATAATGTCGAACTTGAGATTGCCAGTCACTTTCACAGCGGTGGCACCGAGTGACGTCAATCGCACTGCGTCAGCGTCGCTTTGCGCAGCGATGCCAGAAAATTCGCGCAGGCTGGCCGCAACCAACGGCGCGATGCGGCGGTAATTCACAAGCGATTTTTCCGACAGCCGTGCATTGATCAAATAAAGCGGGGTGCCGCGTTTATGGCACGCGTGCACCAGATTCGGCCAGATTTCGGTTTCGAGCAGAATGCCGGCGGCCGGCCTAAAATAATCGAGAAACCGCGTGACCGCGGCCGGAAAGTCGTACGGCAGATAGCAGCGAACGACTTCGTCGCTGAATAATGCCATGCCGGTCGCACGGCCTGTCGGCGTCATATGAGTAAGCAGGATCCGATAGCTGGGATAGCGTTGCCGCAATTCCCGCACCAACGGCTCGGCGGCACGCGTCTCGCCGACCGATACCGCGTGAATCCAAATCAATGGCTGTGCCGGAAGCAATTGCCTATAACGGCCAAAACGTTCCGCGATATGCGCGAGATACTCGCGCTGGCGGCGGGCGCGCCACAGCAGGCGCAACAGCACCAGCGGCAATAGCAGATTCAGAAACAGCGTATAAGTGGAGCGTGACTTGATCATACGGCGAGCCGCTCCGCTGCTGCAATTACCGCATCTGCCGCCGGCGGATTGCCGAGGCCACCGAGATTGATTGCGCGCGTGCAACCATAAATGCCGGTCGCAGCAGGATCGGTCGTGCAATAAATTCCAACCGTCGGCGCGCCAAGTGCCGCTGCAAGATGGGTAAGTCCGGTATCAATTCCAACAACCCTGTTGGCACCTGCACACAATGCGGCGATTTCATCTAGCGCGAGCATCGGT